>Ga0224555_1001165_pt1 | contig 37905 bp, 32 predicted proteins | sample 714S23034metaG_FD_180687 | JGI IMG/M metagenome (GOLD analysis project Ga0224555, IMG submission 180687) | Peat soil microbial communities from Stordalen Mire, Sweden - 717 S2 30-34 | ecosystem: Environmental > Terrestrial > Soil > Wetlands > Peat | place: Sweden: Norrbotten County, Stordalen... | reverse complement strand
AGCCATCGACGATTACATCGAAAACCACAATCTCGATCCAAAACCCTTCATCTGGCACAAAACCGCAGACCAAATCCTCGATTCCATCGCTCGATATTGTAAGCGTATTAACGACTCAGGACACTAGAAGCGCCGCTATTGCATCTGTGACCGGGAAGTGCAGGCACCCGATTCTCAAGAAGAAGATGACACTCGTAGGGCGAGAACTGTCCTTTTAATTAAGAGTCGCCGGATATCACTGGGGTTTCGCCTGGTGTCTCCCCTCAGGCTTCTACGACCCAGGATTTGATGGCGGCGGAGATGCCGGCTGTGCATTGTCGGGAGCGGCAGCCGGCTCCCCGCTGGGCGGTTGCGCGGCGGGAGTAGCGGCTGGCGACGTCACGCCGGCATCGTACCGCTGCAGCTTGTAGAAGATCGGCGTCACTTCGAACGGTATCTTGTCGCGGGCATTTACCGGCGCAACCCGTATGGCGTTCAGCATGTGCACCGTGTCGTCCCACGGATCGATCTTCAACCAGCTTCCCAGCGGCAGCGCCGGCGTCTGAGAGAGATCGTCCCAATTCAGTTTGGGCGCCATGCGCTCGAGTTCAGCCATCCACGGCGTGCCATCGGACTTCAGCAGAGAATCGCCAAGATTCGGCGTAGTCAGCGCCTTCAGAACCTTGGCCCTGTCGGCCAACTGTTCGTAGTAGAGGCCCGCGTTCGCCAGCTTGTCCTTGTACATGGAATTTTCCAAGTACTCCATGGCCTTCTTCGCGGCTGCGTCGTTGTCCACGTCGGAGTGGTTCAGGTTGAACTTCTGGAAGGTCGCCGTATCCGGGAATAGCAGATCTTCGTTGAAGGCGAAACGTCGATCGATGCGATGGCCCATGGCGATGTGCGCCAGTTCCATGGCCACCACCGAGGCGATCGCTTCCTCGCTGGGCAGACTGTCGATCAGTCCTCTGCTCATCAGGATTGTGTTGCCCACCGTGGTGGCTTCAATGGTGTCGGTGAGGAGCACGCGGGTGTGAATCTGACCGGTGAAGGCCAGTTTATTCGGCACCGCCAGGTTGATCGCAATCTGATCCAGCACCTTGTTCTCAAAGCCGCCTGCCTCCACCGGCGCAACCAGCCCGGCTACCTCCAGGCGGTCGATCGCTCTCTTTTCGGTCTGTGTATTCCACATGTGCGCGGCCTGCAGCGGTCCCACATCCTGCGAGTCGCTGCTGCGATCAACCGCGTCGTCCACCTTTATGGTCACGTTTTCGCCATCGCGCGTGGGCAGCTTCAGCGAGTAGCCCCAGAAGTGCGTCTGCGCCTTCAAGCCGACGGACTTGTCGGATTCGGTACGTTGCGTCGCCTCGACGTAAACGGCTACCGGCAGCCAGATACCCGGCTGCACGTTCACGCGCCAGCTGTCGAAGTGGAAGTAGAACTTCGAAGTGTCGATCGCAGCGGGTCCGGTGTGGCCGCCGCTGAAACGGACCACGTTGCCGTCTTGATCTTCCACCCAGATGCGCCCGAAGAACCGGCCCATGTTCTTCCCACCCGGCTTGGACTCCACGTCGAACACCGAGGTGCGCACTGAGCCCAGAAACTCACGCTGCACAAAGGTAAACTCGTAGTGCTGCCGGTCGAATCCAGACGGATCGATGAACATCATCTGCATGAAGCCGATGTCGGAATATGCGAACTGCGTATCCAGATGCAGCGCCTTGCTCAGACCCGTAATGGCTTCGTGCGAACCCTTGAAGAAGCCATGCTTGGCCTGCTCCTGCTTCGGCGTATAGGACCTGTCGACGAAGGTCTCGCCAAAGTTCACTCGGCTGAGCATGTAGTGGTCCGCGAAGGGAACTTCGTAGAGCTCCGCGTCCGGCTTGGTGTCCTGAATGTAGGTCTCCACCAGCGGCGTCCGCAGCTGGATGTTCCTGATCAGCACCTTTTCCTGAGCAATGGCTTTTTGGAGCAGAGCGGCTTGATCGGCGGTCAGTCGACGTCCCGGTTCGTTTTGTGGATGCTCCTTCGCGCATGCTGAATTCGCAGTAAACGCGATAATTATGCCAAGCTGAATTGTGACAGACACTGAAATCCAGTGCCTTGTCAGCCTTCTCGAATTTGGATACGGTCGCGCCACAATTCTGCCTCCCAAGCGTCTTTCTGGGTATATCCAATAAAAGATCCCTGCAAATGGAGCCCAACAAACTGCCAGGAAACCCTTCCTGGGATATCGAGCATATCTTCACCCCGGGATCGACCCGGATTGATTAGATGAACTCGTTGGCAAGAACTCTGCGAGCGCAATCAGCTTAGCAGATTAGAAAAGGCAGGCCTCAGATTGTTGTATGAGGAGGGAATGGGTCTGCCTACCGTAGTAGGGTAACAGACACTATCGCTACAGAAGGGTTTCCAGAGAATGCCGGACCGGTTGGCGGTCCAGAGCAGCTACGCCATAGCCAGGCAAGAGCAGGAGCCAGCGCTGAGCATGAGCGATAGAGGGGGTTCTAGCGCTCACGCTCAGGCGGTTATGAAAATTAGCGATACCACCGCAGCCTGACCCTGGACGCGACCTTTTCTCCGGATATGAGTTGATATTCTATAAAGTGACAGCTCAGAGTCCTCAGGCTAGCCGGTCAGGATATCACCAGCCGCTCGGACGCCGAGGCGGTAGCCTCTGGTGACAGATGCGCGTAACTGGCAGCCATGGTGATCGTTTTATGCCCCGCCAGTACTTGAATCTCCTTCGTGCTCACCCCGGCCATGGCAAGCTATGAGCAGAACGCGTGCCGGTTGTTGTGCCACGAGTAGGGTTTGATCTTCGCTTCAGTCAGTGCGGGCTCAAACCACCAGCGGCAGTCAGAGCGCGGCCCAGGACGCGGGAACACATCATCCCCAGGTTGGTTGTCTATCCATCCTGTCTTTAGGCAAGCTGACAATCTCTTCGCCTGTTCAGACCGAAGAGAATGACAACATCTATCGGGTCGATCAAGATATTCTGCATGCGCGCGTTGACACGAAACTGAGACTCGGCGCGGCCGCGGTGCATTTGCGTTCCTGGACGGCAGACGGCGTGAATACATTTGTGACAGAAGCGACCGCGAAGGGCGGTGGCGTAGCGGGTACGCCGATTCGAGTGAGTCTTGAAATGCCGGCTCCGGGACCTGGTGCGTCAACCAACTTTCCAGTGGCCGTTGGCAACCAGAATGGTGTGCTGTGGGCTACTCGCGAAAATGGCGCGACTGGCTCGCAGGACTACAAGGCGCGCAGCAGTCGCCGTCGGCATCCTCGGGACAAGATTCATCCATGTGCACTCGGTGTCCAACATTGCGGAAGCCAGTTTCGTGCTCAAGGCCGGGACACCGGTATGGATTGTTACCGTCTTTGAGAGTGATGCGCGCATGGGACTGAACGGGCCCACGTCGACAGTGCTGGCTCAGCAGGCGATGCATCGGTCAACCGAACCTGGCAAGCTGCGATCAATCCTAAATAGGCACTCGAATCTGTCACCGCCGATGCAAAAACCCCATAACGCCGGTTGAAAAATCCGCCACCCTCTAAGGGTCCCTCGGATATTGCTCTTGGGCTGCGACCAACTCCGCCTTATTTCCAGTCGCGCCAGAGGACTACGCCGCCGATGATTCCTTGCTGGTTGGAGACGATGGATACGTTGGGGCCGGGGTCGAAGGAGATTTTCTTGGTGTTGCCGCCGCCGATGTAGAGGTGGTCCCAGTTGAAGGTGGCGGAGGTTTGGGCGATGGCTTGCTTGAGGAATTTGTTCCAGGCCCTTTTGCCGAATTTGTCGAGGCCGCGGCGGCCCAGGTAGTCCTCGTAGGTCTTGGTTTTCCAGGGGTGGTGGGGGAGTTCGAGGCCGGGACAGAGGCGGCCGTCGGTGAACAGAGCCGAGCCCAGGCCGGTGCCGAGGGTGAGGGTGAGCTCGACGCCCTTGCCGCTGACGGCTCCATAGCCCTGCACGGCGGCGTCGTTGGCCACGCGGACGGGCTTCTTCCAGCGTTTTTCAAGTTCTTTCTGCAAAGGGAAACCTATCCACTTGGGGTGGAGGTTGGCGGCGGTGTAGGTGATGCCGCGCTTGATGACGCCGGGAAAGCCGACGGAGACGCGGTCGAATTTTGGGAGGAGCGCGTGGAGCTTGTCGAGGCCCCTGAGCACGGCAAGGGGCGTGGGAACGGCGGGAGTGGGGACACGCTGGCGGTCGCTGATGGGCTTTCCTTCGGCGTCGAGGAGCATGGCCTTGAGGCCGGAGCCGCCTACATCGATGGAAAGGGTGATGGGACCGGCGAACTTGCCGGGGATCGGCTTGGCGAACTTGGGGGTTTTCGATTTTGCGGGTTTGGGAGTCATCAGGAGGAATTGTACTCGGGGAGGGCGGAATTGTGCGGGGAAAATTGGACGGAAATTGGGCGGAGTGGCGGAGGTTAGGTCTTGGCTGCGCTGCGCGCGTGTTTGCGAGTTGGCTGCGCTTCGCGCAATGGCGAGTTAGCGGGGGGCTTCGCGGCTGGTAGCGAGTTTTGCACGGACTATTTGTGGGCGGCGTATCCCCTACACTGAAGGTTGCCTCTCATGACCGCTTATTGCGAAGTCGCGCTTCCGGTGCCACTGGACCGTACGTTTACGTATGCGGTGCGGGCGGAGCAGCAGCCGCAGCGAGGGGCGCGGGTGATTGCGCCGTTCCGGAACGAAAAGCTGATTGGGGTGGTGGTGGGGCCGAATGCCAAGGCGCCGCTGGATGTGGAGGTGCGGTTTCTGGAGGCGGTGCTGGATGATGAGCCGCTGCTGAGCGAGCAGTTGATGGGGCTGGCAGAGTGGATGGCGGGGTACTACCTGGCTCCGCTGGGCGAGGTGCTGCGGGGGATGCTGCCGCTGATGGCGGAGGTGAGACGGACGGTTTATTACCGGATCACGGATTTGGGACGGGATGTGCTGGCGAAGCGGGTGGAAGGGGAATCCGATTCCCGGGTCTCAAAATCGAGACCTGGGGCACCCGATGTTCGTTCAGGAAGGACCGGCGGGACGAGGCGGCGGGGGAAGTTGTCGCAGGAAGAGATCGATCTGGAACTGCGGGTGTTGGCGCGGCTGGCTGAGGGTGAGGCGGTGAAGGTGTCGACGCTGCGGACGGCGACGGCGGCGACGCTGCCGGTGCTGGCGGGAATGCTGCGCAAGAAGTGGATTGCGCGGGAGACCTCGGCAGTGGAGCGGGACGCGCGGCGGACGGAGCGGTTCGCGGTGCTGATTCCCGAGACGCGGCTGCCGCCGCTGACCGAGAAGCAGCAGGCGATTCTGGCGGAGTTGGCGGCGTGCGGCGGGGAGTTGCCGCTGGCTGTGCTGCGGCGCAAGGATCTGCCTTCGTCGACGCTGCAGACGCTGGTGCGGCGGGGGCTGGTCAGGATCGAGGAGCGGGCGGCGGCGTTTCGGATGGGTGGCCTGCGGCCGACGATGACGGAGCCGTTCAAACTGAACGGGCCGCAGATGGATGCGCTGGCCAGCGTGGTTACGGCGCTGGGGGCGTTCCATCCCTTCTTGCTTTTTGGAGTAACCGGGTCAGGGAAAACGGCCGTTTATTTGGAGGCGATGCAGCGGGCGTTGGATAGGGGGATGGCGTCGATCTTGCTGGTTCCGGAGATTGGGCTGACGCCGCAGACGGTGGGGCTGCTGGATGCGGCGTTTGGGGAGCGGGTGGCGCTGCTGCACTCGGCGCTGACACCGGAGGAGCGTAGCGAGCAGTGGCGGCGGATACGGCGGGGCGAGGCGCAGATCGTGGTGGGGACGCGGTCGGCGATTTTTGCGCCTGCGCCGGATTTGGGATTGATTCTCGTCGATGAAGAGCACGACCAGAGTTACAAGCAGGAGGAGACGCCGCGCTACAACGCGCGCGATGTGGCCGTGATGCGGGCCAAGCTGGCGGGGGCGGTGGTGGTGCTGGGGTCGGCGACGCCGTCTCTGGAGAGTTGGGAGAATTCGGTGCGCGGCAAGTACGCGCGCATCGAAATCAAGGACCGCGTCATGCACAGGCCGCTGCCGGAGGTGGAGTTGATCGACATGCGGCGCGAGTTCAAGGAGACGGGCAAGGAGCAGCTTTTTTCGCGCTCGCTGATCGAGCAAATCAAAGCCGCGCTCGAACGCAACGAGCAGGCGCTGATTCTGCTCAATCGCCGCGGCTACTCGTTCGCGGTAATCTGCCGTGCATGCGGCGAAAAGCTGGAATGCGAGAACTGCGCAATTGCGCTGACGCATCACAAGCCGGCTCTCGACGAGGCTGAGATTGCGCGCGCGGGGCAGCGGCTGGAGTGCCACTATTGCGGCTACCGGCGGACGGTTCCAGCGCGATGCCCGAAGTGCGACAGCGAGCATCTCTATTACTTGGGCGCGGGGTCGCAGCAAGGCGAGGAACGGCTGGCGGAGATATTTCCCACTGCGCGGATCGGGCGCATGGATCGCGATACGGTGCGCGGGCGCTACGACCTGGAAAGGCTGCTTGCGCGATTGCACTCGGGCGAGATCAACTTGCTGGTGGGCACGCAGATGATTGCCAAGGGACACGATATTCACGGCGTGACGCTGGTGGGCGTGGTGGGGTGCGATCATGCGCTGTCAATGCCGGATTTTCGCGCGGCGGAACGGGTGTTTCAACTGATGACGCAAGTGAGCGGGAGGGCGGGGCGCGGAGATTTGCCGGGGCGCGTAGTGGTGCAGACGTATTATCCGGACCACTATGCGATTGTGGCGGCGGCCACGCACGACTATGCGAGTTTTGCGGAGCGGGAGTTGAAGTACAGGCGATGGATGCACTATCCGCCGTTCGGCGTGCTGGCCAATGTGCTGGTGCAGTCGGTGAAGTTGGAAGAGGCGGCGGGGTGGTCTGCTGTCCTTGGCAAGTGGTTTGAGAGGGCTGCGCCGGAGGGGGTAAGGGTGCTGGGGCCGTGCACGGCGCCGATTGCGCGGATCAAGGGCGTATACCGCTTTCATTTGATTTTGAAGGCTGCGTCAAGGAAGGCGTTGAATGCGGCGCTGCGTGGGATGTTGGCGCACGCGGATGAGGCGGGGGTTCCGCGGAGGAATCTGGTGGTGGATGTGGATGCGCTGCGGCTGATGTGAAGAAAGGCAGTGGTTAGCGGTTAGGGGTTAGCCGCGCTTCGCGCGTGTTGGCGGAGTCATTTTCACGTCGCGGTGAAATTGGGTTGAATAGCTCGGGGAGCGCATCAGATACCCAATTTACGGAAGAGATCGGCAGCGTCTTTAGCCCGATGGACTCCCACGCCCTTGGCGGTCTTCTTGCGGGCCTCGACGGCTCTTTTGCGCGCTTTGGCGGCGGCCTTCTTCGCGGCGGCTTTGCGGCGGCGGATTTCTTCTGTTGAGTACATGGTGCCGCGGCATTTTTTTGCGCAGCAGTTGCAGATCGCTTCGTCTTCGCCGCCGTCGTAGAGGCAGTAGTCGTAGGTGATTTCCTCGGCGGGAGCGATGTTTCGGATGGCCTTGATCCAGACGTGGCCGTCCTTTTCTTCGGTTTCGCAGTTGGGGTCGCAACTGTGGTTGATGAACATGGCCATGGAGTGGCCGTCGATGACGATCTTGCCGTCGCCCAGTCCAAACAGGTAGGTGATGGGCGAGTCCTCGTAGCTGAGGTCGGCCTGCTCTTTGGTGAGAGGGTGGCCGGTGTATTCGGCGACGCGCGCGCCTTTGGGGATGGCGGCGGTGGTGTAGCAGCCGGCGGCGTGGATGGCGGAAGAACGGATCATCAGTCCCATGAATGTGCGATGCTTTCCTCTGGGGCGGGATTGTGTGGAAGTGGAAATGCCTTATGGTCGCATCGTAACATTTGAGGGGTGAGAGAGATTGGAATGAGACAGGGCTTGGGGATTGCGCTGGTGGTGGCGGCCTGCCTGGTGGCGGCGCCGGTGCTCCTTGCGCAGGCTCCGGCGGACAAGAGCGCAGCGGGACAGAGCCAGGCGGACGGGAATGGGAAGAAAACTGCGCCGGCACAGGCCAATCCCGCGGCAGGCGCTAATCCGTTTCCGGAGGATACGGGCAATGTTCCGGTAATGCCGTCGAAGCTGACGCCGGATATTCCGCCAGGAACTTTCAATGACGCCGATAACGCCGCGGCTTCGTTGCCGGGAGACGATTTGGATCCGGTTCGGAGTCCGGACCAGGCGAGCGCGGGGAATGAGAACGTAGACGAGTTGGAATCCAGCTCGGATGTGAAGAGCATGGACAGCCTGCTGCCGAAGCCGGGCGACGATCAGACGGGGAAGAAGAAGGGCGGCGTGATCGACGAGGCTCCGAAAGAGACTTCGAAAGAAGACATCACCGTGGGCAAGTATTACCTGGACCAGAAGAACTGGAAGGCGGCGCAGTCGCGGTTCCAGTCGGCGCTGGTGCTGGCGCCGGAGGAACCGGACGTCTACTGGGGGCTGGCGGAGAGCGCGCGGCATTTGGGGAATTTTGCTGAGGCGCGGGCGAATTATTTGAAGGTGATTGAGTACGACCCTGGGAGCAAGCACGCTAAAGAGGCGCAGAGGATTCTGAAGGACCCGGAGATGGCGAACGCCAAGGCGGCGCAGTAGGGGCCAGGGCTAGAAGCCGGCCCAGCGCAAGTAGGCGGCGATGATGGGCTGGCCCCAGAGGCTGCTGACAATTCCACCAATACAGAGAAAAGTGCCAAGCGGGAGTTTGCTGGTGGCCCAGCTTTGGGGATTGGTGTGAGCGGAGGGTTTTGCCAGCAGAATAAGGGCGATGGCTGCGCCAAGGATGGCGGCGAGGGCGAAGGAGAGCAGGGCGCCTGCGAGGCCAAGCCAAGCGGCTAGCAAGGCCATGAGCTTGGCGTCGCCCAGGCCGAGGCCTTCGCGGTGGCGGAGGAGCTTGTAGAGCCAGCGGATGAGGAGGATCAGGGAGGCGGCGATGAGGATGTGGATCAGATCGACAACTGCCGCTGACTCCCAGGTTCCTCTGTCGAGCCACCATGAATCATCAACGGGAGCAAGAATGGCTGTCAGGATAAACCCCAGAGTGATTCCGGGAATGGTGATGAAGTCGGGAAGCCAGAGATTCTCCGCGTCGAGCGCAGCCAGAGCCACCAGCATCCAGTAGAAGACCATCATGCCCAACGTGTGCGCCAGCGCGACATCGATGGCTGGCACATCAGGCTGGCTCTTTACTTCAAAGAAGCCCCAACCTTGCAGCGCCCAGAGCGCTCCTACTGCGAGCTCAACCAGCGGATAACGCCAACTGATCGCGGCGCGGCAATTGCGACAGCGGCCGTGGAGGATGAGCCAGCTCACTAGCGGGACGTTCTCCCACCATGTCAGCGTGTGCTCGCAGTTGCGGCAGTGGGAGCGGGGGTGGACGATGCTCTCGCCGGCGGGCCAGCGGCTCAGGCAGACGTTGAGGAAGCTGCCGAAGGCGAGCCCCAGCAGGGCCGCGAATACTGTTGCGAGAGTGCGAATCATGTGCGAGTTGAGTATACGGTTTAGTCCTCCACCGGCGTTGCCGACCCGCGAGGGGATGAAACCGCGCCGCCGCATCTGTCCCGCTAACTCGCCAACTTGCTAACCCCGCGCAGCGAGGGCCAACTCGCTGTCTTTGTTTCAATCGCTCCACTCGGCTTGTTCAACTTGTTCAACGCACTGCACGACTGGAACCATGTTTCTTATCAGTCGTCCACCGGCTTCGCCGACCCGCGGGAGATGAAACTGTGCCCCATCTGGGCGCCGGGGTACCGGGGTGCCGGGGTGCCCTCTGGGCCGGGCCGGGGCGGGGCAGGACGTCTTTGTTTTTGTCCGATGGGTGGGAGTCCGTAGAACTTTATGAAGACGCCTCGTTTTATTGAACTTGCATTTTTGTTTCTCTTTAGATCGAATTACACAATGTTCGGGATTCGTCCCTCCAGCGGAGGCGCGCACCGCACGCCCGCACGCAGAATCACCGCCGAAATCAGCAGGAAGATGAGCGTAGCGCCCAATCCGATGCTCAGGTTCGAGCGATCGGAGATCGCGCCAATAATCTGCGGAGAGAACGTGTCCCCAAAAAAGTGAATGCAGAACAGATTGATCGAAATAGCCGTCGCGCGCACCGGCGCCGACACCGAATTGACGATGGCGGCGTTCAGCGGCCCGGTATTGAGGAAGAGAAAAAACTCCGCCGCGAACAGCGACGGAACCGCCCACGCATGCGGCCCAAAGAAGAGCAGCAATCCGCACGGCAGCGTCAGCAGTACGCTCCAGAACGAGAGCAGGTAGAGCGCGCGGTAGTTGGTGCGCAGCCAGATTTGCGCAATCCATCCGCCGATCAGGGTTCCGGCGATCCCGTCGATCACCGTAATCGCGCCCACCGTCAGGCTCGACTTCGCCACCGACAAACCGGCCACCCGATGCAGAAACGTAGGCACCCACGCCGAAATGCCGCCCATGGCAAAGGTGAGCGTGGCCAGGCCCATGCTGGCGGTCAGGAAGGCCGGGTTGCGAAACAGCCCCGCCACTGTAGCCCGATCCGCGGTCTCGCGCAAATGGTCTGAAGCTCCCCGCACCGGCTCGCGTCCAAACCCCGCATAAAGCGCCGCGATCGCCAGACCCGGAATCGCGCACACAAAGAAGGGCGTGCGCCAGCCCCACGCGCTGCCCATTTCCCCGCCCGCCAGGTATCCCAGCGCCGCACCCACCGGAATCGCCAGGTAAAAAATCGAAAGCACCCGATTGCGATCGCGCTCCGGATAGAAATCGGCCAGCACCGCTGGCGCAAAGATGCTGAAGGTCGCTTCGCCAATCCCCACAAACCCCTGCCGCAAGTAGAAAGTCCAGTAGCTATGCACCCACACGGTCCCCAGCGTAGCCAGGCTCCACAGAATCGCCCCCGCCACAATCAGCGGTTTCCGGCTGAACCGGTCGCCGAGCCAGCCCGTCAGCGGCGCAGCTAGCATGTAGACAAAAAACATCGCCGTCGTCAGCGCGCCCATCTGCTGATCCGTAGCGTGAAACTCGTGCTGGATCAGCGGCTGCGCCCCGGGGAGAATATACCGGTCGATAAAGTTGAGCAGGTTAAGCCCAATGAGCAGAAGAAAGGTGCCCAGTGCGGGATTGAACCGGGAGGATGGCGTCGCGTCGGGCAAGTTGGCCTTGACCTCACTCAGTCTGCCGAGAGGTACCACGAATATCACGGCGAGCCGTCGCCGGCCCACCGCCTTTGTGCGCCGTCAAGCTTTCGGCCGCGGCCACCGAGCCTCCACTGTCGTCCCAATCCCGCCCCGCGGCCTGAACTCGCCGAGCACCACCGCCCACACCGGGTCGCAGGCCTTCACCACGTCTTCCAGCACCTGGTTCACAATATTTTCCTGAAAAATTCCCAGGTTCCGGTAACTGAACAGATACTCCTTCAGCGACTTCAGTTCCAGGCAGCGCTCGCGCGGCATGTAGCGGATGGTGAGCACACCAAAGTCCGGCAGCCCTGTCTTGGGGCACACTGAGGTCAATTCCGGATCGTCGATCGAAATCTCATACCCCGGAAACTGGTTCTGCCATGTCTCTATGGCCGGAAAGGCGAAATCGAGGCCGGCCTTGGCATGTTCGTCCGTGTAGCGAGCCGCATTGCTGGTTTCAGAAGGCATAAAAGCATTGTACGATTTTCAAGGTTTGTTCCGGGTTCGGAGGTAGATGCATTTTTTCTGCCTCTCATGCACCCGTTTTTGAGTCCTATATACTGACACAGGTTAGATAAATGGCTGATGACAGAAAGCAATCGGATCGCCTCAGGCTCTGGCTTTGGAGAAGCCTGGCCCTGGTCCTCATCCTGGTGTTCTTTCTCGCGCGCTATCTCCTTCGGGACGAATTGACGGTGCGTGCGTCACGAGTCGATCGAGAAGTGCTGTTGAACACCATAAGCACCAACGGCAAAGTTGAGCCGGAGGTGAACTACCAGTTCTACAGCCCCATCTCGACCACGGTGAAAGCGGTCTACGTCCAGGCCGGCGACAAGGTCCCCGCCGGCAAGCTGCTGATGGTGCTTGACTCGACCGACGCGCGGGCCCATGAAGCCACCGCGGAAAGCGGCGTCAAGTCGGCGCAGGCGGCTCTCGAATCGGCCACCCACAACGGAACCCAGGAGCAGCGCCAGATGGCGGCGGGCGACATAGCCAGGGCGCGCCTTGAACGCGACCAGGCCCAGCACGATCTGGACGCGCTCACCAAGCTGAATTCGACCGGCGCCGCTTCCCCCAGCGAGGTGAGTGCCGCGCGCCAGCGTCTCGATACCGCGGCCGCCAGCCTGCACGCATCCGAGGAGAGCGCAAACAGCCGCTACTCGCCCGCCGAGGTGGCCCGAGCCCAGGCCGCCCTTGCCGATGCCGAGGCCAGCCTTGCCGCGGCGCGCCAGGTAGTTGCGCAAACGGTCATCCGTGCCCCCATGGCGGGGACCGTCTATAGCGTGGATGCCGAGCGCACCGAATATGCCGAGCAGGGCAAACTGGTGATGCAAATGGCCGACCTGACCAACGAGCGGGTCCGTGCCTATTTTGACGAGCCGGACATCGGCCGCCTGCAAGCCGGCCAGAAGATCGTAATTAAGTGGGATGCCAGGCCCGGCAAGGAGTGGCACGGCCACATCGAGCGCGCCCCGGTCACGGTCATTACCTACGGCACGCGAAATGTCGGCGTAGTGCTGGTCAGAATCGACGACGAAGATGGCGGCTTGCTCCCCGACACAAACGTGAACGTAACGGTAACCATCTCCAGCGAATCGGATGCCCTCAGCATTCCGCGCGAGGCGCTCTACTCATCCAACGGAAAGCCTTACGTCTTCAAGGTAGTCAATAACAGTCTTGTGCGAACGACTGTCGTCACCAGCATCACCAACCTCACCAGGGTCGCTATCCTGAGCGGCTTGAATGAGGGAGATTGGGTAGCAACCGGAACGCTCAGCGGGCAGCCCTTGCAGGAAGGCGTTCCCGTCAAGGTTGTGCGGTGAAACGTTCCCGACCGGTGCGTTTCAGCGCGGCGGCCTGCGCAGTTGCTCTGGGGCTGCTGGCGGCAATGGCCCCTGCTCCAGGATCCGCGCAGGGCGCCGGCGTGGCCGGAACGCTTGCCCAGGTGAATCGGGCTTTGCAGGCCGGCGAGGCAGACAAGGCTCTGGGGCTGATCGGCTCTCTTCCCCAGGCTGGCGCGCAAATGGCTGAAGCCCGGAATTTCAAGTGTCGCGTGCGCTATGCGCTTCAACAGTGGAATGCAGCAGTCGATGAGTGCGAAGAGGCGGTGCGGCTCGATGGCCAGAACGCGAACAATCACCTGTGGCTGGGTCGCGCCCTCGGCGAAAAAGCAGATCGGGCGTCGTTCATGACCGCATATTCGCTGGCCAAGCGCGTGCGCAGCGAGTTTGAAACCGCGGTCAACCTTGATCCCCGCAACGCCGAGGCGCTGTCCACTCTGGGTGAATTCTACAAGGACGCGCCCGGAGTCGTGGGTGGCGGCATCGACAAGGCAGAGGGAATCGCCGCGCAGCTCGACAAAGTCGATCCTGCCCGCGCCCACCAGTTACGGGCCGGCATCGCCGAGGCGCGCAAAGACTTGGGCGCCGCCGAGCGGGAGTTCAAGCAGGCGATCGCCACCGCTCAAAATCCCGCCGATTCCTGGACCACGCTGGCCAGCTTTTACCGGCGCAGGCAACGCTGGCTGGATCTTGACGGGGCCATCCGCAACTCCATCGGCGCGGCGGAAAAGGAAAAGCATCCCGGCGTGGCGCTCTTTGACGCAGCAGGCGTACTCACGGAATCGAACCGCGATCCCGAGTTGGCGGCAAAATTGTTTGAGGAGTATCTGGCCGGCGACTCAAAATCCGAGGAAGCGCCAGCTTTTGAAGCGCATCTGCGTCTGGCGCATCTCAAGAAGCAACTCGGCGATGAGGCGGCCGCGCAACGCGAAGTGGCAGCCGCACTCGAATTGGCGCACGACTACAAGCCCGCACTGGATTTCAAGCCCTGATGGGAAACGAGAAAGTGAAGACTGCAAACAATTCGCGCCGTGCCTGGACGCCGTCTCGACTACGTTGGGCGATCGCCCTCCTGCCTGCCCTTTTGTCCACCCCACTCCCTGCCCAGGTCTCGCTGTGCACCGTCGTCGAAATGGCACAGCAGAACAGCAGCACCGTCCGCCTCGCCGACGCCGATGTAAAAAAGGCGCAAGCCGCCCTCGCCCAAACCCAGGACGCCTACATCCCCAACTTCGTCATTGGCTCCCAGGTTGGCTACTCACACGGCTTCCCCACCGGCCAGCCCTCGGTGGGCAGCGCCACCATGCAGTCGCTGGTCTTCAGCTACTCGCAGCGCCAATACACCAAGGCTGCCCGGGCCGGCCTCGAGGCCGCCAACCTCAACCTCAAGGATGCCCGTGAGCAGGTGGCTCTCGAGGCCTCCACCACTTACATTGAACTCGACACCGTGAACACCGAACTCGCCGCGGCCCGCCAGCAGGAATCTTTCGCCGCGGATCTTCTTCGCATCGAAGAGCAACGCGCCGAGGCCGGCGTCGATTCCCATCTCGACCTGTTGCAATCGCGCTTGAAGGCAGCCCAGATTACGCTCCAGACCCGTCACCTGGAGACACGCGCGGCTACGCTCGCCAAGCAGCTCGCCGTCCTCACCGGCCTGCCCGTCGCTTCCATCCTCCCCGACCACGCCAGCATCCCAGACATTCCTGCCGTCACCGGGGACCAGGTGCCGCGCAGCCTGCCCGGCGTTGATTCCGCCGGCTCTCTTGCCCGTTCCAAGCAGTTACAGGCCCACGGAGACGATCTGGCTTGGCGCCGCCCCCAGATCGGCTTCGGCGCTGTCTACAACTACGATTCCAACGAACTGAACAGTTACAGCACCTATTACAACCACTTCACGCCCAACAACGTCAGTTTTGGCATCCAGGTTTCGGTTCCCTTTTTCGACTTCTCCCTGCGCGCCAAGGCCAAGGTCTCAGCAGCCGAGGCCCTGCGCGCCAAAGTCGAAGCCGAGCAGGCCCAGCGCCAGAACGATGTCCAAATTGCCACCCTCGCCGGCAGCCTGCGCGAATTGGATGCCCAGGCCGAGATCGCCAGCCTGAAACAGCAGATTGCCGACGAACAGTTGAAGAGCGTGCTCGCGCAAATGGAACTGGGAAACGGCGCATCCACTGGCGCCAACGCTCAACCGCAGTTGACACCCAAAGCCGAGCAACTGGCGCGCATCGACGAGCGCCAGGATTTCGAAGACGCCCTCGACGCCGGATTCGACCTGAGCAAAGCGCGCCTCAACCTGCTCCGCGCCCTCGGCCACATGGGAGACTGGCTCAGCGAACTGGGCCAAAAGCAGCCGTAAACCAATGCCACATCGATCCCCGATTGCAGAAAAATCCCACCCGATGGGCTGTTGCCCCATCTAACCCCCGCATAATCAACGTATGTACTCGTCCAGCTCCGCCCCCTACATAAACCCGCGGAAATCGGCCCAAAATCCTCCATAATGTTAGAATTAAAGAGATGCCTATGCCCCTGAAAACTCTTCTCCTGAACCCGCCCTCGTTTGAAAACTTCGACGGTGGCGCGAGCTCGCGCTGGCCCGCAACGCGCGAGATTGAATCCTACTGGTACCCCGTCTGGCTCACCTACCCGGCCGGCCTGCTCGAGGGTTCGCGTGTGCTCGATGCCCCGCCCCACCACGTCTCCGCCGAGGAAACCATCAAAATCTGCAAGGACTACGAGTTCCTGGTCCTGTTCACCTCGACGGTTGGCTGGGAAGGCGATCAGCGCCTCGCCGAAACCATCAAGAAAGCCAATCCATCCATCCGTATCTGCTTCGTCGGCCCGCCCGTCACCACTGACCCGGAGCGCGCCCTCAACGAATGCTCGGCTCTCGATTTCATCTGCCGCCGCGAATTCGATTACTCAGTTGTCGAGTTTGCCCAGGGAAAGCCGCTCAACGAGATTCTCGGCATCAGCTACAAGCAGGACGGCAAGATCCTCCACAACCCCGACCGCCCGCAGGTCGAAGACCTTGACGCGATGCCCTGGGCCACCAAGATCTACAAGCGCGACATGGATGTGACGCGCTACAACGTGCCCTTCCTGCTCCATCCCTACATCGCGCTCTACTCCACGCGCGGCTGTCCGGCGCAGTGCACCTTCTGCCTGTGGCCGCAGACCCTCAGCGGACATGCCTGGCGCAAGCGCTCCACCGACGATGTGGCAGCCGAAATGGCATGGGCCAAGCAGAACTTCCCCGAAGTGAAGGAATTCTTCTTCGACGACGATACCTTCAACATCCAGAAGGCGCGCACCATCGAGCTCTGCGAAAAGCTGAAGCCCCTCGGCCTCACCTGGAGCTGCACCTCGCGCGTCACCACCGACTACGACACGCTCAAGGCAATGCGCGAAGCCGGCTGCCGCCTGCTCATCGTCGGATTCGAATCCGGCGATCCGCAGATCCTCAAGAACATCAAGAAGGGCGCTACCGTCGAGCGCGCCCGCCAGTTCGCCAAGGATTGCCACGACCTCGGCCTCACCGTCCACGCCGACTTCATCCTCGGCCTGCCCGGCGAAACCAGGGAGTCGATCCGCAACACCATCAACTTCGCCAAGACCCTCGATTGCGAAACCATCCAGGTCAGCGTCGCGCACGCCTATCCCGGCACCGAGTTTTACGAGTACGCGGCCAAGAACGGCTTCATCACCAACGAGAAAATGGAAGACGGCGGCGGCCACCAGATGGCGCACATCGAGTATCCCGGCCTGCCCACCGATTACGTCATGGAGATGGTGCACCGCTTCTACGACGAGTACTACTTCCGGCCCAAGGCCGCCTTCCGCGTAGTTTGGAAGGCAATCCTCAATCGCGATATACCCCGGCTCTATGTCGAGGCAAAGGCGTTCATGAAGCTCCGCGCCCAACGCAACAAGGCTTACAAGCTCGCGCGCAGTAACAAGACCGATGCGTCAACCCCACTCAACGCCGGCGCGTAATCAAACCCGATTCATTCAATTGAGGGCGGTTGCGTCAGCGCGCCGCCCTCAATCTCTTTAGGCCTTCTACATCGAAACAGATCGACACTGAACGAATGGCTCAACACCATCTCTCGCCGCGGCAATACCTGATCCTGGGACTCGTTGCCCTGTGCGCCCCTCTTGGCGACTCGTGCCTTTCGCGCGGCATGACCCATCTTCCCCCCATCGTTCTCAGCCATCCCCTCACCCTCATCCCCGCCGTCTTCACGCCCTGGATCGCTCTCGGCATCGCGCTGTTGCTGGCCTTTTTCGCCAGCTATCTAACCGCCCTCTCCTGGGCCGATCTCACCTTCGTGCTTCCGGCCACAGCCTTCGGCAACGTGATCGTGGCCCTCTTCGCGCGCTTCTGGCTCCACGAGGCAATTTCCCTCGAGCGCTGGGCAGGAATCGTCCTCATCACCATCGGCGTAGGCTTCGTAGCCAACGGACCGTCCCTCACCGAGCGCCCTGGCGCAGCCGCGGATCTTCCCGCTGCCGCCGCGCAACCACAGGAGGAGCAGTTGCGATGACCATTCCTCCCTCGCTCTCGACCGTCGGCTTCTGGCCTGCCTGCGCCATGATCGCGGCCATCATTCTCCTCTCAACCGCCGGCGAAGTGCTCACCGCCGCCGCCATGAAGTCCATCGGCGATCTCGACGACATCCGCGCCATCTCCGGCATGAAGGGCGCAATCCGCGCCGTAGTCACCTGCCCCCTCTTCTTTGCCGGCGTCAGCTTTCTCGCGCTCGCCTTTTTCTCGCTCCTCTTTGCGCTCAACCACCTCAACCTGAGCCTGGTAGCCCCCGCCTCCGCCTCGCTCACATTAGTCACAAACGCAATCGCCGGCAAAATCTTCCTGAAGGAAAACGTAGACCGCCGCCGCTGGACCTCCGCCGTCCTGGTCTGCATCGGCGTCTATCTCCTCGCGCACTAAAGCAATGCGGGTTTGCCAGGCTGTATCGACATATACTGGTCACGTAAACACTTGATAAATAATGAAATTGTCATCCTGAGCGAACGGGGCCCCAAGCGCTTTTCAGCTTGGGGGTGGTGAGTCGAAGGATCTGCTTCTGTTTTTCAATCAACTTCGAAGACAGGACACTAGGACACGTCGCTCCTTATTGCTGCTGTCAGCCTGAGCAAAGCGTAGCGTAGCCGAGGGATCTGCGGTTGCTTTTCGGAAAAGGTTCGCCCAGCAAAACCTTCAACGAGCGTGTCTTTCTGTCCACTGTCCACTGTCCACTGTCCACTGTCCACTGTTCACTGTCCACTGTTCACTGTCCACTGTTCACACCAGCCGCATCAGCCCCTCCGGCTTCAAATCCGCCTCAAGGAACGTCCGCGTCGCGCCCTCCGTCAAACAAACCGCCTCTGCCGCCAGATGTCCCGACCGCGCCGCACTCTCCATCGTCGACGGCCATCCAGTCGCCGTCCAGTCCCCGGCCAGAAAACAATTCGGCCACGGCGAAACCGCAGTCGGCCGCGCCGCATCGATCCCCGGCGGCACGCCAAAGGTCGCCCGCACCTCTTTCACCAGTACAACCTTCTCGAGCTTCGCCTCTTTCACGCGCGGAAAAAACTCCGCCAACTCCGTCAGCGCCTGGCGAATCGCTTCTTCCCTCGGAAGTGCCGCAAACGCCCGCGTCGCGCTCACAACCAACTCGATGTAATGCCCGCCGCGCCCCGCCTGCAACCGCGACTGGTTATACATCCAGTGAATCTCGCGATCCAGCAGCACCGCATGATCCAGCTCGGTAATTTCGCGGTCAAACCAAAGATGCACACTGCAAATCGGCCAATGCTCGTGCCTTTCAATCTTGCCGGCAAGAGCATCCGCGCCCTCCGCCGCAGGCATGTGCGGAATCAGTTTTCGAGTGGCCTCAAACGGCAACGCAATAACAAGAAAATCCGAAACCAGCGGACCGTTCCGCGTGGCGAGTGTCCATTGCGAAGTCTTCTCATCCCACTCGGCCCTTTCGATGTTGGTATTGAGAAGAACCTCCGAACCGCGCCGGCGAAGAAACTCCGCCGCACCGCCATAAAGTTCGCTCAGCGGCACGGTACTCATCCCCATGCTGCCCGCAAACGCCGAGTTCATGAACAGCTCGCGAATCACCTTGGCCGCGTAAGGCAGCGCAATCGAATCGATGTCGGCATTCAGCGCACTCGCAATCACCAGCCGCCAGAACCGCTCAGTCGCCCCCTGTGTCTGCCCGTGCCGCCTCAGCCACGCGCCCAGCGACTCGCAGGAATCGGCAGCCACCGGCCGCATCAACGCAGCGAACGCCCGCGCCAGCGCAAATTTGTCGGCAAAAGAAAACGCATGAGCGGACAAGAGCTTCGGCAGTCCATGCAACGGCGCGGGTAATCCCCATGAACCGAGTTTCGACGGTCCCAGCCTCGACCGCCGTCCCCCCGGCTCAATCATCGTCATCTCGCTCGTCCAGTGGATCCGCTCCGCAACCCCAATCCGCTTATAAAACCCAACCAGATTCGTGCAGCACCCAAACAGCACATGCTGGCAGTTATCGATCACCTCATTCACGCCCGGATGCACATACGAACTCGCCCGCCCGCCCAGGTACACGCGCCGTTCCACAAGCTGCACCCGCAGCCCAGCCTCCGCCAGCGCGCAAGCCGCGCTCATACCGGCCACGCCGCCGCCAATCACAGTGACAGTCTTCTGCCCAGTGTTTGGCAATTGGATCAAAGCGAGCCTCTCTGGCCAGATGGGTCTGGTTTCGGCTGAAGGGTACGGGCTTCAGGCTGAAGGGTACGGGCTTCAGGCTGAAGGGTACGGGCTTCAGGCTGAAGGGTACAGGCTTCAGGCTGAAGGGTACGGGCTTCAGGCTGAAGGGTACGGGCTTCAGGCTGAAGGGTACGGGCTTCAGCCCGTACATCTGCGGCCTCAAAATCGCTGGGCTTTAGCCCCTGAGGGAAGATGCGCTGAGGGAACCCTATGAACTCATACTCAGCACCATCTGAAACCAATCTTGCATCGATGGGATTCGTGCGAATGTAATCCAAATGCCTTGCCCAATCTTCCTCATCCCGAATTCTGTGGTCAGTAAATCCGGTCTGCCAAATTTCTCCAGACCATTCCAACTCCTGCTTGGACCTAAACGAAAATCCGCCCTTGATCAGTTGAACCGACTTCTCAATCGTGTCGAATGGCGAAATGAGCAGATGCAGATGGTCCGGCATCACCACATAGGCATGAAGTCTGTATCCCGTTCCGTCATAGTGGTTCAGTATGGAAAGCATTAACCTTGCCCATCGCTCGTGTCGAAAGAAAGGCTTGCGGCCCTGGGTCTGCGTGGAGACAAAGTATGCGTATTCGTTACCTCGAATTGCTTCTCGTTTGGGACGCACCCTATTCCCTCAGGGGCTAAAGCCCACAGTCTTTTTGTTGCTTTCGTACGGGCTTAAGCCCGTACCCTTCAGCTTAAGCCCGCACCCTTCAGCTTAAGCCCGTACCCTTCAGCTTAAGCCCGCACCCTTCAGCTTAAGCGGTCGTCCATTACTTCCTGCTCAACTGACCAGCCGCGCCCAAGTCATGCGCGTCAGCCCCACTGCCAGAATAGCGAGCTTTCGCCGCAGCGGCACCGCGGCGCGACGCGAGAAAACATCGTAGTCCGCCCGCTCAATGCGCTTCAGCAACGCATGGTAGACGGCCACCAGCACCTTGAGCGCAGGCCGGCTCTCGCGGTCGATAAACGGAAGCAGCGCCTCCGCCGAGCGGTAATAGTACTCCGCGCGCTGGGCAATTGTTTCCAGCAGCGCGCGCTCATTCGCAGTCGGCGGCGCGCCCGCTGCTCGATCGAGAAGCGACTCCACCGAAACGCCGTGCGCCGCCAGATCTTCCAGCGGAAGATACACCCGATTCCGCTCCGCATCCTCGGCCACATCGCGCAGAATATTGGTCAACTGAAAAGCTATCCCCGTCTCCTCCGCAAACCTCTCGGCGCGCTCATCCTTGTACCCGAAGATGCGGATGCAGACCAGCCCCACCACCGAAGCCACCAGGTAGCAGTACCGGTACAGATCGGCGAAGGTCGCATAGGTGTCCGGCGCGCCTGTATCACCCCGATCCAGATCCATCGTGACCCCCGCCACCAATTCATCGAGCAGACTTAGCGGAATGGCAAACCGCTCGGTAGCGTCGCGCACCGCCAGAAAAACCGGGTCCTGGGTCGCCGCCCCTTCGCACGCCGCACGCCATTTGCCCAGCCACTCGTTCAGGTGCACCCGGCGCTCGGCCACAGAGAAACTCTCGTCGTCAGCCAGGTCGTCGGCCCGGCGCATGAACGCATAGATCGCGCACATGGCATTGCGCCGCGCCGTGGGCAATGCAATAAAGGCGTAGTAAAAATTCTTCGCCTCGCGCCGCGCGATCGACCGGCAAACAGCATATGCCTTGTTAATCGCCACTCCGTCGGATGTAGATTCCCGAGTCAAGCCGCCTTCTCTCAAGAGCCCGCACCGAGGCGGAGAAATGGAAGCGCCTTCCCGCTCAGCGCCCGCAGCGCCAGCCCAAGCTTCGTTCGCTTCGAAATTGCCGGACGCGCGCTCAGCACGTCGTAGTCACGGTGCTCAATGGCGCGCAATATCTCCAGCCCGCCGCGGCTGAACAAATCCAGATCGAGCGCCAGGTCGCGATTTACCTTCCCAATCAACGGCAACCCCTGTTCAAACAGCGCACGCGCATAATCCACCTCAAACCGCATCAGCGCGCGAAACTCCGGCGTGGCCACTCCCGCCGCAATCGTCTCATCGCTCACGCCGAATCGCCGCATATCGTCCTGCGGCAGATAAACTCGCCCCTTTGTAAAATCCACCCGCACATCCTGCCAGAAGTTGGCCAGTTGCAGCGCGGAACAAGTCGCATCCGAAAGCCGGAAGTTGGCGTCCTTCGTTTCGGGACTCACCTCGCCGCACACATACAGCACCAGCCGCCCCACCGGATTCGCCGAATAGCGGCAATACCCCAGCACCTCATTCATCGAGGCGTACCGGGTCACCGTCTGATCCTGGCGAAAGGCCGTCAGCAGATCCGCAAACGGCTCCTTGGGAATCGAGCACGCGCGAATCGTCTCGCTCAGTGCCACAAACACCGGATGACGCGCGCGCCCTTCGAAGCAGGCATCGAGTTCGTGCCCCCACAATTCAAGCAGCGCCAAGGCCTGCGCCGTCGAACCCACCTCGTCTCCTAAATCATCTGACACGCGGCAGTACGCATAAATCGAGTGAAAGTGCGGCCGCAATGCCTGGGGCAGAAACCACGACGCAACATGGAAGTTCTCGTAATGCGACTCGGCCAGCCGCTTGCACCACGCCCGGGCTTCGTCCAGCGTCGGCGCCACCTCAGGAATGCGATACGAAGCCGGCAACGCGGCCCAGCCCCGCGCGAGCAGATCGTCCTCGCTGCCCTGCAGCAGAGCTTCCTTTTCCAGAGCGTCTTTGTCCGGTTGCATGGTGGCCGCGGTCATCGGTTCGCCTCAGGGCACAATCGCGGTCTTGATTTCGCTGCTGCGATTCATCAGCTTCTCAAAAACGCGGTTCAGTTCGTAAAGGTGTGCATGGCCGGTAATAAACGCGCCCGCCTGGAAGCGCCCGCCCGCAATCAGCGCCAGTGCCTCGCGGCAAATGGCCGGAGTGTGATGGAAGGTGGCGCGCAACGTGATGTCGCTGTAGTGAATGATATTGGTATCGAGCGTCACCCGCGTATCCGCGGCGCAGCCGCCGAAGAAGTTCACCGTGCCGCCCTTGCGAACCAGCTCAACCGCTTCCTGCCAGGCCTCAGGCACTCCCACCGCCTCAATCGCGATATCCACTCCGCGATTCTTCGGAGTCAGCGCCCGCGTCTCGAGAATCGCCTTACGAATGATCGAGGTCTGCACCACGTGGGCCGCGCCCAACTGCTTTGCCGCTTCCACCTGCCCGTCGTGCTTCACCAGCGCAATCACTTCGTAGCCTGCCAGCGCGGCCACGTGCAAAATCATTAGCCCCAGCGGGCCGCCGCCAATTACCGCCACGGTGTCGCCGGCCCGTGGCCGGGAATCCATGAACCCATGCACCGCGCACGCCAGCGGCTCGGTCAGCGCCGCGTGTTCCAGGGGCACGTGGTCCGGCACATGAAGCGTGTTCTTGGCGACGATGCGGGCCGGGATGCGGATGAACTCGGCATAGGCCCCGTTATTGAAAATCAGATCGTCGCAGAGGTTTTCCTGACCGCGTTCGCAAAAATAGCACTGCCCGCAGGGGGCGGAATTAAGTGCCACCACGCGGCCGCCGGGCGCGAAATTTTCCACTCCCTCGCCTGCCTCCACCACCGTTCCCGCCAGTTCGTGCCCAAACAGGGCCGGCGGCACGATCATCCGCGCGTGATAGCCGCGACGGAAAACCTTGAGGTCGGTACCGCAGGTGAGCGCAGCGCCAACCCGCACGATGAGCTCGCCGGCGGCGGCCTTGGGAACGGGCACCAACTCGATGCGGACATCTTCGCGGCCGTGCAGAACGGCGGCCTGCATGGTGCCGCGCCCGTGCAGCAGCGCATGCTCGACGGTTTTGCGGCCCAGGCTGACGGCGGATTCAACCCTGCGCCGGCCTTTCACGACCACCGTCTCCACCGTATTCAAGCCGGCTTCGACGACCGTCTCGACTGTGTTCAGGCCGCCTTCCACGACCGTCTCGACAGTCTTGCGGCCCCCTTCAACGACGTTTTCGACCGTTTTGCGGCCGCGGAGGATCGCGTCTGTCACCGCGTTCGCCATCAACTGCCCCCTACTTTGCTCCCCCGCCAAGTACAGGTTCAATCATAATCTTCATCGAGCTGCCCTGCGGATGAGATGCGATTTCGATAGCCTCAACCGCCTCTTCCATCTGAAAACGGTGCGAAATCAGTTGCGTCAAATCGAATCCCTTGCGGTACTCGCCCAGCACGATGCCCGTCACTTCATCCAGAATCGGGAACGAGGATGAGTATGAGCCGAGCAGCGTCTTCTCGTCCACGCAAACCGCCGCCGGATCGATCGTAGCCTCGCCATGCTGGGTCTGGGCAAACAGCATCACCTTGCCGCCGGGCCGCACCGCATCCATCGCCGTCTTGATCAGCGCGTTGCCGCCCACGGCCAGAATCACCGCATCCGCGCCCCGTCCCTCGGTCGCGGCAAACACCCGCTCCACCACATTCTCCGTTCCTGCGTCAATCGGCTCCTTCAGCCCAAATCGCGCCGCAATGGCGTGGCGCTCGGGGAATAAATCCGAAGTCAGCGCCCGTGCACCCGTACGCCGGGCCAGCGCGGCATGCATCAGGCCAATCGGTCCCTGGCCGATCACCAGCACCGTATCGTCCGCGGCAAGATTCAGCAGCTTCACGCCCTTCAGCACCGTGTTCAGCGGCTCGATAAACACTGCCTGCTCGAAAGGAACATCGTCGGGAATATGCACCACTCCGCGATTGGCCACCACAAAATCCATCACCCGAATGTACTCGGCAAACCCCCCGCCGGAGGGCGCAAACCCCGCCGTGACGCCGGTCTTCAAATAGAGCGGGCACTGCGCCGGCGTCCGCTTCCGGCAGTAGTAGCACTCTCCGCAAGGCACATGGTGAAATGTCATCACCCGCTCGCCAACGGAGTACTTGGTGACCCCCGCGCCCACCTGGACGATAGTCCCGGCCATCTCGTGGCCGAAGATACGCGGCGCCGCGTGCGAGCCCATGTGAATCTTTTTCAGATCCGTTCCGCAAATGCCGCAAGTGGCGACTTTAATCAGCAGCTCTCCCGGACCGATCGCCGGCACCGGCACTGTCTCCACGCGCATGTCGTTGATGCCGCGGTAGACAACGGCACGCATCGTCGAAGGGATCTTGAGGGAAGCAATCTTTTCAGGGTTTGATATTTGGGTAGCCATTCCGTTTCCTGATGTGACCTCGTTCATCGAGAAAGTCGAACACACACTCCGCCAAGCTTTGGGAAGCCTGTTTACTATTCTCGCCCATCCGGATGAGTGCGGGCCAGTGCCATGGCCGGGGGAGTACAAAAAACAGCAACCGAGCCGTCTGGAACTGTCCGTTCGGCGTAATAAACCGATTGAAATCGGGCAAATCTTCGCTAAAAGCGTCGCTCACGCCCTTGAAGCAATAAAACGGAATCCCGCGCATCCCCGCAAGCCGCGCAACCGCCGCCGCCTCCATGTCCACCAGCCCCGCCCCATAGGCAGCAGCCAAGCGCTTCTTCTCCGCCGCATCCGCAACCTTGGGATTGGTCACCAGCAGACACTCGCCCCCGATTGGGTGCCCCAGGTCTCGCTTCTGAGACCTGGGAAAGGTCGCAGCAGTATCCCCGACCGGGTGCCCCATCCTCGCGACGTCTTTGTTTTTGTCGCTAGGGTGGGCCTCGATCATCCCTTCGCTTTCGGATGCCACAACTCCCGCTGTCTCAAAACGCTCTCCCGTCTGCGAGTCGACAACACCCGTAATACGATATGCACGACCTGGCCTGTAATCCTCGCTCAGCGCCCCCACCCAGCCCGCAGAAATGACAGAGGTAATCGCCCCATCCTTCTCAACCTCGGCAAACGCCCGAGTGGCCGCTAGCTGCCCTGCCCCTGCGCAGGTCGCCACCCACTCCCCTTCATCGAAGCGCCACCGCCACACATCTACACCATCGCGGCGCTCGTGTTCCCAGCCGCGCACCAGCGGCTTCAGCTCCCCCGCCATCGCGGCAATGATAGCCACGCGCGTCATGAGGCCGGCGGCGCATACCCATGCGCGCGAAACCACTCAATCGCCGACCGCATCGCCGGATAAACCGGAGCAATCCGGAACCCAAGCTCCTGCTGAGCCCGCGCGGAAGAAGCAAACATCTTCTTCCGCCCCATGCGCACCTCTTCAAGCGTAGCCCGCGGCTCCTTGCCCCTGATCCGCCCCGTGATCCACTCCTCAAAGAACGCATAAGTCGCCGCAACCACAAAAGGAATCTTCACCGTCGGCGAAGGAATCCCCGTAATCGCCGCCATCTTGTCCAGAATCTGCTTGAGCGTCAGGTTCTCGCCACCAAGAATATAGCGCCGTCCCGCCTGCCCCTTGGTAAGCGCGGCCACGTGCGCCTGCGCAACCTCGGCCACATCCACCAAATTGAGCCCCGTATCCATATACGCCGGAAACTTGCCGTTGAGAAAATCGAGAATGATGCGCCCAGTAGGCGTGGGCTTACTGTCGTTTGTGCCGATCGGGCTGGTCGGATTCAGAATCATTACCTGCTGCCCAGCTTGCGCGGCCGCAATCGCTTCCTGCTCGGCCAGAAACTTCGACCGCTTGTAGTGCCCCACCATATCGGCAAGCGAAACCGGCGTGTCCTCGTTGATGACGATCCCATCCGTGCGAAAGTGCATCGTGGCCACGCTCGACGTATAAACCACGCGCGGAACTTGAGCCTCGCGCGCCATCCGCAGCAGCTCTCGCGTTCCATCCACATTCGCGCGGTACATAGCCGCAGGATCGGGAATCCAGAGCCGGTAATCGGCGGCCACATGCACAACCGCATCGCACCCGGCGAGCGCAGGCTTCAGCGTTTCCGGCTGGCTGAGATCGCCCACATGCGTATCGCCGGCGATCCCCTCAAGATTGGCCAGATTGCTGCTCTTGCGCACCAGCAGCCGCAGTTGAGCGCCCTCAGCGGCCAATGCCCGGGCCACATGATGGCCCACAAAACCGGTCGCGCCTGTGAGGAAAACTTTCATGAATGAGCAGAGTAGCCGAAGCAAGCGTCCCGAGCCATCCAAGCGGCGCTAGCTGAATTCTTAAGGTAGGGCATTCCAGATGATTCTAACTCCGCCAACACGCGCGAAGCGCGGCTAACCCACCGCGGCGGGCTAACTCCGCTAGAAACTAATCCAGCACGTCCGGCAGCAGCCCGATGTTCTTCTCCCCGGCCGCCTTCTTTTCGTTAAATTTCTTTACCCAGTCTTCCCAGTGCTTGCCCGCCGCGCGATCCTTGCCCGTGAACTCCAGCCGCGCAATCTCCGCGTAGCTCACCTTGCGCTTCTCCGGCGCATTGGGCGCAAAATAGTGCACCCACGAGTCACCCAGAGTCGCTCCCGTCCGCCGGTCGAAGATGAAGGCCTCGATCCGTTCGCCGTTCTTCAGCGTCAGCGTCACGTCGCCGCGATAACCAAACGCCTTTTCCAAAGCCTGGCGCAGTTCCGCTTCGTCAGCCAGTTCCGGAATCCAGCCTTCCAACTGCTCGGATTCCGTCCCCGGCGCAATCTCCAGCGCCTCAACCTGCTCGCGAGTGTACTTCAGAACTTCAGCCGTCATGCGCGCGTCTCCTCGAGTTCGTGGCTGGGATCCTCAATCTGCACCAGGGAAGACGGACCGTGCGGAGCAGCCTCATCGAGGAGTTTGAGCGCATGTGCATCCGGATAGCGGCTGAAGGTTCCGCGCACCATGCCCAGAAAGCCCTTCAACGTACCAAACCCGTCGATGACCGCGGGCGCCTCGTAGCCGCAACTGACCATGCAGTTGGCGCACTTGGGATTGCCGCTGGGCACGCCGTACTCTTCCCACTTGGTTTCTTCAAGCAGTTCCTTGTAACTGTTGGCGTAGCCTTCCTGGAGAAGGTAGCAGGGCCGCTGCCAGCCGAAGATGTTGTAGGCGGGCATGCCCCAGGGAATGCAATCGTAGTTGCGGTCGCCCATCAGGAACTCCAGAAACAATGGCGACATGTTGAACTTCCACTCCGGCTTGCGATTGGAGAGAATGGCGCGGAACAACCGCCGCACCCGTGCTCGGCCCATAAAGCGATTCTGGTCGGGAGCCTTTTCGTAGCTGTAGCCGGGCGAAAGAACAATGCCTTCAACGCCCATCGCCATCACTTCGTCAAAGAAGGCGCGCACGCTGTTCGGTTCCGTCCCGTCAAAAAAGGTGGCGTTGGTGGTCACGCGGAAGCCGCGCTTGACGGCCTCCTTGATTCCCTCGACAGCGATGTCGTAACCGCCCTCGCGACAAACTGAAAAATCGTGATGCTCGCGCTGCCCGTCTAGATGAACCGAGAAGGTCAGATACTTCGACGGCGTAAACTCCGGCAGGCGGCGCTTGAGCTCCAGCGCATTGGTGCACAGGTAGATGTACTTCTTGCGCGCGATCAGGCCGTTGACGATCTCCACAATCTGCGGATGCAGCAGCGGCTCGCCGCCGGGCAATGAGACCATGGGCGCCCCGCACTCATCCACAGCGGCAAAGCACTCCTCGGGAGTGAGCTGCTTTTTCAAGATGTGGGGCGGATACTGCACCTTGCCGCAACCGGCGCAGGCCAGGTTACAGCGGAAGAGCGGCTCCAGCATCAGCACCAGCGGATAGCGCTTGTTGCCGGAGAGCTTCTTCTTCAGTACATAGGTGGACACCGTCCACATCTGGGAGATAGGAATAGCCATCTTTGCGTTATCCTCCCGCGCCGATTGCGCGCGTCCAGTTCAGTAAGTGCATTTGTAGCTACTTAATAAGTGCATTCGTAGCCGCCGGCTTTCGGCTCATAGCGCCGTGCAATAAAACAAGTCCCGTCGAAATCGCCCGATCGGCCAGTCACTAGCTAGAAGCTAAAAGCTGCTTTATCCATCGCCCGCCGGTAAGTGGTCAAAGCCAGCAACGGGAAATATTGACGGTACATGTCATAGGACAGGTAGAAGACCCTGGGGAAACCTGTCCCGGTAATAATGTTCTGCCGCGTCGGTCCATCCCCCATCGACTCGTCCCAGCTTCCATCCGCAAGCTGCCGCGTCAGCAGCCAGCGCACGCCCTTGGCAATCGAGTCCGACCGGTCGTCTCCCGCGGCCAGCAATCCCAGCAGCGCCCACGCTGTCTGCGATGGCGTGCTGATGCCGATGCCGCGCGTATTCTCGTCGTCGTAGCTGCCGCACGTCTCGCCCCATCCGCCATCGGGATTCTGCACCATCCGTATCCATTCCGCCGCCTGCTGCACCTGCGGCTCCAGATGATCCACGCCGATTGCATCCAGGCCCCGCAGCACCAGAAAAGTGCCGTAAATGTAATTCACGCCCCAGCGCCCAAACCAGCTTCCATCCGGCTCTTGCTCTTTGAAGATGAACTTGATGGCCTTCTCTACGCGCTTGTCCCCGCGCGTGTAGCCGTAGCTGGCCAGCATCTCCAGAATTCTTCCCGTAATGTCCACCGTCGGCGGATCCAGCATCGCGTTGTGATCCGCAAATGGAATGTACTGGAAGATCATCTTGGTGTTGTCTTTGTCGAAGCTGCCCCAGCCGCCGCTGCGGCACTGCATGGCAAACTCCCACTCGATGGCCCGCTCGGCGACCTGGTGTTGATACCGCTCACGCGGATTGTCCACCTTGTTCAGCGCCAGCAGCACCTGCGCCGTGTCGTCGGTGTCGGGATAAAACTCGTTATTGAACTCGAAATACCAGCCTCCGGGGTCGGTCTTGGGAACCTTCACCGCCCAATCGCCCTTGTGCCGGACTTCCTTCGATAGCAGCCAGTCGGCCGCCTTCATCAGCCGCGGATCGTTGCGCGGCACGCCGGCCTCGCCCAAAGCAAACACGGCCTGAGCCGTATCCCAAACCGGCGAAACGCACGGCTGCATGCGGAAGGTCGGCTCCGGCATCCCCCCGTTCGGCGCCTGCTCGATGCCCAGCTTCTCAAACTCGTCGCGCGCCCGAATCACCTGCGGATCGTCCTCCGAGTAGCCCAGGCAGCGCAGCGCAATAATCGCATTCAGCATGGCCGGATAAATAGCGCCGAGTCCATCCGTCATCTCCAGCCGTTCCAGCAGCCACTTCTCCGCCTTGCGCAGTGCGATCGTCCGCACCGGGCGCAGATGAACCGCCTCGGCCCAATGCATCAGCCGGTCAAGAACGATGAAAAAATTACGCCACGAGAACAGCCGCTTTCGATCCCTGCGCAGCCGCAATATCGAGTTGGCCCGCCCGCCAACAAACAACTCGCCGATTCCCTGCTCGGGCGGAATTTTCTTGTAAGGCTTCTTGGCATAGATAATCGCCAGCGGCACAAGAATCGAACGCGACCATGCCGAGATCTCGTAAATATTGAAGTAAAACCAATTCGGAAAAAGTACAATCTCCGGAGGAATCGCCGGCACCGCATCGTAGTCGTACTGGCCCAGCCCGCAAAGGTACATCTTGGTGAAGGTGTTGCATGCCACCACGCCACCGTGGGCCAGAACCCACTCCCGGCACTTCGCCAGGCGCGGATCGTCTGCGCCCACGCCCATCAGCTTCGCGGAAAAATAGCACTTCACCGAAAGCGAGATATTGCCCGGGCCGCCCGGATAGATGCTCCAGCTCCCATCCTCGTTCTGGTAACGCATCATTTCCGTCAGCGCGCGCTTCAAACGCTCCGGATCGCCGCTTTCCAATTGCGTGTGCAGATAAATATAGTCGGCCTCGAGCATCGAATCGGCTTCGAGTTCCCCGCACCAGTAACCGTCGGGATGTTGGCGCGAGAATAGAAAATCCCGCGACCTTGCCACCGCGGACTCAACGTCTCCAAGATCGGCGTCAAGCCTGCCAAATCTGGGCGTCATCGATTGTGTCTTCACTTGTTTTAGACTCATGCCGTTCCAAACGCCTCAGTTCAAACACCAAAACCAGAATCCAACTCAGCGAACCGGAACCGCCTCTGCCCCACTCGCGCTGCCAATGGCCTGCACAATCTCCGGCGGCAGGCCAAAGCGCACGTTTTCAGGCATTACCTCTACTTCTTCGACGCTCGTAAAGCCGTTTTGACGCAAATAATTAACTACGTCCTCCACCAGCACCTCGGGGGCTGAAGCGCCTGCCGTCACCGCAACTGTCTTCACATCCACAAGCCACTCCGGGTTGATTGCCTGCGAGTTATCGATCAGGTACCCGATCGTGCCTAGGTTCCGAGACACCTCCACCAGCCGATTGGAGTTTGAACTGTTCGTCGAACCCACCACCAGCACCAGCCCCGCATCGTGCGCCACATTGCGCACCGCCACCTGGCGGTTTTCCGTCGCGTAGCAAATGTCCTGCGAATGCGGCCCAACAATATTCGGAAACTTCACCTTCAACGCATGAATAATGTCCCGCGCCTCATCCAGCGACAGCGTGGTTTGCGTCAAATAAGCCACCCGTTCGGGGTTAGGCACCTTGAGCGCACCCACCTCGGCCACATTTGAAACCACCTGGGTCACCGCGGGAGCTTCCCCCAATGTTCCCTCGATCTCGTCGTGGTCCCGGTGCCCGATCAGCACCAGCGAATAGCCCTGCTTGGCAAACTTGACCGCCTCGATGTGCACCTTGGTCACCAGCGGGCAGGTCGCGTCAATCACCTTAAGATTCCGACCCCTGCTGATCTCGCGAACGGCGGGCGACACGCCATGGGCCGAATAGATCACCCGCTGCCCATCCGGCACGTCGTCGATCTCATGCACAAAGATCGCGCCCTTCTCTGCTAACTCATTCACAACATAGCGGTTGTGGACAATCTCGCGGCGCACGTAGATGGGCGCCCCAAAGGTCTCCAGGGCGATCCTCACCACGTCGATCGCGCGCACCACTCCGGCGCAAAAGCCTCGCGGCTTCAGCAGCAACACCCTCTTCTGGCTGGGGGAAGTCCCATTTGGGATGGATTCGAGGACGGTTATAGTCACATCCACCAGTATACCAATCGGCAGGATGAAGCAACAGCAGAGAAACTAGAGGAGCAACAACCCCGCAGGATCCCCACCCAGGCCGCCAACTTGCCAACTCGCCATCCCCGCGTCAGCGGGGGCTAAATCGCCGCGTCCTTCCTAACCCCTCGCCAACTAACCGACTCACCGAAATTCATCCAACAGCCGCCCCTTGACCGGTTTCTGACCAGTTTATTGAGAACACGCACCTGCTGGTCACAATAGCTCTGTAATTCGATTTGCCGCGCGGGATACTTAATTATGAAAAAGATCCTGCTAGGCCTCGTACTCCTCTTCTGCTTCGCAATACCTTATGCGGCGCAAGCGCAGGTGGTGATTGTAGTTCACCACCACCACCACCATCATCACCACCCTTACCAACGTCTCCAACTCGCCAAGTAACCCGTCGAAGATCCCCTTGTCCCACCCTTGCCGCGATTGTCTTCTCCAAGATCGACGTCAGGGATGGGGCGCCCGGACCATTCTTTGAATCTGTCCCCAAGACACTCCTATTTCCATGAAGGCTACGGGCTTCACAGGTTGCTAAAAAACTCCTATGGGCAGGAATAAGTGTCAGGGCACGACTTTAGTCGTGCCGTAAGTTGCTCAAAATAGATCCGGGCTTTAGCCCCTGAGAGATTTTTCCCACCTCCGACACCTTTTCAGAGTTTCTGGACAGATCCAAACACGCCAGCCCTTGGCCCACAGAAAAATCCCCCGCTCCCTCGTCGGCCCAAACTGGAAAGCCATAGTGTCATTCATCGTTTCTTATTGACTTTGCTTGTGCCCAATGGTATTACTTTTTTAAAAAAGTAAGGGAGGCGCATGGAATCCGCACTGAGCATCAAGGGGCAGGCGACCATTCCCAAGACGATTCGTGAACATCTGCATCTAAAACCGGGGGACCGGGTCAAGTTCTTCGTGCATCCGGACGGCAGCGTAGTCATTCTGCCCAAGCTGCCTACATCGGCATTGCGGGGCATCGTCTCATCGCGGCGCCGGCGGCCAGCGACCCTCAACGAAATGCGCCACGCGGCTGTGGCCGGCGCAGTCAAGGGGTTCAAGCGCGGGAAGCTCCGGTAAAAGGCCGATGAACGCACTCGATACTAATATCCTGATCCGCTACCTCACGCAGGACGACCCGTTCCAATCGCGAAAGGCTATCGAACTCATCGAGCGCCGCTTCACGCCCCAGCGCCCCGGCTTCATCAGCTTGATAACCATGGCTGAAACCGTGTGGGTTCTTGGCAGCGTCTATGAGCTATCCGGCCGGGAAATCGCCGATACCGTCGAGCGCCTGCTTCAAGCCGATACCCTGGCGGTCCAAAACGAACAGCAGGTATTCACTGCGATGGTGGCGATGCGACAGGGAGCGGGCGCGTTTGCCGATGCGCTCATCGGAGCCCTGGGCGCGTGGGCCGGCTGCGATAGCACTCTCACTTTCGACAAAAAAGCCCTCCGCCTTGCGGGATTCGAGCTTCTCTGACGGCTCTGCAATCATCATCAGGCAGCCACTTTAGCGCGCGTCCTGAGAGCGCGCACGCTCACCTTCACTTCAACCCGCGAGCCCAAACGGTTAATGGTCGAAACCAGTCGGTCGAGTGTGAACCGGCTGAGATCCGCATTGCGTATGCGGGAGAAGTCGGCAGCGGCAATGCCTGTCCGCGCATGCGCGGCTCGAACGGTCAACTTCTCACGATCAAGCATCTTGATGATTTCCGCCGCCAGGATGGCTTTCAACTGCTCAACGTCGGCGTTTTCATAGCCGAAGTCGCGGAAAACATTACCGCTGCCGTGCACAACCTCGATCTTTTCGCGTTTCATCCGAGTAACTCCCTCAGGTTCTTGAGCCGGTTCTTGATCAGGTCGATTTCGTGTTGCGGAGTCTTGATGCCTTGAGTCGATTTCTTCTGGAAGGCATGAAGAATCCAGATATCGTCGCCAATTTGCACAGCGTAGAGCACGCGAAAAGCACTTCCGCGAAGCGGCAAAGCTATCTCGAAGACCCCCGAGCCCAACCCCTTGAACGGCTTGGCGATATCGGCCTTTCCACCCTCCGCCGCAATGGTCAGGGCAGTAAGGCAAATAGTCTGCGCCTCTTCGGGGAACTTCTCGAAATCCTTGCGGGCAGCCTTGATCCACGAGATGGGCCGCATCTGTCGAGTCATCAGCTTGCTTCCCGAATCACACTAGGAGTGTAGTCATATTTGACAACGGACGTCAAGATGAATGACATCAGCTTGGTTAGATTCAAGGCCTTACGAAACCGCAATTCCGTACCTATGCGCCCAACGTCCAGAATCCGTTTGGTGGCTCGGTCAACTTGCTACCTACCGCTGCCCCAGCGTTTCGGCTTCGAGTGATTCCTCGCACTGTTTCTGCGGGCCCCGTCCGACTTGGGCTTCTTTTCGGTCATCGGTTTCTTCTTCATGGTCATAATGATCCCACGAAATGCAATGCCTTTCTACCTGAATCGGCAGTACGGATGAATTGGCTCTTTTCCTCACCCGACCGAGATTTCAACCGCTGACAGGAAAAGTCAGACAGCACACCCGACCGCTAAAATCAGTTTAGCCATGCCCGAATTCACTCACCTTCATCTCCATACCGAATACTCCCTCCTCGACGGAGCCTGCGACGTCAAGAAACTAGTCGGCCGCGTCGCCGCCATCGGCCAAAAATCCGTCGCCATGACCGATCACGGCAACATCTACGGCGCCGTCCACTTCTTCGAGGCCGCCAAGGAAAAAGGCGTCAAGCCCATCCTCGGCTGCGAGCTCTACATCTCAAAAAATGAAGACCATCGCGCCCCCGGCGAAGGCGACGACAACAACCACCTCCTCGTCCTCGCCACCAACGAAGAAGGCTATCGCAATCTGATCCGCATCACCTCCGAGGCCTCCCTCCACGGCTTCTACCGCAAGCCCCGCGTCAGCAAGCGCTACCTCGCCGAGCACGCCGAAGGCCTCATCGGCTTCTCCGGCTGCCTCAGCGGCGAACTCTGCGAGCACCTCGTCGCCGGCCAATACGAGAAAGCCCGCGCCTCCGCCGCACAATTTCAAGACATCTTCGGCCGCGGCAACTTCTATCTCGAAATTCAGGACCAGGGCCTCGTGCAGGAAAAGAAAATTCACGAGGCGCTCTTCCGCCTCGAGCGTGAGCTCGACATCCCCCTCGTCGCCACCAACGACTCCCACTACCTCTGCGGCGAAGACTCAAAAGCCCACGACGTCATGCTCTGCGTACAGACCGGCTCCAAAGTTCACGACGCCGAGCGCTTCCGCTTCGACAGCGACCAGTTCTTCGTCAAGAGCGCTGACGAAATGAGTCTCCTCTTCAAGGACTCGCCCTCCGTCCTCGAGCGCACCATGGAGATCGCCGAGCGCTGCAACCTCAAGCTCAACAAGGTCGAAAATCCCTTCCCGGAATTCGCCGTTCCCCCTGGCCACACCATCGACAGCTACTTCGAAGATGTCTGCCGCGCGGGCCTCAAAAAGCGCCTCGAAACCTCAGTCCGCCAACTCGAATTGCGCGGAATTCGCCGCGCCACGCCGGAAGCCTACCAAGCGCGCCTCAACTTCGAAATCGGCATCATCAAGCAGATGACCTACTCCGGCTACTTCCTCATCGTGTGGGACTTCATCAAGTACGCGCGCGATCACGGCATCCCCGTCGGCCCCGGCAGAGGTTCCGCAACTGGCTCTCTCGTTGCCTATGCCATGGAGATCACCAACATCGATCCGCTCCAGAACTCGCTCCTCTTCGAGCGCTTCCTGAACCCCGAGCGCGTGTCCATGCCCGATATCGACGTCGACTTCTGCATGAACCGCCGCGGCGAAGTCATCGAATACGTCACCCGCAAGTACGGCCGCGAGCAGGTAGCGCAGATCATCACCTTCAACACCATGGCCGCCAAGGCCTCCATCAAGGATTGCGGCCGCGCCCTCGACATGCCCTACGGCGACGTCGACCGCATCGCCAAGCTCATTCCCGCAACCGTTGGCATCACCATCGACGAGGCCCTTGAAGAAGTCCCCGACCTGCGCAAGGCCTACGACACCGACGCGCAAATTCGCGAACTCATCGACACCGCCAAAAAGCTCGAAGGCCTTGTCCGCGGCTCCGGCGTTCACGCATCGGCAGTCGTCATCGCCCCGCGTCCGCTCACCGAACTGGTCCCCGTCGCCAAAACCAAGAACGACGAAATCGTCACCGCCTACGACATGAAGTCCGTCGAAAAAATGGGCCTGCTCAAGATGGACTTCCTCGGCCTCACCACCCTCACCGTCATCGACGACTGCCTCAAGCTCATCCAGCAAAGCCGTGGCGAAAAGATCGACATCGACGCCATCCCCGTCGACGACGAAGAGACTTACAAAAAGGTCTTCCACACCGCGCTTACCTCCGGCATCTTCCAGTTTGAGTCCAGCGGCATGCGCGACATTTTGCGCCGCTATAAGCCCGATTCCGTTGAAGAGCTCACCGCCCTCAACGCCCTCTATCGTCCCGGCCCCATGAGCATGATCGACGACTTCATCGAACGCAAATGGGGGCGCCGCAAGGTTGAATACCTGCTCCCCGAGCTCGAAGGCATTCTCAAGGACTCGCTCGGCGTCATCGTCTATCAGGAGCAGGTCATGCAGATCGCCAACCTGCTCGCCAGCTACTCCCTCGGCGAGGCCGATCTGCTCCGCCGCGCCATGGGAAAGAAGAACGCCGAAGCCATGGCCGAGCAGCGTGACCGCTTCCAGAGCGGAGCCGCCGCGCTCGGCCATCCCAAGGGCCCGGTCGCCGAAATCTTCGACCAGATGGACAAGTTCTCCGGCTACGGCTTCAACAAATCTCATTCCGCCGCCTACGCCCTCGTCGCCTATCAGACCGCTTACCTCAAGACGCACTACCCCGTCGAATTCATGGCCGCGCTGCTCACCTCGGAAACTTCAAAACCCGAGAGCGTCGTCAAGTACATCGGCGAGTGTCGCGAAATCGGCATCAGCGTCGAGCCCCCCGACGTGCAAATTTCAGGCGCGCAATTCACGCCGCACGTTACTTCCGAGGGGCAAGCAATTCGCTTCGGTCTCGCAGCCGTAAAGAACGTCGGCGGCAACGCCATCGAGTCCATCATCAAAGCCCGCGAAGAAGCCGGCGGACGCTTCAAGAGCCTCTGGGAGTTTTGCGAAAAAGTCGACCTGCGCGTCATGAACAAGCGCGTCATCGAGTCGCTCATCAAGGCCGGCGCGCTCGACTCACTCGGCACGCGCGGCCAGCTCATGGCCGCCGTCGATAAGGCGATGGAGCGCGCCCAGAAAGCGCAGAAGGACGCGGCTCAGGGACAGAGCGGCCTCTTCGGTCTCTTCAACGAGGCGCCCGCCCCCGGCCGCAGCGCAGACGATCTGCCCCGCGTGCCCGACTGGGAAGAAGGCGTCCGTCTCGCCAATGAAAAAGAGGTCCTCGGCTTCTTCGTCTCCGGTCACCCGCTCGACAAATACGCCGAGAAGCTGCGCAATCTCACCGGCGTCATCACCACTGCCGAAGCCCTCGAACGCAAACCGCCCGAGCGCAGCTGGGGCAGGCAGCCCGACCCCGCCGACGAGATCCAGGTCGCCGGAATGATCCTTGGCCTGCGCGTTCAAAAAAGCAAGCGCGATCAAAAACTCTATGCCCAGGCCGCCCTCGAAGACGCCACCGGAAAAATCGACCTCATCTGCTTTTCGCGCGATTACGAGCGCCTCCAAGGCCAGTTGAAAATCGAAGCGCCCGTCCTGGTGCGCGGCGTCCTCATGGGCGACGACGACGCAGCCTCGAAGATTTCCGTAAGCTCCATCCAGGCGCTGGAAGATGTTGAAGTCAAGCTGCCCTCCGGCGTCCGCATTCGCATCAACCTCGACCGCGCCTCTGAAGAAATGTTTGCCGGCCTCAAAAGCGCTGCCGACGCCGCGCCCGGCCCCGGCAAAGTAATGCTGCAACTCGAAAGGAAAGGCGAATACGCAGTCATCCTCGAGCCCGACGGAATGAACGTCGCCGCCGATCGCACCTGGGTCGCGCGCATCGAAGAGCTAGTCGGCAAAGGATGCGTCCAGGCCCTCGGCTAAAGGGCACAGCCTTCAATTGAAGAGTATCGGCTTCAGTTGAAGGGTGCGGGCTTCAGTTGAAGGGTACGGGCTTCAGTTGAAGGGTACGGGCTTCAGTTGAAGGGTACGGGCTTCAGTTGAAGGGTACGGGCTTCAGTTGAAGGGTA
>Ga0224555_1001164_pt1 | contig 37912 bp, 33 predicted proteins | sample 714S23034metaG_FD_180687 | JGI IMG/M metagenome (GOLD analysis project Ga0224555, IMG submission 180687) | Peat soil microbial communities from Stordalen Mire, Sweden - 717 S2 30-34 | ecosystem: Environmental > Terrestrial > Soil > Wetlands > Peat | place: Sweden: Norrbotten County, Stordalen... | reverse complement strand
ATATTCGTAAGATAGTGGTTCGTTTGAAATTATGCTTTGGAATGTGAGCAGAGTTTGAATTGGCATTTGCACCCATCATGCTTGCACAGTCGGCGAGAGTGTGACAACTTTCACACGCCATCGTGCGACTAAACTGGAAATGCCGGAAATGTTTTAGTTTTGGCCCGACTGCAAAAGCAGTTCTGTCCACGCTACTCGTTTGGCAGATACTGGCCCTCTTGGCGTTGGCTGCCTATCCGGCCCTACATCATGCTCTTCATCATGACAGCGACAGTTCGGAACATCATTGCGCTGTCACCATGTTCGCTCACGGTCATGTGGATTCGTCGGTCGTGGAAGTGGCAGCCGTGATCCCGGTTGCACCCTTTGAATTTATTCCGCTGACTTCGGCTTCAGTTTTTAACGCGCTGGTGGAAACGCTTCCGCCTGGCCGCGGCCCGCCGGTTTCGCTCCTCCATTCCTGAAAATTCACCGGTCTTCGTGGACCGGATTTCGTTAGTTTGGTTTAACCCGAATAATTACGGCACCATGCCTTTGGGCGGGGGCCGTTTGGAAAATTGAGGGAATGCGCAATTATGAAGAATTTAACCATCAGGCCGGTGGAACTCCACCTACAAGTCAATGAGTGAATTGAGCAAAGAACGGTGGGCCCAGATGATCGCCATTTCGCCACGCTCGCGCTTTCTTGCTTTTCTCGGGGCATTGGGTTTAACGCTGCTTGTCGGTTGCGCGGTGGGGCCTGACTTTAAGCGACCGGCGGCTCCGGCGGTCAGCGATTACACCGCCCGTCCGCTCGCGACCACCGTCACCACCACAAATGTCGCCGGCGGGGAGGCCCAGCGCTTTGTCAAGGGCAGCGACATTTCCGGAGACTGGTGGACTTTGTTTCATTCCAAGCCGCTCAATGAGTTGATTGAACTCTCGCTTACCAACAATCCAGATCTTAAGGCGGCGCAAGCGGCATTGTCGGTGGCCAAGGAAAATGTTCTGGCGCAACGGGGCGTTTACTATCCCAGTGTCACGGGAAGCTTCTCAGCGAGCCGCCAGAAGCAATCCGAATTAATTGCACCCACGCCCAACGCAAACATCTTTCAATACAATCTTTTCACCCCGCAGGTCAGTGTTTCGTATTCGCCTGATGTCTTCGGCCTGAACCGCCGGACTGTAGAGTCGGTGAAGGCACAGGAACAGAACGTTCGTTTCCAAATGATTGCGACCTATACCACGCTGACCGCCAACGTGGTGGTCACGGCGATTCAGGCGGGCGCGGTGCAGGCGCAGATTGACGCGACCCGCCAGCTCATTGATCTCAACTCCAACATGGTGCAAATCCTGCAATACCAATACACGAAAGGTTATGCTGGCCGGATTGATGTTGTCGCGCAGGAATCACAACTCGCGCAAGTCATCGCCACGTTGCCGCCGCTCCTCAAACAATCAGCGCAGCTACGCGACCTGCTGGCGGTGCTGGTCGGCCGGTTTCCGAATCAGGCACCGGCGGAAAAATGTGAGCTTTCAAGTTTACAATTGCCGGAAGAAATTCCGGTGAGCCTGCCGTCGCAACTGGTGGCGCAGCGTCCAGACGTTTTGCAAGCCGAGGCCAATCTGCACGCCGCGACCGCGGAGATCGGCATCGCCATCGCGAACCGGCTGCCCAATATCACGCTGACCGCAGATGCCGGCAGCACGGCGCTGTCACTGGATAAGGTCTTCTCGTCCGGCACGGGCCTTTGGGGTTTGGGCGCGGCGGCGACCGCACCGCTTTTCCAAGGCGGGAGGTTGCTGCATCAGGAGCGCGCGGCGAAGGCAGCCTACGTTCAGGCGGCGGAACAATATCGCAGCACGGTGCTGACCGCTTTTCAAAATGTTGCCGACACTTTGACGGCGCTGGAACAGGACGCCGAGGGTTTGAAGGCCGCAGCCACCGCCGCTGATGACGCGCAAATAACCTTGGATCTTTCCCAACGACAATGGCACGACGGCTACATCAGCTACCTCGCACTCTTAAGCGCGGAGCAAGCCTATCAGCAAACCCGCATCAATCTGGTGCAGGCGCAGGCCAGTCGTTATGCCGACACGGCGGCATTGTTTCAGGCGCTGGGCGGCGGGTGGTGGCATCGTGCGGATTTAACCAAAGATAAAAATGAAAAATAAATTGAGATTTCTGCAAAATTCTTTTTCCGTTGTAGCGGCGGTCTGTGACCGCCGTGCTTTGCCCGCAGATTTATGTTTCTTCGGCGCTCACAGAGCGCCGCTACAGGACGGAAAATTTCCACGCGCGCTTGCCGTTGCCGTCTTGGCCGTGGCAACGATCGTTTCGTTCACCGGCTGTTCACCCAAAGTTGACAGCAAGGAACAAGCGTCATCCGTGACGGCCAGCAACGTGACACTAACGGCGGAACAGCGGCAGAAAATCCAATTTTACACCGTCGCGCCGTCCAAGTTTCACAAGACGACGGAGACGACCGGGACGGTTGACTTCGACAACGATCAGGCCACGAGCGTGCTGGCACCGTTCGGCGGACCGGTGTCGCGGCTGCTTGTTTCTCCCGGCGACAAGGTCAAGGCTGGTGACCCGTTGGCGGAAGTGGATTCACCCGACTTTGCGGCGGCCATCAGCGCTTATCGCAAGGCGCTCGCCACCGCCCAGACCCTCCGCCGGGTGGCCGACATGGACAAGGATTTGATCCAGCACAACGGCGTGGCCCAGCGCGAAGAAGAACAGGCCCAAACCGACGCCGCCAACGCCGAGGCGGACCGCGACGCCGCGCTGCAAACCCTCGTCTCGCTGAACCTTGATCCGCAAGTCATCAAAGACCTTCAGGCCGGCCGGCCGGTTTCGCGGCCCGGGGGCATGATTAACTCGCCCATCGCGGGAACCGTGGTGGAAAAACTCATCACGCCCGGAGAGCTGTTGACGGCGGGCACCACGCCGTGTTTCACGGTGGCCGATCTTTCGCGCGTCTGGGTCATGACGCAAATTTTTGGTTCCGACCTGGCGTCGGTCAGCGTCGGCGATTCGGCCGAAGTGGAGACGGGCATCGCGACTAATAACTTTTCCGGAACCGTGAACAACATTTCGGCCTTGGTGGATCCCAACACCCGTTCGGTGATGGTGCGCGTGGTTGTCGAAAATCCGGGCGACTTTCTCAAGAAACAAATGTATGTCCGCGTGCGGATTCAGGCCCGCCAGGAAAGCACCGGTCTGCTGGTTCCGGTCTCGGCGATTTTGCGCGACGATGTGAACCTGCCGTTTGTTTATGTCGTCCAGCCCGACGGCAGCTTCGCGCGGCGGCACGTGACTTTGGGTTATCGCACCGGCGACCAATACGACATTCCCGACGGGCTGCAGGTCGGCGACCAGATTGTCGTTGATGGTGCGATCTTTATTCAATTCCTGCAAAACCAATGAGCGACCCATTGCCTCCAATTGAATCCGCGCCGCGAACGGCTTCGATGATGAACCGCGTCGTCGCCTCTTCGTTGCGGCAACGCTTTCTCGTCGTCCTCCTGACGCTCGTATTGATCGGCGCGGGGTCGCGGTCGCTCGAGCGCCTGCCGGTGGATGCCTATCCCGATCTTTCGCCGCCGATTGTCGAGATCATCACGCAATGGCCCGGCCACGCCGCCGAGGAAGTGGAACGCCTGATCACCGTGCCCGTCGAAGTCGGGATGAACGGCATTCCGCAGATGACCACGCAACGCTCCATTACGCTCTATGGATTGTCCGACGTCATCCTGACCTATCACGACGGCACGGACAACAACTTCGCCCGTCAGGAAGTTTTCAACCGGTTGTCCAGTCTCAGTCTGCCGACCGGCGTGACGCCTTCGGTGTCGCCCTTGTCCTCGCCTTCGGGTTTGATCTATCGCTACGTGCTGCAAAGCCCCGATCGGTCGCCGATGGAACTCAAAACTTTCGAGGATTGGATCATCGAACCCGCCTACAAATCCCTCGCGGGTGTGGCGGATGATTCGGGCTTTGGCGGCGGCACCATGCAATACCAGGTGCTGCTCGATCCGGCCAAGATTGCCGGGGTCGGCCTGTCGGTGTTACAGGTGGAGGCTGCACTGGCGGCCAACAATGGCAACGCCGGCGGCGGGTTTTATTCGCAAGGCGGCCAGTTTTATTATGTGCGCGGCCTCGGTCGCTTGGAAACCTTGGAGGACATCGGCAACGTGGTGTTGGCGGTGAATAATGGCACCCCGGTGTTGCTCAAGAACGTCGGCCGCGTGGTCATCGGCATCGCGCCGCGCCTCGGTGAGTTCGGCTACGAGAAACAGGACGACTGTGTGGAAGGCGTCATCTTGTTGCGCACGGGCGATAAAACCCAAGACGTCCTGAAGCGCGTCGAAGCGAAGACCAAGGAGCTCAACAATCAAATCCTGCCCAAGGATGTCAAAGTGGTTCCGTTCTACGACCGGACGGATTTGATCAAGCTGACGACGAAGGTCGTGGAGCAAAATCTCCTGCGCGGCATGTTGCTGGTCGTCGTGATCCTCATTTTTTTCCTCTACGATTTTCGGGCGGGATTGATTGTCGCGGTCACCATCCCGCTGGCGCTGCTGTTCGCGTTCATCTGCCTCGACCTCCAAAAGGCTTCGGCCAATCTGCTTTCCATCGGTGCGGTGGATTTCGGCATCCTGGTGGATGGCGCGGTGGTCATGGTGGAAAATATTTTCCGCCAGATCGCCTTGCGAAAAGGAACGCCGCTCAACGTCCGCGAAATCATCAAGGACGCCGCCGCCGAGGTGGATCGCCCGTTGTTCTACGCGGTTGCGGTGATCGTGGCCAGCTTCCTGCCAATCTATGTTTTGGCCGGGCCGTCCGGCACGCTCTTTAAACCGATGGCGGACACGATGGTGTTCGCGCTAATCGGTTCCTTGATTGTCACGCTGACGTTGCTGCCGGTTCTGTGTTCGTGGTTCATGTGGCAGGGCGTGCGCGAGCGACGCAACGCCGCTTTTGAAGTCATCAAATCAGTTTACACCAAGGGCCTCGATTTTTGTCTCGCGCATCCGTGGGGGACGACGTTCGCCTCGGCCATTCTGCTGGCCGGTTCGCTGCTGCTAATCCCCGGCATCGGCGCCGAGTTCATGCCGCAACTGGATGAAGGCGCGCTGTGGGTGCGCGCCACGATGCCCTATACCATCTCCTATGACGAATCGGAGAAGATCACGCCCCAGATCCGGGCAGTGTTGAAATCTTTTCCCGAAGTCACCACCGTCGCCTCCGAACTGGCGCGACCTGATGACGGCACAGATTCCACCGGCTTTTTCAACGTCGAGTTTTACGTCGGCCTGAAACCTTACTCGGAATGGACCGGCGCTTATCGCACCAAGGCCGCGCTGATTGAAGCCATTAACCAGAAGCTGGTGTCCTTTCCCGGAATTATTTTCAACTACACTCAGCCGGCAGAGGATGCGGTGGACGAAGCGGAATCGGGTTTGAAAAGCGCCCTGGCCATTAAAGTCTTCGGCTCCGATTTGGATACGCTCGAACAAAAGGGCAAAGCCATCAAACAAATTTTGGAGCGCGTGCGCGGCATCCGCGATGTGACGTTGGTGAAGGAACTCGGTCAGCCCAGCTTGGACATCAAAATCAACCGCGCCATGATCGCCCGTTACGGGGTGAACGTCGCCGACATCAATGGCCTGATCACGGCCGCCATCGGCGGCGACGTGGCCACGCAGGTGGAGCAGGGTGAGAAGCAGTTTGACCTCGTCGTCCGCCTCGAACGCCAATACCGCGACAACCCCGAGGAAATCGGAAACATCCTCGTGCCCACGCCGGGCGGACGACAAATTCCACTCAAGGAATTCGCGGACATCCGGGTGATGAACGGCGCTTCGTTCATTTACCGGCAGGACAATTCGCGCTACATCGGCGTCCAGTTTTCGGTGGGCGGACGCGACCTGGCCGGCGCGGTGGAAGACGCCATCCAGCAGGTCAAAGAAAAAGTCAGCCTGCCGGAGGGCTACCGGACGGATTGGGGCGGCGAATACACGGAATACACCGCCTCGCGCGCGCAATTGAATGTCATTCTGCCGCTGACCTTGTGCCTGATCTTCCTCCTGCTGTTCGCGCTCTACAGCAATTTGAAATTCCCGTTCATCACCGTGCTCGGCGTGGTGCTGTCCGCGCCCGTGGGCGGCCTCGTCGCGCTCTGGATTACCGGCACGCCGTTTTCGGTTTCATCCGGCATCGGCTTCCTCGCCTTGTTTGGCGTCTCCGTGCAAACAGCCGTCGTCTATATCTCCTACGTCAACGAACTGCGCCTCAGCGGCACCACTCTCGCCGAGGCCATCCGCGAGGGCGCGATCCTGCGGCTGCGTCCGATCATGATGACCGCGCTGGTGGCGGCATTGGGCTTGTTGCCGGCGGCGCTGGCTACCGGCGTGGGCACGGACACCCAACGTCCATTTGCCCTAGTCATCGTCAGCGGCCTGTTCACGCGACTGTTGATCAGCATCTTTCTGATGCCCGCGCTCTACACCCTCGTGGCGCGATCAGATGACCGACTGGAAGTGTGATCACTCATTAAAATCGCAAAGCCTACAATCTGTGTTGGCTAGCCCAAGTTCGTCAGTCGGAAGGAAAAATCAATTTTGTGAGGCGTTCGGTCGGGCGTTTCACTGGGTTTTACGGTGATGGACAGGCTCAAAGGGGATGTAGTGGAGAACAGGCCGTTGTAAGACAGAGGTGGACTGCGGCATTCTCCAGTCATGTTCTTGCGCCGTAACCGTCGCCTTGTCGATGGAGAGACCTACGAATACTGGACGTTGGTTAGAACGGTCCGCACCGCTCGGGGCCCGCGCCAGGAGATCGTCGCCACGTTGGGCGTACTGTCCGAAAATATAAACGCCGGGATTTTCAAGCGGCCTCCCGGTAATAGTAGTTCAGCATGCCGCCCAGGCGCTTGCGGCATCTGATGGGGCCTGTGGACGGCAAAGGGCTGAACTCCGGTCGAATGATCTTGTTGTCCAGCCCCTGATGGTTTCTTTTCCTCTTGGAGGTACTCGATGACGACTTGTTGGTGGCGGTTCATCCATCCGGCACAGCAAACCAGGAGGAAAGGGAGGGGATTCATGAGGCAATCATCCCGTCAGCGCACAATGGCGACCAGCATTTTGTCGCCGAGCGTCCCTTGGGTTTAGCACGCAAGGACCCGCATTCCAAGTCGTTGAACGTCGTTCGAGTTTTCGGACAGTACGGGCAAGAGGCGGAGTCTCCGTCAAACCTTCATTGGGAAGCTCGAAATGGCACGCATATATTGGGCGCGTTCGAAGGCGCTGGGGTCGGAGCAGTTCTTCTGGCTCAGACTGCCGCGCAATTGCTGGATCGACGCGTATTCATGTTCCTCAAGCCACGCGCCGAGATCGCGTTCGATCGCGCCGATGTGCGGGATGCCATGGCGGATCAGCACCGAGCACAGCATCGTCACATCGGCCCCCGCCATGAGCATCTTCAGCGCGTCCGAGGCGCGATGGATGCCGCTGGTCGCCGCCAGGCTGGCCCGGACACGATCGTAAAGAATCGCAACCCAGCGCAGCGGCACGCGCATCGCCATCGGCGTGCTCAACAGGATGTTGGGCTTGACCTCGAGCGAGTCGAGGTCGATGTCCGGCTGGTAAAAGCGGTTGAACAGGACCAGCCCGTTGGCGCCGGCTTCATCCAGTCGCTTCGCCATGTTTGCGAAATTGCTGAAGAAAGGGCTGAGTTTGACCGCGACGGGAATGGTCACCTCGGCTTTCACCGCCTTGAGGATATCGAGATACGTCTGCTCGACCTGCGCGCCGGTCAAGTTCAAATCGGTGGGGATGTAATAGATGTTCAACTCGAGCGCATCCGCGCCCGCTTCCTGGATCGCCTTGGCATATTGCGTCCAGCCGCCCGCGGAGGATCCGTTCAGGCTGGCGATGATGGGGATCTTCACAGCCTTCTTGGCATCCGCGATGTGTTTCAGGTATTCCTCGGGGCCCAGGTGGAACGACTCGGGCTCCGGGAAATAGGTCAGGGCCTCGGGATAACTGAACGTTCCCTGTTCCATGTTGTGATTCAACTCATACCGGTCCCGGCGGAGTTGCTCCTCGAAAAGGGAATAAATCACCACGGCGGCCGCGCCGGCGTCTTCCATTCGTTTGATCTGGTCGATTTCTTCCGAGAGCGGCGAGGCGGCAACGACGAGCGGAGTGCGCAGCTTGAGGCCGAGATAATTCGTTGAGAGGTCCATAATTCAGTTTCCTTTCCGGTTTACGCGGCGACCGGGGCCGCGAGGCCCGGATTCATATTCTTCATTCCGCATTCGGCTTTCCGCATTTTTCTAGGGTTGTTGATCGACGGTGGCGGAAGCCTTCGACCCGGTCGTCGGGTGGCCGTTGGTGGACTTGGGGTCGCGTTTGGCGAGGAACTCGTAGAACTTCCAGCGGCGGTCGACATCGCCCTGCGCCTGCGCAAACAGTTTTTTGGCTTCCTCCGGCCGGCTCTTGGTCAGCATCTTGAACCGGTTTTCCGAAAGGAGATAGTCCTGCAGCCGCGTTTTGGCAGCCTGCGAATCGACTTGCAGCGGATTCTCACCGGCTTCGGCCCGCCGGGGGTCATAGCGATACAGGAGCCATTGGCCGGATTCAACCGCGAGCTTCTGCTGGCGCGCGCCGACGCCCATATCGATGGCGATGCCATGCGCGATGCAGTGGCTGTAGGCGATGATGAGCGACGGGCCGGGATAGGATTCGGCCTCCAAAAAGGCGCGCAGTGTCTGCTCGTCCTTTGCGCCCATCGCGACGCTGGCCACGTAAATGTTCCCATACGTCATGGCGATCAACCCGAGATCCTTCTTTGCGAGCGGCTTGCCGCCCGCCGCGAACTTCGCCACCGCCCCCCGCGGCGTGGATTTGGACATCTGCCCGCCGGTATTGGAGTACACCTCCGTGTCGAGCACGAGCACGTTGACGTCGCGCCCGCTCGCCAGCACATGGTCCAACCCGCCGTAGCCGATGTCGTAGGCCCAGCCGTCGCCGCCAAGGATCCAGACACTCCTGCGGACGAGCGTGTCGGCGACGGACAACAGCAGCTTGGCTTCGGGCGCGTCCAACTTGGCAAGTTTCTGCTTGAGAGCGGCCACGCGTTCACGCTGTTCGTGAATGCCGGTTTCGTCCGTCTGCGAGGCGTGGAGGATGCCGCTGGCGAGGTCGTCGCCCAGTTGGGGCGCGAGTTTCGCCAGGAGTTCGCCGGCGAACTCACGTTGCTTATCGATGGAAACGCGGAAGCCCAGGCCAAACTCGGCGTTGTCTTCGAAGAGCGAGTTGCACCAGGCGGGGCCGCGGCCGCCTTTGTCCACGCAATACGGCGTGGTGGGGAGATTGCCGCTGTAAATGGAGGAGCAACCCGTGGCGTTTGCGATGACCGCGCGGTCGCCGAACAACTGCGACAGCATCTTGATGTAGGGAGTCTCGCCGCAACCCGCGCACGCGCCGCTGAACTCGAACAGGGGCCGCATGAGCTGCTGCTGGCGCAGTTGCGTGGTCTTGAGTTTGCGCCGGTCCGACTCGGGCAGCGCGAGGAAGAAATCCCAGTTCGCGCTCTCTTGCGCGCGCAGGGGCGCTTGCGGCTGCATGTTGATGGCTTTGAGTTTGGCCTCGGCCTTGTTGCGCGCGGGGCAGACGTCCACGCACAGCGCGCATCCGGTGCAATCCTCCGCGGCGACCTGCAACGTGAATTTCATGCCTTTGAACTCGGGCACACGGGCGTCGGTGCGCTTGAATCCCGCCGGCGCGCCGTCCAGCGCGCCGGGTTCATAGACTTTCGCCCGGATGGTCGCATGCGGGCAGATCGCCACGCACTTCAAACATTGGATGCAGATTTTTTCGTCCCAGACAGGGATATCCTGCGCGAGATTGCGTTTTTCATATTGCGCGGTGGCGGTCGGGAACGTGCCATCGCAGGGAAACACGCTGACGGGCAGATCGTCGCCTTCGCCGGCGGCGAGGCGGCCGAGGACTTCCTTCACAAATCTCGGGGCATTCGGCGTGACCGGGGGCAGCAGGCCGCCGGTGCCGTTCGCGCGTTGCGAGAGGGGTACCTGGTGCAAATGCTCGAGCGTGTTGTCCACCGCCTTGAGGTTCATGGCCACGACCTCCTCGCCTTTCTTGCCATAGGTCTTCTTGATGGAATACTTGATGGCCTCGATGGCCTTCTCGCGGGAGAGCACGCCGGACAACGCGAAGAAACACACCTGCATGATCGTGTTGATGCGCCCACCCATGCCGCTGTCCCGCGCCACTTTGCTCGCGTCGATGACATAGAAATTCGCCTTCTTCGCGATGAGCGACTCCTGCAGCGGCGTCGGCAGCTTGGACCAGACCTCGTCCTTGGAATAGGGCGTGTTCAGCAGGAACGTTCCGCCGGGAACCAGCGGTTTGGTCATGTCGTATTTCTCGAGGAACGCCGGCAGATGGCAGGCCACGAAATTGGCGCGGCTGACCAGATAGGTCGAACGGATCGGCTCCGGCCCGAAGCGGAGGTGCGAGACGGTCATGCTCCCCGACTTCTTGGAGTCATAGACGAAATACCCCTGCGCGTAATTGTCCGTTCCTTCGCCGATGATCTTGATGGAATTCTTGTTTGCGCCTACCGTGCCGTCGGCGCCCAGCCCGTAGAACAGCGCGCGAATGACGCTGTCCGGTTCCGTGGAAAACTCCGGATCCACCGGCAGGCTCGTGTTCGAGACGTCGTCCGATATCCCCACGGTGAAATGATTCTTCGGCTGCGCCTGAGCGAGGTTGTCGAACACGGCCTTGACCATGGCCGGCGTGAATTCCTTGGAAGACAGCCCGTAACGGCCGCCGACGATGCGGGGCATCATTTTCAACCGGCCGATGCCGGTCATCAAGGCCTCTGCCACCGCGGTGATGACGTCCTGGTAAAGCGGCTCGCCGGTCGCCCCGGGTTCCTTGGTCCGATCGAGCACGGCGAGGGACTTCACGCTGGAGGGCAGCGCCTCGACGAACTTCCGCACGTCAAACGGACGATACAGCCGGACTTTCAACACGCCCACGCGTTCGCCCCGTTTGATGAGGTAATCGGCGGTCTCGTGTGCGGTTTCGCAGCCGGATCCCATCAGCACAATGATGCGGTCGGCGTCGGGCGCTCCGACATATTGGTAAGGTTCGTAGGTGCGGCCCACCACTTTGGCAAACTGGTTCATGACGTCCTGCACGATCCCGGGACACGCCGCATAGAACGGGTTGCACGCCTCGCGCGCCTGGAAATAGGCGTCCGGATTCTGCGCCGTGCCGCGCAGCACGGGCCGGTCTGGGGACATCGCCCGCGCGCGGTGGGCGGCGATGAGTTCGTCGCTGATGAGCGCCCGCAGATCCGCTTCCGTCAGCATCTCGATCTTCTGCACCTCGTGCGAGGTGCGGAAGCCATCGAAGAAATGCACGAAGGGAATCCGCGAACGCAGCGTCGCGGCCTGGGCGATCAGGGCAAAGTCGGTGGCCTCCTGCACGCTGGCCGAGGCCAGCATGGCCCAGCCTGTCGATCGCACGGCCATCACGTCGCTGTGATCGCCGAAAATGGAGAGCGCGTGGGCGGCGACGGCGCGGGCGGTGACGTGAAAAACGGCGGGCAGCAATTCCCCTGCGATTTTGAACATGTTGGGGATCATCAACAGGAGGCCTTGGGAGGCGGTGAAGGTGGTGGCCAGGGAGCCGGTCTGCAACGCGCCATGCACGCTGCCGGCCGCGCCGCCCTCGCTTTGCAGCGTCACCACGGAAGGGATGGTGCCCCAGAGGTTGTTCTTGTGTTCGGACGCCCATTGATCGCAGAACTCGGCCATCGTTGACGACGGCGTGATGGGGTAGATGGCCATCACCTCGTTCAGGCGGTAGGCGACGTGGGCGACGGCTTCATTGCCGTCCAGAGTCAGTTTTTGTCTTGTGCTCATGTTTGCAAATTTCGGGATCGTGCGTCAAAGAACCGGCCATTTCGGGCGGCGAGGTTCAATCGGGGATGCCGACAGCCGACGACCTTTAAACAAGGTTAAGTTGAGGTGGGGTGGCAGCCCTCACCTTTTTTGGCAAAGAAGCACCATTCGTTGCTGAAGACTTGATAAGAGCCGAACGGACCTCTTTCGGTTGGGGCCGTCAGCCGCGACAGCATGCTGCATTTGTTCCGAAAGGGTGAAATTTTGCCGGAGGGGAGGACGACGGAGGAGGAGGAGAGGTTAATTGGGGAGGAGGAAACTCAGACAGTCTCGGCACCTCGTAGCAAGGTTGGGGCTTCAGGATAGGCGATGTGCCGAGGAGGCGAATGAATCCAGAGAGTTTTCCCTGTTGAGCGGGAGTGTGTTACTGGATACGATCTCCACCACCGTGCTGCGGGGTGCAGGGTCACAATCCCTGCGATCTCAATGAACTCCCGAGGGACTCAGCGACTTGTTTGGGCAGGTTAGGGCAGTGAAGAGCGCGGTGAAAGGCAAAGCATGGACTCCAAGACAGCGAAAACGCCTAAGCACGTGATCATTCTCGGCGCTGGTGCATCGGCGAGCTCCGGGTATCCTGTGGGGAATGATCTCAGACTATGGATGTCTAGTCCTCGCTCTTTGAGGGAAAGAATCGAGGTCGTATTAAAAAAAGGCGTTGATGCCGACAGGCTTCTCATACTTCAACACTTCGATGAGTGGATCAAACCGGTTGAAAAAGCCCTTCAATTGTTCCGAGAGGGAGATTTTGCGTCGGTGGATGAGTTCTGCCGACTGGCTGGGAATAGATTAGAGAATGAAGTCAAACAGTTAAAAAAGGTTCTTCGACTTGCATTGAGTATTCATGACCCGGAAGACCACTATGAGCAATCTGACTACTATGGCTTTGTTCAGAGATTGTTCCAGCCGAATCTTGTCGACTTGCGAGATGACGTGGTAGTCCTGTCGTTCAATTATGACGTCTATTTGGAGTTTCTGTTGCGGAGAGCGGCCGGGATCCGTCAGGAGGTGACAAAAGGAAAATCTCATACGGAACTGGATCTGTTGACCAGCGGTTTTTCCAACCGAAACATCCAACTGATTGAAGGCACCGACAAGTTCTGTCTCTTGAAACTGCACGGGGCTGTGGCGTGGCCGAACGCCGCCTCCGTAGGTTCGAAACGCGACGACTATTGTTGGTATGGGGACATTCTCGGTTCCAAGGCTTCAGATCGCATCAGGACTCTTACATCCGAGGAGATTGGACAGAGTGAATCGCCGATTGTCTTTCCTTGGGAAATTATTGGCGACGAAGGACATTTTAGGCCGGAGGATGAATTCCCATGTCGTGACAGTCAATGTTTGGCGAGTCAACTGACTGGGGCGTACAACGGACCAACAACCCAATTTCAGCTCTTCAAGTCAATCTGGACACGAGCTAAGGCCGAGGTATTTGCGGCAAACAGAATTTCCATTGTTGGTCTGTCCTTACATGAATACCTAATCCCGGGTCTTAGGTTCTTGCTCGAGGGCAAGAGTGGCGACATCGAACTTGTCGTGGCAGACAAATGCCTGCAGGGATTCGCGGGGGAAAGGCAAAACGAGGCGCAATTTGATCTCCTCACACCTGTCGCGCGGCTCGATCAGTTACTCCGAGAGACATGCCCCGATCTGAGATGGAATGTTCAAAAGGGGCCGAGTCGAGTTCCCATTCCACCAGCAAAGGTTGAAGCGTTAGTGAGAGAACCGATTGTACTCCATTCGAGTTTCGAGGATTTTATTTTAAAAGAGCTTGGGACGGGGACTTCATACCGAGGTGTAGTTCAGATTGGCAACACCGTTCAGCGCGAAACCCTGAAGGAGTAGAGACTGGTAGCAAAGTTCCTGGAATTTGACAAATCATCCTGTTTTCAAGGAATTAGCTGTTTTTTATACATGATTCTGGCAGAATGGCGTCTATGGCAAACACCGCAATCATGGACATTCTTAGACCGCGACTGGCCGGTTTGATTGCTCAAGGAAAGGCGCTTAAAGGATTGCAACACCCCGGCGTGAAGGGCAGGCTGCGTGAAATCCTCGTTCGTGAGGGTCTTGCACCATTTCTGCCGCCCGCCGTTTCTTCCATCACAGGCACAATTGTTTCGCCGATTTCGGCCAGGCGAGTCGTCAGGAATCAAGATGACATTATTATCTTCGACCGCAATTCATCGCCACTTCTTTTCGATGGAGCCGAATGTATTGTCCCACTGGAAGGAGTTGTTGCAGAAGTCGAGGTCCAAACCACCTTGACCCTCAAGAGAATCAGGGAGTCAGCGAAAGCAGCAATTGAACTCAGGGATTTAGCACGAGGATCAGCCCCGCTTTCTTTGCTGTTCTCCTATGATTCTGATTTAAAGAAGGGTAATGAGGCGGAACGATTATCCGCCGCTCTCAAGCAAATCACATTTCAAGCACATCCAGGCCAAGCGTCTTTCCCGATCCAGGGGATTTGTGTGGCAAGTAGGGGCACATGGCTCTTCGTCCCTAAGAATGGCATTCACGGCTGGTGGTTTGTGGCACCTGACAATGAATGTCATCTATTCGCGTTTTTCAGCTGTATTTCGAATACGTTCTACAAACGCGGGGGTGCCTCCACAGGGGTAGGGGACTATCTACTCGACACGGACTGGCTCACTGGCCCGGTCATTGAATGCCCCGCGCTGGTTCCAGAACCGTAGAGACCGCCAACACGTTGTCGAACGCAATCCCGGATAGCTGAATATGACCCAGCGCAAATACGTGCTGTCTTACGCCCGAGAGGGTTATTGGGAGTGGGATGGGCTTGGGTTATTGGCGTGTCAATCTTGGAACTATGGGAATGCAAATAATTGGTTTTATAGCTTCCGTGCTGGCCTCAATGGTTTTCATGCCCGAATGGCTGGTGCCGAACATCATTATACAGCAATGCACGCGTGGCTGCCGCGGCCTCGCCCGCCTAAGGAAACGGAGTATCATCTGGCTGCATTCTTCTTCCACGCTGATTCCGCCTTCGAGTGCCTTGTTTTCGCGTTGAATGCGTTGGGGTATGCCATCAAAAGGGAAGGGTTCAGAGACACTGGAGATGACGGGGGTCTTCGCAGAATCGGGCCAACAGACCTTCTCGGTGACGCACGTAAGGGAACCAGGCCGTTGCCGGCTTACGTTAACTTTTATCCAAAAACGGTAGCATTGTGTGGGGCATCGCGCTCATTGCTAGAAGTGATCTTTGAACAGCACAACGCTTCAAAGCACCGGCACATGATTTATGTAGGTGGCGACATGAGAACAGATGCTCCTGAAGGGTTTTGGGAGACCTTGAATGTCGCTGACGAAAACCGCAACGAATTCCTGCCAGTTCATGACGTGATTCTCGATAACGACATACTGCTTCCATTACACAAACGTAAGCCGGAGTCGGATGAAGAGTTTCCGTACTTTGAAGATTTAGCGGAATGCTTCTTTCATTTGATTGGCGCAATGGGAGAGACCATAGTGGATGATACACAATCAAATGCTATATATCCGCGCCTAAATAATTCGACATGTTAGTCTTCGCCGATTATGCTCTGTGGGCAATATGCGACCCGTATTTGCCCGAGGCAACCAACAAACGGCGGAGTTATTGCTGGAGTTGCGCAAGCAAGCGCTGCGTGACCAGGAATCGCGCGTTGCCCAACGGTTTCACGCAATCGCGTTAAGTCTGGAAGGTTACACAATCCCCCGAATCGCCCAAGCCCTCCAGGTGCATCGTTCTACCGTCCCTCTGTGGATTGAACACTGGAACCGAGAGCGGGAGAATGGCTTGCTGGAAGGTCATCGCAGTGGCCGTCCTGGCGAGTTGAGCCCAGAGCAGCGAGAAGCACTGCAGGACATTCTGGACAGCGGTCCGGTAGCTTACGGTCTGGAAACGAAAACGTGTCAGTCCCGACAATTTGTAGTCCGCAAGCGCGCCGTAGACGAAAAACTGCAAATTGTTGGGACTGACACGTTCACTGGGACTGACACGTTCACGGGTTCTCCTCGCAATCGACAAAACTGGGCGTTCACACTAAAGTCTGTGTGTGACAGAGAAGGTTTCGCACAGTGAATCCGCCGATTCGACCGCGGTGGTCCTGCCTCATCCAGCAGACGGAACGGTCACCCAAGGTTCATCGCCTGCCGCCAAAATCGCGCTGTTCCGATCCCTATTTCGCGGGCGTGAGGATGTTTATCCGGTTCGCTTTGAAAGTCGAAAGACGGGGCGGGCGGGTTACCAACCGGCCTGCGCGAATGAATGGGTGCGAGGGGTCTGTGAGAAGCCGAGAATCAAGTGCGCTGACTGCCTGAACCGTCGCCTCCTCGCTGTGACCGATGAGATTGTTCGCTGGCACCTTTCGGGAAGTGATGATCGGGGTCGCGACTTTATCATCGGAGTCTATCCCATGCTTCGGGACGAGTGCTGTCACTTTCTGGCGGTTGATTTCGACCGGCAGGACTGGCGACAGGATGCCGGCGCATTTCTCCAAACGTGCCGAAGGCTGGAATTACCGGCAGCTTTAGAACGATCGCGATCCGGCAATGGTGCGCATGTCTGGTTCTTCTTTGAAGAAGCGCTTCCGGCGCGTCTGGCCCGCAATCTTGGATCGTACCTTCTAACCGAAACAATGGAAGGACGCCCTGATATCGGCCTTCGGTCTTATGACCGGTTCTTCCCGAACCAGGACACATTGCCCAAAGGAGGCTTTGGAAACCTCACTACCACTACAAAAACAGCCGCGAACCCATGGCAACAGCGTCTTTCTGGATGAGCGACTGGAACCGTACGTGGATCAGTGGAAGTTTCTGGCATCATTCCGGCGGATAAGCAGGACACAAGCTGAAGCTGTCGTGCGGGACGCGGAGAACAGGGGGAGAATAATCGGTGTGCGCGCCGTGCTGACGATGGAAGGGGACGATGACTCACCCTGGACCGCTCCGCCGTCACGGCGGCGGAAGGAACCTCCGATTCTTGAAGCGTTGCCGGAGAGTCTGGATCTGGTCCTGGGTGACCAGATTTATATCGCAAAGCAGAATTTAGCTCCCGCGTTGCGCAACCGCCTTTTCCGGGTGGCCGCGTTTCAGAATCCAGAATTCTATCGAGCGCAGGCCATGCGTCTGCCAACTTACGACAAGCCGCGCATCATCGATTGCGCCGAAGACCATCCGCAGCACATCGCGTTGCCCCGCGGCTGCCTGGAAGATGTGCAGGCACTGCTTGATCGCCTGAAGATCAAGTCGGTTTTGCGCGATCAGCGTTTTGGCGGCAGTCCCATAGCCGTCTCTTTCAAGGGCGAGTTGCGCCCGGAACAGCAGATAGCCGCGAACGCAATGCTCGCGCACGACACGGGCGTTCTGTCGGCAACCACCGCCTTCGGGAAGACCGTTCTTGCCGCATGGCTGATCGCCCAGCGCGGTGTAAATACACTTGTGCTGGTTCACCGGCAACAGTTGCTTGAGCAATGGGTCGAGCGTTTGTCTGCATTTCTTAAACTGCCCGAAAGGGCCATTGGACGCATAGGAGGCGGGCGCAGGAAACCGACCGGGACAATTGATGTCGCTACCATCCAAAGCTTGGTTCGCAAGGGTGTCGTTAACGACCTGGTGGCGAATTACGGCCATCTGGTCGTGGACGAGTGCCACCATTTGTCCGCCAGGAGTTTCGAACTCGTCGCGCGGCGTGCCAAAGTGAAATACATAACCGGCCTGTCTGCGACGGTGACTCGCAAGGACGGGCATCACCCGATCATCTTCATGCAGTGCGGACCGGTCCGTTATCGCGTTGATGCGAAACAACAGGCTGCGGGCCGCCCGTTCCGCCACACGGTAATCGTCCGTCCCACCAATTTCCGTGCCCCGAATTTCTCGAGCGCCGATCAGAGAGTCGAGTTTCACCGTCTTTACGAAGCGTTGGCCGGCGATTCCGCCCGCAACCAATTGATTTGTGATGATGTTGTGGGCGCAGTGCGGGAAGGGCGTTCACCACTTTTGCTAACTGAACGCAAGGAGCATCTGCAGCAATTAGCCCGATATCTATCCGGCAAAATTCCTTGTTTGACGATACTCCAGGGCGGCATGGGGAAGAAAGCGTTGCGGCTCGCGACCGCGCAAATGGCGGCGGGCCCTCCAGATGTCCAGCGCGTGCTTCTGGCCACAGGAAAATACATTGGCGAAGGCTTCGACGAGCCGCGACTGGACACACTGTTTCTGGCGTTACCGGTGTCATGGCGGGGGACCATCGCTCAGTATGTCGGTCGTTTGCACCGGCTGCATGATGGCAAACACGAAGTGCGTGTTTATGATTACGCCGATCTCAACGTACCCATGCTGGCAAATATGTTCGACCGCCGATGCCAGGGATACGAGGCGGTCGGCTACACAATCCTGTTGCCCGGGAGCGCCGTGGCCGGGTGGCCGGCGGATGTTCCGCTGCCGGTTGATCCAGAATGGAAAAGGGATTACGCCGCAAGCGTGCGTCGGCTCGTGCGCGATGGGGTGGACACTCCCCTGGCGAATCTCTTTGTTCATGCCGCCCGCCGCCTTTCTGCCGATACCGAGGGAGTTGATCGGGCCAGAAGCGCGAGTGAAGCATTTCTGTACCGCCGACTGGAAACATTGTCGGAAACCACTGGTCGCTTCCGTTTAAATGTGCGGCTGCCAATCCCGTTTGATGGCGAAGGAATGATGGAAGTTGACTTGTATTGCGCCGAAGCGCATGTGGCGGTCGAACTGGACGGGCCACAGCATTTGGCAGATCTGGAGGCCTACCGCCGCGACCGGAGGAAGGATGCTCTGCTGCAAGAAAACGGCTGCTTCGTGTTGCGTTTCCTGGCGGAGGATGTCGGCAAACATCTGGATGGGGTTTTGGATACTATTCTCCGCGCCATGTCTCACCGACAGAGAAAATAGGTTTCTCACAAACCGTGCCGTCCTCGGGGTGGCCCATTTTGCAAAGGGAGCGGATTCTAATTGTGTTTGCAACTTGAAGCGTATGACGCTACAATGCGCAAACGAAAATATGAAAGGAAACACCGAAAAACCCCGACGCTCAGGAGCAGCAGCAGCATTCGTTCACAGGAGGTTGGCCTCTGGTCACGTAGCCTTTCCGCTGCCGAATCTGGTCAAGGAAACGGGGTTGTCGGTGACGGCGGCAAGAAACCAGTTGCTGCGACTTGGCAATCGGGTAGTTCGAGTCTCGCGGATGCACCAGTTCTTCCTGATCGTCGGCCCGGAGCACATCGCCATGGGTGCTCCCCCCGTTGCGTGGTGGCTCGATGACTACTTCAACTGGCTGGGCCATCCCTACTATCTGGCACTTCAATCGGCTGCTGGGACTTACGGCTCCACTCCCCAAGCTCTCCAGGTGACGCAGGTAATGACCGACAGTCCACGGCGGCAGATCACAATAGGCCGTCTCCAGGTCCGGTTCTTTGTCAAACGCGGTATTGACCGAACCCCAACACAGCCCCTGACGAACGCCTATGCGCCGCTGCGGGTCAGCACGCCCGAGGCGACGGCGTTCGACCTGGTCCGGTATGCATCGCGGACTGGGGGAATCGGGCGTGCGGTTGAGACACTCTCCCCGCTGCTGCCGCTCATGCGTGTCCCCGACATGAAACGTGTGCTGGAAGCCGAAAACGAGACGAGCACCGCGCAAAGACTCGGATATATTATCGAGAGGACCGGCAGCGCGAAGCTGGTCGAAGCCATTCAGGACTGGCTCCCGTCGCCGCTTCCTTTAATCCCGCTCGTCCCAACGAAGGCCAACCTAACCACCGCACCCGTGATCGCACGCTGGCGGATTCTCAACAACTCGGGTGAATCTGGACTATGACTCCTCTCACCCGCCGGGACGTCCTCGCCCATCAAGCTCTTGTTCCGTGGCCCAGCCAACGCCAGGTCGAGCAAGATCTACTCCTGTGCCGCGCGATGCAGGCGCTGTTCAACGACCGATTCCTTCGCAGCCAAATCGCCATGCGCGGCGGCACGCTGCTGCACAAGGTTCATCTTGCACCTCCTTCACGTTATAGCGAGGACATTGACCTGGTTGTGTTTGGGGACAGGCCGGAAGACCACATCCGCAGGGCCATCCGGCGGGTCTTGAGTGATGTGCTGGGCACACCGAAGACCTCGGCATGGGGCGCCATCACTCTGGCAGTCCGCAATTCCGTGAAACCTTCCCGGGTGTTGCGGATGACGTACTCCCTTTCATCAATCAGCGAGCCGGGGACGACGCTGGACATTGTGGTCGAGGCAAACATGACCGAGCGCACACCGCATCGCCCCATCGTGGAGATTCCCTTCGAGTTCGCATTCCGGGATGCGACGGTCAAGGCGCTGATCAATGGCTACGACATCCACGAGATGCTCGGCACCAAGATGCGCGCACTGTTCCAGCGCAGGCGAGGACGAGACCTCTTTGATTTATATTGGGCGCTGACGCTGGCCCGTCCACGAGTCGATCCCGCCGCAATTATCGAGTCGTTCCAGCATTACCTCCAGCAGGAACGCAGCTCGGCAGGACGCGCAGAGTTCGTGGAGATCCTGGAGTCGCACCTTGCCGACCGCGGCTTCTGCTCCGACATGGATCAACTCCTTCGCGTCGGCGCCGAATACGATCCGCAGAAAGCTGGGGCCTTCGTAAAGGCAAAGCTGCTGAGTCTGCTGCCCAAATGACTTGATTCCAGAGGGTTACAAAAGTGGTGAAATAAGTTCGGGTTTAAAGGAAATTGGCTCCAGAGGTAGGGCTCGAACCTATGTTAGGGGTCTCCGGCTGGTTGCTACTTGTTATGTCTGGTTGTGTTTGCATGACAATACCTATACGCGCAATGCCCCGTAATTGCAAGGCATTTCTGCCATCTACCCATAAGCAGACGCAAGAAAACCTTTGGGAATGTTTGGGGCTCACGGAGGGCTTTGGGGAATGTTTGGTGAATAGATAACCGGGCAGAATGTTGGGGGAACCTTTGGGGCCATGCTGCGCGCCAAAAACGCTACAAACCACCCCACCTACTTGTGCCTCGTTGCGCCTTCTTGCGAATCCGATGCCGCCCCACCCCACCCCGACATGCCGACGCCTCGTCACCCGGCCCGTATCGGCGTCGCCCTGCGCGCTGGCTTGGCCCCCTGCGGCGTTTCGGCTTCGGGTGGGGGAATATGCCGGAATGAAGCGCGGCGTGTTGTGGCGCGTTTTAAACGATGGGAGGCTCTCGGTCCAGGACCTCGCGCACCAGTTGCCTAGTCCTGCGGCGATTTCGGAGGTGGAAGCCCCCCCGCCATAGCACCCCCGCTGAATCCAGACCCGCCAGCCCGGCACAGCCTCCAGGCCCGTTCTTGCTGGTTCCTATTACATTTTGATTGAATGGGAAAGCTGGCCGGTGATATAAGCCGATCTGGCGGTTAAACCATAAAACACAATAAACTCTTATGATCACAATTAATCCATTCAAAACCACAGCATTGCTCCTCGTCAGTCTCAGCGTTCAACTGGCCGGACAGGCTCAAGTCTATCAACTGTCCACGCCTATCAGCGGCAGCATGACGATGGACATGACTGACCTTGCGGGGCCTACAGGTTCCTCGGGAAGCACCGTGTTTACGCTCAATAGTCTAACCGAGACGGTATATATCGACCCTGTGGCCGAAACCATACGTCAGGTCGGCTCCATTTCTGTTGCACCATCAGGTCAAGATATCGTCATTAACGAAACACAACAGGCCCCGAGCCCGTTCCCAAATCCGCCGCATGCTGCTCCGGGTTCCATAACGATTTACGTCGCTCCCAGCGGCGGCAACATCATGAGTTTCGACACCGGCCCCCAACCCGTCACGTGGAATAGCGCATCTCAGAATTACACCTTCGACGGGACCATTTACAGCTTTCTTACGCCCATCAGTGCTTCATACTCATTGGTAACGGGCGGTCAGACCTACTCAGGAACAGTCAGCTATACTTTGGCTTTTAATGGCCAAGGAACCACCTCGTATTCTTTTGGACAATTGGATACAGGGAGTTACCCGACAGCGATCTCGCTTAACGGTCTTGGGAATGGTTACGAAGGTGGCGTGTTTAGCAGTCAGCCGAGTGTGGTGGCCGATGTTACCGCGGCCAACGGCTTCCACATGGAGCTTAACCCTGGTACGGCCGGTATCTCTTATGCAGCCGATTACCTTAATTGGAGCTGTAATCAACCGGTCACTGCGTATCTTGTGCCCGAACCTGCTTCCGTTTCGGTGCTCGGCGTCGGCGCGCTTGCATTGGCCTTTTTGCGCCGTCGTCAGGTTTAGTCGATGACTCCTTAACACCACTCCGACCAACGAGCGGCAGCACTTATTAGTCGTTGTCCTTGCGCGCTGGTTTCGCGCCAGGGCCGTGTTCCGGGTGCGGGTGCGTCACAATATGTGCCGGATCGGATATGCGGCGAGGTGTGGGGCGTTTTAAGCGCGAGCCTTGCGGACGCGGTAGTGCCGGGGCATCGAACGAGGATGTGGCCTACCCGGAACGATTCGCCCAGCAGGCCTTGGGGCACAATTCCAAGGCGGTGCATCACGCCTACTCGAAACACGCGGAAGTCACTGTGCCGTCGCTGGATGATTGGGAGAAGGATTGGCAGAAGAACCCGCAGGGCGTGGCGAAACCGAAGCTGCTGCCAGTGGATTTCCGGTCGCGACATGATAACGTGAGCAGCGCTGATGGCGAAATGCCGGTGGTGGACGTGGTTCAAGCGGTGGCAGGGTGACCCGTGCAGGAATCGTCTTCACCAATGACAGCGCCACCGGTTGGCGATGTTTCGTGTATAGACCCGGAGTTGGGTGTTGATCAAAGATTCCTTGACTTGACATATGAATCGAGTCGAAAACTGGTGCAATGCATATGAAGGCGAACGATACGGTAAAATATTCGAAGCCGGTTGATGAGGAGGAGGCTAAGCTGCGGTTTACTTTGCTGCGGGATCCAGAAAAGGGGCGCGTGGATATTCAGCTTAACTGCGATTACCGCATCAAGCCCGTTGAAACGGTTGAGGTCGGGGAGGTTGAGCTAGCCAACGACCCGTAAGGTTCCGGTGGCGGAAGTCTGGCTAGTCTTCGCCCTGGTCGTCTGTGCCTTTGGGAAAGTCCTTCAGGCGCTTTTCGGCGAGACGTTCCAAACGCTTGGCCTGTGTCAGGAGGGTTGTGCGGAGACCTCGTTTGACATTGCGCTCGCTTATTCTGCGAGCGAGGCTGGCGATCGTGCTTGCGCGCCTGGCGATTCGGACGTCGGGGTGTTTCCGCTGCGGATAAATGCTCTCAGGTATGATGCGCCTTGAGTAGGACTTGGGAAGATCGATCACCTCGGTCTGCCGTGGGGGTTTTTCGTTCAGAACCGCGCCAAGCTTTGACTCGCGGACGACCTTTTCAAAGACGGTGAACTCGGCTCGGTCGAGGTGGTCACGATGGCTCTCCTTGTCCATGTCGGAAAGGTCCAGCGGCCACACCCGAATTTCGGCGACCTCGAAGGGGTCGAGGACGTTCATGGCGACTGCGTCGGTTCGCTGGTTGGTTAGGTGGCGTCCGATTCTGCTGCCGAGACCTTCAAAGGTCTGTCCAACGTAGATTGGTTCGCCGTCGTAGTCGTAAAATGCGTAAACGCCCCATTGGTTGTTGCCGATGCGCCGCCCATTATCGTCCAGAGTCTTAAAGAAGGCGTCTATTTCTTTGCGGATGATGGTAACGTCAGCCGGTGGGCCCAGGTGCGTTCCATCAGCGGCGGGGTGTTTTGCGGTAGGTGACGACGACTTCTGCGAGTTTTTCGAGTTTTTCTTGGGCATACTCTTCCATCCAGACGGGGGTTAAGTAATTGCGAGCGATCCATTCGATGACGGGCACGCAGACGGCGTCACCGAAGCCGAACAGGGCTTGGTTGATGGGGACTTTGAGGGTGAAGTCGTCGGCACCCATGAGGCGGGCACACTCGCGCGGCGTCAGGAGGCGGACAACAAAGCGGCCTTTGCCGGCAGCAAAAAGAATCTGACGACCACTCCCGCCTCGGGGCGTTCGGAGACAGCCGGCGATGCCGTCGGTGCGGAGTTCGGCCATGGACTGGCCGTTGCGAACGCGCCGGAAGACCGTCCCGTAACTGGTGCGGTTGCCTGCGATCATCTTGTCTGCCTGGGTGCGGTGCTTCTGGCTCATCTGTTTGAGCAGGTAGTCGCACCGCTCGCGGCTCCACCACATTTGGGAATTCGGGGAGAGGTTTTCCAAAATCTCGTCCAACCGCTTGGTGGAGGTGGGCAGCGGGGGCAGCTTGCGAATGCGCCAGTTGATGTCGGGATTCCAGATGATGAAATCAGCCAGGGCAGCCGGTCTGCTGTCGCTTTCGTAAAACCTGGGCGAGTCGTTCAGGGCAGAAACATCTTTGGTTTTCTGGCCGATGACGAAGAGCCTCTGGCGGCTTTGGGGCACGAAACGAAGGGCGTCGATGATGAAGGCGTCAACCGCGTAACCGAGACGGTTCAGCGCGAGGAGAGCGTCGCGGAAGTCGTTGCCGTCACATGAGGTGAGAAAGCCGGTGACATTTTCAAGAAGGATAATTGGGGGGCGGCGGGGACCCATTTTGGTGAGGACCTCGACAAATCCCCAAAAGGCGGACGACTGCGCGCCTTCGAGGCCCTTGCGGGCACCCGCGAGGGATAGGTCGTTGCAGGGGAAAGATGCGGTGGCAAGGGCGACGGTGGGCACAGCGGCGGCGTCCAGTTTGTGAACGTCGCCCACGACGAACTCGCCGGTGTCACCAAAGTGGTCTCGATACATCTTCCACTTGTCTTCGTCAATGTCGTTGGCAAAGGCGATGCGCCAGCCGGCATTCTCCAAGCCGATGCGCATCAGGCCGATGCCGGCGAAGAATTCGGCGAATGTCTTTTCCACTGGTTGGCTCATGTTCCGGACAGATGTTTGCACTGAGTCCACGCCGCATTCAACTCGGAAGAGATGCGAGTTGCAACAACATCTGGAGCGCACAGGGAATGTCCCCATATGCGAAGGACCCTCCAGCCTGCCTTACGCAATAACCGCGTGGCCCGTTGGTCACGTACGACATTGCCGGCAATTTTGGCTTTCCAGTATGTACGATTGTCGCGGGGCATACGACAGTGCCAGCGGCAGCCATGCCAGAAGCAACCGTCCACGAACACAGCTATGTGGACGCGGGGGAAGATGAAGTCGGGGCGACCGGGGAGCGGCTGGTGGCGACGCCAGCCGGATATGCCGGCGGCGCGAAGGATGGAGACCAGCTTTAGCTCGGTGGCTTTGTTGCCACGAGACCGGATCGCGGCCATGACTTGCGAGCGCTGTTTCTTTGTGAAGATGTCTGGCACGGCTAGAGCTTAAAAGGTTTTGGAGGGCTTGTCAGCAGGGGTGATGGCGAGGGGGGGGGCTGGTGTCATGGACGTGATGCGTGCGCCAGCCGTTTTGCGACGAGAGCCGCGTTGGGTTCGCAGCTCATTTAGCGGAGAATTCAACGCCGCTTTGGTCGTACCATTCAATTCTGCGGAGTGACGAAACTTGGCTGCCGGAATGGAGCGGCAACCTGGCGGAGTGCAGCGGTGGCGCAGTTCGGTCGCGTGGGCGTCTTGGGGCAAGCCAGTCTTTCGGCTTACGGCGTCAAGCCAGTTGACGGAAAGTCTGGCGCGGGGGCGGGTGCAATTTCAGCGCGACGGAACGAGCGCACAAGAGGAACGAAGGCCAGGTTGACGCGGAATGTACGGAGCCAAGTTCGGTCACGACATGGGATCTGCAACAAAATGGAGCCTAGCTCCAGAAAAACCCCAGTTCGCGGAGTGATTTATGGGCGGGGCGGTCGGCGGTGGCTGTGCCCATGATGACGTGATCCAGCACTTCGACTTTCAATAGCTGGCCGGCGCGGATTAAATCCCTTGTGATCTTGATGGCTCTGTTCCTTCCGCTCGCGTTGCTTTGTGCTGTCTCATGGTGCTCGGCATAATCAAAAATCGTGGTTGCTCAAGCTGTCGTCGCCTGCCCAGCCCCACGGCCGTGGCCCGTCCGCATCGTCACTGTTGCCCGTGATTAGGTCCGACGCCCGTTGGATTCCGCGAGGCGGTGCGCAGAGCAGCGCATGTGCGCCCGACAGGCCATCGACTTCATCGTCATGCTTTCCGGTCGGGAAGTTCTCCAGGATGCGCAAGAACTCGTCGTTCCACAGCCCCCTCACCAGCTTGACGTTGCCGGCCTCGACCTGCGCGCTGATTGGTTTGGCCCTGACTTCCTTGCTGCCCGTGACGGGCGCAAATCGCACGTTGTAACCGTCCAAGAATCGCGCTGTCGATTGTGCTTCTGCGACGCCAGCCGAGGCCGGGTCTTGCGCGTAGCCGATCAAAGTTGAGACGCCATCCCTTTGGGCGCAATTGAGCATCTCCAGTTCGACCTGGTGCGGCGACGCCCACAGCTTCACACAGTCCTCGACGACATAAACGCCCTGCCGGGTCTTGCTCACCAGCACGCCCACCGTGGCGTCCGGGTCCGTTCCAGGCCGCCGCTCGGACGCTGCGCGGTCCCAGTAGCGGACCCGCTCGGCCACGTCGCTCTCTGCCGGCGGCGCGTCCAGGGGTGTGCCGAACCACTCCCGCCGAAAATAGGTGCCGGCGGTCGCTCTGATATTCCAGTTTCCGTCCAGCAGCCGCGACCGTTCGATAAGGGGCAGCGCCTTGAGGTTGGCGAGGTATGCCGCGTCTTTGGAGAGGAGGATCTGGTTGTCATGGATCGAAGCCGGGATGAACGTTGCGGACTTCGGCGCGCAATCCTCTCCGAACTTCTCCACAAGCTCCGCCTTGCTGTCACCCCACACCAGCGAGTCACCGTCCCGGATGAACCACCGCAAAACGCCAGAGCGTTCCTTGATCGCAAAGCCCGTATTCGGATCGATCCACCACGCAAGAAAACTGCGAAGCCACGAATCCGCGTCCGGGTTGCACGTCGCACGGATTCGGCTCCGAGCCCCCGACGTGCTCCGGTTTCGGCTGACCATGAACCAGAATTGAACCTCCGCGAACTCCTGCACTTCATCAAAGGCAAGCAGGGCAATCTGTGACCCCTGCCACCCGTAACGGTCTTGCTCAAGTTCCATGCCCGCGAGTTTCAGCGAAGCACCGGACAAAAATGTCCATTCCAGCAAAGACTGATTGAGTTTGCCACCGAGCGGCCCATAGACCTGCTCGCTCACGTCCAGGAGTCCGCCAGGCTGCCGAATCATGGGCGTCGTTCGACGGAAGATGACGGCACGGAAGCCCGAGTTGTCCACGTCATAGAGCGGCTCCAACAGCAGGGCGTATGTCTTTCCCGCACCCGCCGAGCCACCGTAAAAGGTCAGGTCCGCTTCGCTCCGCAAAAAATCCTCCTGCGGACCTGCCTGCGGCCGAAGTTCAAGTCGGGTGGTGTCGTCCATGGTTCAATCCGTTCTCTTTCCTTCAAGTTCGGCGATGTGCTCGGCAGCGGCTTTGCACCTCCAGTCGCCCCCGTCGCCGATCAAGGACAAGTTTATCCGAAGCCGGCGCAACGATTCTTTCGGCGCATCATCCCACTCGCCGGCGAGCACCTGGACGCCCGTCCAGCGCCATCTGTTCAGCGCAGGAAATGACGGCGTGTAGTCGGGTTCATTGTTCCAGCTCAAGCCGCAGCCCTCCGGTGTTCCAACCAGTCGCGGTAAGAGTGAACGCAACAAAGAAAGTGCTCCGCAGTCTCGAATCGGGTCGAAAGGAAATCCGGTTCTCCGTGACGCGCACGACGGTGCTCCGCGAAGTCCAACAGGCGTTGCGCGTGCTCGTGATAAGCCCCCTGCCCCGAGGCTACGATGAATGACAGGAAAACCCCAATTTCTGCCGGAAAACGCGGCAAGGACACCAGCCCGTCCATCTTCGCGGCCAGTTCCTCCGTGTTCGCCCGTTGCTGGGCCTCGATTGCAGCCTGCCGGGCCTGCCGGACAAACAATTCAACGTCGATCCTATCCGCCTCACCGGAGCCACCACGCGATATAGACTGGAAAACCTGTTCGCGTGAGTCGGCAGCCAACAGCTTCGCCTCGATTCGCAACACGGCAGTGCGTTCGCTCAAGATGTCGAAAGCAGCCCGGCAACTTGATTCGAGCGGGTAGCCCATGATGCCTTCCAGATCGGCGCTGGACAGCTGCGCCTTGCCTTCGGGCGTCATCATTTCGGAGAACCACTGCGACAGCGACGTTGCCGACAAATGCACGGTGGGCAGCGTCCGCCGTTCACTCCGAACGGAAAGCAAATCTTCCGCGACTGTGCCGCCCCAACTGATGCCCGCGTTCTGGTGCGGCGTGCCAAGCCTGTGCGTGCATACTCCATCGGCTCTGCCGGCCACGAAACAATCCGCCTCCAGTCCGAACGCCTCGGCAACCGTCTCGTGTCCCGCTTCGTGGACGGCCACCCGTTCAAGCTGGCGCTCGGCTTCGGGTCCAAGGCTCAAGGTTCGGCTCTTGCTCATGGTTTCAAAATTGAACTCCCCGCCGGACAAGGACCGCCCCGTGGGCGGCTGCGGCGCGCAACCACGGGCCGAGTTCGGCAGGGAGCAATTGATCACGTCGCCGCCGCCGACTCGGCCTGTGCGGCTTCGATGTGTTTGATGACTGAGAGCACGCGATGCAACCGGCTGGCGTCGGCGCGCTTTGCGGTGCCGGCCCCGATCAATCCCTCCAGCCGCTTCCGCTCGGACTTCAATTCATCGAGCGTCAGCTCGTGCTCGTGCGCTTCAGAAACTTTTTGGGTTTGCATAGGTTTATTCAACGGGTTGGATTGTTAGAGTGCTAATCGCGGCCTCGATCATTCAAAAGCCACACCGGCGGAACGTTCCTCTTGCGTCAGTCGCCGCACGGTGCCAAGGCCGGCCACCAGCAAGACGCATTCCCTAATTTCCTCGGCGCTAAGAACCATGCCTACCCGGCGAGAAAGTATTTGCTCCAAGTCGCGCACAACCTGATTGCCGATGCTTCTGACGCTGTGCATCTGATTCGGCAAATCCACGACGGCAACCCGTCTAAGGCGTTCGGTCCAACCGAGCATAGCAATCGACGATTCCTCAATGGACCTTTCCTGCGCAATTGCTTCGATTATGCCACGCGCCTTCCACAACTCAGACTGAAGCAACTTCACGCTATCGTGCAGAGGCATCGCCGCAGAAACCCACCGTTTCAATACCTCAAGGCGACCGGCCTTGAGCGCGTATGCGTCGAGCGCCGTATCGTCGCTCCCGGTCAAGGCGAGAAAGTCCGCGTATAGACTCAAGCCCAATTGCTCAAGCCGCTCGCCAGCGACCCGCATGGTTTGTTCAGCCACGGTCAGTGATTCGAGTCCGGCCCGAAGCTGGGTTGCGACGGCCTTTGCGTTTTCAATATCGGTTTCAGTTGCCTTGTATCTCATGATTGTCCTTTCGTTTTTTCCGTGTTCTCGATCTCCTTCCTGCCGTCCCCGCCGACCTCGATTGCGCCGCTACCAGCTTTGGCCGGCAGATACACAACCACGCTTTGCATCGCCAGCGGCGCGCCGTCCGGCCCGCTCAATTCGATTCGGCTCCGGCTGAAGTACGGCGCCGTTTCCGGGCTGTGTTCCAGCATCCAGGTCGCGGCACGCAGCCGGATCGCCTCGTCCTGGGACTTCAGAGCGCGCTCGACCACCCGGAGCCGGGAATCCACGCCGCGGGCGATGGCGTGCCGTAGTGCCTCGGCAAATCGCGGATGTTTGGTCCGATAGTTCGACAAGGTCGCTGGAGAAATTGCAGCGGCCTCCGCTGCCAGCCTCATCGGCATCCCGCGCCGCACGCAGCTCAACACCCGCTTGACCGTCGATGGGGTGAACTTGGTGGGCCTTCCGGTCGTCGGGTTGGTCTTCGGTTCTGTGATCATGTTCATGCGGACTGATTCTGGCGAGCCAACAGGATATTGAGCGCCCGTTTTGGCGAAGGGTGATCGACGCCATGCAGGGAGCGTGCAATTTCCATCCGCAGCGCAAGCTGTGCGTTGTCGAACTCGCCGCGCAGGACCTGGCCGGCTGTTGCAATCGCCCGGGCTCGCAGCAATTCCACCAGCGCCGCCTTGTTCGCGATAAGATCGGCGCGCAACTCGGGCGTCATGCGGTTTCGTGGACACAGCGAAAGCGTGTTGCCGTTCACCCACACCAAAACGCCGCGCTCCGCCACGGCTGCCAAAAGGTCTTCAAGTTTTGTGTTCATTTTAGCTCCTCAATTTCAGCCACACCCTCATCCATCGGCGGCAGGTAGCGGTAGCGCGTAGCCCGCTTGGTGGCTGGGCCACCTTTCTCGACAATCCTGAGGACCTTACGGCGCACCAGTCCTCTCATCCAGAACGCCGCCGTGTTGTGCGTCTCGTGCCGGAGCAAGGTTTGGGCGGTGCGGACGGACAAGTAGAACGGCGCTTCGCCGGCTATACGTTGCAGAACCTGGCACAAGGCAACCACCAGCCGGAGTTCGGGATTCTCAAACCGCATCGCGGCGGACGGTAGCGGACGCGATTTCACCTCCGCCCAAGCCCGTGTCACCGCGCCGTCACCTAGCGCAAATTTTGCAGAATCAACCGCAGATAAAAACTCGAACAGATAGTCATCGAAACCCTTTCCGTCGCGGTAAAACTGGTTGGACGCGTCGTGCCATCTCGCGAACACACTTTCTACCTCACGATCCGACAGCTTGCGCCCAAGTTCTTGTTCGATGGACTTGCAGGCCCGGGCCAACTGGAAAAGCATTTTGTGGTTCCGGTGCTCGTCGCTCGGAGTTGACACGATGACTGCCCTCTCGACCATTGCTTCGAGCGACATCCCCGGCACTAAACAGAGGGAACAGAGGGAAACAGAGGAAACAGAGTCAACAGAAGCGGTAAGGCGATTTTGGGAAAAATCGCCCCTGCTCGCTGTTATGTCTCGCATTGAGGAACGCAGCGGATTTGACATCCATGCGTAGAAACCGCCCAAGGGATGCTGCGAAGGCGGAAGCAGCGTGTAAACTCGATCGGCGCGAAGTTCCCCGTCCTCGAAGGTTTCGTTCTTCGTCGATTCCGCGGCTTTGAAGTACACATGGAATCCACGATGCGTCCGAGCGGTCGGCAGCGCCGCAGCCAGTTCGGGATGCGCGGCCTTCCACTGCTCGAAGCCAGCCACAGTGTCGAAGTCGCGGCAGCACAACCCGCCCGACGGCGCGCCAAGCATCACGGCGACCCCGGTAACGCCAGGACGCGCGAACCAGCGTTGCAACTCAGCATCGGTCGCGGGGCGCTTCTTCGACTGCGCCAGCGAGAATCCCTTGGGCGGAATCTTGCCGCATACCGGGAAGACAGACAGACCCATCCGGGTGTAAAGCCGGGCCGCGTCCAACAACGCCTTGCCGACCTCAAGGGAGGCTGGGCTGCACCGAGTTTCGAGCACCTCGGCACTCACGCCTCGCCTCCGCGCTGCATCCGCAAGAATGCGTCACGGACGGAAGGCCAAAAATATCTTATACTTCTGCCAGGAGTCACGACCCACGGAATTTTGCCAAGCTTACGCCAGTTATCTAAGGTCCCCTTGCAGACCTGGATTCGTCGGGCCACTTCGTAGCCGTCGATGAACTCGTCCGGGTTTGTTTGATGACCGGCCCCGGAGTCAGTAGCCGGTAATTGGAGAAGTTTTCGCTTCATGCGCCTAGTTTTACCCAGCTAGGACGTGGCGTAAAAGCGGTAAGGCTGGAGAATAAGACAGGCGATTCCGGGGGTGTTATTTTCCCCCGAGCTGCGTCAGCACCGGATACCCTCGATCAGAGAGCAGTAGAGCTTCCTCCGGTCCCCTGGTTTGAATCTCCTGTTCTCCAAGTCCTCGATCTTGGAAAGCCAGTTTTCCCAGTGGGCGCGCACTCCTCGTCGGCGCGATGCGTGCTTTTTGACAATGGCGGCGATTCGCTCCAGCACCGCCTTGGCTTTCTCCTTCGATTCAAAGCAGGTGTCAACCTCCAGGATGAGCCGACCCTTGGAGGCGTGAAACTCTACTTGAGCCGCTTCAGTACGGTCAATCACTCGCTCAGTCATGTCTTGCCCTTTGCCGGGGTAAGTCAGCCTGACACTCTTCTGGAACCTCGCCCGTTCTCCCATCGACAGTCCAGTCCAGGGCCGCAAGCAAAAGGGGTACATCCCACACAGGACGCACATCAGACCGTAGTTTTCCCTCTCCTCATTGACAATAAGCCCCTTCAGCAGCATCTCAATCCTGTCGGGCATAGCCAGTGCGACTCGCTGAAGCTGCCCGATCACGGGGTGCCTCCTGAGCACCTCGAAGAGGGCGGCGTCGTGCGTCGCGTCCTCGCGGGACTTTTTCCACCAGTGCGCCGGGTCGAAGTGGACCGGCCCCTCGGGGCTGTTGAACGGCGGGCACTGGTACCACAACAGGAACGATTTTGCGGGATGAGTCTTCATTGCGCTGCCCCCTTTCTGAACGGGATCACGTTTGCTGCCCCCGCGATACGTTTGGGTTTTGTGGCGAACCACGCGACCGCCTCTTTCTTTGTGGCCAATCCTTTGTAGTGCTGGTGGATCATCTGTGGGCTATTCCCAGCTTCGGCGGCGCACAGATTCTCGTCGCAGTGCATTGCCATGTGGAATGTGACGAAGCCGTGACGAAGCCCGTTGCGCCGCGCCGGTATCTTCAGGTCGGCCCGCAGCTTGGCGTAGGATTTTTCCAGCGCGCCCGCGCCCTCGGGCCACACTTGGCCGGAGGCGTTGCGGTAGGGCCGGAGCCACGCTGCCAGGACCGGACAGACGCTCACCAGCCTCCGCTTGCGTCCTTTGGCAATATGCTGGCCAATCTCAACCTTGCCTTTGACGCGCCACACGTCCGCCCAGCCGAGCCGCAGAATCTCTTCGCGCCTCAGCCCGGCAAGACCGCCCAACGCGATAACCGGCCTCAAACTCTCGTCCGCGTTGTCGAGCATGGATTGCAGTTCCTTTGCGCGGTAAAAATCAATCTCGGCCACGTCGTTGTCCTCTGCCTTGAAGCCCGTCGCCTCAAAGAGTCGGTGAGTCGCCATGAGGTAGTCTTGCTGGCTGCACCAGCGAAGGAACATTTTGACCGTGACGCGCCGGTCGTTGCGGCTCTTGGCTGAAAGACCGCCGAACGCCCCGAAGTAGAGGTTGAGGTGCTCTTTGGCCAGGTCGCTCACGGCGTGCGCCGGGAATGCGGCGGCGAACTTCTCAAGCCACCTCTTCACGTGGGCTTCGTAAACCGGCGAGTGCTTCGGTCGCTTCCCGTCCTTCGACTCGGCGAGGTGCTTCCGGCCTTCGACAAACTCGGCCACGGCCTCCGCCAGGTCTTTGCGCTTCACGACGGCCACGGTGCGCACGTATTGCTCGACAGCCTCTCCGAGGGTCATGCCGCGCAGCTTGCGCGCCGCCTCGGCGAACTGTGCTGCCGCGGACCTGAGGTTCACCTGCTGTCCGTTGGCTTCGTAGAAGCCCCGGAGCACGTCCAACGCGGCCAGGGCGTCCCTGGCCTGCCCCTGCGACAGGAGGGCTTCCGCTTTGCTTTTGGCCAAGTCCGAAACCACCTTGTCGCCCTCGCGCTTCGCCGCAGAATAGGTGGGAAAGTCCTTGAACCAGCTCCGCGGCTTCCCGTCCACCCGGGCGCGCCAGTAGAGCCGGAAGCCGTCCGGGCGCTGGTAGATCGTGGCCAGGGCCTTGCCCCTGCCGTTGTGCCTCAGTCGCTTTGGGAACTTCACGTTCTGCTCTTGCTCACCACCAAGACCGTTCGCATTGTTTGGGGAATGTTTGGGAGAGTTCGCCAAACCCCCGTTTTCATTGGGGAAATTGGCTCCAGAGGTAGGGCTCGAACCTACAACATCACGGTTAACAGCCGCGCGCTCTACCATTGAGCTACTCTGGAGTCATGGCCGATCCAGGACACAAAATTTACAAGTCGCTCTCCCAATCGTCAACGCAAACAATTAGCGCGGACACGGCTGGGCGCATCTGAACACTGCCCCCGCCGTAGGTCGTTCCGAGGCCACGTGTAAAATGGGTGGAACGGGCAAGTCGCCCGTTCCGGTCGGCGACTCGCCGACCGGAAGAGCCGGAGGACTGAAGACACTTCGACGCGAATCTGCCCTGGAGCGCCCCTCCCCATTCCGTCCGGCGGGTCGCCGGGCGGGACGGGCCAGTGGCCCGTGCTACCCTTCCAGCTTTTCACGCTGGTTCTAAACGCCGCGCCCCGGCCGGTTTGGACAACCTGCCCGGGAGGCCTCAACCGACGCCCCGCCCGGCCTTCAATAACTCCACGACTTCCTCGTCCGTCGTCTGCGGAAACGCATCATAATAATTGCCGACGGCCTGGAAATCCGGATCGATGAACAACACCAGCACGTCGTCCACCACCCGCCTCAAGCGCTCGACAGCGCTGATGGATGCGACGGGGGCGGCAACGATGATTTCCCGCGCCCTCTGGATTCCCACCGACAAAGCCGCCGCTTCGAGGGTCGCTCCCGTCGCCAGGCCGTCGTCCACGAGCAGCACGCTACGGGCTTTCAGGTCGCACCTCGATTCGGAGTGAAACTTGAGTTCGTATTCCCGCAGCCGCGCCTCTTCGTCGTGAATGACCTGGTTCAGCTTCGCGCGCACGACTTCATCGGAGCCGATCACGGTTTCGTCGAGGAGGATGACGCCGTGTTCCGCCATGGCTCCGACGGCAAATTCACGATGGAAGGGATGCCCTATTTTGCGCACGATCAGCACATCGAGAGGGCGGTGGAGGATGCGGGCCACTTCTGCCGCCACCACAACTCCGCCGCGCGGCAGGCCGAGCACCACTCCCGTTTCCAACCCTCTTTCGCGCAAGTGGACTCCGAGCCTCCGTCCGGCGTCTTCGCGGGAGGCGAATGTCATGGTAAATGAATCGTTCTTTTGGCGAAAAAATCAATCCGAAGTCTTTCGACGAAAAACCCGCTTAGCTCGTCACCAGGGTGCCCACCTTTTCTCCCAGGACCACCCGCTTCAGATTATGGGGACGGAACATGTCGAAAACGATGATCGGCATTTTATTGTCCATGCACAGCGAGAACGCGGTGGAATCCATCACTTTGAGTTGTCGTTGCAGCGCGTCGGAGTAGGTGATCTGGGAAAAACGCCGCGCGTTGGAATTCTTTTTCGGGTCGCAATCGTAGATGCCATCCACCTTGGTGGCTTTCAGGATCACTTCGGCGCCGATTTCATTGGCGCGCAGCGCGGCCGCGGTGTCGGTCGAAAAATAAGGGTTTCCCGTGCCGCCGCCGAAGATGACCACCCTGCCTTTTTCCAGGTGCCGCACGGCGCGGCGCCGGATGAAGGGTTCGGCGACCTGGGCCATGGTAATGGCGCTCTGCACGCGCGTGGCAACACCGGTTTTTTCCAGCGCGTCCTGCAAGGCGAGCGAATTGATGATGGTGGCGAGCATCCCCATGTAATCCCCCGTGGCGCGTTCGATGCCGCGTTCGCTGCCGGGCAGGCCGCGAAAAATATTCCCGCCGCCGATCACGATGACGACCTGCACGCCCAGGTCGCGCACCTCACGGATTTGCTCCGCCATGTTCTGCACCGCCTCGGGGCAGATGCTGACACCGGCCTCGCCGCCCAGAGCCTCGCCGCTGAGTTTCAACAGAATTCGGCTGTATCGGGGTTGACTGGTTTTCTTCATCGGTTTCGGCCGTGCTGCGTTGAGCCGCTTTTTACCAGCCCGCTCCGCGGACGTCAATTCAAAGCCAACCCGCCTGAGCCGGCGTTCCTTTCGCGCGGGTTCAGCGCGCGAGTTCCTTGCGGGCTTCCTTCGCCCACGTGTCTTTGAGCGTCAGGGTCCGGTTGAAAATCAGTCGGGGGTTGCCGGTCGAGAGTTGAGCATCCTTGTCCAACACAAAATAACCCAGTCGCTCGAATTGGTATCGCAAGTCCGGCTTCGCGGCCTTCAGGCTCGGTTCGCATTTGGCGGTCACGACTTCCAGGGAGTGTGGATTTAGCGATGACTTGAAGTCGCCCCCCGCGTCCGGCTCGGCCGCGGTGAACAGGCGGTCATAGAGGCGCACTTCGGCGTCGATGGCATCCGGGGCGCTGACCCAATGGATCGTGCCTTTGATCTTGCGATTCGCCGCGGGGCCGCCGCTCTTGCTGTCGAGATCGGCGGTGCAGCGCAGTTCGGCGATGGCGCCGCCGGCGTCCTTCACTACTTCGTCGCACTTGATGATGTAGGCGTATTTCAGGCGAACTTCGCCGCCGGGCCGCAGGCGGAAGTATTTCGGGGGCGGGGTTTCCATGAAATCATCCCGCTCGATGAACAGCGTGCGGCTGAATGGAATCGTTCGCGTGCCGGCGTTCGGATCCTCGGGATTGTTGACGGCGTCCAGTTCCTCGGTGCTGCCTTCAGGATAATTCGTGATGACGACCTTGAGGGGCCGCAGCACGGCGAGGCGGCGGAGGGCGATTTTGTTCAGGTCATCCCGGATGATGTGTTCGAAAACGGCCATGTCCGTGAGGCTGATGAATTTCGTGACGCCGACTTCGGTGGCGAAACGGCGCAGCGTGGCGGCGGGCACGCCTCGACGACGCATCCCCGAGATGGTCGGCATCCGGGGATCATCCCAGCCGGTGACGGCGTGGTCGTTGACGAGTTGGATCAGCTTGCGCTTGGAAACGATGGTGTGGCTGGGAATCAACTTGGCGAACTCGTATTGTTTCGGCAATGGGCGGGGCAGGTCGAGGCTCTGGAGAATCCAATCATACAGCGGCCGGTGGACCTCGAATTCGAGCGTGCAGATCGAGTGAGTGATGCCTTCGATGTAATCGCTCAGGCAATGGGCGAAATCATACATCGGGTAGATGCACCATCTGTTGCCGGTATGGTGGTGCTCGGAGTGGCGGATGCGGTAGAGGACGGGATCGCGCATCCAGATGTTCGGCGAGGCCATGTCGATCTTCGCGCGCAGCGTGCGGGCGGCGTCGGGATACTCGCCGTTCTTCATCCGGCTGAACAGATCAAGGCTTTCCTCGACAGACCGGTTCCGGAACGGCGAATCCTTTCCCGGCCGATCGGGCGAGCCGCGATAGGCGTCGGTGTCAGCGGGCGACAGATCGCAGACATAGGCTTTGCCTTTTCGGATCAACCGGATGGCGAACTCGCAAATCTGATCAAAATAATCCGAGGCATAAAAGGGTTCGAGCTTCGCGCCGGGCGCGTTCTTCGGGACGACATGCCCGAGATAGAAGTCCGGCTTGCCGGCGCTGGTCACGGCATCGGGTGTTTTTCCCGAGGGCTTGAACCCGAGCCGGTCGTCCGCCCAGCCGCTGATGAGCCAGTTCACGTCCTCGGTGATGGAATCCACGTATTCGACGTCTTCCTTCGTGGGGTTGGTGTCGTCCATTCGGAGGTTGCAAATTCCGCCGAACTCGCGAGCGATGCCGAAATTCAGGCAAATGCTCTTGGCATGGCCGATGTGCAGGTAGCCGTTCGGCTCCGGGGGGAAGCGGGTGTGAATGCGCGGATACTTCTTTTCCTCGACATGTTTGGCGACGATGTCGCGGATGAAATCGGAGGGGGTCGCAGGCGCGATTGCGGGTGTGTTCTGGTTGCCGGGTGTGCTCATGATTGCATCAAACGAACGGACGGTACCAAAGGAGCGGGCGAATGTCCAACGCCTCCGGTCACGGGTGGTGTCCTGCGCGACCCTCAAAATGTCGATCTTCAGTCGGGATAGCAGGGGAACTCGCGCCTATTCGTGCAATTCACGGACGAACTCTTCTTTCTGTAATCCGCGAATTTCGGGTATGTGGTTTGTCAACGGGAAGACCTCGAAAAGTTCTTCTTCTTTGGATGCAGGGTAAATATGCGGCTGGGAGGATAGGGCTCTGCAGGAGTGCA
>Ga0224555_1001163_pt1 | contig 37918 bp, 36 predicted proteins | sample 714S23034metaG_FD_180687 | JGI IMG/M metagenome (GOLD analysis project Ga0224555, IMG submission 180687) | Peat soil microbial communities from Stordalen Mire, Sweden - 717 S2 30-34 | ecosystem: Environmental > Terrestrial > Soil > Wetlands > Peat | place: Sweden: Norrbotten County, Stordalen... | reverse complement strand
AGGTGGTCAAACGCAATGAGTTACACAAGTTCCAGGTGCTGCCCAAACGATGGATCGTCGAACGCACCTTCGCCTGGCTCAACTGGTCACGTAGACTCAGCAAAGACTACGAACTCCTCCATACCTCTGCTGAAACCATGATCCACATCGCCTTCGCGCACCTGCTCCTGCGCCGCTCTACTTAGTTTCTGGACAGATTCTTAGGCATTACACGCCGCCGGACATCTCTTTCAGCGCCTTCTCCGCCGCTTTCTGCACCTTCGGCATCGGATCGAGCGTCAGGCACTTCTTATAGTGCGTCTCCGCCTCGTCCAGCTTCCCCAGCCGCCGCGCCGCATCCGCCAGCGCCAGGTGCGCATCCGCATCATCCCCGGCGATCGACACCGCATCCGTCGCCCGCTCGTACGCCCCTTTAAAGTTGCGATCATTTTGGTAGAACGCGGCGACCTTCAGGTCCTCCTCCTCGCGCTCATCCGGACTCTGTCTGGCCACGGGCGGCAACTTCTTCCGTGCAGTTCGCCTTGCCTCCGCAGCCTTCGCTGCCGGGTCATCATCGCCGGCCAGCGGCCCTACGCCGCCTCCCCCTGAACTCGAACTGCTACTCGAACTACCCGAGCTACCCGCATCCTGCAACCCATCGCCATTCGGCGGTGCCGGCTTGGAACCACCGTCAGCAGTCGCCGGATTCGTCCCACCCTTTGCCGCATCATTCGAGGAATCCTCACCCGGGTACGGAAACCGATTGCCTGACGGCGGGGTACTCTTCCCGGCCGGCTGTGCTGAACTCCCCGCAGCAGCGGGATTCCCTGCCGCATTTTGGGCCGCCGGAGCACTCGGCGCGCTGGGCGCAGCCGCGGGCGTCTCGCCGGGAAACGGAAAGCTCTTCGCCGGACTCGTTCCCGGCGCCGGTGCAGCCGCTGGAGCACTTCCATTTGCCGGCGGATTCTTCGTGTCGGCCGGCGGCTGACAGTTCGGCCACGTCACGGTCTTGCCATTCTCATCCGTAAACGTACAGCTGCCCTGTGCATGAGCTACGTTTGCCGTCAGAGCGAGGCCCACCCCGGCACCCATCAGAATCAATCTTCCCAACGCACGCATCATCAACCGCATATACCCATTAGACGACACACCGCCCTTCCACGGTAGTCCCCATCGTCTTTTGCTTTCCTCAGCCCCTCACCGCGCCTCTTGCTATACTCCACCCCATGCCGCGCCCCGCCCGCACCTCCAAAATCCAAGCTCCCCGACTCCTCATCCGCTCCTCCTCCATCCACGCCGCCGGCTGCTACACCCTCGATCCCATCCCCCGCGGCCGCCGCGTCCTCGAGTACGACGGCGCGCGCATCTCGAAGGAGCTCGCCGACGAACGCTACGCCGACCGCCCCGTCACCTACCTCTTTGGCGTCGGCGACAGCAGCGACGTCATCGACGGCTTCGGCACGGCGATGTTCCTGAACCACTCCTGCGACCCCAACTGTGAAACCGAAGAGCACAACGGCCGCGTCTACATCCACGCTATTCGCAACATCGCCGCCAACGAAGAGCTGGTCTACGAGTACAACCTCTACGACTCCGACGACGACAACGCCGACTGCTACTGCGGCGCACCCCAGTGCCGCCGCACCATGTTCTCCGACGACGAGCTCAAGCGCCGCGCCCGCAGCGCCGCCCGCAAGAAATCCCGCGCCGCCAAAAAATAACCCACGCCCCCCGCCGCTTGTTCCTGAGACGTGGGAGTCGGTGAGGACAAACCTCCACGCAAAAAAGCTAACCCAATTCGAGTCTCCTCGAATTGGGTTAGCTCATTGGGTTAGCTCACTTGGCCTTCGCCATGGGAGGCGACCAGCCTAGCGGCGGTCATAGTGATGATGATAATGATGATGGTGACGGTGCCCAACTGCGACAACCACTTGTGCACTCGCCGGAGCCGCCAGCGGTGCGAGGAACAACAAGAGTAGAAAGCTCAATCCAAGTTTTTTCATAGCCAAGTCAGATGCGGAAAACAAAATCCGGGTTGTGCTCATGGACTGAATCTCCCAATGTGAGCAACAGAGATTGTCTTTCCTTTATCCCCTTCAGGTTTAACCTATCTAACGACGAAGCCCAATCCGGGCCTACGCCCGGATTGGGCTTGATTCATCATCATCGTGAGTCCTACGCCTTTGGCCGGAGACTAGCGGCAGTGGCGGTGATGATGGCTGTACCAGCAATGCCGGTGAGGGTGTCCAACAGCGACCACCACTTGTGCATTCGCTGCAGGAACCAGCGGCACGAGAAACATAAGAGCGAGGAAACCAAGCATAATTTTCTTCATAAGCGTGGGATGCCATTCGGCGGGCTGGAGTTGTGGCCCACGTCACACAATTGCCATCGCCCCCCCATGCACCACCCAGGGCTCCCCGCTTTTCCCCACCCTCCGGCGATACAATCGACCTGACCCATGGCCTATCAAGTCCTAGCCCGCAAGTACCGCCCGCAGCTCTTCTCTGACGTCATCGGGCAGGACCACGTCACCCGCACCCTGCTCAACGCGCTCGCCCAGAACCGCATCGCCCACGGCTACATCTTCTCCGGCCATCGCGGCATCGGCAAGACCACCATCGCGCGCATCCTCGCCGCCGCGCTCAACTGCAGCACGCCCGTTGGCAGCCCCGAGCGCCCCACCGAAGAGCCGTGCCGCGGCTGCGTCAACTGCCGCGAGATCTCCTCGGCTTCTCGTCAGGAAAACTCCATCTTCGAGGAGTCCCACTCCTTCGATGTCGAGGAGATCGATGCCGCCACCAATCGCGGCATCGACGACGCACGCCTCCTCACCGCCAAGATTCAGACCCGTCCCACCAACAAGAGCAAGTACAAGATCATCATCCTCGATGAGGCGCACCAGATCACCGACGCCGCCTGGAACGCGCTCCTCAAGACCCTCGAAGAGCCCCCTGACTGGGCCATCTTCATGTTCGCGACCACGCAGCCCGAGGACATTCCCCAAACCATCCGCTCACGCTGCCAGCACTTCAGCTTTCACGCCGTCAAGCTCGACGACATCGTCGGCCAGCTCCGCTTCATCTCCGATAAAGAAGCCATTACCGTCGACGACGCGACCCTCACCCTGCTCGCCGAAGCCGGCGACGGCTCCATGCGCGACGCCCTCTCCATCATGGATCAGGCCATCGCGAGCGCCCCCACCGTCGATGGCCACCCACACCTGGAGATCACGCAGGTCCGCGAGCTCATGGGCTCAGTCTCAAACGTCGTCTACGAGCAGATCCTCGAGGCCGTCCACGCCAACAACAGCGCCGACGTTCTCTCCGTCGTTGGGCGCCTCCTCGACGCCGGCAACGGAGCACCACAGCTCGCCCGCCAGTTCGTCCGCTACCTGCGCAACACCATCGTCGCCAAGGTCACCCACCTCGCTCCCGGTTCCGACGCTACCGGCGTAGCCGCTGAGCTGCTCCAGATCTCCCCCGAAGAGCGCCACCGCGTTGCTCGCTCCGCCTCACACTTCACGGAAGAAGAGCTCTCCCGTTTTCTCTCCATCATGCTCCGCACCTTCGACGAGCTGGGCTACCGCCAGGAGCAGCGCTTCCACCTCGAGCTTGGCCTCCTCAAGCTAGTCCACGTCCAACGCCTCGTCCCCATCGAAGAGCTCCTCAGCCAGTTGGGCGCGAAGCCAACGTCTACCCCCACAACTTCCCCCGCGACCGCGTCCCGGGCAGCCATAACTCCGGTTGCCACCTCTTCGGCTGCAGCTTCATCGTCGCCCAGGGAGGGCAGTCTCGCCACAGCCCCGGGTGCGTCCTCTTCGACGGCAGCACCTCCATCTCCCAGGGTGGCCGGTGCCACAGCAGCTCCCAGTGTCCCACTAACACCGCGCCCCTCGCCCTTCGAGTCCGACCGCAGCCGCAAGGTCCCGACCGCGGGCCTCATACCCTCCGCAGTAGAAGGGGGGTATAGCCCCCTGTCCAAACCGCCTCAGGATTCGGGCTTTAGCGCTGGTGCACCGGCCACAACCGCCGGTTCGCTCGCCCTCGCCAGCTCTCCTGCCCCGGTCTCCGCCGCTTTGCCCTCCGAGATCCACCCCAGCGGTCCACAACTCGTCGCCGCGCTATCGGCTGCTGCAGCAACCCGTCCTGCCACCGCAAACGACGATCCCGCTGCCCTGCAGTCGACCCTCATCGCCGCACTCGCCGCGGTCAAAGGCCAGCAGTCCGCCTCCGAGCAGCTCGAGGAATCCACCTTCACCCTCAACGGCAACACCCTCGAGATCCGGACATCGCTCTCAAAGACCATGCTCCCCGTCGTTTTCAACGCGGATGCGGATCGCCTCCTCAAGACTGCTCTCCGCGACGCGAACGCCGGAACTCTGATCTTCAAACTGCTGCCCGGCGCACCCGCTCCGGCTGGTGCTGCAAAAAAGCCACGACAAGCCGCCAGCGGCTCGGCCGCGGAGCTCGCTGAGAAGCATCCAATGGTTCAGCAGGCCAGGCGCATCTTCTCTGCCGACATCAGCAACGTCATCGACCTCCGAGACAAAGACTGACGCACGAAAGTAGGCTATACGGCCCATCGCGCAGCACGAAAGTGGGTTGTACACGCACGAAAGGCACCGAAAAACACATGGAATTCGATATGAACAAGATGGGCGAAATGCTCGCCCAGGCGCAGGAAATGCAGCAGGCAATGGACTTACGCCTCTCCCAGACCATCGTCGAGGCCGACTCCGGCGGCGGTGCGGTCTCAGTCCGCATGAACGGCAAAAAAGAGCTGCTAAGTCTAACCATTGCACCATCTGCGGCTGCTTCCGCCGGCGGCGACATCAGCCTGCTCGAAGACCTCATCGTCGCCGCCGTTAACGCCGCTGCCCGCAAGGCCGATGAAGCCCAGAACTCCAATGCTACCAACATGTTAGGAGGCCTAGGCCTCCCCGGATTTTAGCCATGGCGACGCGCTTTGCCGAGCCGATGGCACGGCTCATCGACGAGCTCCGCAAGCTGCCGGGCGTCGGCACTAAGTCCGCGCAACGCTTTGCTTTTCATATACTTAGATCGTCCGACGAAGACGCGGCAGAGCTCGCCGAGGCGATCAAAGGGTTGAAGCAGCATCTGCGCTTGTGCTCTAAGTGCAATAACGTCACAGACATAGACCCCTGCGCCTACTGCACGAATCCTGCTAGAAACTCGCGAATCATCTGCGTTGTCGAAGAACCCACCAACATCAACGCCGTCGAGAAGACCCGCAGTTTCAATGGCTTATATCATGTGCTGCATGGAACGCTTTCACCCGTGAATGGGGTTGGGCCCGAGCAATTGCGGCTGGAAAACCTGTGGCCCCGGCTGGAGGAAGCGGATGAGCTTATTTTGGCGACTTCGCCCACGGTGGAGGGCGAAGCGACGGCGCGTTATATCGCCGAAGAGGTGCATCGGCGGAATAAGTCATTGCGAATCAGCCGCATAGCGACAGGGGTTCCGGCGGGCAGCGACATCGAGTACGCCGATGAGGTGACGATGACCCGCGCGCTCGAAGGCCGGCGCGACGTGTAATTCGTGTTGCAATACGACCGTACAGCCCTGTTTCGTGTTGCAAACCGCATGTTTCAGCACATCAGATTTGCGGAAGGATGCGGAGGTCTCCGCCGGTCATCTGCTTGGGCAGCTCCAGCTTCAACAGACTGAGGATCGTTGGTGATATATCGCGCAGCGATCCACCGTCCCGCACTCCAATCTTCTTCCCCTGGTCGGTGACGAGGATGAATGGGACGGGGTTAGTGGTGTGGGCGGTGTGTGGGCCGCCGGTCACCGGATCGATGAGCATCTCAGCATTGCCGTGATCGGCTGTAATGATCCAGTTCGCGCCATGCTGCTTGATGGCCTGGTAGATGCGTCCGAGCTGTGCGTCGACGGTCTCGACGGCCTTGATGGTGGGTTCAATCTTGCCGGAGTGGCCGACCATGTCGGCGTTGGCGAAGTTGACGATGATGACGTCGAAGGCAGTGTCGTTGATGGATTTGATGACGACGTCGGCGATGCCCTCGGCGGACATCTCCGGGGCGAGGTCGTAGGTTGCAACCTTCTTCGACTGGACGAGCTCGCGTTCTTCGCCGGGGAAAGGCTTCTCGATTCCGCCGTTGAAGAAGTAGGTGACGTGGGCGTACTTCTCGGTCTCGGCGACGCGCAGGTTGCGCAGGTTGGCGACGGCCATCACGTTGGCGAGCAAGTTGTCCATGCTCTCGGGTGGGATGACCATGGGGAGCGTAAATTTCGGGTCGTACTGCGTCATCATGACGTAGTGGAGGTTGTGCGGAACGGTTGCGAGCGGGATCTCGGCGTTGAGCTCGGCGGCCTTCGGCAGACTCATGCCACCATCGGCGGTGAGGCCGCTGTTGCGGGTGAGGACGCGGGTGATCTGGCGGACGCGGTCGGCACGGTAGTTGAAGCAGATGACGGCGTCACCCTCGGCGATGGGGCCGATGGGCTGGCCTTGCGCGTCGATGCAGACGAAGGGCTCGACGAACTCGTCGGTGATCTCGTTGTTGTAGCTCTCGCGGATGCGCGCGACGGCGTCCTGATACTTACCCCCCGGCGCATCGGCGGTGACCATGGCGCGGAAGGCCTTGGCTTCCTTCTCCCAGCGGAAGTCGCGATCCATCGCATAGTAGCGGCCACTGACGCTGGCGAGCTTGCCGAAACCGTACTCTGCAAGCTTCTGCTGCAGCTCCTGGATGTAGCCTGCGCCGCTGGTTGGGAGCGTGTCGCGGCCATCGAGAAACGCGTGCACGAAGACGCGCTGGAGGCCATGTTTCGCGGCCAGACGCAGGAGCGCGTAGAGATGCCGCTGCTGGGAGTGCACGCCGCCATCTGAGACGAGGCCGATGAGGTGCAGCGCCTTGCCCTGCGCTGCGACGTCCACGGCCTTGAGCAGCGTTGGGTCTTCAAAAAACTTGCCGGAGGCGATGGCTTCGTCGATGCGCGTGATGTCCATGCGCACGATGCGGCCGGCACCGATATTCAGGTGGCCGACCTCGCTGTTGCCCATCTGCCCATCGGGCAGGCCGACGTAGTGGTTGCTGGCATGGATGAGGGTGTTGGGGTATTCACGCAGCAGCTTGTCGTAGGTGGGCTTGCGGGCGAGGGCGATGGCGTTACCGAGCGTTTCTGCTCGGTAACCCCAGCCGTCGAGGATGGTCAGAATAACGGGACCGTTCTTCACCATCGCTATGCTCCACAATTCACGGACGCGCGGCCGAGGAACCTGGCCGTCTGGCCGAGCTCTTCTTCGATGCGCAGCAGCTGGTTGTACTTGGCGATGCGGTCGGTGCGGGAGGCTGAGCCGGTCTTGATCTGGCCGGCGCCGGTGGCGACTGCAAAGTCCGCGATGAAGGTGTCTTCGGTCTCGCCGGAGCGGTGCGAGATGATCGAGGTGTAGCCGTTTCGGCGGGCGAGTTCGATGGCATCGAGGGTCTCGGAGACGGTTCCGATCTGGTTCAGCTTGATCAGGATCGAGTTGGCCACGCCTTCCTCGATACCACGCTGCAAGATTGAGGTGTTGGTCACGAAGACGTCGTCGCCCACGAGTTGCACCTTGCCGCCGAGCCTTTCGGTGAGCACGCGCCAGCCGGCCCAGTCGTTTTCGTCCAGCCCATCTTCAAGGCTGATGATGGGATACTGCCGGATCCAGCTCTCATAGAACTCGGTCATCTGCTCGGCGGTCTTCTCGCTCTTGTCGGACTTCTTGAAGACGTACTTGCCGATCTCCCTGTTGTAGAACTCACTGGCAGCGGGGTCGAGTGCGATGGCGATGTCTTCGCCGGGCGTGTAGCCCGCGAGTTGGATGGCCTCAAGGATGACTTCGATGGCTTCGACGTTGGACTTGAGCGACGGAGCAAAGCCGCCTTCATCGCCAACGGCAGTGTTGTACCCCTTCTTCTTGAGCACACTCTTGAGGGTGTGGAAGACCTCGGCGCCCCAGCGCAGAGCGTCGGCGAAGGTCTCGGCGCCGACGGGCATGACCATGAACTCCTGGAAGTCGACGTTGTTGTCGGCGTGTGCGCCACCGTTGAGGATGTTCATCATCGGGGTGGGGAGGATGCTGGCGTTGACGCCGCCGAGGTAGCGATAGAGGGGAAGTCCGAGCGCTTCAGCGGAGGCGCGCGCGCAGGCCATGGAGACGGCGAGGATGGCGTTGGCGCCAAGGCTGCCCTTGTTCTCCGTGCCATCGAGCGCGATCATCGTGGCGTCGATGAGCTTCTGATTGCTGGCGTCCATGCCGACGAGTTCAGGGGCGATGACGCTCTCGACGTTCTCGACGGCCTGCAGCACGCCTTTGCCGAGGTAGTGCGCAGCGTCGCCATCGCGGAGTTCGACGGCCTCATGCTCTCCGGTGGAAGCTCCGCTGGGAACGGCGGCGCGTCCGCGCGCACCATCGGCCAGAATAACGTCGGCTTCCACGGTTGGGTTGCCCCGGCTGTCCAGAATCTCGCGTGCTTGGATGGACACAATCTCAGTCATTTTGCTCCTCGATATCTCTTGCTTCCTGGTTCGGGTCGCCCGCACAACTCTGTGCTGGAGCCGGTCTTGCAACGATGGCCTGCGGTCGACGGCGATGGGTTTTCCGCTCGCGCCTGAAATCATATCGACAAACTCAGTCATTGCGCCGTCCCACCGGCCTCATTTTAGCAAAGCGGTTGCGCTGGGTTTCCAGGGTGTTGAGCGATTGCCGCACAGTTTCAGCCAGCATGGTCAATAATTCGTCGCCTTCCTCGCGGCTGGCGAGCGGCATGAGGAGGCGAACCTTGGTGCCGCGGCCGGGGCGGCTGACGATCTCCACCTGGGCTTCGTCGCCGTAGAGCACGTGCATGCGCTCGCGGACGTTGCGCATGCCGATGCCGGAGCCTTCGCGGACGAGGCCGCTGAGGGGCGCGGCGGTGGGGCCGCCGGGCTCGATGCCGACGCCGTCGTCTTCGATCTCAAGGAGCAGCCGGCCATCGACAATGCGGCTGCGGAGGATGACGGTGCCGCCGCTGATGCGGGGCTCAAGGCCGTGCTTGATGCTGTTTTCGATGAGCGGCTGGAGGAGCATGCTGGGAACGACGATGTCGAGGGTGTCGGGGTCGATCTCCTTGACGACGCGGAGCTTTTCGCCGAAGCGCACGACCTCGATGTCGAGATAGTCGTCGGTGAATGCGAGCTCTTCGCGGAGCGGGACGAAGGCCTCGCGATCAGAGAGGAGCGCGCGGAGGATGTTGCCGAGCTTCACGATCATCTCGCGCGCAAGCTCGGGTTTGGAGCGAACCAGCGAGGCGATGGAGTTGAGGGTGTTGAAGAGGAAGTGCGGGTTGATCTGACGCTGCAGGGCCTCGAGGCGGGCTTCGAGGAGAAGACGGGATTGCTCTTCTAGCTTGCGCTCAATGCGGACGGCGTTCCAGATTTTGAGTGGAATGCCGACGACTACCGGCGCGCAGGCGCAGATGGCGAGCTCGATCAGCCAGGAGCTGGAGTAGAGCTCGAAGAAGCGGCGTGGGTAGAAGTGCGAGAGCACGCTGGTGCCGAGTTGCGTCGCCATGATGATGACGAGGAGAAAGATCTGGCGGTCGAGGTGCGGCCAGGTGACGGTGCGGCGAATCCAGCGGTAGAGGCTGAGGTCGATGAGCGGGGAGAAGGACCAGATGTTTTCTTCGCCGGCGACGCGGCGATAGGCTCCGAAGATGGCGGCGACGATGAGGTTGACGGGGAGAGCGAAGAACTCATGATGGCCGAGCGCGGGAAGGGCGAGGGCAGTTCCGCCGATCATCGCGGCCCAGGGGCCGAGCAGAAGGCCAAGGATGGCGACGGCCTCGAAGGAGAGGTCGGCGGCGAGGAAGTTGGGGACACGCACGCGCACAAGTACGCCAAGCATCAGCGGAACGCAGATCCAGGCGACGAGCTGGATGGTCTCGCGCGTGTTGCGATGTTTGAGCAGCAGCAGCCGTTTGAAGCGGATGGAGCGCGCGAGCGAACTGGCCACGGCAGCGGCGACGCCGAGCTCGACCAGCAGCGTTATGAGGATCAGTTTGGAGTCGCTCGCGTACACGCCTCTACTGTACTCGTTTGAGAGCGCCGGATGGCGTTCGAGTTGATGCTATGAATCGTTGTGGGGGGGCGGCCAATCTATAATAGATATATGCCGTATAGCAGCGTTCGCAAGGTTGCCGGTGCAGACTTCCCTACGCGGTGGGGACACTTCCGCATTCTTGGCTTCGAGGGTGTGAGTGAGCCGGGGAATGCTTCGCTGAAGCACGTGGACAGCGCGGTTGCGCTGACGATGGGCGACCTGACGGCTGCGCCTCCGCTGGTGAGGATCCATTCACAGTGTTTGACGGGCGATGTGTTTCACTCGCTACGCTGCGACTGCCACGACCAGCTCCACCTGGCGCTGGGTCTGATTGCGAGTGAGGGTGCGGGGATTCTGCTGTATGAGGAGCAGGAAGGGCGCGGCATTGGGCTGATGGCCAAGCTGCGCGCGTATGAACTGCAGGATAAAGGCCGCGATACGGTCGAGGCGAACCTGGAGCTGGGATTTCGCGCGGATTATCGGGAGTTCGAGCTGCCGGCGGAGATTTTGAAGGCACTGAATATTCCGGCGGTGCGGCTGATCACGAATAATCCGGAGAAGGTTGCGGCGCTGGAGGATGCGGGGATTCGCGTCGTCGAGCGGGTTTCGGCGACGATTCCGGCTGAGCCGACGTTTGAGCGCTACCTCGAGACAAAGCGCGACAAGATGGGGCACCTGGTCGGCTGATTTGGCGCGGGCATCTTTGGGTTTTCAGCTGCATCCAACGGAGCGGGAGAAAGTATGCCACAGAATCTGGAGACACTGAAGCACGGCCCCGCTGAGTCGGGCGTCGAAGACATCATCCTGAAGCGGTGGAGTCCGCGGTCGTATTCCGACAAACCTGTATCGAGTGCGGACCTGACGAAGATTTTCACCGCTGCCGCATGGGCCGCGTCGAGCTATAACGAGCAGCCGTGGCGGTTTCTCGTGGGCCACAAGGGCGATGAGACGTACGCCAAAATTCTCGATTCGCTGAATGAGTTCAACCAGGGGTGGGCAAAGTCTGCGCCGGTGCTGATCCTGACGGTGGGCAAGAAGACGTTCGCACAGAGCGGCCAGCCGAATGCGTATGCGCTGCACGATACGGGAGCAGCGTCAGCCAACTTCAGCATCGAAGCGACGGCGCTGGGGCTGCACACGCATGGTATGGGCGGGCTCGACCGGGACAAGGCTCGGGCGAACTTTAATATTCCCGAGGATTACGAGGTGGGGGCGGTATGGGCCCTGGGGTATCTTGGCGAGCCAACGGCGCTACCCGAGCAGTTACAGGAGATGGAGACGGCTCCACGGACGCGGAAGCCGCTCTCGGAGTTTGTCTTCAGCTCGTGGGACAAGGCCGCTAAGCTTTAGGCTCGAGCGTAACGACAGGCTGAAGCGCAACGACGACCTTGGCGGTGGTGACCACCTGGCCAACGTGGCGCTGGGTGTGGTCGGCGCAGTGGATGAGCAGACCAGCGACGCTGGTCGGTAGTTGCTTGCGGCCGATACCGCGGGGGTCGGCGAAGTGTTCTGGCGGGATGGCAACGATGCGGCTGTTTGCTTGTCGCAGGCCCTGGCTGAACTCCGCTCGGACATCGGCAGCCGAGCCGGGGTCCATCTCCGTCTTCAGGGCTGCGAGTTGCGCTTCGGAGAGTTGGCCACCTTCTGCGTAGGTGAGCAGGCGGTCCAGCGTGCGGACCATGTGGCGAAGATGGAATGCGATTGGAGGAAGGCCTGCAGGGCGAGCGAAGAGCTGCTCATCGGTGAGGCCATCGCTCCAGCGGGTCACGTCTTCCGCAGCGAGTTCCAGTGCGTGCAGCACGGCGCGACGGACGGGATCGATCTTGGTAAGAGTGCCGCGGAGCCACGGTTCGGACTTAGGCGGGGTCATTGTTTTTGTTTCGCTCATCAAAATTCCCAATCCCTTCTTTGCGCGGAACGCGCGAACGACTTACGCTACACTTCGATGCTGGCCGTCGACTGCGAGATTCATTGGCGACACCGATCGGGGGGCCAGCGGACGGGCCAACAGCAGGCCGGCAGCTAAGGCTGGGGTGCAAACCTTAAGCGAATGTTAAAGCTGACAGCCACCCACGCCGGTTGAAGAACCGGCCGTGAAGCTCACCTGCGCGAACTCCACTCCCTGGGTGGCCATTGCATCTCCGTTCTGGGTTGGGGTCTATCCCTCGACTGCGGCCTCGGGTGCGTTCTCCGCGCCATGCTCGGGCCCGGCGACTACGTTGGACGTGGGGGCGGCGCCCTTCACACGAACGACGGTGATCTTGTCGAAGCCCTCCTTGAAGGCGGGTGGACGCAGGCGCTCTGCCATCTTGTGCATCACCTCATCGGTCACCTGGCGATCGCGCTTGGAGTTGCGCTCGAGGCACACGGCGAGCGGTACGTCGAAGAAGACGGCCTGGACCTCGTAGCCGAAGCTCTTGGCCATCTTGATCCACTGGCGGCGCTCGTGCGGGCTGAGGTTGGTGGCGTCGACGTAGTTCCACGGCATCTTGGCGATCAGGCGCGCGCGCAGGAGGCTGCGGAGAGTGCTGAAGACGAGGCCCTGGTAGCGCTGCTCGGTGATGTCGTCGAACAGGATGTTACGCAGCATGTCACTGGAGAGCGGAGTGACGCCGCGGCGCTTGTACCAAGTGGTCTTGCCGGAGCCGGGGAGACCGATGGTGAGCACGACGTAGCCGCGGGGCGACTTGTTGGAGACGGCCTCGGGACCAGCGGGCGGGGTCGCAAGCGACTCCGGCTGGGTCTCGTGGACGAGCTGGGCCTCCGAGGGTCTGGATTCCGAGGGCTCGGCCTCCTGGTGCTTGGGTTCCGCAGCCGGAGGTTCCGGCTGATGGGGCCGCAGGTGCCGGGTGGATGGGGTTTCGTCGGAGCCTTCGGTTGCGGCCCTGTCGACGATCTCGGCACGGGACAGAACCTCGGGAGGTGCGAGGGTTTGGGTTACGGGTAAAGGCTCGGGGTAGGTGGGGCGCAGAGGGGCGGGTTGGTTCGCAGGAATCTCCTGTCCAATCTTGCCCGTGGACTCCGATTCATTCGGACCACGCTTAGAACGTCTTCTCATGAGTGTCTCGCGCAACCAGTCGCGCATAAGTGGTTTGTAACACAGTACTTCCCTCTGCCGCAAAAATGGTGCACCAGCGCGGGTACGCGAATTTGTGTAAAAGCCGCGTTTGCCGCCACTTGCCTGCTTTGATAGCCTGAATGACATTTAGGAGATACGCGCGAATATGTCAGTCAAGGTAGGTATCAACGGCTTCGGCCGCATCGGTCGCAATGTTTTTCGTACGGCGCTGGACAATCCGGAGATCGAATTTGTAGCCGTGAACGACCTCACGACACCGGCAACACTAGCGCATTTGCTGAAGTATGACTCGATTCTGGGGAACCTGAAACACAAGATTTCGGCGACAGAGAACTCGATTGTCATCGACGGCAAGTCCATCCGGGTCTTTGCGGAGCGCGACCCGGCAAAGCTGGATTGGGCGTCGGTTGGAGCGGAGATTGTGGTCGAGTCGACCGGCTTCTTCACCGATGCGACCAAGGCCAAGGCGCATCTGGGTTCGACCGTGAAGAAGGTGATTATCTCTGCGCCAGCGTCGCATGAGGACCTTACCGTGGTGCTGGGCGTCAATGACGACAAGTACGATCCGGCGGCGCACCACGTGATCTCGAATGCGAGCTGCACGACGAACTGCCTGGCGCCGGTGGTGAAGGTGCTGAACGATACGTTTGGGATTGCGTCGGGCATCATGACGACGATCCACAGCTATACGAACGACCAGGTGATCCTGGATACGCCACATAAGGACCTGCGCCGCGCGCGTGCTGCTGCGCTGAACATGATTCCCAGCTCAACCGGCGCGGCGAAGGCGCTGAGGCTGGTGATTCCGGCCATGGACGGCAAGCTGGATGGGTTTGCGATCCGCGTGCCGACACCGAATGTGTCACTGGTTGACCTGACGTTCGTTGCGGAGAAGCCAATCGACGCGAAGAGCGTGAACGCTGCGCTGAAGGCGGCGAGCGAGGGCGCGCTGAAGGGAATTCTCGGGTACACCGATGAGGAGCTGGTTTCGACTGACTTCCGCGGGAATTCGCTCTCAAGCATCGTCGATAGCAAACTGACCAAGGTAGTCAAGAACACCGGCAAGGTCATCAGCTGGTACGACAACGAGTGGGGCTATTCGAGCCGCGTGAAGGATCTGATCTTGTTCCTGGTGAAGAAGGGGCTGTAGGCTCTCACGATTGTTCGAATAAGATGGCCCGCTCTCTTTCAGAGAGCGGGCCATCTTCGTGCTGTCAGATCGCTTCCACGTATTTGAAGGGCCGGATGCCGGCGCTCTTCCAGAAGTAGACCAGAATGATGATGCTCGCGATCGCTGCGTAGGCGCACCAGAGCGAGGTGAAGGCGTAGCGCTTTACGGCCATCACCGCGAGCAGGATCGTCAGGTTTGCCGCGCCGAAGAGGACCATGTCCTTGACCTTGGAGAAGAAGAGCGAGCCGCAGGTCGCGATCACGTAGAGGATTGCGAGGGTGGTGTTGTTCGTCGCCGTGTTGATGTAGACGATGCTGTTGCCTCTGACGGAGATCTGGAGCGGGTACGCGATCAGCGCCCAGATCATGTAGAGCGACGTTCCTGTGCCAATGATGACGAACGGCAGCATGCGGCGGCGGTTCTTCAGACTCGCTTCAAAGAGCATCACGCTCAGCGGCAGGAGAAACGGCAGCAGGCCCTGGGCGTAGAGCACGAAAGCTGCGCCCATGTCCTGGGTCACCCTCGGCGACAGATAGCCGTCGAGGCCGAGCCAGACGAAGCCCTCGATGAACTGGTGGATGGCGAAGATCGTCGGCAGCGAGGCGAAGAGCAGCTCGCGAGGGTGTTTGACCTTGGTGAGTGTCATGACGCCGACGGTCGCCAGCACGCCGCTACCCACGAAGTTCGTTGTTGCGGAAAAGCACATCTTCGTCAGGCCCTCTGAGTTCTGGCGATCATATCGCAGATGAGAGGCGGTGTGGTTTCTCCAGTTATGATGCAGACATGAGCTCAAATCCCACTCGCAAGAACATCGCTGGCACATCCCCTTACGAGCCGATCATCGGCTTCTCGCGCGCAGTGCGCATCGGCAACGTGGTGCATGTCTCGGGCTCTGGGCCGGTGGGTGCTGAGGAGCTGTCGGCGGCCGAGCAGACACGCGCTGCTCTGCGGATTATCGAAGCCGCGCTGACGCAGGCTGGCGCGAGCTTTGAGCACGTCGTCCGCACGCGCATGTTTCTGGCCCATGCTGAAGACTGGGAAGAGGTCGGTCGCGCGCATGGTGAGGTCTTCGGAGCCATCAGGCCAGCGACCACGATGGTCGTCGCCGCGTTGCTGAATCCCAAGTGGCGCGTCGAGATTGAGGCCGAGGCCGTTCTGCCCTAGATCGCCCCCCCTGCTTCCTACGCAGCGCTGCCGTTCGGCGGATACAAGCAGTCGGGCTGGGGCCGCAAGATGGGCGCCGAGGTGTTGAACAACTACACCGAGATGAAGGCCGTCACGATCAGGTTGCAGGCTTTTTCCACATTGGCCCATCTGGATTGCGAGCAGATTTGCAGAGCGGATGTGGTCTCCGCTGTCCAATCGTTGAGTTTGTCGTTTATCCTTGCTGGCAATGTCCAAGCTATCAATTCGTGACCTCGATCTCACCGGCAAGTGTGTATTCATTCGCGTCGACTTCAACGTGCCTCTCTCCAAAGAGGGCATTATTACGGACGACACGCGCATCCGCGAGACCATTCCAACCATTGAATATGCGCTGCGCCGCAAGGCACGCGTGATCCTCGCTGCACATCTGGGCAGGCCGAACGGCAAGAACGTGGACTCGATGAGCCTGCGGCCGGTGGTGGCGCGGTTGCGCACGCTGCTGGACGGTGCCCTCGACGCAGATGAGAACGTCGCCTTCGCGCCGGACTGCGTGGGACCGGTCGCGCAGGAGATGGCCAGAAACCTGGAGCCCGGCCAGACGCTATTGCTGGAGAACCTGCGCTTTCATGCGGGAGAAGAGGCGAATGATCCGGCCTTTGCAATGGCACTCGCCAGCCTCTGCGATGTGTACGTGGACGACGCGTTTGGAGCGGCTCACCGGGCGCATGCGTCGAACGAGGGGATTACGCATTTTGTGGCGCAGTCGGCTGCCGGGCTGCTGATGGAGAAGGAGCTGAACTACCTGGGCAAGGCGCTGACGGAGCCGTTCCGGCCGTTTGTGGCGATCATCGGCGGGGCCAAGGTGTCGGACAAGATTGAGGTCATTAATGCCCTGCTCGAGAAGGTGGACTCGCTGCTGATCGGCGGCGGGATGACGTATACGTTTCTGAATGCGAAGGGGCAGACGACGGGCAAGTCGCTGGTGGAGACGGACAAGATTGAGGTGGCGAAGGCGGCGCTCAAGAAGGCCGAGGCGCGGGGCGTGAAGTTTCTGCTGCCGGTGGACCATGTGCTGGCCGACAAGTTTGCCGCCGATGCGCGGACACAGGTGTTCAGCGGCGATGGGCCGTTCCCTGCCGAGTGGATGGCGTTGGATATCGGTCCGGAGACGATCAAGCTTTTTTCGGCAGAGATCGCAGACGCCGCGACGATTGTGTGGAATGGCCCCATGGGTGTGGCGGAGTTCCCAGCGTTTGCCAAAGGCACGAATGCGATTGCGCGCGCGCTGGCGAAGAACGAGGATGCGATTACGATTGTGGGTGGTGGCGACTCGGTTGCGGCGCTGCACAACTCGGGCGTCGCGGACAAGATCACGCACATCTCAACAGGCGGTGGTGCAAGCCTGGAGTTTCTTGAGGGTAAAATTCTGCCGGGGGTTGCGGCCCTAACGGACAAGTAGTGTGCGATAGGCGTGCAGGCCTCTTGCCATACTGCGCGCTGCACTCGTACTGTCCACTAAACCTCAAACAGGAGCACTATGCGGAAACCCGTTATCGCCGGCAACTGGAAGATGTACAAAACCCCAAAGGAGTCGCTCGCCTTTCTCGACGCATTCTTGCCGCTGGTCGAGGGACATGACCGGGATGAGATTATTCTGTTTCCTACGATGAGCTCGCTGGCGTATGTCATCGAGGCGACCATCGGCACCAACGTCCGGGCCGGTGCGCAGAATATGCACTGGCTGAATGAGGGCCCGTATACGGGGCAGACATCGCCGACAATGCTGGTGTCGATCGGTTGCAGGCATGTGTTGCTGGGGCACTCGGAGCCGCGACTCTACTTCAACGAGACGTATGAGCGCGTGAACCTGAAGCTGAAGGCGGCGATCAACCATGGGATTACGCCGATCGTGTGTGTCGGCGAGCTGCTGGCGGAGCGCGAGGACCTGAGGACGGAAGAGACGCTGCGGAGCCAGGTGCGGGCGGCGCTGCGAAACATTTCGGCCAGCGAGGCTAGGCGGCTGGTGATTGCGTATGAACCGATCTGGGCGATCGGGACGGGGTCAACGGCCAGCCCGGAGGTTGCCGCGCAGGCGCACGCGATCATTCGCCACGAGCTGAGCCACTGCTGCGGCCCGCAGACGGCCGCGAATACGCGGATTCTGTATGGTGGGTCGGTGAAGCCGGAGAATATCGGGGAACTGATGGCGCAGGAAGAGATCGATGGCGCGCTGGTCGGGGGCGCAAGCCTGGTTCCGACTACGTTCGCGGATATCGTCAACTATGTGTAGACGCGCAGCTAAGGCACGAAAGCGCGCTGGCGCAGGCACAACATCGAGTTATCGCACGACGCCGGCCTGCTCCATGGGCCAGTAGACGAAGGCGGCCTTGCCGTAGATGAGAGGCCGGGTGACTGGGCCAAAGTCGCGGCTGTCGCTGGAGATGGAGCGGTGGTCGCCCATGACAAAATATGCACCCTCAGGAATGATCATCTCGGGCTGGGAGCGGTCGTCCCGGTACTTGAAGGGAACGTAGTCTTCCGTGAGAGCGATGCCGTTGACCCATACGGTTCCATGGTCGATGCGGATCTCGTCGCCGGGAAGTGCAACCACCCGCTTGATGTAGCTCTTGGAGTGGTCCTGCGGGTAGAGGAAGACCACGACATCGCCGCGGTGAATGTCCTCAAAGCGGTAGGCAAACTTGTTGATGAAGAGGCGGTCCTGATCCTCGAGCATGGGGAGCATGCTGGTGCCTTCGACGCGCACCGGTTGGTAGAGGAAGAGGATGATGAACAGGGAGATCGCGATCGAAACCAGCAGATCGCGCGACCATGAGCGCCAGCCGGACCCTCCAGGCGCTTCTACGGTGGTCTCCGGGGCTTTCTCCTGTTCTTCTTCGTGTTGCGTCTCTTGCACTGTTAAGAAGCCTTCCTGGCAACGTCGAAAGATCGGCGGCCCATTTAGATTAGACGCAATCGATGAAGCTCTGGCTACATTATTCAGGGCGCTGAAGCGGGAGGGTGCGTTGAGTTTCCCGCTAAACCGAGGCCTGGAACCAGCAGTTTGCCGTCGATTCCGGTCGATGACCCGGCGGAGACGCTTTCCCTGGCGAGCTTCGCGATGGGGACAAAAGATGATACGCGGGCCTTCCAGCCTGGCTAAGGCGAAGCTTGCGTGATGCGGTGGGCTGTACGCACCTTCCGCGGTTCGCGCTTGCCGACACAGCATTGCGTGATGCAGTAGAATGAAGTCAGCGACCCATTTCTCATGTCAACCCAGACTATGTCCCCATCTCCGATCGAACAGCCCGCCGCGCGGACTAAGTCTGACCTCCAAAGCCTCCCCACGGAGAGGCCGAATGAGGCGTCAGAGGGCCTCGACACCAAATCCGCGATTGAGATTGCCCGCATTATCAACCACGAAGACGCCAAGGTTGCGGCAGCGGTAAAGAAGGCGCTGCCTGAGATTGCCCTGGTGATCGACACGGTTGCGCGTTCGTTGCGCGACGGCGGGCGGCTGATTTATGTAGGTGCCGGGGCATCGGGACGGATCTCGGCGCTGGACGCCTCGGAGTGTCCACCGACGTTTTCGACGGCTCCGCAGCAGGTGCAGTACATCATGGCGGGTGGGCCGAAGGCGCTGGCGAGCGCTTCGGATGTGAACGAGGACTCACCCGAGATCGGCCAGCGCGACATCGCCCGCCGCCGGCCAACACGCAAGGATATTGTTATTGGGGTTTCGGCTTCGGGCCGCACGCCCTACGTGGTGGGCGCGACCGAATATGCCCGCGCATGCGGCGCAAAGACCGCAGCGATTACCTGCAATTCGAACTCGGATCTGGGGCAGGTTGTCGACATTACGATCTGCGCCGAGGTTGGGCCGGAGGTTCTCTCTGGTTCGACGCGCATGAAGGCCTCGACTGCGCAGAAGATGATCCTGAACATGATTACCACGGGTGCGATGACGCGGCTTGGCTACGTCTACGACAACCTGATGGTGAACGTACACATGAAAAATGCCAAGCTCGTCGAGCGCGGTATTCGCGTGCTGATGAAGGTTTGCGGCATCGACCGGGAGACGGCGATCCGCACCATCAAGTCAGCAGGCAAGTCGATTCCCATTGCGGTGGTGATGCTGAAGGCCAACGTCGACAAGATGGAGGCCGTGCGGCGACTGCGGCAGTCGGATGGGAATGTGCGGCTGGCCATTGAGGACTCAAGGCTCGAGCTCTAGGGCAGGAGCGCTGCGGGCCGTTTGTGTTCGATTCGCATCTGGCTCGCGGTTGTCATCAGCGGCCTCGTCCTGAGCGGTATAACCGCCTTCCCCCTTAAAGCATGCGCGTGGATTCACCGTTCGCGGGGATGGTCCCGCCGCCCTGAGCGATTTCCTCATTTTGCTTCGCATCTACACTTGAGACTATGGATAAGTTTGTTATTCGCGGGGGCAACCCTCTGCTCGGCACGATCAAGGTTTCTGGAGCCAAGAACTCCGCGCTCCCCTGCATGGCTGCCGCCATCCTCACCGAAGACGAGGTCATCCTCGAGAACATTCCGCAGGTCCGCGACATCGAGACCGAGCGCAGGCTGCTGGAATCAATGGGCGCGGAGGTCGAGCTCGGTTATGGACGGGCGCAGCACCGCACGTCCATCAAGTGCGCTGTGCTCTCCGACCCAGTGGCGAAGTACGAGATAGTGAAGACCATGCGAGCGAGTTCGCTGGTGCTTGGGCCGCTGATTGCGCGGACCGGCATGGCGCGGGTCGCGATGCCCGGCGGCTGCGCCATCGGTGGACGCCCGATCGATCTCCATATCAAGGGACTCGAGGCGATGGGCGCGACGATCACCCAGGAGCATGGATATCTCGAGGCGCGGACCAATCGCTTGAAGGGCGCGCACATCGTCTTCGACAAGATCACGGTCACCGGCACGGAAGATCTGCTGATGGCTGCGGTAATGGCAGAGGGCGAGTCGCTGTTTGAGAACTGCGCACGCGAGCCCGAGGTCATCGACCTGGCGGCGCTGCTGAATGCGATGGGCGCGCAGATTAAGGGCGCAGGCACGTCGACGATCCGCATCAAGGGCGTTGCGAAGCTGCATGGAGCGCGGCACAGGATCAATCCCGACCGCATTGAGGCGGGGACGTTCCTGATCGCGGGCGCGATCACTGGCGGCGACCTGAACGTCGATTGTTGTAACCCGGCGCATCTTGGATCGCTGCTTGGAAAGCTGGAGCAGTGCGGCGTGAAGCTCGATATTGGCAAAGAGAACGTGCGCGTTCGCTCGGGCAACAAGCTCGTGGCTGCAGACATTACCACCGAGGAGTATCCGGGCTTTCCAACCGACATGCAGGCGCAGTACATGGCGCTTGCGACGCAGGCCGAGGGCACGTCCGTTGTTACGGAGAACATCTTTGAGAATCGGTTCATGCATGTCGGCGAGTTGAATCGTATGGGCGCGAATATCACGGTGCAGGGGCGCTCGGCTACGGTTCGCGGAGGGACAAAGCTGCAGTCGGCAGCGGTGATGTGTTCGGACCTGCGGGCCTCGGCCGCGCTTGTCCTGGCCGCGCTGGTGGCTGATGGAGAGAGCATTCTCGACCGCGTTTATCACATGGATCGCGGCTATGAGCGGCTGGAGGAAAAGCTGCGCGGGGTGGGTGCACAGATTCGTCGCATGGGCGAGGTGTTTGGGAAGAAGTAGCGGAGGCTGCGACCGCCTATAATCAAGCCAATGCGGTCCCTGTCGAAGTCCTTCGCCCTGCTCCTCGCTCTTGTGACGACCTTCGCCTTCAGCGCGGCTGTAACCGCGCAGAGCCCCACGGAGCCGGGTGGGCGCGTGGTGCTTGTGCTTCCCTTCGATAACCACTCCGGCAACCCTTCGCTGAACTGGATTGGAGACTCGTTCCCGGATACGTTCAACAAGCGTTTGAACTCTGCGGGCTTTCTCACGATCTCGCACGACGACCGCGCCTTTGCCTATGACCACCTGGGACTTCCGGTCGACTTCAGGCCTACGCGCGCGACCACGATCCGCATTGCGCAGCAGCTGGACGCGAACTTTGTGATCATCGGCAGTTTCAACGTGGTGAACAACCGCATCTCCATCCAGACGAAGGTGCTGTCGATCGACGGGCTGCGCCTGTCGCCGCCCATCGAGGACTCTGCCGAGCTGATGCGGCTCTTCGACGCCGAGAACGCTGTGGCATGGAAGGTTGCCGGCGTCCTCGATCCACACTTTTCAGTATCAGAGCAGACGTTCCTCGCGGCTCCGGGCGCGGTTCCGCTGCCCGCATTTGAGGACTACATTCGCGGTATCAATGCGGCTACAGACGTTGAGCGACTGAAGCGTCTCAAGGATGCTGTCACGCTTGCGCCCGACTATGCTGCAGCGCTGCTGGCGCTTGGCAAGGCGCAGTACGCCGAGCGCGACTTCGAAGCCGCAGATGCGACGCTCGCCAAGGTTCCAAAGACTGACCGGCTGGCCCTTGAGTCGAACTTCTATCTTGGGCTCGCACGCTTCAACTCTGCGCACTACGCAGGGGCGCAACAGGCGTTTGAGTTTGTCGCCGGCCGCCTGCCGCTGCCTGAGGTCGTCAATAACGACGGCGTCGCGCTGAGCCGTCAGGGCAAAGACGCCGTCGCGCAGTTCCGGCGCGCGTCCGCCGCCGATCCCTCCGACGAGGACTACCACTACAACCTGGCGATTGCGCTGTTCCGCCGTGGCGACAGGGCTGGCGCGACAGCCGAGGTAGAGCTTGCGCTCAAGCTGAAGCCCACGGACAATGAGGCGGTCGAACTTCGTTCGCAGCTAAAGCGTACGGCCCCCGGAACCCACCTCGACGAAAGCGCTAATAGCGGCTTCAGCCCGCTCGAGCGCATCCGCCGGAATTACTCGGAGACCGGGTTCAGGCAGGTGGAGTTCCAGCTCGACCAGATGCGCGCCGCACGCATGGAGATGCTGCCGCCGGAGCAGCGTGCCGTCGAGTACACGCAGTTGGGCCGTGAATATCTGTCGGAGGGACTGCTTCCCGAGGCCGAGACGCAGTTTCAGTTCGCGCTCGCTGCGAGTCCGAACTCGGCGGACGCGCACGCCGGGATGGCGCAACTGCGAGAGGCCAGCGGCGATGCGGCGAAGGCTCGGGACGAGGCGAAGACATCGCTGATTATGAAACCCAACACCGCAGCCCTGCTGGTCCTGGCGCGGCTCGACCTGGCCGCAAAGCAGCTCGCAGCCAGCGCCGAAGATGTCTCGCGCGCCCTCAAGATTGAGCCGACCAACGCCGATGCGATCGCGCTGCGACTGGTGCTGCAGCAGCGCGGGCAGGTCGTGCGATAGCTCCCGGCAGGCAACGTTTGGGGTGTGATTTCAACCGGAGTGTAGCGACGTGGAGGGATCTTTGTATTTCGCCGTTGGCGCCGGTGCCGCCCTGCTCAAACCCCTGGCAAATCTTTCTCCGGACGGCGGCGTTATTCTGCTCACGCTGGGGCTGCTGCTGATCTACATCGAGCTCAACCGGCCGGGCTGGATTATCACCGGAGCGTTGGGCCTGCTGGCTTCGCTATTTGCCATGGCGTCGCTGCTGCGACTGGAACTGAACCCTGCGGCCATAGCGCTGGTGTGCACCGCGGTGGCGCTGCTGGTGCTCGACCTGCTGCGCCGCACACCGCCGATGGTGGCTGTTGCCGCGACGCTTGCGCTGGTGCTGGGGTTCGACCACCTGGTTCAGGATCCTGGAGAGCTGCGGGTACACGCTCTGACAGCCGTCCCGTGTGGTATGGTCATCGGGGTGGGAACCTCGATTCTTACTCGCATCGCACGGCGCGCCCGCACCAACAAAGGTTTAGACTAAACGGGAGCGCTATTTCGCGCCCGGAGCCTTCACGACTTGATCCGCAAAGCCCTTCCCCTTCTCGCCGCCGTACTTCTTGCAAGCACGTTCGGTAGCGCACACGCTCAGACCGCGGCACCGCCCACCGCCTTTGATAAGCAGCTGCATAAGCTCGATCTCTCGGTCGCTGGCGTTGGTATCTTTAACACCACGGTTACCGGTCCGGTTATACCGCTTTCGGACAACCAGGGCGAGAGTATCACGCAGTTCGGTTCCAACACGATGGGCGCGCTGGTGTCGCTCCACTACATCGCGAAGCCGTACTTTGGTCTGGAGTTCAACTACGGGTACGCGCGTTATACCGAGAACTATAAAGGTCCGGGGATTACGAATTATTTTTTACCGGCTAACACGACGGACTTCCAAGTCCAGACCAAGGTGAACGAGTACACCTTCGGCTACCTCATCACGCCCCCCCATCTCATCTTGGGCATGCAGCCGTTCCTGTCAGCAGGATTTGGTACCCAGGCATTCACGCCCACCCCACTCGGTGGTCAGGAAGAGCCTGAGAAGGCGCGCGCTACCTACTACTACTCGCTCGGGGTGCAGAAGGATTACGGACAGCACCTCGGTTTTCGCGCGGGCTTTCGCGAGCTATTTTTTCTCGATCCAGACTTCGGCCAGAACTATCTGACGATCCTGAAGCATTCCAACACCTATGAGCCTATGGCCGGCTTCTACGTTCGCTACTAGAAGCTTAAATACTGCAGATAGAGCCTGCTTTCATGAACCCTCTGCTTCAAGATGATGACGACGAACTGGATCGCGACGATCGCGAGCTGACGCTGAGTACCGGAATGATTCTTGGTATCTTCTTCGGGCTGGTTCTGCTGTGTGGGCTGTTTTTCGGATTCGGCTACAAGATGGGGAGCCATAAGGCTGCGCCGTCAGCCGAGGCCGCCAGCGCGGAGAACTCGCCAGCAACGGCGACGAACTTCAGCGGCTTCAAGCCCGCAGCCGGCTCGCCCACAGGCGGCAGCGCGCCTGCTCCGGCCCCAAGCGTTGCTCCAGATACGGATGAGACACCCGCGGCGGCGGATGGCTCCGGGAATGCAGCAGGCACCACAGTGGCCACTCCGGTGGTCAGCGCGAACCCCGCGACGTCACCCCACACAGTGCCACCGGTCGCCCTGACACCCGCACCGTCCGTTGCTACGGGAAGCTTTGTCGTGCAGGTCGCGGCGGTCTCACACGAGGAGGACGCTGAGCTACTGGTCAATGCGTTGAGGGCCAAAGGCTATCCGGTGACGGCGCACACTGTGCCACAGGACAAGCTCTTCCACATCCAGGTGGGGCCATTCAATAACCGCAAAGATGCCGACACGGCGAAGCAGCGGTTGCTGGCTGACGGTTACCAACCGATCGTAAAATAGGCCTGCAGGGCTCTCAGGCTTCGGCGAGCGCTGCCTGCATCTCCAGGCGTACTGCCTCCATCAGTTCTTCCCTAGATTCAAAGTTCTCCGGTCTGAGCACCGGCAAAAACCGCACGACTGCCTTGCCGGGAAAGATTTTCAGACTTCCCTTACGCATCATCTGCGCGGTTCCGCTGATCACGATGGGAACCATGGGCGCCAGGGTATCCGCAGCCAGAAAGAACGCTCCTTTTTTGAACGGCAGCAGGTTGCCGTCGGGCGAGCGGGTGCCTTCGGGGAAGATGAAGATATGCATACCGCTGCGCAGCGCATCGGATGCAACTGCAACGCTCTGTCCGGCCTCCCTGCGTGAGTTTCCACGCGATACCGGAACATATTTGGCCATGCGCATCGCAGTTCCGAGCAGCGGCAACTTCGTCAGCGACTTCTTGAGAAAGACGCTGGTCATCCCCGGAATTGCCGGCAGCAGGATGGGCGGATCGAGATTCGAAACATGGTTGCTGAGGAAGATGCAGGACTCGCCCGGCGGTATGTTCTCGAGGCCTTCGACGCGGACGCGAATTCCACCGGCGCGCACCCCCATACGCATCGCTACCATGGCCCAACGGTACATGAAGCGTATGTTGCCGCGTAGCATCGACCAGGGAATCCCAATCACCGCCGCAGGCACACCAATAAGGAGGAACACGAAGAGCATTCGTAACGCAGAAAACATATTGACTCAGAATACCGTGTAGAGGTTGATTGCCGGAGAAGCCTAACCCAGCAGGCTGTTGGCAAGCTTTACATATAGATCAACGCACTCCAGAAGCTCGCTCTTGCGGATCTTTTCGTCCGGGGTGTGCGCGACGAGGATGCTGCCGGGGCCGAGCAGGAACGGCTCCCCCCAGGCGTTCAGCGAAGGAATGTCGGTGGTGAACTTCGCGATCATGGTGTCGAAGCCGGGGATCGCACGCATGTGGATGAAGGGCAGCTTGAGCGAGAAATTCACATCGCAGCGGCCGTCCGCTGCGCGCAGGATCGCCTCCTTTATCTCTTCAGCCGGACCCACGAGGCGGATGAGCAGGTGCGCCTCCGCCTTGTCCGCGATGACGTTGGGCGCGACGCCGCCGCGGATCACGCCGACGTTGAGCGTCGAGTCGCCGATGCCTTCCACCACGGGAAGCGGCAGCGCTTGAATGTCGTGGAGTGCGGCGAGCAGCTTGTCGATGGCGGAGTCGCCGAGTTCGGGGTAAGCGGAGTGCGCCATCTTGCCGTGAGCGCGAAGTTCGACGCGGAGGCAGCCCTTGGAGGCCAGCGCAAGACGGTTGTCGGTGGGCTCGCCGTTGATGAGGAAGCGCGAGCCCTTGGGGTTCTGATTGGCGACGAGCGCGCCGGCGGAGTCGCGCTCTTCGCCGACGACGAAGAGCAGCGCAATGCGCTTATTTGCTGCACGCAGCTTCTCCGCGGCGGCGATCTGAGCGGCGATGATGCCCTTGGCATCGCAGGTGCCACGGCCGTAGAGAAAGTCAGTGTCCTCGCGGCAGGGCCCCAGAAACGGCGGAACTGTGTCCATGTGGGAGGAGAGAACGATGTCGGGGGTTACGCCCGGCAGCGACGCATAGATGTTGAAGCGCGGACCAGTACCGGCATAGGGGTTCTTGGCGGGATCGGGCTGCGGGACAGGCTGGCGCTCGATGGCGTAACCCTGCGCGGCAAGATACTTGGCGAGAAACTCGCCCGCGAGGGCTTCGTGATACGTGGTTGAATCGACGTCGACAAGCTGCTTCGTGAGTTGGATGGGATCAATCGGCATTATGGTCAGGATAACCGACGCAAAGAAAGAAATCAGAACGATAGACTGGGCGAATGAGTGATACGCCGTTTCGATCCCATGTGAAGACCGTCGCAGACCTGCGCGGACCGGCTGGACGGCTTGAGGCCGTGCTGAATACTGGCCGCGAGGATGCGCTGTATGCGGCCGTGGTGGCGCATCCGCACCCGCCCAGCGGTGGCACCATGCACAACAAGGTTGTGTATCACGCGGCCAAGGCGTTTTCCAGCTTTGGCCTGCCCGTGTTGCGGTTCAACTTTCGTGGCGTGGGCTTGAGTGAGGGCGAGTACGACAAGGGCCATGGCGAGGTTGACGATGTGCGCGCGGCAGTGGACTGGCTCGCCGCAAAATACGCTCTGCCGATGATCTTTGCGGGATTTTCGTTTGGGTCGAACGTGGGTCTGCGCGCTTGCTGCGGCGATGCGCGCGTGCGCGGCTTAGTGGGTTTGGGACTCCCGGTACGTTCGGCGGGACGAGATTACAGCTATGGATTTCTGGCTGGCTGCGGGAGCGTTCCAAAGCTCTTCATCAGCGGCGATCACGACGAGTTCAGTCCGCAGGGCGTGCTGGAGTCGGTGCTGGTGGGGGTTGCGGAGCCCAAGCGCATCGTCTGGGTGGAAGGCGCGGACCACTTCTTTGCGGGAACGGCTCAGTCGCCGGACTCAAAGCTCGGCGTGATGAGCGGAGCGCTACGGGCGTGGCTCGCCGATGAATTTGAGCTGTACTGAATGGAAGGGGCGGCGACATGCTTCTCCAGCCACTCGTGAATAAGTCCGGCGACGAGCTTTGGGGTCTCCTCCGCTGGGCGGTGGCCGACGCCAGGAAGCGTGATGAGCTCTGAGTGGCGCAGGTGCTTACGCAGCGCCGCAGCCGAGTGGAGCGGTACGGCGCGGTCGCAGTCGCCCCATACGATGAGGCCAGGGGTCTTCAGGGTGCGACGCAGGGCGCGGCGCAATCCGGACATATCCTTGTGCCAGGTGCGGAGCAGCCGGAGGAGATGCGACATCGTTCCCGGCGTGCGGAGGTTTTCACGATACGGCTTCAGACGCTCCGGCGTGTCCCAGCTTTGCGGACCCGCCATGCGGCGAAGGCCCATCATTTGCAGCCACTCAGGAAGCCAGGGCATGGCGTAGGCAAACATCCGGCCCGGCAACGACAGGTAAAAGCGGATGAACGGATCGCCTGCATGGAAGTAAGGGTGCGCGGGTGCGAGCAGCACCAGCGAACGCAATGCATTGCAGTGACGAGCAGCCAGGCTCATGGCCACCGCTCCACCATGGGAGTGACCGAGAACCACCGGCTTATGCAGATTGAGAGCAGTGAGAAAACGCCCGACGAGCTGCGCCGTAGTGTAGAGGCTCGCGTCGATGTCGTCGCGGCGCTCGGAGTGTCCTGCGCCGGGAAGATCGAGCGCGATGAGGTGAAGGTCAGGATGAAGTTCCTGCATCAGCGGAACAAAGGTATCCGCGCAGCCCATGAGACCGTGAAGAAGGACGAGAGTCGGCTGATCCTTCGCCGCCCTCCCCTTTTCAAGGTACGAGAGGCTAAGGCCGTCGATGCGGAGTTGGCGGCGTTCGATCATGGCTGCAGATCTTCTTTTCTAGACTAGGCCATACGATTTGGTCTTGGAGGGATTTGATGCCTGTCCATGCTCTGGGATTCCCACAATATTAATAATTTTTCGAATTAATTCGATTGCAACGTCCACGTGCTTGCGTTCCAGAAGAAACGATGGCAGGAAGCGCAACACATTTCCCTGCACCACATTGAGCAGCAGACCTTGCGCCAATGCGGCTTCAGCGATGGGCCGGCCGGGCTCGGTGATCTCGAGCCCGAGCAGAAGACCGCGCCCGCGGGCCTCGACGGCTATGGGGCTGCTGGCGGCGAGTTTCCGAAGCTGGTCGAACAGATAGGCGCCCGTATCGACGACCTGTGCGAGCAGGCCCTCATCTTCGACTACGTGGAGGAACTCCAGACCCAGGCGGCAGGCCATGGGGCTGCCGCCGAGCGTGCTGCCATGCTTGCCGGCACCGAAGGCGTCGAAGAGTTTTTCGTTGACCAGAAGCGCACTCAGCGGGATGCCGCCACCCAGAGGCTTGCCGAGGATAAGCACGTCGGGCTGAACGCCGGAGCGGGTGTAGGCGAACCAGTCGCCGGTGCGTCCGAGGCCACACTGGATCTCGTCGAAGATGAGAAGAGCGTTGTGCTGGTCGGCCAGCCGACGGGCCTCGGCGAGGAACGTGTCGTCGATGAGATTAACGCCGCCTTCGCCCAATATGGGCTCGATGAGAATCGCGGCCGTCGCCTCGGTGACTGCCGTACGAAGCTGCTCGAGGTTGTTCCGGTCGACGAAAGTGACGTGCGGAAGGCCGGGACCGAAGTCGAGACGATACTTCTCCTGCCCGGTGACCGAGAGCGAGCCGTAGGTGCGGCCGTGATACGAGTTTCGCAGAGCGACGATGCCGTGCTTGGGGTGCGCAAAGCTCTGGCGAGCATGCGTACGAGCCAGCTTCAGAGCTCCCTCGACGGCTTCCGAGCCACCCGTGGAGTAGAAGACGCCCTTGAGTCCGGAGAGAGCGCAGAGCCGCTCGGCCAACTCGCCGGGATAGCGGCTGGCGTACTGCGGGGAGAGGTGGACAAGCTTACCCGCCTGGTCGGCCATCGCAGCGACCATGCGCGGATGAGCATGGCCAAGGGCGTTTACACCCAGGCCACCCATCAGATCAAGATAGCGGTTGCCGGATGAGTCGAAGAGATAGACGCCATTGCCATGGTCCATGACGACGGGATAGCGGGCGTAGACGGGGAGCAGGGTTGCCGAGTCGCGATCGAGAATACGGTGGGCGTCGGCATTCTGCCGAAAATCAAACATGATCTTCCCATCTCACAGGAGGACAGCATTCGGGTCAAGTTCCCGGCCTCACAGAATCCGTCTGTATGCGTCAAAATGCCGAACGGCTCGGAACCACGTTATTCTGAATTACGGATGCGCCTATGAATTAGTGCATTCCATAGATGGAGATCGCCGTAACCTGGTTGATTCTACTGGTTTTAAGGAAGATTTACAGGCTTTGGGTATTTGGCCAATGATTTGCAACTGTTTTAAGTGAAAGACGGTACTCTCCGTGAAGAGCGGCGCTCAAACTCGGCTGTTGGCAATCGTGCTCGCGGTGTTTACTTTGGCCGCCCTTGGGCTGGCAATTGCGAACCTGGTGCAGGAGAGCAGCTACAATCCCGCAACAGATGGGGCTGGCTGGACAGAGACCGACGGGGGCCTCCGGGCTTACCTGGTTCCGCCCGACACGCCTGCGTACCGGGCGGGTGTGCGAACCGGCGATGTGCTCACAGCGATCAATGATGTCCCAACGCCCCAGCTCGCTGCGCTGGAGCGCGAGATCGATGCCAGCGGCGTCTGGTCCCACGCGACCTATACGCTGTTGCGTAAGACGCAGAGGACTGCCAAGTTGGTCGACGTACCGGTGGTGGTCTACCTGGAGCCGACAGACCGCACCGATTGGCAGGTAGAGCGGCTCATAGCGTTGGTCTACCTGGCGATTGGACTCTTTGTCCTGTTTCGTAGATGGACGGCGCCGAAGTCGACACATTTTTATGTCTTCTGCCTGGTGTCGTTCATTCTCTACGCCTTCAAGTACACGGGCATCTTAGACGGCCTCGATATCACCATCCTTACGGGTAATGTCATCGCCACGGAACTGCAGCCCGCGCTGTTTCTGCACTTCGCGATCAGCTTTACGGAAGAGCCCGCACAGCGGTGGCGCAAGCTGCTGTACCCGTTGATCTATCTGCCGGGGCTCGTGCTGGGCGTTCTGCGCTATCTGTCCTATACCCACTGGGAGTCGACCGGACAGCTACAGCTTCGCTTGAATAAGTTCGACTACGCCTATCTGGCTGCCTTTTACATTCTCGCGGGGATCGTCTTCTGGGTCAGGTATCGCGAGGAGGTGCAGCCGCTGCAGCGCCAGCAGTTGAAGTGGCTCTCGCGCGGAACAGTCCTCACCGTAATTCCCTTCACGGCGTTGTACGTTATCCCCTTTCTGTTCAATGCGTACATGCCCAGCGCACTGACGAGGGTTGCGCTGCTCTCGCTGATCTTGTTGCCGCTGACCTTCAGCTGGGCGATCGTTCGCTACCGGTTGATGGACGTCGATCTGATCTTCAAGCGTGGCGCGTCCTACACGCTTGCGACCGCGGCGCTGGTGGGGATTTATTTCGGCATCGTGGCGCTGAGCGCGGAGATGGTGCACACGCGGTTTCAACACCTGGGCGAGTGGGGTCTGGTCGCTGCGGTCATCGTCACCGGTCTGGTCTTCGACCCGCTCAAACGCATGATCCAGGGGCACATGGATCGCGTCTTCGACCAAAAGAGCATCGACTATCGCGAGACACTGGTGGAGTTTGGCAGCGAGTTGAATGCGCAGACCGATCTGCGAGCGCTCATGAATTCGATCGTCGAGCGGCTGCCCGAGACCCTGCTGGTAACGCGCGTTGCGGTCTTCCTGGCGCAGGAGGAGTGCGCGGGGCGCAAGAGCAGGTTCTCGCTGGCGGCTTCGCACGGTCTCTCGCAGCAGGTACTGTCGAACGCTGATTCGCTCGAGCTCGGATTTCTCGACTTCGATCGCCGCGACAGCAGCAGCCATCTGTTCTTCGAGACGCCACAATCAATGCTTCGACTGCCCGAGGCTGAGCGGCAGACGGCGGCTGCGCTCGATCTGAACTATTACGTACCGTGTCGGGCAGCAAGGCATGAGGGCACTGGCCGCAGCACGATTGCGGTCCTTGGTCTCGGCCGAACGGGTGATGGCGACTTTCTCTCCAGTGAAGATATGGAACTGCTGGAGTCGCTGGCGGGGTACATCGGGATTGCCATCCAGAATGCGCAGCTCTATCGCAGGCTCGAGCAAAAGATCCTGGACTTCGAGCGGCTGCGTGACTTCAATGAAAACATCGTCGAGTCGATTAATATCGGCGTCTTTGCCGTCGACCTCGAAGACTGCGTGGAGAGCTGGAACGCGCAGATGGAGGTGATGTACGCAACGCCGCGCGCTGATGCGCTGCGCCACCCGCTGCGTGACGTCTTCCCCGCCGAGTTCCTGCAGGAGTTCGACCGGCTGCGCGGAGAGCCAGGCGTCTGCACACTCTATAAGTTTCGCCTGCCTACGCCGACTGGCGAAGCCCGTACGGCCAACATCACAATCGCTCCACTGCTAAACCGTGACTTCCAGGCCGTCGGCCGGATTGTTATTGTCGACGACATCACCGACCGCATCAACATGGAGACCCAACTGACACAGGCCGAGAAGCTTTCGTCGATTGGGCTTCTGGCAGCGGGCGTCGCGCATGAGGTGAATACGCCGCTCGCGGTGATCTCGAGCTACGCGCAGATGCTCGGCAAGCAACTCCGCTCGGATGAGGCGACGCATGCGCGGCTGGCGCCGGTGTTGGAAAAGATTACGCAGCAGACGTTCCGCGCGTCCGAGATCGTCAATGGGCTGCTGAATTTTTCGCGCATGGGCAGCGTCGACTTCGGCCACGTCGATATAAATACCATGGTGCGCGATACGGTGCTGCTGCTTGAGCACCAGATGCGGTCGGCAGGCGTGGCCGTGGCGTCGGAGTTGACCGAAGATCTGCCGGTAGTCGCGGGAAATCGCGGCAAGCTGCAGCAGGTGCTCGTGAATCTGGTGCTGAATGCCAAGGATGCGCTGCAGGAGAAAGGCAGCGGCAGTGTGCGCATCCTGACCGCTCGTACGTCCAAAGGAGTAGAGATTCGCGTCGAAGACAACGGCGTGGGTATGTCGCAGGAGGTTCTGCGCAAGATCTACGACCCTTTCTTTACGACCAAGAGTAATCCAAAGGAAGGCCAGCGCAAGGGCACCGGTTTGGGCCTGGCCGTCACCTACGGGATTGTCCAAGAACATGCGGGAACGATCGAGGTAAGCAGCACGCTTGGCCAGGGCACTGTCTTCCGGCTGGAGCTTCCCGCTGCAGATGGAATGGGTCAGCGCCCTCACCAGAAAACGCCGTCCGGCAATGAGCCAGCAAGCCTAGAAGGAAAGGTAGTACATGTCTAACGCAGCACTCAGTGACCAGATCGATGCGCCGAAGGCGTCCGTCCAAACGCCGGGACAAAGAATTCTCATCATTGACGACGAGGCAGCGATCCGCGACTCACTCGAGACGCTGCTGACGCTGGAGGGATTCCGCGTCGATCTGGCTGGCGACGGCCACAGCGGGCTCGATCAACTGACGCGCACTACATACGACCTGCTTCTGCTGGACCTCGCACTACCGGGAGAGAGCGGCATTGACTTGCTGCCTCGCATTAAGGCACTCGTGCCGGATCTTCCAGTGATCATGATTACGGCGTATGGAACAGTCGGCAATGTCGTCGACGCGATCCGTGCCGGTGCGTCGAACTTCGTCCAGAAGCCGTGGGATAACGAGAAGCTGCTGGCTGATATTCGCGTGGCGATCGGCAAGAATCGCGCCGAGCAGGAGGTTGTGCATCTCAAGCGCACGCTGAAGCAGCGCGTGTCGTTTGAGAATATTGTTGGCAAGAGTGAGCCGATGCTGCGGCTGTTCGACCTGGTCGCGCAGGTAGCACCGAGCCGCTCGACGGTACTGATCCAGGGAGAGAGCGGTACTGGTAAGGAGTTGATCGCGAAGGCCATCCATGCGCACTCGCCGCGGCGCGAAAAGCCGTTCATTCCCGTAAATACGGGCGCGGTACCGTCGGATCTGCTGGAGTCCACACTCTTTGGCCACGAGCGCGGTGCGTTTACCTCGGCTGTGGCGGCTAAGAAAGGACTCTTCGAGGTTGCGGATGGTGGAACGCTCTTCCTCGACGAGATTGGCACCATGCGCATGGACATGCAGGCCAAGATTCTGCGCGTGCTGCAGGATCGCCGCTTCATGCACGTCGGCGGGACGCAGGAGATCCAGGTGGATATCAGGATCGTCGCTGCGACCAATGTCAACCTGGAGCAGGCAGTGCGGGAGGGTCGCTTCCGCGAAGACCTGTTCTACAGGCTCAACGTGATCTCGCTGGAGCTGCCGCCGCTACGCAATCGCAAGGAGGACATTCCGCTACTCGCAAACCACTATCTGAAGTTCTACGCCGAAGAGAACGGTTTTCCGCCACCGGAGCTGGCCTCCGAAGCGCTGCGGCTGATGATGGACTACGAGTGGCCAGGCAACGTGCGCGAACTCGAAAACGCCATGGAACGCGGCGTTGTACTCTCCAATGGACCGACTATTACCCCTGATCTGCTACCAGCACAACTGCGGGGCAATACGTTCTCCACTGCGCTGCTGGAGCAGCGACCGGATGCTTCCCTGTTCGATGTGATCGAGGATATCGAGCGGCGGATTATTGCGGACAGGCTGGAACGCTGCAACTGGAACCAGACCGAGGCCTCGGAGTTCTTCCGAATTCCGCTCTCGACGCTGAACCAGAAGATCAAGCGGCTCAACATCACCTTGAAGAAGCGCACGCGGGAGTAGTTTGAAGTGAAGCTAACGCGTCTCGAGTAGTGCTTCAGCAGGTAGGAATCTCTACGCCCGGGAATGGGCCGACCGGTAATTGCTGTCACGGCCGCCGCTCGGGCACGCGGTGAATGTAACGACCGTCAACGCCAGCACATATTCGCTTCCGGAAAGACCTTCATTCAGGAGCGATGAACAGTTCGGTAAGACACACTAGCCCCTAATGATACGCATCACCGTCTCGATCGCGACCCTGTCCTCATGCTCCGGCGCGAGTCTCCTTGCTAACGGGCCGGATAAGCTCAGGAGTAACATGCCGTGCAGAAAGGACCACACAGAAACGGTTCGTTCGGAAACCTGATCTGAACTGAGACTCTTGTTCGCCTTTGCAATGACCCCACGCACCAAGTCGAAACACTGAGCTGCGGGTTCTTCGAGTTGCATCACATTGTTCGCCTGGGCCACTTCACGTAAGAACATGATTCGATAGTAGCCAGGCTCTTCGCGGCCAAACTGAAGGTAGGCGCGGGTAAGCGAATCGATATTTTTCGCAGGAGCTGAGAACTTTGTTTCTGCAGCCTGCAATTGCTCCAGCAGTCGCGAGTAGCCTTCGATGGCTAGCAGAAGCAATAACTCACCCTTATCGCGGAGGTGGTGATAGGGGGCTGCCGTCGTGACTCCCAGTTTTCGGGCGAGACCCCGAAGGGAAATGTCCTGGGGACCTGACTCTGCTGAAACTTCCAACGCTGCCTGCATCAGTGCTCGACGCAAATCTCCATGGTGGTACTGGCTCTCGTTTTGTTGAGATTTAATCCGGGTAACTGGCATAGAGGTACCTTCCTTGACACAATTTCAAGCATTGCTGCGGGAGAGCCGCTGGAGCAGGCACTGCGCGATGCTGGCATCGAGCGACTGCGGCCCGTGCTCATCACGGTAGCTGCTACGATCTTCGCCTTCTTCCCATTGGCAGTCCACGGAGGCCCGCTTTGGAAGCCGCTCTGTTACACGCAGATTGGCGGTCTCGCTATCGCAACCTTCGTCACTGTCATCCTTGTGCCGGTCTTGTATAGTATCGCGGTACTGGACGTGAAGATCATCCACTGGGATGAAAAACCGAAAGATCCCTCTCCCAATCCGCAGCCGGAGGCAGCCGCATGAGTATGCTCACACGCCGACGCTTCACACAACTCTCAGCTATGACGGCAGGCTCCGTGCTTACGGCGAGGCGTGCCATGGGTACTACGGCTTCGGACACGACTCTTGAGATCGCTCCCTATACTCTTGAAGCCTCTCCGAAACATCGCTTCCGCACGCTCGCGTTCAACGGACAGATTCCCGGACCACTTCTTCGCATGCGGCAGGGTCAGGAACAATCAATCACAGTCCGCAACCTCGCGAACGAGCCTGAGATTGTGCACTACCATGGACTCTATCTCCCACCGGATATCGACGGTGCGATGGAGGAAGGCACGCCGATGATCCCTCCCGGCGCGGAGGCGCACTACACCTTCAAGCCCGATCCGCCGGGCTTCCGTTGGTATCACACCCATACGTTTGCCGGCCAGGACTTGACGAAGGCGATGTTCAGCGGCCTCCACGGCTTTCTGTTCATCGAGCCGGGCGAAGACCCTGGACGATATGATCGCGAGGTCTTCCTCGGCCTTCACGACTGGGGCGGTCACTTCGAAAGCAGTAGCGACGGCAATATGAGTCCCGCCTACGACGTCTCAACCATCAACGGCAAGATGCTTGGCTTCGGCGAACCCGTGCGGGTCAAGCAGGGCGAGCGCGTCCTTCTGCATGTGCTGAACTCAAGCGCAACGGACGTCCACTGGATTGCGCTTGCGGGCCACAGCCTGCGCGTGATCGAGCTTGATGGAAACCCTGTGCCGCAGCCTCAGACTGTTCCCATGCTGCGCGTGGCGCCCGCCGAAAGAGTCTGCGCAATTGTCGAGATGAAAAACCCAGGTGTTTGGGTATTGGGCGAAGTTCGGAAGCATGTACAGGCTGCGGGTATGGGGATCGTGGTCGAATACGCGGGGGCAACCGGCAAGCCTGTCTGGACCCAGCCGGAAGATCTTGTTTGGAACTACCGCCAGTTCGCCGCTCCGGGCGAAGCCAGGATGAGTGGAGACGAAGTGAGTCGCATTAATCTTGCCTTCGACTCGAAGTTTCAGGGGCACGGGAATGAGGAGCTTTGGAGAATCAACGGAAAGTCCTACCCCCAGACCGAAGAACCTATCTTGACGGCAGGCCAGCGCTACCGGCTGGTGATGAAGAACCTAAGCATGGACGACCATCCAGTGCACCTGCACCGCCATACCTTTGAGGTTCGCCAGGTGGACCGCAGTCCAGAACTGCATGGCCTGCTCAAGGATGTCTTGCTTGTTCCAGCCGGAACCACAGCTGAGGTTGAGTTTGTCGCAGATCATCCCGGCAGGACGCTCTTCCACTGTCATCAACAGGATCACATGGACAGAGGTTTTATGATGGTGTTTCGCTATGCCTAGCTCTGGTCTGCGTGTAATTAAAATCCCCTGCTCGCTCTTTTTTTTCTTCCTTCTAACGGCGTTCATCTTCTTGTCCGCACGGATAGCAAAGGCGCAAGGAAACTATGAGATTCAGGTCTACGGTGCCGACACGGTTGCACCGAAGAACCTGATGGTGGAACTGCACTCGAACTATACCGTCGAAGGGCAGACGAACTACATCGACGGTGTCATCCCCACCAACCACCAGGAGCACGAGACGCTTGAATTGACGCAGGGAATCAATGACTGGTCCGAGGTCGGCTTCTACGTCTTCACCAGTTGGCAGGATGGCCACGGTGTTCAATGGGTCGGAGACCATATCCGTCCACGCGTACGCGTTCCGGAGAGGTGGCATTGGCCGGTCGGACTCAGCCTTTCCACCGAGGTCGGATATCAACGCGCGGTCTACTCGCCAGATACATGGACCTGGGAGATACGGCCCATCGTGGATAGGACCCTCGGTCGATGGTACCTGGCGTTCAATCCGGCTCTTGAACGCACATTGCATGGGCCGGATATAAAACAGGGACTCGGCTTCTCACCCGCCGTAAAAGTTAGCTATGACTTCACGCGCAAGGTGAGTGGTGGTCTCGAATACTACGCGGACTACGGGCGCCTGGGGGCCTTCGACGCGCTGCATGAACAGCAGCAGCAGATCTTTGCCGTGACCGACCTAAATGTTTCCCCTGTTTGGGAGATCAACATCGGCGTCGGTGTGGGTCCTACAGTTGCGACTGACCACCTTATCGTTAAAGGCATCCTCGGGAGACGGTTCGACTGGGGAAAAAAGTCAGCTATTCAGTAAGGAAGCCGATGCTCGCCAAACTGAGCCGTAAAGATTTTGGGTTAACCTCGAATACCGCTTTGAAAACAGGCGGAGTGCTTGTCGGCGATGAGGTGAAGATCACAATTGATGTGGAGGCTGTCCGTGCGTAACAGCTAACGGCACCCGCGATTCCGAATGGCTATTGCAGCACGAGCTAAAATAACCCGCATGCGCCTCTCTGCTAGAGCCGCGACCATCGTCTTCGTTACCTCCATGTGCTCTATCTGTAGCTTGGCGATATGATCCAGGTGTCCGGAGCGTGTCAACGAGTTTGAGACAGGTGGCGCGAGAGTTTAGTGTCGAATCTCTTCTGTCGCCGGTGATGGTGTTGGCGGGTTGATCCAGACCGCGGTGGGCTGGGGCGGGTGCCTGGGTGGTGCGCGGACGAAGCGTTCGGGGTTGCGGGCATAGGCCTGGTCGAGAACCTGTTGTCGCAGTTCGATGACCTCGCCGGCCATGCCGTAGTGCAGCATTTCCGGGGTCAGCAGGGCGATGCCGCTGTGAT
>Ga0224555_1001162_pt1 | contig 37920 bp, 34 predicted proteins | sample 714S23034metaG_FD_180687 | JGI IMG/M metagenome (GOLD analysis project Ga0224555, IMG submission 180687) | Peat soil microbial communities from Stordalen Mire, Sweden - 717 S2 30-34 | ecosystem: Environmental > Terrestrial > Soil > Wetlands > Peat | place: Sweden: Norrbotten County, Stordalen... | reverse complement strand
CACGACGGCTTCAAGGAAACCACGCTAGCAATCACGCTGGCGGACATGGACCTGAAGCTGATCGGCGGCGACGGCAAGGAAGTGAATAACTTCTTTCCCGAGCAGATTTTCGGCTTCCGCATCTACCGCAGCGGCGATACTACCTTGAATGTCCAGTTCAAGGCGCGCACAACAGGAAGGCTCCAAGAGATCCTGGACTTTTTCCGTGCCAATCGTGGCGACGGCTTCACCATCTCGATCAAGCCCCGGCAAGGTGATCTGTTTGACGGCGGCACCCGGGTTGCCCTGTCTGAAGGCACGACCGGCGACCCGATGAATGAGGTCGTTGCCAACACCCTGGAAGGCATCGCTGAGGCCACGGAAAAGGCCGGGATGCTACTGCCGACGACCGACGAGCCCACCGCCGCTGAACTGGTCAACCCAACAGAGCCGCCGCTGGCCCCCAGGCCGCGCCGCCGCAAGGGCAAGGTGCATGGCGATACCCAGCCTGCCATCGAAGAGCCTGCGGGCGAAGCTCCGCCGTGGGAAGACGATCCAGAGGCGGCGTAGCTATGCCTGAGATCCCCGAAGAGGAGTTGTGTGAATCCTGTGGGCACGAAGGGGTGCCCACGAAGGAATACAAGGTTCTGGCCCCCATGCAACCAGGGGATACTGGGATCAAGGAATACACGCGCCACTACTGCGAAGTTTGCGCCTCCACTTATCTGTCTAAGTCCGTTGACTATTCTTATCTGTGTGAGGAGCGCAACCTTGCCTCCTCCCTTGGCTGGATCGGCAACGAGATCCTACTCAACCTGAAGCGCCTTGAGCGGAAGATTACCAGAATCCCATTCCCCCATCCGACCGAGCCATTGATTAAGGTCGAACTGAGCTTAAAGCAATGGCTGAGCGTTTGGAGCCAACTCCCGATGGAGAGCCGCTGGCAGGACGGTGGATTAAAGGAACAGAATTTCTCGCTCGAAGACGAATACGGGAACACAGTTCACTTTGTCGTCGGCCCGGAGGAGTGATGAAGATTCTAGCTATCGATCCAGGACCAGATTCCAGCGCCTATGTCTCATACGACACCGAGACTAAGGCTCCTGTCCCCTACGGGTTCAATAAAATTCCCAACAAGATCCTTCTTAAAGCAATCGAAGAACTGGAAGATCCGGTTAAGTGGCCTTATGGCGACGTTGAGTACTGCGCGATTGAACAAGTCGCCAGTTACGGGATGGCGGTCGGGGCTGAGATCTTCGAGACGGTCTATTGGAGCGGCATCTTCGCTCAGGCTTTCGGCCTCGATTCTGTGGTGAGGATTCCTCGCAAAGCCGTGAAAATCCATCTCTGCGGAAACATGAAAGCCAAAGACACTAACATCCGTCAGGCCATTATAGACAGGTACGGCGGCAAGGATAAGGCTATCGGTACAAAGAAGACCGGCTACGGAGTGCTACACGGCTTCTCTGCCGACACTTGGAGCGCCCTTGCCGTCGCCATCACCGCTGCCGAGACGGTCCTGAAATGATCCAGATCGACGCTAACCTGACAGAAACCGACCTCCTCAAACTTGGAGCATTTATGATGGGCTCCGAGAAGGCCCCGGAGAAGGCGGTTGCCTTCTTTCGGAAAGTGTCTGAAATCTCCCCGCACTGCCCCGATGCGTACTCCAACGAAGGCGCGGCAATGATAAACCTTCGTCGCCCGGAAGAGGCGCTTGCCCCATTAGAGAAAGGGCTAGAGATAGCCCCTGACAATGCTGCGATGCACCTTAACTACGGCGTTGCTCTCCAGGTCTGTCTCAGGCTTGACGAGGCACGGGAGCACATCATTAAGTCTTTGGAACTTAATGCACAGTTTCCTTTCGAGTGCGTGTGCGCCTTGGCAATGAATAGTCAGTATCGTGGCGACATTAAAGCCGCGATCAGTGAGTACGAAACGGCCTTGTCCGCTTCTCCTGGTAATCCCGTAGGAGAACAAAGCCTTGGCATGATGCTTATGCTCGACAGGCAATGGGGCAGGGGCTTGCAATTCTACGAGGCTCGCCTGAAGACCCTGAACCCGTGGGCACCCGTCCCCACGCCGCACTACGAGCATGTGGCTGGGGCTACGCTTGGTGGGAAGAAAGTGCTTATCGTCGGAGAGCAAGGGGCTGGAGACGCCTTCCAGTTTGCCCGCTACTTCAAGGTGCTTCGGAGTCTGCATCCAGACACAACTTGGCACTACCGGTGCGACGACACAATCGCTGACTATGCGAGGTTGTTTGGGGTTGAAGTGTGCCACCCGGCAATGGGCCGAATTCCAGTTACGGATTGTCAATTCCCCCTGATGTCCACCCTCCGTTACTTGAATGACCGGAAGCTGCCCTTCCTCATCCCAGAAGAGAATCCACTGCCGCCTGCTTCTAATAGGGTGAAGGGCCGGATTGGGTACTGCTGGAAGGGGAACGCCAATCACTCGCACGACCGTTTCCGGTCTATGAGCTTCGACGTAATGCGGCAACTGATGGACAAGTCGCTATTTGATGATCCGGCTTCGGTTTGCCTACAGTTTGGCGCTTCGCCGGAAGAGAAAGCGGCGTTTGACTTCACGCCCGAATTCCCCAACTGGTTCGCTACGATAGACGCCATTCAGCGCCTCGATCTGGTTATCACCGTGGACACAGCCATAGCGCATCTGGCGGGCACTCTGGGGGTGCCCTGCTACCTACTGATGCCATTGATCGTGGACTGGCGCTGGGGGATGACGGGGGATACTACGGAGTGGTATCGGTCGATGCGGATCTTTCGGCAGACGAAGTTGGGAGACTGGACTCCCGTAGTAGAAGCAGTTAGGGAAGCGTTAAGAAAAAAGGAGTATTTGCAATGACTAAAGAGCAGATCGAGAACGTCTTCACGTACCATGCCCCGGTCGGGAATCAATCCGAACGGTATATCAAGATTCGTGAAGCAGCCAAGGAATTTTCTTTCCTGATTGACGGGGCCTGCCCTGAGTCAAGGGAGAAGTCTTTGGCCCTGACGGACCTTCAGAAGTGCGTGCAGTGGGCAAATGCAAGTATCGCTATCAATGAAAACCCAGTAGACGATCCCACGAAGCCCTCGATGACTAAGAAACAAGGTGTTTTAGGAAAAGACATGGCAACTGTGAAACCATACAACGAAAACTTGGAAGAAGTGGAAATAGTCTCGAAATTAACCGAGTACTGCGTGGTCACTCACGGGTTGAATGATTGCGTCCACGAATTAGCTAGGGTCATGCCTAAGCTTTTTCAGTGCACCAAGTGCGGGCTGATGATTTCCTGGCGCTAACCTCATGCTCGGATATGCCACCTGGGACGAATACTGGAAAGATCAGCCGATCTACCAGAAGGTGAAGTACTTCATGGAGCGTCCCTATTCTGGGGCCGGATTCGACACTAACGGCCCACACTGGAACGAACAAGTGGGGGATCGGGAACTGCTGATGGCTAAAGGGCTAATCCCCAAGGAATTCGCGGAAGGCGATGGAATCTAAATGAAGGTCCGCCTCATTTCCGAATCTCTCTATCAGCGCCGCCTGCTGGCCATGCAGGACATACGCTCCGCCTCGTTGCAGATCGTGGCTGATTACCTTGAACAACTCGCCACCGGCTACGCTCGAAGTGGCCGCAAGTACACGCACACTATAATCGCGTTGCGGCTGGCGGCGCACCATCTTGAGAAATGCAGCAAAGGAGCTTCCAATGCTTAACCTGTCCCTCGTCGTGGGCGATTCCTGGGGCGCAGGAGTGATGGGGCACAACCTCGTGCCCACGATGGCCTCCCTCACGGACATCCGTATGTTGGCTAAGGTACAGCCGGGGCATCCTATGGAGAAGTACTGCCCGCCAGAGTTCAGCCCAGAAGTGCCGTATGCGTCCGATGACCCTATGCTGCATCTGGCGACGGGCGGTGTGTCTTTCATGCCGGTGAACCCCAACGCTTGGTCCTGGAAGCGCAATGTGGGCTGGGTTTACACCGAGTACCCTGAGCAGGCAAAGCGCAACGTGCCCCATGTGGACCGCTACTACCAACATCTCGTCGCAGGCTCTACGTGGTGCAGAGAGAAACTGGAAGAGATTGGCCTGCACCCGACCGTCGCCATCCAAGGGGTTGATACGGACGTGTTTGCTCCCAAGGAAGGGGAAGGCCCGAAGAACGACGGTAAGTTCTACATCTTCAGCGGCGGCAAGGCCGAACATCGCAAGGGGACGGACATCGTAATCGCGGCCTACAAGATCCTTTCCCAGAAGTACCCCGACATGCACCTGATCGCAGCGTGGGGTAACCTATGGCTGGAAATCATGAATTCGCTCTGCGCTTCTAAGCACATCCGCTACATCCCAACGATGGGCGCTACTTGGAAGGATCGCATCCAAGCCAACCTGACCATCAATGGCATTTCCTCCGACCGCTATACGCTGGTGGACATGGTGCCTAACTGGAAGATGCCCCAGATCTACCGGCAGGCGCACATTGGGCTGTTCCCCAACAGAGGGGAAGCCGGGAACAACATGCCTATGTGTGAGGCTATGGCCTGCGGTATCCCTATCGTCGCCACCAATGGGACCGGGCACTCGGACGTGGTTCTAGAGGATCACGCCATTTGCATTGGCGGGCCTACCGTAGAGAATGGCTGGGTTGAGCCGGAGTTGGAAGAAGTGGTCGATGCTGTCGAACAGGCTTACAAGCTCGGCTCCATCGACAGGGCAATCATGGGCCGGAAGGGCATGGAGTTTATCAAGGCTAACTTGACTTGGGAGCGGTGCGCGAAGGATCTGCTGGCCGTCTGCGAGGCGTAATGAACCTTGCTTCCAAACTCGCTGAGTTCGTCCTCCGTTGCGGCAAGACCGCTTACGCCGAACCTCCCGACAACCTTGCCTTTCATGTTTCAATCTCTCAGCAAGTCTTCCAGCGGGTGCTTAAATCCATTCCCTCAGAACAGCGCACGTCTGTCCTGGACGTAGGCTGCGCCAACGGCTTTGCCCGAGAGATGTTCGCAGAGGCAGGATACTCCCGCTATCTCGGGGTTACTTCCCGTATTGGCGACATCCCCTTAGAGTCTCGCAAGTTTGGCATGTTCAAAGAAATGCTGACCCTCTTCATAGAAGAGGACGTGCACCGTATCGCCCTATGGAAATCAGATCCACGCCTATATAACCTAGTCTGGGCTCGACACATCGTCGAGCACTCCCCCATCCCCCTCTTCCTCCTGGAAGCCCTAAGAGATCAGCTTGCCCCTGACGGGTTCCTCTATGTGGAAGTCCCCAGCCCTAGCACGCCCTGTGAACATTTCCGAAACGCAAATCACTATTCCTGTTTCAGCCAAGAGGGGTGGTGGAGCTTGTTTCACAAGGCAGAGTTGGAGGTCGTAGACCCATTCGATTGCCACGTAGATGTGCCTGCTGGCAAAGACGTGTACTTCTGCTTTTTACTGAAGTCTGTATCCAGACAAGGGGCTTGACACGCGAGCCCAATAGGATAATAATTTAGGTGTCCGAAATCACAGTGGCGTTTAGTAATGAGCCCGTAGCCACGGGGCTGTTTAAGGAAGACGTGATGACCTACCAACTCGGCGTAGTCGCCGTAATCAAAACAAACGGGAAAGTTCTTCGTGAAGTCGATGGCACTGTGTTTCTGCCGTTCGGCTCCGAGTACTCGATCCTACTCAAAAACCTGAAAACCGTTCGCATCATGGCGTCTGTGTCCATAGACGGGGAGGACACCTCGCAGGGCCGACGCTTTATCATCGGGCCGAACGCCTCCCTGGAACTGGAGCGGTACATTCGGAACGGGAACTTGCAAGCGGGAAATCGCTTCAAGTTCATAAAAAGAACAGAAGGGATTGAGGCCCATCGTGGTGTGAAAGTGGATGACGGGCTAGTGCGGGTTGAATACTGGACGGAGCAGGTGCCCGTGCCAGCGCCGGAGCCAGTCCACCACTACCATCACTATCCAGACCCTCCTTGGTACTACCCACCTTACCCTTGGGTTCGCCCCTACGATCCTCCCTACACTCCCTACAAGCCGTGGCTCACTTGGACGGCTTCGTCTAACAGCAACAGCCCGAGTGAGAATATCTCATACACCTTGGGCAACATTCAGAACAGCCTTCAGGGCGAGCAGGTTGGGTCTCAGTGCATGGCGATGAACACGGCAAACGTATCAACGTCAGGAGGGCGTTCGCAGCGGCCTAGCGGCCCATCGGCCTGTGCGACAAGCTCCCTAAGTGAGTCAGCTTCCGCCCCTGGTATCACCGTACCGGGCTCCGAGAGCAAGCAGACGTTCCATGATATCTGGGGGTTCCCTCTGGAAGCCCAAAGTGAATGCCTCGTACTCCATCTGAGAGGGCAATCTGGTGGAAAGCACGTCGCGAAGCCACTCACGGTCGGCGACAAGGCCAAGTGCTCAACCTGCGGCAAAGCAGTTAAGGCGAATTCTCCATTCTGTCCGAAGTGTGGAACGGCGGTAACTATCATTTGATGAACTTCAGGATCAAAGGGCTAACCAAGTCCATCGGGGCAGGGGATCTTGTCGCTAAGTTTACGAAAGCGATAGGCATTACCCCCTGCTCCGCTTGCCGTAAGAGGCAGGCGGCTCTTAACAACATGATGGCATTTGTGCCTTGGCGGGTCACGCCATTTACGGGGCAACTGGTTATAAGAAAACCGCAGGACGACGCTACGGACAAGAAGCCCGAAGTTTAGGAGGCATCTTGAGTGGCCCTAGATACATTTCAGACAAATAAATCCCAGATTGGGTATTACGAAAAGTATTGGGATTAAGTAAGGAGATTGAGGAAATGGAGAAACACGTGCAAATTGCATGGTACAATTCAGGACCGGCATGGGCTAATCTACAGACTGATCTAGATAGACGATTATCAATTCGTGTTGAGAAAATCGATGCGATTGAGTGCTTAAACCATAAACCGCGAGATCCCAAAGAAGAGAGGGATGGTGGCATGGTTTGGGTAAACGGCATTTCTTATAGTATAGGGCACGATCAAGCAATGGCCCTAAAGGGGGAGTTACGCGATCACTGGGAAGAAGAGGATAAAAAACTAGCAGAACGGCTAGCCGCCATCGACAAACAAAAGCAAGAGACGGATAAGTACTGGGAGGGCAGAAAGCAACAGTACAAGAGCAAAGTGATTGACAATAGGGTGGCTTTAGGCAGTGTCCCATTAGCCGACTGCGTTGATGAAGTCGCATCGAAAATCAAGAAACAAAACGAAACTAAGCAGGATGACGCCCAAGTTTTGAGACTGAGTGAAAAACTTGCCCCTCAGTTTTTTACTATACTAGCCCAAGACCTTAAGGAAAAAATAGGTCGGTTTAATACCAAAACCGATAACATGATGAGATATACCGTTGATCCTGGGCGTGGAATCAAAATTGAGAATCTCTCTTTCCCGCTCGTGGAGTTCGCAGCTACATTAACCAGCTTAGCGCTGGTGTGCGATTGCAAGACAAAAAAAATCTACAACCGCAGACTGGGAATCAATTTATCACGATATAGTGTTCCTGTTAGGCGGAAACGTGATGAACACGCATTTCTTCACTTTTAAGGGGGGCTACTATTGCAATGTGGGAGAAATCTGCGAGTTGCTTCTCAAGCCATTACTAGAAGCTCTACTGTAAACGCCATGTCTGAATAAGTGGAAAGGGGTAAAATCATGGAACAAAAAGTGTTGAAGCCAAGTGAACGCATCGGCGAAATCAGAGATGAAATCATACAGGATATGGTCTCCGCCTATAAGAAAAAAGTAGCAGCAGAGGCGGCTTCTCTGGAAACCGACAACCCTAGCATCCTTGGATGCAAAACATTCTTCAGCCCAGCCAGTTGTAGGTCAAACTCTTTGTTTAATATGGATACCTGCATAAAAACGGTTGAATTTTGCGAAAAGCCAGAAGTATGGATTCAAGCCATACTGGATTACCTGGACGATCTGCCCATCAAAACGCTAGACGTATCAGATCCTCAATCGACCAAAGCCGATCCGTCACCCCAGCAGCCATCGCCGGGCTCACCCGCAACGTCGGAGGAACTATGAGTGGCATTGGGTACAACCCATCCCCAGAGATTCCAGATTGGCTTTTTCGGCGATCTGTTAGATTGGGCAAGAAGTTCGACAAGCTAGACGCAGAGATACAGCGCTCTATGGCTGAATTGACAAAAACAATTCAGGCATCCCCCGATCAGGTTGGGCTGATTGCAGACATCAACCAGTTTATAGAAGGCCGGGACAAGAAGAAAAGGTCTTAAGCCCTAGTATCCTTCCACCCCTGGCGGGGGTGCTGTACGTATCTGCTGCGGCGGTCTCCAGGTTTCGACTTCATCTTTAGCGACTCGTTGCTCAATTCTTGGCGTCCACTGTCCTGGCCGGTTACGAACAACAGAGCCTAGCTTGTTAAGTAGGAGGCTCTGAATCTCAGCCTTCTCTTCGTTCGTCGCTTTCTCCCAAACTTCTAACAGTTTATCTGGGTCGGTGATGCGCTGGATCGCCCTGGTCAGAGGAGGAGTTCGGTACTGCTTAGCCACGTCTTCCAGGTCCTTGACAGTGAGCTTACCTTTACCTACTAGGTCCATGGCCTGATCGTAGACATCCTCACCCCGCTTCAGCTTGTTCATCAACTGGCTCTTGTCTTTAGTTTTCTCGAATTGCTCTTTGGTACGAGCGCCTACAGATACGGTCTCTGCCGCCGCTTCTTTGGCTGCACGCACAGCGGGAGAGTCGGTGATGTCCGTAGGGGCCTTGGTGAACCCCAGAAGCCCCAGCACTTGCGAGGATAGGGGTTGCCCCTGTTCCCTAGACTTAAAGAAAGACTGCGCCGCAAAAGGCATCGGGATCATGTGCCCGGCAATATCCTTCGCCTGCTCGTACCACGGGTCGGCTGGGTGATAGACCTCCGTGCCGTAGAAGTCCTTCCCTCCCTTCCCGATTCCACCCCGTAACAAGTCCATAAACCTGCCGATGTCGCCAGCATAAGAAGAGGATATGTACCCTCCAATACTGCGGGCTAAGTGGACCCAATCCCTCGCATAAGAGGCGAAGGAATTACGCCCTCCAACTTCGTCCGAATGGAAATACACGGCTTCGGTCCAGTCGCCTTCTGCGAGCTTGCGGAAGGTGTCCTTAAAGGATTGATGCCCCATCATCTTAGAGAGGATGGCAGACACTGTGACGGCCAGCATCATTGTTGTGAAGAGCCAAGAAAAGTGCGCCTCAAGGGCGGGGGCTTCTCCTGTACCTGAGGCAAGTCCAGGGAGAGCCTTATAGAAATCACGCATGGTTCTCCAGCCACCACGAACACCCTTTCCGGTCGCCCTCGCATTCCCAAGTTTCCAAGTAACAGACCGGAATGCCAACTGAAGACACGTCTTGATCGTGTTGTTCCAGAATAGGTTGTCGAAGTTCATCTCGCCAAAGCGATCTTCTACGAAATCGTTTGTTTCTCTGGCAATCTGTTCAAGGCTGTATCCGCGCTGCGCTTGCATCGCGTCGTGCTCTATTTGTGTCTTGTTCAGTTGTTCGGTCTTGGCCCTCAGCCTGTCCTCTATGCCTTGAATCTTAGCCATTCGCGCCGGGTCAACAGGCACGCCTGGAGGATGCGAAGCGGGAGTGCGCCTACGCTCGTCGTTCAACTGAGCAATCTCGTATTGGATGCGGTCAATGCCTTTACGGAGGTTTTCAACCCTCTCTAATTTGCGTTCGTTCTCAACCTTAGCAAAAGAGTATTCCTTCAGGAATATACCCAGTTTCAAGTTGGGGATGAAGGTCTCAAATAGAGGCGCGAGCATCGCTTCGTTGATTGCCAGTAATGCGTTGCCCGCCGCCGCAAGCTCCCTATGATCGGCAACCGCATTCTTGTAGGCAGTTCTGAAGTTTTCCGTCGCCCTCAATCTGAAGCGCTCATCCATGTGCGGCTTGCCGCCAGCCTGGAAGTAATCGTGGATCAGAGGTGCGGCGTCAGGATAGCGCTCCAGGAATCGCTGCCCCACCTTGCCAGAGGCGAACTTCTTTAACGCTTCGTTGTAATCGCCCTGCGCTGCTGCGAGTTGAGCCTCTGCCGACGCCCGCTGTGAGATCAAATCGTTGTAGCGCGGGTTGCTGGGCCGCATGAATTCCAAGGACTTATTGTACCCAGCGATGGCGTCCTTTAGCTGCTCAGTTTCCAGATACGGCTTCCCAGCCTGTCCGTAGAGTAGTTTGGCCGAAGCGCCCAATTGCTCGATAGAAAACTCATGCACAAGCGGGGCTGCGCTGACCTTGCCGAAGCGAAATCCTGGAGTAGCGCTGGGTAAAGCGCCGGTCAGATCCTTCAGGCTTTGCCACATGAGGCGCTTTCCAAGGCTCGTTGACCCTGGCCGGTTACGCTCAAAGGTCATCTTCCCAACGCCAAGATATGCTTCTCGAAAAGCAAGCGCAAACATCGAGCCCATCGCTTCAATCGACTCGAAAACGAAGTGGAAGGGGCTGACCCCAAGCTCTATGCCGGTGTACCCATTCTTAATCCTGGAAAGCCCCCGGCCCAAAGCGTATTCCCTGATTCGGTCGCGAGACTGGAGGTTGTTGAGCAACCGCGCTAGGCCCTCTTCGACGTACCACTCTCCCACAGGGGCCATGACCTGAGTTGCGGTGATAACGCTGCCCCGCTGTCGATGCTCGTCAATGATTTGCTGCATCGCCTCGTTCATGTCCGAGGCTACCCCGTCCTTAACCCGCTGTGTTGCGTCGTCAATAGAACGAGATGTTTTGACTGGGATGTTGACCTTAGCGATGGCGTCGTCGATGCGCTTGAACCCATCCAGCGGCTTCATGCCCCTCTTGACGAACCTAATCCTGCCGCTCTCGATACCATCCTTCCACATGCGCCGCGTGGTAACGAATCTCAGGGCATCGGCATAGTGCGCCTGGAACATCGTCATCGCGTTCCAGTAGGTCGGCGTGCCACCACGCTTGACAACTTCGGCCCCACTCTTCTCCAGTTTGTTGAGGGCGTCTATGGCCTTGTCTGAGAAAGGCGTCACCTCCAGGTTATCGACACCCTGCTCCACCTTGTACCCATCCGGCCTGATCCCAGCCTTCTGCATGGCGGCATGGACTTCCTCTTCCGTCAACGCGGAGAAGTCCCAACGCAAGCCTTCGCTCATATCCTCGAAGACGTGCTTTTTCAGCATCCCCTTGGTGCCTTCAAGCCTCTGCTTAGTGACGCCCTTGAACCCACGCTTGTCTGACGGCTCCCCAAATGAGGGGATCACTTTCCACAGAGTCCGGTAGTGGTTCTCCAGATATTCTGGATTGACACCCACTTCTTGCAGGGAATGGTAGAGATCGTCGTCTACGCCCCTAAAGAAGTCAGCCGCCTCTTGTAACGGCGCGGATATGTCCTGTGCTTCCCTCTTCCCAAATAGGCTGCTTCGCGCTGGGAGTTGCGCCTTCTGCTTGCGCCCATGCCGGATGGCATCAACGAACCCCACTTGCATACGGGCGGGCATCGCATCGAACAGGCTACGCCACCGATCCCCAAGCTGCTGCAAAATCCAGTTAAACTCCACCATGCTCCCGTTACGCTTCATCACGGAGTTCAGAGCGCCGAAGGAGACGTTATGCCGTGGGTCAAATGCCTGCCGAGCCAGCTTCATCGTCTCAGCCGCACCCTGGACAGGAGGCAATTCTGCCAAGTGCGACATGACGAGCGGAGTGTACTTCTTGGCTACGTCGATAGCCTCTTCCACGTAGGGATCAAGCGCGCCCAGGCCACCTCCAAGAGTGACGCTGCCAGCGCCGGGAGGGGGAGCCGTCTGTCTGGATGCAGACTCCGGCTCCGCTGCCGCCTGCGGCGGGGCTTGCGTTTTGATTGGGCCGGTATCGGCTTTGGCAGATGGCTCAGGTTCCTTCTTCGCTGCCCCGAAAGAGTCATCAAATGCTTCCCCTGGAGCCTTCCCTGTGGGCATCTCCTGCGCCCTCTCTGCGAACAACTCCTCTGCTTTGGCCGCATCCGCAGCATAGGACTTGGCCGCATCCGCAGCATAGGACTTAAATGCTTGGGCAATACTCTTTTGGCTGTTCCCCTTTATGAACTCGGCTATTCTCTCGGCCTTCTCAGATACTTGTGGTCTCTCGCCAGCGCCACCGAACATATCGGCTTGGTTTTCAGCCAAGAACCCACCAGCCTTGAATCCGTGCGCCTCTTGGTATTCCTTCTCGTCGCGCTCGTGCTCAATCAGGGAGATGGCATCGCGCACGTCTTTGGTCAGGCCCCACCTAGGGACGCGCTCGACCTTCTTTAGCCAAACGACGGTACGCTCTAGCTTGTTGCGAAGAGAAGGTTCTGCTCGTTCAAATTGCTGGTTGTCTGTGAACAGATCCCCCAGTAACATCTTGGCCGTTCGGTTTTTAGCTTCCTTGGTGACGGTTCCATTCTTGTCATCTAGTAGGGCGGGACGTTCCTCTTCTGTGAAGATGCCCTCGCGGATGAGGCGGTTGATGAGCACCGGCCCATACTTTGAACTGAGGACATCATTCAGGTTTACGTCTGGCCCCACAGATTCCAAGACGCTGGCAATGTGGCTGGCCGTCTCTGCCGTCATGCTTCTGGCGTCAGCAGTAGCCCGCTCTCCCTGCGAAAGTGCGGCAGTAGTACCCTTGTTTAGATCGGTTATGGCGCGTTGTGGCTTGACATCCGCGTCCTTCAATTCCCGAACCAATATGGGCTTCTTAATCCCTTCAATTGCTTTGGGGTCAAGCCCGAACACAGCCGCTTTTTTCACCAACAAGGCGCGATACGCAGCGGCCCCCTTGGGGTTCTGCGCGTACACGCGCTCCAGCGTCATGCGCCGGTTGTTCCCGCCTAAGACGTTACCATCCGGGTCAATAATAGACGGGCCGTTGGTGGCCGTGGGATCATCCGTGATTAGATAATCAGGATCGAACTTTGCCCCGCTGTTGACGATAACGCGAGTTTGTGCGACGGGATCGGTATAGTCCCGGTCGTTCAGGTGGTGGTAGTCGGCGTTTCGCTCAAAGGAGAACGGGTCGTGGCTTGGGTAGGTGTCGGAGAGTTCTCGGACGGAGTAGACGGCGGCGTAGGCTCGATCTCGTCCTGGAACACGAATCTTCGTCCCCTCACCCGCAATCGGTCGGACGCTTGGTTTACGAGTTCCTGAAACCTTTGGCCCTTCTCCAACTGCTCGGTCGTCAGATCGCTTTGGCTGCTCATCGGGCTTCTCTTCCGCTTTAGTTTGCTTCTTTTCTTCCTTGGTTTCAAGTGGTTTCTCGGCTGCTGGTGCGGGTTTATGCTCCGCCTTCTTCACCGCTGGGGGTTCGGCCTTCTTGGCCTTGGCTTCACGTTCCGCCTTTTCCCTGTCAATGTCTGCCTGATACTTCGCTATCGCCACTTTGCGGTGCAACAGCATCTCGTCTTCTAACTCAAGGGCACGGTCTCGAAGCTGCATCCCCTCGTGCGTGTCTTCTGCATAGACGGGGTTCTTCTGTATGGCGCGGACTTCTTTCTGCAACTCCTCGTAGCGTTCGACAGACGGCTCCACGGTATTCTTCTTCGCCGCAGGCAGTTCTTTGTCTACGGCTGAGGGCGGCGGCACGGTCGCTTGCGCGGGAGGAGGCGCGGTCGCAACTTTGCGCTCTTTTGCCCACGGGCCATAAATGTAGGCGGTCTCGTCGTCGATATACTTTTGAGTGATTGGGGACTTGACTCCTTCCTGGTATCGCTCCTTCACCTTCTTAGAAGGGCCGACCTTCTCGTCGTACCATCCCCACTCTCTCGTATCGAATGTCTGGTAGACGCTAAACTGCCCGGCCTGCGTCAGTAGGCGCTGCCCGCCTGAGTATCCCGAGACGCGGTAGCCTTCGGGAATGTCCTTGTCCCGCTGAGCGTCAACGTCCTTGAGCGTAGGGTTCTTGGGCCTGACGGTCGTGGCTCGCTCGAAGGCTTCCTGGTCCTTCTTGTCTGCCGCGACCTTGTTCGCCTGCTTCTCGGCCTCGCGTGCTGGCTCTCCACGCCTCCAGAACTCCTTCTTGATGTCGTCCCGCTGCTTGTCCCACCACTTCATCGACGCCGCTTGCTCTGGCGAGGTGAAGACCAGATCTCTACCGGGCTGGACCTTGGGGTGCCAAGACGCAGCCTCATCGACAGCCGACTTCAGATCCTCCAGTTGTGTATCCGTTAGCTTCGTCAAGTCACTTGGCGCGAATGGTGTCTTGTCTCGGTAGGTGGACAGGCTCAGGTTGTGGACATCCTTTGCCCACTGTTCATAGCCCTTGTCCGTATCGCGGGATTTCGATCTAGCTGGAATCGATATGAGATCCGTGGGCTTGGCTTCCGCCTTCACGCCGATCTCTTCAAGAGCCTCCCTTAATGCCTCTCTCTGCGCTTCAATAGTAGCGGCTGGACGCCCACTCTTGATAGCATCTCGGATTTGATCCGCAATGCGGATGGCGTCCCCGTAGGTATCGCGGAAAGAACGCTTTTGGTTGGGATCTCCAGCCCATTTCTGGAAGTCCTGTGATGCAACCAGATCTTCCGGCTTCGCGGAATCCACCTTGAAGTCTGCTGCCTTGGCTCTCGTCACGGGAGGAATATCTTTTGGAATAATCTGAGCAGGTTTTACAGACGCAGAACTTAACTCGTTGCCCTCTGTTAAGTTATCAGCCGCTACTTCCTGCTTTTTCGCCTCATTTGAGGGAGCGTTTTGTGTAGTAGGCGGTGCTGGTGTCGCCTTCGGCGCGGCCTTCGCCGCCTGCTCTTGCTCCAGCACCTTCGCCCTGTTGCGGATGCTCTCCGCCCGCTTGTCCGTCTCTGCCGCAACCCTTCTTAGCTCTGCCGCTGCGCTGGGATCGGTCTGCTTGTCGGCCTCCGCTAATGCAGCTTCCCCTACCTGCTTGAGCTTCGCCAGTATCACTTTGGCCTTGGGCAGTTGAAGCTGCGTCAGTTCCGTGTCGGAGATGGCTTGCCCTGCCGCCCTAAGCCGCTTCATCGCAGGGAGTTCTTCAGGGTCGAGCTTCGGCGCGGGTGGCTCGGTCACGGCCTTAGGGGTGGCCACCTCGGGGGGGGCTTTATTCGGTAAGTTGTTGCTTTCCCTAGATATAACCCCGGCTACCTTCGCGGGTGTAGATTCGGACTTAGCCGCATCAGCAGGCGGCGCTTGTCTGGATGCAGACTCAACGGGCTTCGGCGCAGGCTTCGGCTTGAGCGGCGGCTTAATTGGCTCTGCCTTGGCCTCTGACGGCATCTCTACGGGCTTGGCCGCTTCCGCCTTGGCCGGTGGCTCCGCCGCCGCTGGTGGCGCAGCAGTGCCCTCTGCCGCACCCTGGAGCTTGCCCTTCGACATCATGCTGGTAAACGCAGCAAGGGGGATCTTCTGGTTGGGGTTCTTATTCCCCTTCGGCCCGGTGAAGTCGTATTTAACGATAGGCTTGCCGGATTCGTCGGCCTCGATGCTGGTGACAGCGTAAGCCCCGCCGTTTAAGTTCCATACCTGCCCCGGCTTGAAATCCGCCGTAGGCGCAGTAGCCCCCGCCTCTGTCTTCGGGGCAGGGGCCTCCGCGCTAGATGGCTGGATCACTTCCTTTCCGGGCTGTTGCCCTTCGGGCGTGACACGCTCAGAACCTCCTTTCTTTGACGTTACGGGCGGTTCCGTAGTGGCGGCTTCGGCGGCTGGTTTCGGCGCTTGCTCGACCGGCTCAATCGTTACGGTGTGGTCGGGAGCCTTAGACGCCACAAGGTCTTTGGCAAAGTCGGCTTGCTCTGGGGTGATGAGCCCTTCTTCGATTACCTTGCCCGTAGCATCCTTAACCGTCAGTTTTACGACAGGACCTTGCTCGGCGTCGGCATGGATATGGAGCCATCCAGAAACGGCCTTGTCGTATCCTGCATATACGCGCTTCCCTGTTTTAAGATCAATGACCTCGCGGGAGAGACGTCCGTTCTTGCCAACATCCAGGAAGCGAATCTCATGCGGTTTGCCGCCAATGGATACGGGGATGGGCTTAGCGATCTCAGGGCTCTGAGCGATAACATCGCGCATCTTCTCGATACGTTGCCCGCCTTCGGCTTCTTCCTGGAACAACTTCTCGGCAATTTCGTTGTGCGCTTCCAGCCTTGCGTCGATGATCTTCAGGCCGATGGGGATAGAGCCGGAAGCCAGCCCGGCCACTTGGCCGAAGAATCGAGCATGTTCTGGAGCAACTCCAGCCGACTCAAGCCCCTTGCGGGTAGCATATTCCGTCCCCGCGTACAGGCCAACGGCTTTGAGCGCCGTAACCGGCGCAACGGCTGCGCCCGCGATCATAAACGGAGTCGCTACCTCCAGCCCGCCAGTTATGATTTCCGTCCCAGCGGCAGAGGCCTGCTTCCTCAGTTCAGGCGTCAGTTTGTTGCCGTAGCCACCCGGCTTGTCGGGGGTGGCAAACGCTTCCGCAGGCTTGCCCAACCCCTCAACGCCAGCCACCACCCGCTGAGCCCCAGTGATCGGCATGTCGGTCATCCAAGAGACTGGCCCGCCCTCTTGGCCTGGAGGCACGCGAGGGGACTTTGCTCCCGTGCGCGGGTTTGTAAACTGAGGGGCGCTCTTTGCTTGTTCTTCGGGAGATTGCAGCCCATACGGAACCTGCGGTTGCGGAACTCCCATCGGGATAATGGGCCGGTATGTGCCCACCAACGGCACCCCAGGTAGCCCCGTTTTCTCTGCCCCAGGCACGGTTGAGAGCGGTCGCTTTTCTTCCCCCGGAGGGGTAACTGGCCCCATGTGCGTAACCGCAGCCCGTTCGGCCTCTGCGCTAGCGGCGGCTAGGTTCGGCTTAGGGGTAGATACAGATTTCCCACCATACTCCGCAAAGATGTCTGTCTTGGCATCTGGCGGAGCAGTTACAAGAGCACCCCCATACTCAGCAAACACATCGCTAGGCATGACTAGAATACCGAGCCTGGATGCTTTTTAGCGAAATCGTCTTTCTTGTCCGCTGGAATGTAGCCGACAGACCCGTCTGGGGCCTGAACCCAAATTTGTCCCTTGGGAAGAACGGCTCCCGCTGGCGACTTCACCTTGGAAACTGTCTGCGGAACGTCGTCGGTCTTTCTCCCGGAGTCCTGCCCGGGTTTCGCCCCGGTATTGTTGCCGTGAAGACCCTGTATAGCAGGGGCGGCAGCCGCGCTCCCGCCCCTGCCCACAATCTTATCCACAGGCATCCCGTCGATGTGATGGATAACCTGTTCGCGCTGTTGGTCGGTTAGGTGCTGGTAGAACTCGGGGTGATCTCTAACATTCTCAAGAGCCATTTTTCTAAGAGCACCCGCGCTCTCTGTGCGCTTGGGGTCTTTCGGGTCGCTCGCTGATTTGCGAAGATCCTCCAATGCTTTCGCCTGCCCCGGAGTCCCGTCCCCGTGAACATCGTTGATGATGGACCTGGATACGTCGTCCAGTTCCCTCGGGTTGTACTTGTTCTTCTTGTCGTCAAGGTTCATTCTTTCGAGGGCAATTCTCAAACTGGCGTTCGCTGCCTTCTCCGCAATTGACGTTTGCCTCTCTTGGGACGTAAGTAGAATAGCTTGATTCTTCGCCAGTTCTAAATTCTTCGACCCCTTCTGCTTTAAGAGATTCGCCTGTATCTCTATACTGAGTGGGCTGTTAGGCGTCCTCTCCAGGTCGGCAACGATGCTCTTTTCGCCGTCGTCCAGTTTGTCCTTGCCCAGTGTCTTAGACCAAGACGCATAGGCGCGGTCAAGCTCAACCTGCTTCTCTGTGGGGGGCTTCGGGGCGGATTCATTGCCCATGCGAAGGCTTCCCGGCTTAATGGTGTCAAGAGAAACGGGATTCCCCTTCCCATCCTCTAATCCTTTGTCTGTCCTAACGACATTGATTTGTTTCCCGTCCACTTCGGCTGTGCCATAGTCGGTGACTTTAGCTGTTTCGGCCTTCTCTGGGATGGATTTGATTATTTCAACTAAACCAGAAGGTAATTTGTCGGTTGGGGTTTTCCCTAAAGCATTCATGATTTGAGCAAGTTCTGGATCTTTGAAAATATCCGCCCTGCTCTTAATAGTGCCGTCCGACAACCCTTTACTTATCTTGTTTATAGCAATTGATCCGAATTGAGCAATCTGTGCCGTCTGCGACTGCGCCATCCTCACGTCATGCGACACGTCGCCCAGCGTTGCCCTTACGGTCTTCTCGTCGAAAGACGACGCCTGAGCACCGGGACCAAGCATGTTGGTTGCGGCCTGATGGAAAAACTTCACGATGGGGCTTTGATCCTGATCGTCCTTCTTCCCCTTTTTCTTGCCACCCTGCCCAGAATCCCCACCACCACCCGCCGCGTCGGGGCTAGTCTGATCCCTCAATATCCCAAGCCTCAAGGCCTCTAGTTTGTCAATTTGCTGCTTCTGCAAAGCTGGGTCAATGTCAGATTTACGGACGTACTCCTCTGTCTGCCCAATCCGGTTATAAATATCCGCTTCTTTCTGCCGCGACTTGGCATATTGCATTGCCCGGCCCTTGGACATTCCTTCAAGGAACTTGTCAATTATCATCGCCCCCTTGCCCAGCTTCCCCATATAACCGCTAGGGCGTTGCTGGGAAGCCTGATAGGTAGAAGGCGCGATTTGGGACGGGTCAAGGAATGAACTGAACGGCCCGGCTGCTGGATTAGCCGTAGTAGCCGTCGTCTGGGCAGTATCGGGAGGTGGACTCGTGACTACGGGAGTAGTGGACAAGGCTATAGCCCTCTACTCTTAAAGAATCGAGTGTGCTATCCCATCAGTCCTTCTGCCCCAGCCGTGCTGCCGCCACCCCCTCCAAGAGAGCCAAACGCGCCACCGCCAGCCGCGCTGCCCAAACCACCGGCGATAGATCCAATCATGGACATTGTGCTGGATTTTTGTTGTTCATTCGCGTTCATGGTGGCTTGGTTAGACTGGCTCGCGATGTTCGCGCTTGACAACCCAGCACCAGTTTCCTGAAGGCCGATGCCCGCCGATGCCAACCCGATATTGGTATTGGACTGAAGCGCATTCTGGAAAAGCTGGTTGAGCGTGGTGGACATCTGCGTTGCTTCGCCCTGCTTGGAGGCAGCGAGAGCATAGTCTCTTCCCGGTCCTGCGGGGACTGAATTCATGATTTGCTCTTGCGCCTGCTTCTCGGTTTGAGCGATGGTTCCAGTGGCGGGGCCTGCGGCAGAGATCAGGTTAGAATAGTTCCCGCTTTCAGCGGCATTGATGACGCCAGTATTGTACGTCTTTTGCGGGGCCGTCAATGTTTGCTCTTGGGTAAGCTGGTTCTGCGCCATCCCGAGGTACTGTTGTTCGACGCCCAATTGCTGCTGGGTGATCTGATTCTGCTGGCCTTGTCCTTGGTCGCCGCCCATAAGTTACTGCTCCTTTATTTGGAATCGTGGTCCTTGAAGGGGCTAATATCCTGCCACATCTCCCGCGTAATCCACGAAACATAGACCCCACAAACCTCGCCCTTCCAGGTGGTAAAGTAAGGGATGGGCTCGGCAGTGTGCCCAAACCCCAGGTTTTTCATAAACATCAGCATTGCTCTGTTCTTTTCTGGCGTCGTCCCAAATAGAACGTCGATGTCGTAGCGGTCGAAGGTCTGCTCCAGCATCATCTGGGATAGAGGGAAGGTAATATCCCGACGCTGGTATCCGGCAAAAAAGGCACAGCTTAGTTCTGATTTCTTGCTACCATCGCCTCTCCCAATGGCCGCAGAGATATGTCCAATCCCCACCAGTTTTGTCTTGTCTCCAGACTTCAGGTAGCAGCCGTAGGTGATGGCGTTGGGATCAGAGTGCGTGGCTAGAAACTTCGGGATGCCTGGGTCTGACTCGTAAAACAGCACAGAGAGCGTGCCGTCTATCTTCATCGTCAGGTACGCGCTGGCCAAAAGGTCCATCGAGACCGGAGCCACAATCAGATCGCCCATCTCGTAAAGCGGACCATCTTTTTTAAGTGTCATTGGCGGAACCACACTCCCGTAAAGAATCCCGCTGTCACTGTTGCCATAGTGGCCAACCCCAACGTCCCGTTAGATTGCAGGAAGGCGGCTGTCCCTCCGCCGCTGACCGAAGCCCATCTGCCCCAATTGGGGGGAGCATCCGCCAGCCGGTAATAGGCCGACCCGTCCGACTCCCACGGGTGCCACTGATACCCCGTCCCGTTGAACTCTAGCCAGTGGTAGTAGTCGCTGATGAAGAACGTCATCCCGGCATTGTCGGCATTTGTAGCCAGCGTCCCAGCCGTAGGAAGCTGCGCTAGGGTGATGATCGTGAAAAGCGCCGCCTGCGCTACCTGTTGGCCGTTCGGCCCACCAACCTGAAGCTTGCCGCTATTGATTGCCGCCTGGATAGCTGCTATCCCGTAGAGCTTATTGGCAACCGCGTTCGTGATGAACTCGTTTGGGGATACATTCTGGGCCGTCTGCTGTGAAGAGTAGGCTGTTGCCAGCGTAGGGGACGAGAGCAGATTGGGGGAGTTTTGTCCGTAAACGCCAGACACCTTCTGGTATAGATAGCGCATCCTCTGATTCAGGGCGAAGAGGGTTTCGTCCTGGAGGTCCGATGTTTTTAACTCTGCGTAGCCGCTCGTATTTGCCACGTTAAATCCTCGGGGCCATCAAAGTTGACAACGTGGTTTGCTGATACGCCGACCTCTGATCGGCCCCACAGGCCATCCATTCTAAACGCGACCCATCAGCATAGAGCTTAAATACCGGCAATCCAACAACTGGGGTGATGGTGGGACTAACCGTAGTGGTAACCGTCGTTGTCACAGTAACAGTTGTCGAAACAATTGTCGAAACAGTTGTCGAAAGAGTGATGAACGGGTTTGCTGGCATGAGTACATCTCTCTCTGCCAGGAAAAGACCCTCTGCCAAATTCACCCCAACGAATCTGTCGGAAGGGACTACGGTCCCGTTTGTATATGTCCCAGTGCCCACCGCGTCGATTGTGGCTGAAACGGTTGTAGGGGCGGTGAGTACTTGGTGTGGGCCGTCGACTCCACCCCCAACGCCAACAACTGTAATAGGCTGGCCCACCCAGAGCCCAGATGCAACGCTAAAGCCCAGCGCAACTGGATTGGTTCCGTTAACGGTTGCAATCGCCAGAGTCGCAAAAGTCATCCCCATTGTTTCGACAGTCTCCGGCCAATCCCCGCCGAAGCAATTGGGATAGGAGTAGACCGGGTATAAGAGGTCCTCTTCTGTACTCAGAGCCACATCATCCCCTCTTCAGCCACATCGAATATCCTGAATTTGTATACTGCACCCACGGGAATCCAAGAAAGTTCGGGGCCACTCGGTCTATTGGGACGTTTTCCATCGTGATGAAACAATCCCACAATTGCCCGATCTCATACAGAGTCCCGCTCGTTCCTTCTGGCGCCCAGCAAATCACCGGGTCCATGGCGCTCGGGATTGAGCCATAAGCGGAGACGGGGGTGCCGATGTTAGAAAATGGGCCGGAAGACTTCAGGCTGATTGGCGGTCCACCCATGGGAAGTTGGTTTGTTACGACCCAAGTAGACGCCTGTGACCCAGCGCCGAGAGTGGTCCTGAAGAATGGCGAGTTTTCACCGGCAAACCACGCGGCGCGCGCCAGTTGAGTAGAAGCGCCCGCGAGTAGGCCGCCGCTCGCGTATGCGCCTGTGCCGGTTGATCCCGTCAGTGAAAGGTGCGTCGGGTCTATCACGACACACTGCCAATAGCCGTTTGCGCCTAGGTTGCCTTGCGTGTCGGCCACGAAGACGTAATCTCCGGTAGTTCTGCCGTGCGCCGTCGCTGTCGCCAGAACAACCGGGCTCGTATTACTAGCGGCGGAAATTAAAATTGGTGCATTGAACGCCCGAATGTAGGGGAGGCCGAAGGCCATCCTGGTAAAGTTCGTACTAGAGTCCCCCAGTAACCACAAGAAACATTGATGAGCATTCGAGACGAATTCCAGGACACGGGTGGAGTTTGAATAGCATAGGACGTTAGCAATCCCCGCAGTGTTGGTGACCACAGCCTTGCGCGCACTGTCAGTTAGGACAAAGCTCACCATGTCTTGCAGGACTGAGGCCACCCTAAATCTGACATAATCGCCACCATTCTCTACAAATAGGCCCATTTGCAAGCCCTGAGCCGTTACCCCGGAAAGCATGAAAAAGCCACCATTGGCAAGGAACGGCGTGTAAAAAGTGCCGAGACCGCCTATGTATAGATTGGTCGATCCCCAGGAAGCAGTGGGGTCGGCAATCCCGATGATGCTGTTGGCTGCCGCGCCCGTTCCAGCCGAGACTAAGTGAATCAGTAAATTGTTGGAGCCGTCAACGGTCGCCGTCATTAGCCCGGTACTAGTCATTGCCGCAGCAAGATTCGCAGCCACCGCTGGCAGATTGGCCCCAACTAGAATCTGGTTTGCCCCAGTGACGGTCGTTACGTAGGTCCACACCTGCGTCGGGAACAATGCCCAAGGGCTAGAGAAGGTAATCGTCCAGCCGTTGTTCGGATATCCGGTTACCAGAATTTCCCCGGTAGCGGCGAACTGCTGAGAAATGGTCCAGCCTGAGAGAACTAATTGATCCACAACCGCTTGCATCAATGTCATCGTCGTCGTGCATGGCACCTCGGAGTACTGCGTCGAGCCGACCGAACTGATTTGAAGTGACATAAAATCCTTTAGCTGGCAACCGTATCAATTGTCATCCTTTTCCGCTTGCTCTTATTCAGAGAAACGTCACCTTCGTTGTCTATGAGAGAAGCGGGCAAATAGAACCGTTCAACGTCCCGCTGTGGGTGCGCCGGTAGGGTAATCTGATAAAACGGCTCTCCGTCGTCCCCGTAAAATGTCACCCGAATTGGCACAGAACAAGTGTACTCCAGCCACGCCTGCTTGACGAAATTGTATCCATCGTAGCCGAAGTTGAACTCGTAGGAATCCCAATGAGACACAGCCATCGGCTCTTTCCAGAAATCGAAACTGTGCTTGAAGTATTGGGAGTATCCCCCTGGAGATGGCGTGAAAACAAGCCGAGTGTTTTTCGAGATCAAGTCGCTCTGTAGAGTCAAGATGCGAGCCCGGTCATTCAACGTGGTGACAACAGAGATCGGAGCTCCCAGATTCCCAGAATCCCCTTGCAGTTGAACCGCGCATGGCAACCCCGATGAATTCATTTCTAGGTTGAGAGTCCTAAAAACTTTGTCGCCAGAATACTCCAGGTCGCTCCACTCCGTATAGAGAGTCCTGTCGGCAGGATACTTACTGAGGCCGGGAAACGAGTAAGAGAAATGCTTAAAGGGGACGCCCGCAACCGTTGGCCGCAACCGAACCTTCTTGACGATCATGTTGTCATTCAGGGCGAAGTTGGCCGTGATCCGGTTAGGCTTCCCTCCCGTAGTGGTTGGAGGGGCTAAGACGAAAGACTGGACAGCCGTGTTCTCTTGCTGGACGCCGATAACGCCGGTCATCGTGTCCATGTTCATCACGACGGTTTGCCCCACCGGGATGTCATATTCCATCACCAATTGGTATAGTCGCTTATCAAAGGGCCATCCCAAATCGTCCCAATCGTAAGCACGCCCCACTTGGATCTGAGCCAGAGGGACGACATTCAACGTCAACGAATAGAAGGAGCCTCCGCCTGTTGTCGTCCCAGAGATCCTTGTCTGGATGGCATAAGCTTCCTTGTGGTATCCACCCTGGATTGAATTGGGAATACGAACCCGATTGGGGTTGGGAACAATCGTAAAAAGCTCATCCTGCGTTGTCGAGAAGTCGTAGAACGTCTGGATAGTCACGATGTCGGTGGACTTCATCTCCAGGATGAGATCCGCAAATGTCTTGTTCGCGCTAGGAGCATTCGCCGTGAAGGCCGCTGGGGTCAAGGAATAGACGATAGCCTGCCCATCGTTCGGTGTATCCACCCAGCCATCGGACGTCCCAGACTTCTCTTCGTACAAGAAGGCGAATGTGTTTGGGCTTTTAGCCGCATAGAGGATTCCTGTCGTCTTGTCGTTGAACTGAGCCGTTATTCCAACAAGGGCTCCGTTGGCTAGAATGTCACTTAAGTCCTCAATGCTCCATCTTTTGAACTTCGTATGGTATCTGAGACGGTGTGGGACGCCAAGGGTGTCCAGGTAGGAGACGAACACCTCGTTGTCGTTGTACTCCATCGTAACTACGTCTGCGCCTGCCGTCCCAAGATGAGGCCGGGTGTCTATTGGGGAATAAGGACCAATCGTATGCCCGTTGAACAGCGGGTCTATGTCTTGGCTTCTCCAGGCGCTCATCCCCCCGCTCCATGAATAGATCCCGTCGTAAGACAAGTACCACAACTCATTGTCTGCCATGCACCATGCCTTAGTGGCCAACAAGCCCCTTTGGGCAGGGGTGGCAATAGGGGCCTCCATCTGGCCAGACGCCACAGCCACGTAGTACAGGTTGTTTAGGTTCATGCACAGAACCCCGCCAGAGAACTCCGTCATATTGACGATATAATTGGAGGGGGTTCCGACGTTGATGGCGTTTGCTACGTTCGTCGTTAGGTTGATGATCGGGAAAGCCTCGGGCCTGCCAGTCTTTGACTGGTAAAGGACATGCGGATTGTTCGGATCGCCTGCAAGAAATACCGAATCAAACGCTTCTAGGGAAAGAGTCACGGGTTGGTTGGCAATAGCGTCAGCTTGGATCGTGATCGGGTTCGTAGCCGCGTCCGAATGGTCGTACTGGAGAAACAGCGTAACCGTCCCGCCGACTGCATCCACAGCCGCCAAGATCGACGTTTCTTGCGTCAGCGTGTTTATGCCCACAGTGAGAGGTGTCCCTACGGTCAGGCTTGCCAAAGAACCGGAGGTGACTATTACGTTCAAAACCGCAAGCGTATTGGCTACAGCCACAGTGGAGGAAGTCATTACCACTGGGGTTGGAAGGGCGCTCGTTACCGGCGTATCGTTGTCAAAGTCTACTAGATTGTTAATATCTATGCTCTGGTCGCTCTGCTGATCGCTGAAAATGACAGTCTCGCCAGCCCCAGGATTAGCAGCATAGCCGACAAACCGATAGTACGAGTCAGCAAAAGAGCCCCCAGCCCTGTAGACCGAAATGGAATTCTCCCCAGTTATCTGAGGATCGTCTGTCCCGTAGAGAGTTAAATCAACGCCTTGCCGTTGCGGGCTCACCGCCGCCGTTGGAATCATCAAGGCGCAGGGATTGCCTTCGGCCCCAGTAATGGGGTTACGGAACGTGAAAATGTAACTGTACGGCTGGAGGGGAAAGTCCGATGAAGTAGTAACCGCGTTTGGCCCAGCCCCACCGGCGATATAAATGCTGCTAATGCCAAGCTCGGGGCTTCCGGTTGGGACCGCAACGGTCTTATAAACGACCTGAAACCCAGTTACATTCTTCCACGAATATACCGGGTTCCCGGCATTCCCGACAGCCAGGAATTGAGACTTTGGAATACTAATCTCTGTCCAGACTGCGTTGCCTGAATCGGCAGCTTCAGCCGATACGGCAGCCAGTGCTTGGGCTTTAGCTTGAGTGATTTCCTGGCTGATATACGGAGTGTCGTTAAGGGCGCTCTGAGGAATGGTTGCTCCGATATTGCTGAGGTTCTGGGTAGAAGTCTGCGTACCCGTAACCTGCGGCTGGATCGCAGTTGGAAGGATTGATTTTTCATAATAGTCGGAGTTGCTATTGTTGACCAAGACTCTAAACCGGATGTCTGTATATTGAGCCGGGTCTGAGGCGTAGACCGAAATGTGAACAAGATCATCCGTGGAATAGCCAGTTGACGGGATTCCGTCAAAAGAAGCATCTAGCGCTATGTCCATCGTCGCAAGCGTTACGAAGTCACTTGAACCAGTGTCCGTATCTAAATCCTCTGCCGCTTGGATCAAGGCCCCGACATTGGGTATATCTTCCAGATACACGCTGAAGGTAGTCGAATCGCTGGAGAGAACGGGAGCGTATTGAGTGTAGGCTGGAACCCCTCCAATAGCCGGAGTTACGATCTGCAACAGCATCCCCACGTTGATCCCAGACATAGTGGACGGGGTGATGGTGATGTTCCCTGGGACTGTCCCGCTAGCCTCTGCGACGGACATATAGGGCAATCTGCTTATGTCTGAGCCTACGGCTAAGTTGTAAACCACGTCCATGTCTGGAGGCAGTAACGTGTACGCGCCCAACGCTGCCTGGACTGGTTGCACTGGAGGCAATATCCCCCACTTTTGAAGTCCCGGCGAAGCTGTGGCTGGGTTTATCCCGCTATCCTTCAGCATCGCGCTGGGGCAGGCAAAGTACTGGTAGGGGAGTCCGCTAGACCCAGCAGAATAGGAGATAGCGCTGAATCTCTGACGAGCGTAAGCGTCCGATGGGGCTACGCCAGTTGCAATCTCATTCCAATCTCCGCCGTTGATCCGAGACCAAATGTTCACATCCTCGCCAACGTATAAGATTTCCTCCCCCAAGTCCCCTACGTGCAACGCAGAGATTGAATGGATGACCGGAGCTTCGTCGAAATCCTGTTGCCATTCGTCAGCCCTGGTGATCTTCTGACTCCCCGCCCTAACCGTGATGTTCCCCTCCTGGACACTGACAACATTGGTCAATTCGCTGTAATGCGACTCGTCCAACAGGGCCGGGTCCTGCTTCAGTTGGAGCCCGCCATTGGGGAAAGCACGGGAAATAGGTTGGAGGTCAGCCATGTTGTCTTAGCTCATTCTGGCCTTGAGGTAGCTATTCCCTGGAGCTGACGTGACGATATAGACCCCGCCGACAGGTACTCCTGCCGTCGCTGCGCCTGCATCGCTTGCCGCCATGACGAAGGGAGAGACGGTTACGCCAGGGCCTACTCCAAGAACAGTCGTAGTGGCAGGACCGGCGACAGTGACCATCATGAAGTCTTCGACGACGATCCCTCTGAAAGTAACGGTGATGGCATCAGGCATTGGCTTGCTCCGTGTAGATGTTGGCCATAATTGCTCCTGCTAAGTTCACACCTTCAGCATACCGCGCTTGGCAATAGGTGGCTTTCTGTTCGTCTTTCAATTCGCTGTTTGTAGAAAAGATCCTGGAGAGTATCCCATACTTCAAGTAGCACTGGAACGAAGCGGGGATTAGCTGAATATACGTCGGATCGGTCGGGATGACATTCCCAATCATCGTCAGATTCCCAGTGGAGCATACCATGTCGGCATACACCCCGTAACCAGTCCCGGCTGCTTCTAAATATGGATTCCCAATGGCTTCGGCAAACACCCCGTAACCAGGGGTAGACGGATTGGCCTGGATGTCGAAGTCAACCGCGCCAGACGTAGAGGCGGGCACGCCATAGCCCTGATCGTAGGTGTACGTCAACTCTCCTTCCACGTTTGGCATAGGGCTTAGTTGGATCTGATTGACTGGGACTTCATCTTCCTTGAAGGACTGTGGCTGGTTGAACTGCGTCGGCCACGAAGGGTCGGAATTGTCCAAATAGAACCCGCTCGTCCGGTTGATGTGCGTCTGCCCCGCAAGCGCTTCGTCAATCTCCCCCAGTTGATCGGGCTTCGTGTATGTGTCCACGCCGACCAATAATGGGACGCAGAATACTTTTTTGATGATCTGAGTCTTACTCAAGAAGTCCGTTACAACCTCATTGGCGATAGCGTAGAACTCACTATCTGTAATCAGCCCTAAAGTAAGACCTCCATCTTCAAGCAAAACATTGGAGCATTGTTTGTAGATAGCGTAGAGGTCCGACGTGAGCCGAGTTTGAAAGATCTCGACGTATGGGTTCGACGTGCTCATGCGCACTCCAGGAAAAGATTCTTCGTATCCTGATTGCGGGCGGCTCCAATGCCTTCACGCTGGCATTCTGCCGCCGCCGATGCCCAATTCTGTTGCAGCACAGCCGCCGCAAATCTAGGAAAAGCCCGAAAGCTTCCTAGGTTGAATACCATGTCGTAGAGGCCCAATTGGGCTGACTCAGGATAAGACTTAAACTTTGGGAAAGTCTGGATCAAGACAAGGTAGAAGTGAGCCACATCCCCCATTAGGAGATTGTTGATTTTGCTGTCTGATAGCGTCAGTGCCTTGTATTCCTGGTTGCTGGATTTGACAAAGCCCCATCCGTTGACGACATCCTCCTCTGAAGCCGTCTCAAGATTGGCGTCTGAGAACCCTAACTGCGTTGCGGCATCGGGCGAGGGGATCATGTGCCCTACCCCCACGGTGACGTTCCCTGCTGTATCGGGATACATCCATGCTTTGCGGCCCTCATGGGTAGAGAGCATGGCGATCAGCTTTGCTTGGAATTCATCTGTCATGTTTTAGCCTGCTGGGCTTCCGGTAAGAAGTAGCGCGGTTGCGTCAACCCCTTCCAAATTGTCATCTTCTTGTTGACGGACAGGTACTTCTGATAGTCCGTCGATCCGTGTGCAAAGATGGTTGAGGATTCCTTCAGCATGAGGGTATGTGCCGCCAGAAAATCAACGGCGCTGGCGTACTCGTTGGGGAGATTGAGGATGTCCGTATCGGCCACCAATGGGACCGGCTCCATCACTCCAGTTACCCTGATGTCACAGCCACCAAGGGAATCAGCGGGGTAGATCCCGAACTTCGTCAGACCACACGGGACCCAATAGGAAACAGGAAGCCCCACACTGCTGGTTGTGTCTGCCGTCCAATTGGGATAAGAAGCGCCCAGTTGCCAAAGCGTCGTCGGTTGAAGGTACATGCCCTCGAACGTGACGCGCAGGGGAATGATGATCTGAGCGGGGGTGTCGTACCAGACTCGGTTGACCTGAGACCACCCTGGAATCTGGAAAGTGCCTTGGATGAACCCCGTGGAGAGGTTGACGACCTGGACCGCTTCGTTAATGGCATTGACAATCTCCGGACGAGGGTAGAGTAGGCCATTATTATCAAGGCGTGTGTACACCCGGCCGATAAGACTCCCAAGCGTAACAAGCGGCACTACGCACCTTCTCTACCTGCGACTGCTAGGAACTTCTGGAAAGTCTTTGATGCTCTCTTTCCTTCGCTCAGACGTTTCCGGCTCTGGGCAATCGAACACTCGGCCCTTGGAGAACGTAGAAGCCCCAGGCGAGTTCATCTGCGTGTTGAACAGTTCCCGCCCCATAGCCTCACGATTAAGCCATTCCGCCGATCTCACCATTGACTTGCGTTCGCTTTCGTTATAGGTGTCCGACTGGGCCATGCGTTGAAGGATCTCACCTTCAGGCTCCACTGGGACCGCCTGCGGAGAACGAAACTTGTCGAACGTGGACTCGCCGTTGTCTGGTTTACGCTGCATAATACCCTCTCTTTTATCTGTCTTGACGATGAGCCGCGCGCCACGCGGAATCTTCACGATCATGCTCTTCCAGTTTGCCGCGAACGCGCGCCTGTTCTTCCCGCAATCCGAGGAGGTCACGGCCCATAGTGGCTTGGTCTACCGACATCCTGCCGAGCATTTCGGTGTGCGTAGCAATCTGCTGAGAGAGACTACCCCAAGAGGCAGCCATGCCTACTACCAGGACGATGATCGTAATAATCTGTCCAGGATTTAGGCCCCATTTAATAGTGGATGGCTCCGTCTTGTAAGCGTTATCTGGCATCAATTTGTTTTCTCCAATCAAGCGGGCCGAAGACCCGCCGAATTACTTCCACCTTGTCGGGCTGGTCTTGGCCGTCAGGTGGCATCACGGGGTTGCTCCTCTAATGGGGATCAGATAGCGCAGGGCGAGAGAGACCACCGACGCGATACAGAAGGCGACAACAGCCTGCTTGCCAAGAAAGTTGTTACGGAAATCGTTCAGTTCCTTGACGGCTTTCTGAACATCCTTGAACTCCGCCTCGCAGGACGACCACACCTTATCTACTCGCTGGTCAAGGTAACTGCGTGTCTCTCGGGTCTGAGATTCAATAATTAAGCGAATCTCTTTGAAGTTGTTTTCCACGACCTCGCGGAGTGCGTATGTGTCCTGGATTTTCTTTACCCGTTCCGCTTCGTTGTTCAACGACTCCAGCCGCCTGCTTAGTTCGGTTCGTGCCAGTTCAAGGGCTCGCGAGGCAGATTCAAGTCGCAACAGAAACTCCGCCTGGAGTGCTGAAAGTTTTAGCCCAAACTGGCATTGCAAGGCAGCATGTTCTCGCTTCTCTGCTGCTTCTATCACGGATAGGCGTGTGGTTAGTTCCGAGATGCTTTGTTCTGGCATTTAGGTATTCTATCCTTTGGCGCTCCTAGTAGTTGCTATAGCCGAGAGGCATGGTCACGGTCGTGCAAATCTGTCCGGCGGCCAAGGTCTGCGACGCACCGGAGAGATTGTAGGCCACGAAGGTGATGGCATTGGGGGTGTATACGTACCCGTAGAACAGCACGCCGCCCGCGTTCAGGGAGAAACTGGGTGGCGCAATCGTGGACCCCATTTGCGCTCCGGGGACAGTCTCCTGGACAGATGCCGTGGCACCGGCGGCGATTGTACCGGGGGTCCAGGCGACGCAGTAGGGGAACGAAGGAGGGACGCCCTGGGAAAGCGCCCAGACGGCCTTGGTCTGATCGAATGCCGGCACGTAGTAGGGTACGGCGGTGGCCTGGACCCCGCTGTCTTCATTCACGGCCAGCGCCGTGGCGGAGCCTACGTTGCCGATGGAGTAGGCCACATTATTTATGACAATTGTCATCCCGTTAAACCATGGGCCACTTGTTACAAACGGCGAGCCGGAAGCCCAGGTGATTATGTTGTGGTTGGTAGTCACCGTACCTTGGGCTAATACCGTATTCGTCGGGTTCTCCATATTGTGGTTGAAGTTGTTGTCCGGCGTGACAAAGACATGAGTCGGAAGCGTGCCGCTAGGGCTGGCCTGGATGCAGAATCCGTAACCTTGAGTCCCCAGAGCTAGGTTGGAATTTGTATCAAGGGACACGTTCCCAGTGAAGGTGCAGTAGCTGCACTGGTACGTGTCATTCCCGTAGCGCGCCGATATACCGCACCCTGCTCCCGGAGCGCTAGAGCCGTTGTCGATTGTTATGTTGTTGGCGATCAGGGTATTGGGGCCGCCCGCATCGATGCCGTCTCCCGACATTCCGCTTACGAAGTTCTCGGTGATCCTATCGTAAGACGCCCAGTCCTCAATCGCGTTGGGACGGGTTGCATTAGTGTCGATCCCGGTCGAGCTAACGAGCATGTTTCTGGAGATTAGGTTGTACCCGCACAGGGCGCTTTCTTCTGTGGTGATCCCAGCGCCATATCCCCACCCGCTGATGTCGTTGCCCTCCACATGCGCCCCGTAGGTGTTGATGTCCATACCGGTATGGACGAGGGTGTTATTTGTGACACGTACTCCGTTCATCGCGTAAGGGCCGCCGGTGCTGATGTTGAACCCTTCGTTCTGGTTCCCGCTGGCCGCCGTGGTCTCGATGTAGTTGTGGTCCAGGGTGATAAATCCGGCCCCGCCGTAGAAGGCGACCACCAGCGTGGGAAAGACGTTGACGAATCGGCAGTCCCTGATCGTGACGTAGGAGGCATTGACCATTCCGATCACTTGGTAAAAGAGCCCCACGCTGAAGTATGTGACGGCGGAGGATTGCACCCCAGCGGTCGCGGTGAGCACCAGGTGAGAGCTGTCTGTCACGGAGGCGATTGTATAGTAAACGTAGTTGATGACGAACGGCAGCCCCGCCCACGTCCCGTCTGTATAGAACGGGGTGCCCGTTACGAGAGTGACCGCCGTTCCGTTTGTCGTTACCGTGCCATAGCCGCTGTTAATCGGCGCGTTCGCCCCGTCGAACGTCAGATCGCGGATGGTGATGTTATGCGTCCCGTTAGAGCTGAACCATTCGCCATTGAATGCCGCGCTCTTGAGCTTGATGACCGCCCCGGTGTTGGATTCGCCCGCCATTTCCACGCAGCTCGGAATCACCGTGCCCGTGAGACTGCCCGCCGTCACGCTCATCATGTACGTGCCGTGAGGGAAGTAAACCAGCCCACAACTAGTGCCAGCCGCCGTCAGCGCCGCCTGGATAGCCGCGGTATCGTCGGTCACGCCATCTCCTTTGGCCCCGAAGTCCTTAACGCTAATTGTTTCTCTGAGCTTGGCGTCTACCGTACTAGCGACGGCCCCTGCCCCTGTTTGTGTAAAGCTGATGTCGTCGGCATACATTTGACGGAAAGAAGGCAAACCGTTCGCATTTTCTGGAGCAGCGTAAACATAGTGTTCGGCCAGCGACCCAAAGAGGTTTGCAATGTCAGAGACAACCACGCATCGCGCCTCTCCTGCCCCGCTGCGGTAGGGAATGCAGTTTAGGCCAGGGTCCGCTATGGCGCTGATAGAGGAAGCCGAAGAGGTGATGAAGTAGTCCTTGGAGCAGGAGAGCGTTGAAGACGTGCTACCTGAAAGCGTGTTGAGGCGCACCCAATTGTGATACCCGTTGCCGACGCCAATTGGGACAAAGGACGTGTTGGTGATCTGGCTTGTGGGGAATGGCGTCCACGGCCCAGTCCTGCTCACGTCGCTGTACTCCAACTGGATCGTATAGGCCCCTACGTTGCTGTTCACGTAGTAACTGAAGTAGTTGCAGCCCATAGCCGCCGTAGAGCGGTTGTCGAACACCTGAGAGGCGCTTGTGACGTTGTAGACCCTAACCACTTGGAGAGGCTGGGGGATGGTCTGAGCTTTCGCCGTGAAGAGAGAGAAAGCAATCAAGACAGGGAAAGGAAAGTGTTTCATATTAGTAATCTCCAGCCGCCGCTTCCCACGAGTGCGATTGCTCCCAGTTCGCACCCATTCCCATTCCTCCCCAAGTTTGAGCGAAATTCCAAGTAAAGGCCTTCTGGTATGTGCTCTCTTCGGAAGTCATAAGTTCGATGACGGCCTGCTCGAACCGAGATTGGTACATATTCGCCGTTTCCAGGCTGAAGAACGCATCCTTCATGTCTGGAGGGCGAGGGCAAGGCGTAGCAAAGGCATCTGCCAGAGCCCCATATATGAGGGCATTGGGGTTGATTCCCGCAGGAGGAGTGTCGTCTGGGAGCCTCATCCCCTTCCAACGGGCATGGTAAAGGTAAGAAAGCTGGTACGGGATTGACGGTGGAGGATAAATCTCGTACATTTGCTGGCCGTTGAGGTTCGGCCCCAAATTGGCAATACAGTTGGGAGAATCAGTCGCCGTTCGGTTCGGGTCGTACAGGTTGAGTTCTTCCTGAGATACCTGCAACCGGAGCGCGATTTGCTGGAAATTATCCACAACGACAACCAGTTCTTTCACGTCCCCCGCAAAAGGCGTATAGGCTAGCAAAATCTGATAGGCCATCCCCGCAGCGCCAACCTGTCCCCACGGATTGTCTAGATACAGACTCGTGGGGCTCGTTACCGCCTGCACGGTGAAAATTGGGTTAATTGAATTGACACGCAACTGAAGATTGACGAGAGAGCTTGCTGTCGCTGTGAAGTTCGCCTCGTGCGGGAATTGAAAGGCGCACAGGATGCGCCCTGCCATCATGTCCAACACGGCTACAGTCTCAGGGTAAGGGCCTGCGGAGTCCACGTAGAGCAGGCTGCTGGGCGTGATGCCGACAGTGCTGTCGGGAGTGACCCAAACGGTTCTAGCTGCCCGTAGTGGCTCCTGGATGTGGGTATTAACTGCGTCATCTACAGGCCAATTTGTGCCTGTTCCCGCGACGAGCGTAGACCCAGTTGTAACCGCAATCGTCCCAATAGAGTATGCCTGCGGGATGGATAGAAGGTTACGCTTCAGTAGACTAGACCAATCCGGCTTACGGTCGAGTATTTGCCGCAACCTCTCGTTAAGGAAGTCTACGGCCAGAGTCCGGTCCAGGCCGATGCGCTGCTTGCACACGCGGTTCTGCATCGACTGTAGGGTCTCTGTAAATTGGGCCATAGCTTCTCTTTATTTGGAATCGAGCCCCACAGCAAAGCATTTTTCGCCTTCAGTTTACCCTAAGGCGATCTGGTTAATTCTACTGCTCTCTAAGTTGTGAGCGCTAGTGAGCGCTCCGGTTTAGTTCCTGCTTCAGCGACCACAGTTTCACTCGCCGTTGCCAGCAAGCCAGCGCCACAGTCTCCACAGGCGTAGATTTGGACGGAGCCCGCCCTATTTTGTTTCAGATTCACAGCCGCATTCACGTCCCGGTCGTGGATCGTGCCGCACCCGCGACACGCCCACTCCCGCATTGACAGCGGCATCCAATCGGTCTTGTCGCCGCACACGCTGCACAGCTTTGAGGATGGGAACCAGCGGTCGCACACGGTCAGGTGTGAGCCGTAGAGCGCAGTTTTGTATGCCAACTGGCGGCGGAATTCACCCCAACTAGCGTCGCTAATCGCTCCGGCGAGAGCGTGGTTTTTGCTCATCCCGGAAACGTTCAGATCTTCAATGCAAATCTCGGAGTGCCCCTTTGCCAGCCGCGTCGTGAGTTTGTGCAGGAAGTCGGCCCGCACATTCGCCACTTTGCGGTGCTGCCGCGCCAGCTTCATCGCGGCCTTGTGGCGGTTCGCCGACTTCAGTTTCTTGCGAGAGAGCCAGCGCCCCAGTCGGCGCAGTTTCCGTTGCGCCCGCTTGAGCGGCTTCGGCGCGTCGATCTTCTCGCCGGTCGAGAGCGTGGCGAAGGTCGTCAACCCTAGGTCCACCCCGATGGGGTCGCCCGCTGGCATGTCGGGCGCGGCGTGCGCCATCTCGACCATAATTGAGATGAACCACCGATCCGCCGTCCGACTCACCGTAGCAGACATGATCTTGCCGCTGAACCGCAGCTCCTCCCGCAGACGAACGGCCCCGATTACAGGAAGCCGAACGGACTTCCCGGCGACCGCCATCTTGTCGTTGGCGACGTAGAAGGCATCCCGCGCTTTGCCCTTCTTCTTGAACGTCGGTCGCTGGGCCTTGCCGCCCTTTTTGATCGCGTCGAAGTAATTTCTAAACGCCGACTGAAGGTTGGCGAACGGCTGCGAGTGGGCATCCCGGTGAAGTCTCACCATCCACGGAAACTGCTCCTTGTAAATGCTGTTGAAGTACCGCTTTAGCTCAGTCGCCTTGGGCTTGCCGCCTATCTCGTGCTGCGCGTTCCACTCATTGAGCGCCCAGTTATAAACGAACCGAGAACAGCCCGCCGCACGGGCGAAATACTCCCGCTGCTTGGTGGTCGGATCGAGTTGGATGCGGTGCGCCAGCGTCATTTGAGGGCATCCTTGAGAGCCTTACGGTAATTTCGCAAGCCATATAGCCGAGATGAGAAGCAGAAGGTCTGTTACCTCTTTCTTTTGAGCTTCGAACGAAAAACACTGGCATTCTGCGAAAAAACAGTATTGGAATTCCGTGAAATCGTAACCGTCGCATTCCCGTCCACGGCAGTCAGCAGCCCCCAGCCCACGTTCGTGCACGCGCCCGGCAGTGTGACGTACAGGACTGCCGGGCTGGTCGGCTGCGGAAAGCTGACAGACAGCGTGTAAACCTGCGCTGGCGGAAAATTCAGCGTTTGATAGACGCCACCCCAACAGGCGAGCCCATTCTGCATGTCTGTGATCGCGTTCACGACAGTACAAGGAGATCCAGGTCCAGACGCCACCGTCTGCCCCTGCGCTTGCATCTCCAGGCACAACCCCATACAGACGCAGAACAGGATCGCAGCCAGTGGCCAGACGAAAGAGGACAGATGAATACGCATGTTATTGAGCAATGGAAACCTACGGTCCGACTACCATCGGTACGCTCCGTCGTTCGTTTGAAAAGTTAGTACCATACGAATAAAATACGTTGCCTACTGCCCCGTCACTGTGAACTGGCAGGTTTCCGCCACCATGGCGGCATTCGCCGGAAATGTCACGGTATTCCATGTCACCGCAGGATTAAACGCCCCGCAAGTTGCACCCGCGATTGTCAAGACTGGAGTCGATAAGTATTGAAACGGCACGGGGACCGTATACGTCTGGGCCGTGCTTGTCTGTTGATAGGCGGCCAAATAGCAAGACACGATATGGGGGTTTCCAAAAGTGGATTCAGAGCAAGATGCTGTCCCCGCCGTTCCGGTGACGCTCGTATTGACCAGCCCCATTAGCGCAAAGATGACCTGGTTGATTGACGGATAAATGCTAGCATACCCCGTCACGTCTACCGGTACAAAGATTCCTGATACACCTCCGACCGCTCCTGTTCCCCCACGCTTCAGGACGATATTTGAGTCACTATGAGCATGAGTGCTCATGTCGATTCTGGCGGCAGCGCTGGCATTATTCCAGTACGAAACGTCGATTTCGATATTCGAGTTGGCTGCGCTAGTGGAGTCGATTACGATCCCCGCCGCAGGCGACGGTTGCTGAATTGTCCCCCCGCGAACGGTGATGCCGGTAACACCGTTTAGATCCATCTGCCCCACAGTGTTTCCTTCCAGCCAAATGTCGTTGAACGTGATGGAGTTGGTGCCAGGCCCCTGGATGTTGACGCCATACTTGCCTGAGGTCGTAGCGCTTGAGGCGGTCTGATGATCGAACAGAATCCCCACTGTGTTGCCGGTGATGAGTACTTGGTCTGCGGCGTTCGCATTCGCGTACACGTTGCTGACGAGCCCCTCGCTAATCGAGTTTCCAACGCCCTGGAGATTGAGACCAACTCCCCCATTAGAATTCAACCGATTATCACGGAGGACAAAATCGTAGACAGTGGACATACGGGCACCATCCCTGCCACACGACACGCCCGTTACTCTCTGAATGTCGAACTCGCTCACGTAATTCGGGGACGTGGGAGTAATGGAGACGCAATCCTGTCCTCCTGTGAGCGTCAGATCAGTCACCGAGATGTTGTGGATCGCTGCCGATGTTCCAATGCTGATGACGTTGTTCGATGCGTTAGTCTCAGAGATCAAGGTCCCGAGCGCGGGCGAATTGTAGATGGAAGACCCGGAACCACGAAGGATCACGCTAGTGCTGGTAATAGAGATTCCGGGGTTGGCGTTCGTGGAAAAAGTGCCGCTTGGAAGCGTCACCACGGCGGGCTTACTAATCGCCATGGTTACAGCGGAAGTCCCAGACGGCGTGAAGCCGCTGGCATTTATCGTGCAGCCGGTCGCGGGACAAGCCGCAATGGCCGTATTGACCGCTATGGCCAGATCTCCGGTACCTCCCACAAGCACCGTAGTGCCTACCACAAGATTCCCCGACACACTGCTCCCCGCAGTCCACACATTCGTAGCCGAGCAATACTTCCTCAGCCCCGTCATCGTGTTGAAAATATCCGCCGTCGTGCCCGGCGTGCAGGTTCCAGGATCGGTCGCAACCTGCGTCACGCCATTGAGGTTTGTCTGCGCGACAAGCTGGCTGGATGCGTTCGAGCCCAGCACGTTCGCGGAGGCGGGGACGGAGGAGCCGTTGACTTTCGCCACGCCGGGGTTCGGGTAGGAGCCCGAGAGGTCGCCACCAGCGGTTCCGGTTGGAGGAGCGCCCACCGCCGAAGATACCGCTGGTACATATGCGCCTGTGACAGACACTTGCGGCGTGCAATTCGTCGTGACGGTCGCGGAGCATGGGGGCCGAACTGACGCAGGTCTGGTGCCTTGCGCCAGACAGCCCAGCGCCGTTAAGAGAAACAAAATTGCTGTTCGCATAATATGATTCCTTGTCTGGATCGAGACTCCTCAAAAATGAAAGGGGCAGGGGCAATCGCCCTCCGCCCCTCAAGTCAGTAAACCGGCCCTTGCCCTACCGAACTTCCTTCCGAACCTTCTTCCGGCCCTTGTGCTTTCGCGCCATTGAAAGTCCCTCCTTTCTGCGCCCTGTCACTTCATGACAAGGACGCATAAATACGGCGTAACGGTAGTAGCCGCCTGAACAAAGAAGTTATTGAGATCGGTTGTCATCCCGCCAGACATGCTCTGCCCGCTCCACGCCGATGCACCCGCAGTAAGTTCTAAACCTACGCCGACA
>Ga0224555_1001161_pt1 | contig 37961 bp, 32 predicted proteins | sample 714S23034metaG_FD_180687 | JGI IMG/M metagenome (GOLD analysis project Ga0224555, IMG submission 180687) | Peat soil microbial communities from Stordalen Mire, Sweden - 717 S2 30-34 | ecosystem: Environmental > Terrestrial > Soil > Wetlands > Peat | place: Sweden: Norrbotten County, Stordalen... | reverse complement strand
GCCGCCGTCGTCCGGGGCCGACATGATGCAATCCGCCCTGCTCGGGCCCGGATATTCGGACGACCAGATCGAGGCAGCCCTTTGTTCTCACGGCGCGGCCTATCGACGGCTCGAGACCGGCGATCTGCTCGACTTCACGGTCGAGCTTCTGAAAACCGAAAAGGTCGTCGGCTGGTTCCAGGGCCGGATGGAATTCGGCCCGCGCGCCCTGGGCGGTCGGTCCATACTGGGCGACGCCCGCTCCCCGCGGATGCAGTCGGTGATGAACTTGAAAGTCAAGTTCCGTGAATCCTTCCGGCCCTTTGCTCCCGTCGTGCTCCGCGAGCGTGTCACCGATTATTTCGATCTGGACGTTGATTCGCCCTACATGCTGCTGGTGGCGCCGGTCAAAGCCGAATTGCGCCTGCCTCCGCAGCCCGGAGTCCGGGGCTTCGATTTGCTCAAACAACCCCGTTCCACCCTCCCCGCGGTCACGCACGTCGATTATTCGGCGCGCATCCAAACCGTGGAGCGCGACGGCAATCCGCTGCTCCATGAGCTGCTCGTCCGCTTCGAACGCGCCACCGGCTGCGCCGTCCTCGTCAACACCTCGTTCAATGTTCGCGGCGAACCTATCGTTTGCACTCCCGACGATGCCTACCGGTGCTTCGTCAACACCGAAATGGATTTCCTCGTCATGGGGAGTTTCGTCCTGGACCGAACTGCACAACCGGCCCGGCGGATCGATCGGCGCGTTGCACCCCAGTCGGACTGACATGAAATTGAAACTCAAAGAAGACCCGAAGGAATGGCGCAAGGCGACGCTGCTGACCGCGCTGGCGCTGGCGGTCCTCAGTATCGTGCTGCGCTGGCGTCGCATCCTGCCCGTCACCGGTTTCGCCGCGGCTCTCGCCGTGCTCGGCGGCGTAGCGCTCTGCGCTGTGCTGCGACCCGGATGGTTTCGCGGTTACTACCGGTTTTCCAGCCTGATCGGCTTTTACGCCGCCCAGTGCCTCGGCATCGTTGCCCTTGTGGTGCTGTTCCTGTTTGTGCTCACGCCGCTCGGCTGGGCTCTGCGTCTGGCAGGCAAGAACCTTCTGCAACTCAAACCCCGCCGCACGGCGGCGACGTATTGGCATCCGACGGACGAAAGCAGTCCGCTGGATCGCCTGTTCTGAATCTCCCGTCCTTCAGGTCAAAGGGTTTTTTGTGGCCGGTTTCACCACGAATTGGATCGGCCGCCCGGCCCCGTTCCCTCTCGTGATGGCGCCGGATGCGCAGATTCTCGAATGTGAATGGTGACCGGATTATTTGCCGTTTATGCCCGGATCAATACCATTGCCATCATCGGTGGAAATCTGAGGCCCATCGGTCCAGATCAATTATGGTTTCCTCGCGTGTTAACAGGCTCTTGACATGCTCCCAAAGAGCGGTATATTAAAACTGGCTCGCTTCCCTGGGCGGCTTCCAAGGTGTCCCTCTCTAGTCCGGCTGAATTCAAAGCCTAAACCATGAACTGCTGCATAACCGCAGCCGATACATCTATGAATATATTACTGCAAAACAAAAAGACATTCAGCTACGTAAGGGACCTTTCTACGTGGACGATGCAACGCGAAAAAGCGCACCTGTTTGAAACAGGGATCGAGGCCCTCTTTTTCTGCCTCAACCGCCGTCTTAAGAATATGCAGATTCTGGGCGAATTTGTTAACCCGCGAACCAATTTCACGATTCCGGTGACGGACCTCAGGGGCGGCTAATTTCTGGGCCTGTTCATGTTGAGAATTCGCAATTTGTGAACTCTTACAATAAGCCCGAGCGAGCATAGGCAACTCGCACCGGAGCACCAGGCGCGTCAGGGCCGCCGCCAGGTTGGCACGCCAGATCGCAAACGACTGGCTGGCACAACCCAGTGAGCCGACCCAACGCAGAAGAATGAAGTAAAATCTGAAGTCATTATGTCACGCCTTATAAAACCTTTCACCGAGATGTCTTTGAAATTACTCGCCCTCGACACTATCAACGACAGAAGCATTTCGCTGCAATTCCCGGCCTCGATGCCGCAACCGACCTTCCCCGGCGCGACGACTTCTCTTGAGCAGCCCATGGAACGTCCCCGCGCTCGTTTTGCGTACATTGGCGGATGGCACCATGGAGGAATCAACGAATGACCGCCAGAGGAGTGTTAAAAGTTTCCGAACAATTCCGAACACTCAAGCCGTGGCCCGTAATCCCAGCCGGGAGAGCGAGAAGGCCTGACTTTTTAAGTTAATCCCTTGACACTACGCGAATTACGTAGCCCGTAAGTTGTTGCAACTTAAGAAGGTCCGGCCTGCGGCTTGGAAGACGCAGGCCGGGAGTGGGAAATGGCCTTTCGGCCGAAGATTCTAAAAAACTTCAGCTTTCAGACCGGCGACCTGGCGCACGGTGTGAGCGATCCGCGACAACGATTTCAGCGGAAGATGGCTGATGCCCGAATTCGGGGTCGGGCGCGACGCCGAGTAAATTTGCACGAGCGGGATCTGGGCGCCGCCAGCTTTCAGTTGTTTGAGCCGTTGCGCGTACTGTTCGATCTCCTCGAGCGACGGTTCCTCGCCGCTGATCGACGGGAACAGGCTCTGGATGGTCACCGGCCGCTGCCGGGCGAGAATCAAGATGTTGTCCAGCACTTTCTCGAGCGGAATCTCCATCCGATTCACCCGGTTCACGTATGCCTGGGTGCCGCCGTCGAGCTTGGCCCAGATTTCATCCGACTTGGTGAAGAACTTGAGACCCTGCTGCACGCCCGGCTGGTCGAGGCCGGTGGCGTTGGTCATCAGAACCAGTTTGAAAAAGGGGACACCGCCCAGGGCGCGGATGTGAACCACGGCCTGCACGCATTCCGCAAAGTTCGCCGCGAATGTCGGCTCGCCGTCTCCGCTCAGCGCGACGTGCCGCAACTGGAGCAATTCGTCCGGCAGCGCGTGATACCATGGACGCTCCCGCAAACGCCCTTCGCGGACCGCGGCCAGGGTCTTTTTGAGTTCCACCGCCATCGCCTCGGGATCCATCCGCAGTTCGCGCGGTGGATCGGTGCGGTGGACTTCGCAATAGACGCACCCGAAGTTGCATTGCTTGTCGGGGTTCATGTTCACCCCCACGGAAAGACCGCGGGCGCGGGCGGAAACCACGACGTAAACAAATCGGTTGTCCAGGAAATCGCGCGGCGACCCAAAGGCCGTCTCGTGTACTGGAATGGTGCGGGCGAGGATCCGCGTTTTTTTCTTCTCCGCCTGCGGGCTTGCCTCACTAAGATGATGACTGACTTCTTCCACAATCGTTAAATCACGTTAATATCGCTGTCACTCCTCGACTACACGATGCTTGTCAAAAATTGGACATTTTTTGCGTGGAATCCCGCGATTTTGGAGTGGGACGATTGCCGGGTGACATTTTTCGGGAGGAGCAGAGCGGGCCTGCCGAGGCGGACCCACCCGTTGAAACCACACCTCCCCGCGCCCCGCTTTGGTTGACTTCGATTACCCGCGCCTTTAGCTTGCCATCGATGAACACGCTGCAAGATTCGCTGCTGGAACTCGTCCGCCGCACCTCGGCCGAGATTCCCGACGACGTCCACCGGGCAATTCTCGGGTCGCTCGAACAGGAAAAGAAGGGCACGATTGCGGAAAGCGCGATGAAAATCATCGACCAGAACATCGCGCTGGCCAGGAACAAGTCGCAGCCCATCTGCCAGGATACCGGCAGCATCATCTTCTACGTCGAATGCCCGGTCGGCTACGACCAGGTTGCCTTCGAGGACGCCGCCCGGGAAGCGGTCAAGCTCGCCACGAAAAAGGGTTTCCTGCGACAGAATTCCGTGGACTCGATGACCGGCAAGAACGACGGCACGAATGTCGGCCCGGGATCACCGGCGATTCATTTCCATCAACATCGCTCGTCCGAAGTGAGCGTGCGGCTTGTTCTCAAAGGTGGCGGTTGCGAAAATGTCGGCGCGCAATACTCGCTTCCGGAGGAGAAGCTCAAGGCCAACCGCGACCTCGATGGCTGCCGGAAATCGATCCTCGATGCCGTGCTGCAGGCGCAGGGCAAGGGCTGCGGCCCGGGCATTCTGGGCGTGTGCATCGGCGGCGACCGCGCCACGGGATATGAGTTCTCCAAACAGCAATTCCTGAGGAAGCTCGACGACCACAATCCGGATCCGGAGCTCGCCAAGCTCGAGCAGGACATCGTCGAAACGGCCAACAAACTCGGCATCGGTCCGATGGGTTTCGGCGGCAGGACAACTTTGCTCGGCACGAAAATCGGCGTGTTGAACCGATTGCCGGCCTCCTATTTTGTCAGCGTCAGCTATATGTGCTGGGCGTACCGTCGCCAAGGGGTGACACTCGATTCCGATGGAAGGATTGAAAAATGGCTGTATTGAAAATGGACGGGATGGCAGTGCCCGATTGCGGTCGGAGCCGGCATTCCGATGATCCATCGATCCAAGACTCGAAGACTCCATGAAAGAACTTTCATTCCCCTTCACCGAAGAGAAAATTCGCGCGCTGCAGGTCGGCGACGAAGTCGCCATCACCGGCACCGTGTTCACTGGCCGGGACGCGGTCCATAAATATCTTCACGACGGCGGTCGGCTTCCCTCCGGCGTGAACCTCCGGAATGGGATTTTGTATCACTGCGGCCCGGTGGTCATCAAGGATGCACAGGGCCAATGGAACTGCACCGCGGCCGGCCCGACGACGTCCATCCGCGAAGAGCCGTATCAATGGGAGGTCATCCGCGACCTCGGCCTGCGCGGGGTGATCGGGAAGGGCGGCATGGGGGACAAGACGCTCGAAGCCTGCAAACAGCATGGCTGTGTCTATCTGCACGCGGTCGGCGGCGCGGCCCAGGTCCTGGCCGAGTGCATCAAGCGCGTGCGCAATGTTTACATGATGGAACAGTTCGGCGCGCCTGAAGCGATCTGGGAATTTGAAGTCGAACACTTCCCCGCTGTGGTTACCATGGATGCCAACGGCCATTCACTCCACAAGGAAGTCTTCGCCGCCAGCCGCGAGGAACTGGAAAAATACCTGTAAGGAAACCGTCACGGCTACCCGGCCGCATCGATCAATTCGATCCGCCGCTGGTGTCTCCCGCCTTCAAAGGGCGTCGCGAGCCATACGCGAACCATTTCCAGCGCGGTTTCGACATTGATCATGCGTTGCCTGATGGAAATTGCCGGGGTTTCCAAAAGGACGCGGCTCCGGCTGGCGAAGCGCCTTGAAGAAGGCTATAACTGCGGTGTGACATCCGCCCTTCGTGTAGTCTCACCTCCGGCGAAGCCATTGATGGTTTATGATGGCGACTGCAACTTTTGCACGCTGTGCATTCGACGCTGGCAGCATGCGACGGGCGGGCGCGTGGACTATCTCCCCTTTCAAGACCTGCAAATCGCCGCGCGTTTCCCCGAGATCCCGCGCGAGCGATTCGAATCCGCCGTTCAACTGATCCAGCCCGACGGTTCGGTTGTCGGCGCCGCCGAAGCGGTGTTCCGCGCCCTTGCGGTCGATCGCCACGGACGCTGGCTCCTCGATTGGTACCAGCATTCACCGTTTTTCTCCCGCACCGCCGAATCGACCTACCACTTCGTGGCGTGTCATCGCACGCTGTTTTCCGTCCTCACCCGCTGGCTCTGGGGACGGCATGTCGAACGGCCCACCCAGGTTCTCGTGCGATGGACTTTTCTCCGGTGCCTTGGAGTGATTTACCTCATCGCGTTCGCGTCGCTCCGTGGGCAAATCATGGGACTGATCGGAAGCGACGGAATTCTGCCGGCCAACCTGACGATGGCAGCCGCGACGCGGCAGGTGACCGTGGAGCACATCGGTTGGGATCGCTATCACCTGCTCCCGACCCTTTGCTGGTTGGATTCCAGCGACGGTTTCCTGCGGTTTCAATGCGCCGCCGGCATTGCGCTGTCGATCCTGCTGATCTTCGGCATCGCGCCGGCGCCGTGCTTGTTTCTACTGTGGCTGATTTATCTGTCGCTGACGAGCGTGAGCGGAGTGTTCCTTGGATTCCAATGGGACAACCTGTTGCTCGAGACGGGTCTCCTGGCCCTGTTCTTCGCGCCGCTCCAACTGCTGCCCCGCGGTCCGTCGCGCGAAGGCCCGCCATCCCGAGTGGCGCTCTGGCTGCTGCGCTGGCTGCTTTTCAGGCTGATCTTCGAATCCGGCTGCGTCAAATGGTTGAGCGGCGATCCGGCCTGGCGCCATCTGACGGCGTTGACCTTCCATTACGAAACGCAGCCGCTGCCGACGTGGATCGGCTGGTACGCGCACCAGCTCCCGGTGTGGATTCAAAAAAGCGAGGCGGCCTTGATGTTCGCGATCGAACTGGCCGTTCCGTTTCTGATCTTCGGGCCGCGCCGGCCGCGGCAATTTGCGTGCCTCGCGTTCGTTGCGCTTCAGATCTGCATCCTGCTGACGGGGAACTACGGCTTCTTCAACCTCCTGACGTTGGCGCTTTGTCTGACGCTGCTCGATGACGCGGCCCTGCAACGTTGGTTGCCGAAATGGCGGACGGAGCCGCCGCCGACAGAGAGCTCCGCCGCGCAGGGGAGCGAGGCAAAACCGGCGCGTGACTCGCGCGCGCTTCGCTGGCCGGCGTATGCGACCCTGCCTGTGGCCGCGCTCGTGGCGTGCACCTCCTACGTCCAACTCTTCGGGATGTTTGGGGTTCGTCTGCCCGGGCCGGAGCCGGTCCTCGCTGTTTACCGCCTGCTGCTGCCGTTGCGCTCCTTCAACAACTACGGCCTGTTCTCAGTCATGACAACATCCAGGCTGGAAATCATCCTCGAAGGCAGCAACGACGGCGTCAAATGGGAGGCTTACGAATTCAAATACAAACCGGGTGAGCTGAGGAACCGGCCGCGCTTCGTCGCACCCCATCAGCCGCGCCTGGACTGGCAGATGTGGTTCGCCGCGCTGGGGGATTACCGGCACAGTCCCTGGCTTGTTAATTTCTGCCTTCGGCTTCTGCAAGGCTCACCCGAACCGACGGCGTTGCTGGCACACAATCCTTTTCCCGGCACTCCGCCACGCTACGTTCGCGCCCTGGTTTACGAGTATCACTTCACGGATCCGGATACCCGCCGGAGCACCGGAGACTGGTGGCGGCGCGATTACAAGGGGATCTATTTGCCGTCCATTTCACTGCGTCAAACGGATTGAGCCGCGTGCCCAACCGCGTTGGAGTCACACTCCTGTCGGACGATATCCGCTCTTGAGAATGGCGGCATCCAGCGCCGCCACGTCCGTCTTCGCGGCATCAAACGTCACCGTTGCCCGCGCAGCCGGGCGATCCACGCGCGCGGTCTTGACTCCGGGCACCCCCCGCAGGGCGTTTTCGATCCTGCGCGCGCAAAGGTCGCAGGTCATGCCAGCCACCCCGATTTCGCGGGTTTCCAAAGCCGCGTCACTCCGATCGCTCCCGGTGTTCTCCATAGAATTGGTTTGATGCTCGCACAAACACAGGCCGGCGCAAGTGCGCATCAGCTCAGGACGCGGAGACCGGCAACCCCTCCGTTCAGAGATCAACGGGGCCACCAGTTGTCCGGGATACTTGCGTCGAGTGGATCGATGGTGGTGGGAGGGAGCGTGGCGGCGGCGCGTTCGAGGTCACCGGCGTGCTTCTGCAATGCCAGCAGCGCGGAACGACCTTCTGTGACCCAGATCAAAACGTAGCCACGGTCCACAAATCCACGGGTCGCAATCGTGCCTGTGTGAAATCGAGGATGATGTAATCGACCGGATAATCGCGAATCAACTGGTCCCAGTGAGGGCCGCGTTTGTCGTAAAAGCGATCATTGAGATCGAAGGTGGATTCGGGAAAGGTGGTTTCATAACGGCCATCCATCGAAATCCGGATGCGCGGATAAAGCCGCCACGAGCAATAGCAGCCCCATTGGAACGGCGTCGCCAGGTCCCCCCCGGCCCGGGCCCTCGAGAGAATATCCGCCTCGCGCACAGGATCGTGGCCGACCGGTGCGAGCACCTGAAACAAGGCATCCGGCAGAATGAAAGTGGCGGCAATGATCGCAACGGCCCCGTGAACGAGGGCCACCGCCAGCACCGGGTTGGCCGCCGCCCGCCATCGCTGGGGCATCCGCGCGGCGACATCCACCAGGGCCGTCCGCAAAAACGGTCCGGCGAACGCCAGTGTCGCGACGCCGAAAAACGGCGCGTGCCGGCGACTGCGCCACGCCAGCACCGAGGTGATCCCGGGAAGGATCAGACCGGGCCAGCTTTTTTTCTCCGTGCGCCGCCACGCCACTGCGAGCAACACGGCGACCAGTGCAAAGAGAACCCGGAAGCCGATAAACGCGTCGTTGGCGAACAACGGCAGCGGCTGCCACTCGGCAATGCGCGGGCGCGGGTTGAGAAGGGCCGGAACCAGGTAGGTCCAGAATCGGAACCCATAAATATTCACCAGCGTCGCCGCACCGCAGGCGATCGCGGCCGCCAGCATCCGCCCGACCTGGTGACGCGCGAACAGCGAGCAGGCCGTGTAAACGACGAGGGCGCCCAATCCGGCGACGAAGCCACCGTGAACATTCGACCAGATTGCCATCAGCGGAGGCAGCGCCAGAACCGGCCATGGTTTGCCGGCGCGGATGTCCTCGAGACCGAGCAGGGTGACGGCAAAGAAGCAATAGGTGAAGGCATGACTTCGCAACACCGGGATGTAGCCGGCCAAAATGCACGCGGCGGCGGGAATCGCCAGCAGCAGCAATGTTTCCCAGTCACAACCGAGTCTCCTCCCGGCGCCGATCGCGCCCAAAACCGCGCCGAACGCGAGAACCATTTTCAGGGTCATCAACCCGGCTGGTCCAAATGCCTTGAGCACGCCGAAGAAGATGGCGCCGGCGCCCCACTCATGTTCGGTATAATGCGGCAGCACGGGCGTGAACGCGAAGAGGTCGTGTGCCGGCACCGTGCCGTATTTCCATACGTGCGCGCCGATCGCGAGTTTTCCCCAGAGATCGCCATCGGCGAAATGGTGGGCGGCGAGAATGACGGCGAAGGAAAAAAACCGAGAGCGAAGGCGAGCGTGCGCGTAGTGAGTTCTCGTGCGGGCTCTGATTTCATGCGGCGCGGGCGGCTTGCCGATGCGCGAATGATGCGCAACGCGGCCGTTCGGCGGCAAGGAAAAAGGGGGGTGATTGGATCTGAGGAGGATGAGGAGCGCGGCTGTATGCGAAGCGCAATGGCGTCCAGTTAAGGAGACAGTCGGTCGTGAAAAAATGGGTGCGGCGCAAGCGACAGCCCCGCAGGGGCGACCTGGTTGTGGAACCGACGCCAAAAAAATATTTCCGAGCTCCGTCAGGAGCGACATCTGCCGGATAAATCCGGCGATCCGCCCGGGAACATTGCATGTGGAATTGAACTCGTGCTAAGTTGCTCCCGATGCCGGATATCGTCCTGACCACGCTGAACGCGAAGTACATTCACGCGGCGTTTGGCCTTCGTTATTTGTTCGCCAACCTCGGCTCCCTGCGCCCGGACGCGTGCATCGTCGAGTTCGACATTCATCAACGGCCGGTGGACATCGCGGAAGTCCTGCTCGCCCGAAACCCAAAAATCATTGGCTTCGGCGTTTACATCTGGAACGTGGGGCCCACCACCGAGGTGATTGCGACGATCAAGCGCGTCCGGCCGGATGTCACCGTCATTCTCGGCGGCCCGGAGGTCAGCTATGAAATCGAGGGCCAGCCGGTGGCGCAGCTTGCCGACCATGTCGTCACGGGCGAAGCCGATCTGGCCTTTGCGGAGGTGTGCCGGGTGTTGCTCGGACGGCGCCCGCCGGGATCCCTCTCCGCGGAAAGCCCGGCCGCAACGGGGCAACAGTCCCTCGGGCTGCCGAAAGTGATTCCGGCCGAGTTGCCCGAGTTATCCCGGCTGGAGCTGCCGTACGCCCTTTATACGGACGAGGACGTGGCGCACCGGATCATCTATGTCGAGGCCTCGCGCGGATGCCCATTTACGTGCGAGTTTTGCCTGTCGTCCCTCGACATTCCTGTCCGGCAGGTTCCGCTGCCCGCTCTGTTGGAGCAGTTGCAGCGGCTGCTCGACCGCGGCGTGAAACAGTTCAAATTTGTCGATCGCACGTTCAATCTGAATATCAACACCAGCCGGGCCCTCCTGCAATTCTTCCTCGAGCGTTACCGGCCCGGCCATTTCTTCCATTTCGAGATGGTGCCGGACCGGCTGCCCGAGTCGCTGCGCGGAGTCATTGCGCAATTCCCTCCCGGCGCGCTGCAATTCGAAATCGGCATCCAGACGTTCAACGAAGACGTCGGCCGCCTGATCCAGCGACGGCAGGATTATGCGCGACTGGCCGACAACCTCCATTTTCTACGGAACAAAACCAGGGTCCATATCCACGCGGATTTGATCGCCGGCCTGCCCGGCGAAGCGCTGGAGAGTTTTGCGGCCGGCTTTGACCGGCTGGTGTCGCTCGGCCCGCATGAAATCCAGGTCGGCATTCTCAAACGGCTGCGCGGCACGCCAATTGGCCGCCACGATGCCGAGTGGGGAATGGTTTATAATCCGCACCCCCCCTACGAGATCCTGCAGAGCCGGCTGATTGATTTCGCCACGATGCAGCGGATGCGACGCTTCGCGCGGTATTGGGACCTCGTCGGCAACAGCGGCAATTTTGTCGAATCCGCTCCGTTGATCTGGAGCGGCGGCGCTTCGCCGTTCCGGGCGTTTATGCGCTGGAGCGACTGGCTGCACGGGCGCATCGGACGGACCGATGGCATCGCGCTGGCGCGGTTGATGGAGCTGCTGTTCGAATTCCTGGTGAGCGATCTCAAACTCGACGTCGCGGAGACAGCCGGAGCCATGTGGAACGATTACAGGCGGGGCGGACGACGGGACAAGCCTGCCTTCCTGAAAGACATGGTGCCGACGGAAGCGCCGCCGGTCCCGGACCGCAATGAAAAGTCCGGACTACCCAAGCGGCAGGCGCGGCATCTGGCGCAAGAAATCGCGCGCGCGGCAAAGACTTGAAAGAGGGACGCAATGGAGTAAACTGGCCGCATGAAATTCCTTGCTGCGATTGCCGCCTATTTATTGATCGCCCTTGTTTTGGGTTGGGGCATCCTGCTGGCGGTGAACGGCAGTTTCTGGCTGCTGGCCGCCGGAGTGCTGGCCTACGTGGTCGCCTTCGCGCGGATCGGATGCTTGCCTTCAAAATCCCATTGACGACCCGCGCCCGGCGTCAGGTAGCGCCCAGGGCGCGGGACTGACAGTTGCTTTACTCGGCGGCTGGAATGGCATATCATCGCAGCATGCAATTCCCCGCCAGGCTGTTCTCCATGTTGGCGATGACTGTTGCCGCGGCAAACGTCTGGGCGGGAGGAAGCGGGGTTAACGTGATTGTTGTTGTCAACCAGAACAGCAGCAATTCGGTTCAACTTGGCAATGATTACTGCGAGCAGCGGGGAGTGCCGCCCCAAAACCTTTTTCGGATGACAGGCTGGACCGGCGGCTCGATTACGTGGAGCTTAAGCGACTTCCAGACCCGCCTTCTCAACCCCATGCTGGCCATGCTCGCCAGCCGCGGCCTGACCAACCAGGCCGAGTTTGTGCTCCTCTCCATGGACGTCCCCTATCGGGTGGAGGACAGCGGAAGCCAGAACAGCACCACGTCGGCCCTGTTCTACGGTTTCAAGTACGACGGTGCGCCAGGGCCGGGGTTGCCGACCAGTTGCTCGATCCCTGACACCTCCTCCAACAGCTACGTCTTCTCCGAGTTGCCGTTCGGCGATGCGCCGCCCAGCGCGGTTTATACCAATTCGTTGCTGGCGATGATGCTCACCGACGTCAGCCTGGCCGGGGCCGAAAGCATCCTGAGCCGGGGCGTGGCCAGCTATGCTTCGTATCCGACACAGGCCGTTTACCTGGCCAAAACCGACGACGTCGCCCGGAATGTCCGGTTCGTAGAATTTGACGATGCCATCTTTGACTGCCGGGTGGCAGGCGATATGTCCCTGGTGTATTTGTCCACCGACTCGACCTCGTTCACAAACCTACTCGGCCTGCTGACGGGGCTGGGGAACTATTCCCTGCCTGCAAACGCCTTTGTGCCCGGCGCGATCAGCGATACTCTGACGTCCTTCGCCGGCTACATCCTCGAAGACAGCGGGCAGACCCCTTTGCTTGCATTTCTTGACGCCGGCGCCGCCGCCAGCTACGGCACCGTGGTGGAGCCCTGCAACTACACCAATAAGTTTCCCAACCCCCTGGATTATTTCTATCAGGCGCGAGGATTCTCCCTCGCGGAAGCATACTACCAGAGTCTCCAGAACCCCTACCAGGGCCTGATGGTGGGTGAACCGCTTGCGGCGCCATTTGCACGCCCCGGCAGCGCCGACTGGAGCTCGTTGGCAGACGGCGCAGTGCTCAGCGGCTCCCCAACCTTCCAGCCGTCGTTCTCCAGCGCGGCTTCAAACCTGCCGCTGAGCCGGGTGGACCTGTTCGTGGACGGCGATTTCTTTCAGACCATGACCAACATTCCACCGGCCTCGGGAAACGTCCTGTCGGCCGTCGTCAATGGTTTCACCGTCAACTACACCGTGCCGGCCAACGCCACTGTCGCGTCCGCTGCCGCCGGCCTCGCGGCGGCCCTGAACGCGCACGCCAACTCGACCCACGTGCAGGCCTACCCGATGGGTGATCGGATTCAACTGCAGTCGCTGAGAGAATCAGTTCCGGGCGGCAGTGTTACCTTGAGCACCGGCACCGCCAGCGGCTCCGCGCCGCAACTGACAACCCTGCTGACAGCGGCCCGCCCAACTTTTCTCGACACCAGCGCGACCGGTTATGTCCAGATTCTGGTGGGCAACGCGCCACAGGTGGGTGATTGGCTGCAGTTCCGCTTCACCAAGACCAACGGCGTCCAGGTGACGGTGGCCGTCACAAACACCACGAGCGGCGCCACCATCGGCGCGCTTGCCCAGAGCCTGGTGAACCTGATCAATGCCACCGCTTCCCTGCAATCCTCCGACGGCTTGTCCGCTTCGGACTTCATAGACTATGACCCCGAGGGTCTGACCGAGGCGATGTTCACTCTCTATGCCCGCTCGCCGGGCTGGCCCGCGGCCCAGATTCAGGAGGCACTCACCGTTTCGGCCGATCTAGAGAGCTCGCCGCCCGGGACGAGCCTCCTCGAGCAGAACCTCTCCGACCTCGAACCGCGCAACCATCTCTACGTCAGCTCGGGCGTGACATCCCTGCCCATCGATTTCGTCCTCGACACAACCCAACTCCCGGACGGTTACCATCAGTTGAGCGCCATTGCTTACGAGGGAACCAGCGTGCGCACACAAACCGGCGTTTCGCGGAACGTTCGGGTTCAAAACACCTCCCTGACCGCGAGTCTCGCCGCATTGCCGGCCGGGACGAATGCGACCCTCGATATGCAACCCCAGTTCACCGTGTCGGCCAACCTCCCGAACATTTCCCGCATCGAGTTGTTCACCACCGGCGGCTCGGCGGGAGTGGTGTCCAACCAGCAGGTCGCCGTCCTCTCACTGTCCTCCGCCAGTTTGGGCCTGGGATTGCACCCCTTCTACGCCCTGGTCACCGATACAGCCGGCGATCGCTACCAGACACAGACCGATTGGATCCGGATCATCCCTTCCATCACGGTCGCCATCACCGGTCCGCCATTGACATTGTCCTGGCAGACCATGCCGGGCCGCCAGTATGACATCCTGTCAACCACAAATCTTTCCGCCGCGTTCCAGACGGTCGCCTCCGTGACTGCGTCCAACACCGTCGTTCAGTGGCCCATTTCCGCCGCCAATGGGATCGCGCGCTTTTACCGTGTGAAACTGGACGAGTGACCGTTCAGCCGCAGACCCGGCGGTAAACCGCTTCGTAGCGCGGCACAATGGCCTCGGCGGAAAACTTTTCCCGCGCGCGCCGCTGCGCCGCCCGACCCATCGCCGCGCGGCGCTCGGGCTTCCCGATCAGGTCCTGGACCGCGGCGGCAAGAACATCGGGGTCATCCGACGGCACCAGCACACCGCTGACGTTATCCTCGACCACCTCCGGGATGCCGCCGACGCGCCGGGCGACGCTTGGACAGGCGAAGCACATGGCTTCGAGGATGCTCAGACAAAAACTTTCATTTTCCGACGTGAACAGACCGACGTCGGCGGCCTGGAGGTAATCCTCGATGTCATTGACCTTTTCGCGCACGACCACCCGGTCTTGGAGACCCAGCCGGCGCATGAGTTCGGTGAACGGCTCGAAACTGCCGCCGGCGAGGATGACCAGTTTGACGGCGTCGCGCGGGCGAAGGCGGGACACCGTTTCGAGCAGCAGATCGATCCGTTTCAACGGACGCAGGTTGGACGAGTGGAGCAGAAGGGTTTCATCGCGCACCCCCAGCTCGCGCCGCACCTCGTCGCGCGGCCGCCGTGGCGGGCGCGGCTCGAAAAAGTTGTGGATGACGTCCATCGGCCCGTCAAAACCGAGCAGCCGCCGCGTCTCCCGCTCGAGGAATGCGGACACCGTCGTGACGGCATCCGAACAGGAAAGGGCATGGTGGATGGCGGGCCCGTATCCGGGATCGCAGCCCAGCAACGTCGTGTCGGTGCCGTGGAGAGTGGTGACGACGCGGGGCTGGCGGTCCGGCGGGAGCATCGACCGGGCAAGGATCGCCGCCGTGGCGTGCGGCACGGCATAATGAACGTGGAGCACGTCCAGGCCCTGGTCGCGGCTCACTTCGGCCATCCTCACCGAGAGGGGCAGCGTGTAGTCCGGGTATTTGAACAACGGGTACTCATTGACTGACACCGGATGGAAATGGAGTCGCGGCAAATCAGAGGGCAGCCGGAACGGCCGCTCGTAGCTGATGAAATGCACCTCGTGACCGCGGCGCGCCAACTCCTCGCCCAACGAGGTGGCAAGGATTCCGCTGCCGCCCACGGTCGGATAACAGGTGATGCCGATCTTCATTTCGTCAGGTTGCGTCGCGCACGAACCATTCTCCATCACTCGAATTCAGTTTCCGAGGCGTCGGGATCAGAACCCTCGCGCCCCGCGGCATGCGGACGCCAGCGAATCCAGCACGATCGGGTCATTGGGGTATAATGCCATGGCGTGGCCGACACCCGCCCGGAGACCACGCAGGCGCGCCCGTGCGAGTTGCAGCTCGACGTAACGCCGGGCGGAGGCCTGGGAAGCGTGCGCTTCCATCGCGGCCGTCCACGCCGCCACGATCTCCGGCGCCGAAACGTCCAGGATCACCGGGGTGATGTCGGTGGGCTCGGCTTCAGGCGTCACCGCGTAGTAGTACAACTGTCCGATCGCGTGCGGAGGCGAATCGCGCAGTTCCGCCACGCCGCCATAGCGGGCGAGCCGGGCCGCGTCCCGGACGATCCGGCCGAGCCGGGCGTGGTCGGGATGCTGGTTCTCAACCAGGCTCGGCGCCAGCACCATTGCCGGCCGCGTCCGCCTGAGAATGCCCGCCAATTTGATGGCGTGCGCGGCGCGGACCTCGAGATGCGCATCTCCGTCCAGCTCGACGAACTCGATCGTGGCCCCGAGGAGCGCGGCGGACGCTTCCGCCTCGGCGACACGCTGGTCGGGGGCGCCGTGGCTTGCGGCTTCACCCCGGGAACAAACCACAAAGCGAGCCGGCCGGCCGGCGCGGGTCTCGCGGGCAACAACGCCGCCGCAGCCGAATTCAATGTCGTCCGGATGTGCGCCGAAGGCCAGCAACGGCGCCGGCTCAGGCGGGGAGTTCGGTCCAGGCTTCATCGGAGCGGTCGATGGTGTCACGATTGACAAATCGGATCTCGGATTCTTCGTCGCGGCGAAGGTAGGCCTGTTCGCCGGCGCCGGCAACATAATGCGTGCATCGAAGGACAGATTGCATCCAGCGAAACCGGGTGTCGCGCGTCGGGCTCACCTGCTCTTTCGCAAACGCCGCCGACGGCAGGGTCACAAAGGAATCCCCGCCTTCATGGAGCTTCAGGGCGCCGTCCGCGAACCGGGCCCGCACGGTCTCGCCTTCGTACGGAACGTCAACGAAAAATTCCGCCACCTCGCACGCCGCTCGCCGGAAGGAGGGATCGCTCGACCGTTCGACGCGGATGTTCTCGAGCAACCCCAGGCGGCGGTACATATCCAGGCAGAAGTCGGCCGCGTTGCCACCGGCGGCTTCCTTGAAAATGCGGATCAGGGGGTGATCGACATAATTGGGCAATTGAAGCGCGGTTTTCACCTGCCAGTCCGGGGGTATGCGCTTGAGGTAAAGGGGAGAAAACTTTCGCTGCAGTCTGTTCTCGAAGGCGAAGTTGAGCTGGGCGGGCTGGCCCGTCTTGCGATGGCGCAGGAGGGTTTTCGTCTCCCGCGGGTCGTGGTCGCTGTCGTGGTAGAAGAAGACGATTTGGCCGCCGATCTCGGCCTGCAACCGGCGGGCGGTCCGGATTTTGGCGACGAGAAAGCGGCGCGGGAAAAACCCGCAGGGCTGTTGGCCGAAGCAGATGACGGGCGCCGGGGTCATGGGGTGGACGGAGACGGCGCCGGCGGGTTGCCGGGGCCGAGCACGACCTGGAACAGGAGGCTCAGGAGAACGCAGGCGGCGCAGCCGATGAGGTTGTACCAGAGATAACTGATGTTCAGCGAAAAATAGAGGGCAATGACCATCGCCTGGGATGCGAGCGCCGCCCAGAAAATAGCGGTGCCGCCGACCCGCTTCACGAAAAAGGCGATCAGGAACAGGGCGAGCACCACGCCGTAGAAGATGGACCCCACGATGTTCACCGCCTGGATCAGGTTTTCAGCCAGATTCGCGAACAGGGCAAAGGCAAGTGCGACCATGCCCCACAGGAACGTGAACCACTTCGACGCGGTGACATAATGCGCGTCGTCCGCCTCGCGCCGGATCAGGTGGCGGTAGAAATCGATGGTGGTCGTCGAGCCGAGCGCGTTCAACTCCGCGGCTTTCGACGACAGCGCGGCGGCGAAGAATGCGGCGACCAGGAGTCCGATGATCCCATGCGGCAGGTGGTCCAGCACAAACGTGATGAATACGTAGTCGGCATCGTTGCCTTTCGTCCCCGGGCTGGCGGCCAGCACCGCGGCTTTTGCCTCCGTCCGAACCGCTTCGCTGTGTTCCAGGGCGGCCTGCGCCCCGGCTCGCGCGTCGGCCTCGGCCTTGCGGTCTCCGGCGTGCCTGGCGTCGAGCCAGGCGCGGATCAGGCGCGCCTTTTGCCCGTGGATGGCGGAGGACTCCCGTTCGAGGGAACGGAGCTTGCCGTCGGGGTCGTGTTTCACCGCGTAGTTCCAGGCAGCCTGGTTGAAAAAGACGGGTGGCTGTTCGAACTGGTAGAAGACGAAGACCAGCACCCCGAGCAGCAGGATGAAGAACTGCATCGGAATCTTGAGCATGGCGTTGAACATGAGTCCCAGCCGGCTCGCGCGCAAGGAGCTGCCCGAAAGATAGCGCTGCACCTGGGATTGATCAGTGCCGAAGTACGACAGCGAGAGGAAAAAGCCGCCGAGCAGGCCGGACCACAAGGTATAGCGGCGGTTGACATCGAAGGAAAAGCTCACCGCCTCCAGCTTCTTCAAGCCGCCCGCCACGGTCAGGGCATCGCTCAGGTTCGCGGGAAGTTTGGCCAGGAGGATGATGAAGGCGGTGGCCATCCCTCCGGAGATGATCGCCATCTGGTATTTTTGCGTGAGGCTCACCGCCTCGCTGCCGCCGGCGACGGTGTAAAGGATCACCAGGAACCCGCTCACGAGGATGGTGAGGTCCAGGCGCCAGCCGAGCATGCTGGAGAGGATGATGGCGGGCGCGTAGATCGTGATGCCCGCCGCCAGGCCCCGCTGCAGGAGGAACAACCCCGCGCCCAGCAAACGTGTTTTGGCATCAAAACGACGGCCGAGAAACTCATAAGCCGTGTACACGTCCAGCCGCCGATACACCGGCAGAAACACCGCGGCGATCACGATCAGCGCCAGTGGCATTCCGAAGTAATTCTGCACAAAGTCCAGCCCGCTCTCATAACCCTGGCCCGGAGTGGAGATGAACGTGATCGCGCTCGCCTGGGTGGCCATGACGGAGATGCCGATGGTCGCCCAGCCCATGGTCGGTTCACCCTTGATGTAATCGCTCAATTTCCGCGAGCCGCGCGTGCGCCAGATGCCATAGGCGGCGATCCCGACCATGGTGCCGATGAGGATAACGAAATCGAGCGGGCTCATGAAAAGAGGACGGTCAGGGCCACCAGCAGACCAACCCAAATGAGGAACCAGCCGGCCACAAACAGGTAAACTCGCTTCCAGGAGTGGAGCAAGGGCAACCCGGTTGCCTCGTCGTCGCTTTGGGGCGCGGCAGGATCACGGGCAGCCTGATCCCGGAGAGGGTTCATCTGCCCAGCGACACAAGATTGGCGAACAGCCGATAAGCGCCGGGCACGCCCGCCGGGAGCTGCCGAAACCAGGCAAGGCTCGTATAAACGAAGTAGCCTTTGCCGCAGCGGGCGACGAGCAAGCCGCCCCTGAGCGGAGCCTCGCCTGGATCACTGCACGCAATCAGGGGAATGAAGTGGTCATCCCAACGGTCCGGGAAATAAAGCCCGCGCTCCTGCACCCAGCCATCGAAATCGGCGCTCGTGATTTTGTTGGGTATCGTCAGCGCCGGATGATCCGGGGCGAGGAACGTCACCGGCGCGGTTTCATCGGTCACCCGTTGCTGGGACAGCCTCAGGTCGAACGGCGCGAGCTGGTTCGTCTGCAGCCCGTTCGGGTTGTTGTATTGGACGATGACCGTGCCACCCGCCCGGGCATAGACGAAAAGTTCGGGCAAGTGCGGGGCCAGATCCTTGTGGACGTTGAAAGCGCGGATGCCGATCACGACGGCATCCAAACCGTGCAACCGCTCGGGCGTGAGGTCCGCGCCGTTGAGCGGAAGGACCGAATACCCCATCTCTTCCAGACTTTCGGCCACACGATCGCCGGCGCCCGCCACATAGCCCACTCGATGGCCGCGAATCGCCAGGTCGAGACAAACGGCCTTGAGGCGTGCCTGCGGCTGGAGCAGCAACGGAGGGATGTGACTGTAGCGAATCTCAACGCGTTCGCTGCCGTAAGTCACTCCATTGACTTCCGCCCGAGCGGCAATGGCAGCTTCTCCGGGCTGACGCGGGGCCGTCACCGTGAACTCATACCCCTTCCGCTCGCCGGCTGACGTGAAACGGAATGACTGCCGGGCGGGTTTGACTTTCCAGCCGATGGGAACGTCCAATTGCAATGTTCCGGCGACGCCGTCGCGCCAGGCGGCGACTTCGAGTTCGACCCGGCGGGACGAGCGAGGCGCGAAAAGCCTGACGTCCGATGCGAATTTGAGTGAAACAGGGGCGATGACGTCCAGTCTTCGGCGCAGTTCGCCCTCTGCGGGATCGGTCGAAATCTGCACGGGCTCGCCCGGAACAACCAAGGTCTGGCCGCCCACGTCAAAGACGCATTCGACGGGGAACGCAACCCGGTTCTCCGGCTGTCCGATGAGCGAAGCGTCCTCCACCCGGAACATGCCCGTGGAATGCTCCTCCCGGAGCCAGTAAGGCTGGGTCAACGGCGTCTCTGCGGGCAATGTTTCCATCGCATCGCGTGTCGCCTCCTTGCCCGGCTGCAAATCGATCTCTTCGCGAACTTCACGCCCGATGGACGGGTAACGCACCCCCACCCAGCGGACGGGAACGCCCGATCGGACGATGGCGGTCTCGCGCAGTTTCAATGTCTCGCCCGACACCGCCTCGGCGCGAGGAACGACGGTTTCCACGGAAAGTCCGAGGCAGTCTTGCAGTATCCGATCCAATTGCGCGCGCTTTTCCTCCACCACCGGGTCAGCGGGGATGCCGGCCAGGCGGGTTCGCATTTCCAGCAGCGCGGGCACGCTGGCGGCAGGATCTTGCGGGTTGAACTGTGAAATGATTTCTCCTGTCAGTCGCCCGATCTCTTTTCCGCCAGGCACGCGGCCCCAGGTTGTGTCCACACCGTCGAGAATGTCCCCGCTCGCGGGTTCGCCATCGAGGAGCCGGAAGGATTCCGTCCGTGCCCCTCCGCCGGCGAACCCCCTGAAGTTTCCAAACCCCTGTGTTTTGTGCATGGATCGGCTGTGCGCGGCAATCTCTCCGAACGACTCTCCGGTCAAAGGATCGCTGCCACCAATGTCGATCCGCAGAAGATTGGTGTCAGGGCCCCCACCGCGCTGAAATCCTCCGATGTTCCAGAGGATGCGTTTGGGTTGCCAGGGGGTCAATTCATGGAGCTGCTCGGGAAATGCCCTGGGATCGCCGGCGATTTTGAACGCCTCGAGGGCTAGGACGGTGGAGGCCGTGTGATGGCCGTGCGTGCCGCCCGGTTCGGGGGAGAAGCGGGTGACAATCACGTCGGGCCGGAACAGGCGGATGACACGCACGATATCGGACAGCACCTGCTGGCGGTCCCAAATCCTGAGGGTCTCGCGGTAATCCTTGGAAAAACCAAAATCGACGGCGCGGCTGAAAAACTGTCGTCCGCCGTCGATCCGCCGCGCGGCGAGCAATTCCTGTGTGCGGATGACCCCCAATTCTTCGCCGAACTCGGGACCGAGCACATTTTGGCCCCCATCGCCTCGCGTAAGAGAGAGATAGGCGGTGCGATAATGCCGGCCCCGCGCCAGATAGGCGATCAACTGGGTGTTTTCATCGTCCGGATGGGCCGCAATATAAAGCACACTTCCCATCTCCTGAAAACTCCGCAGTTCCTCGAGAATTGCCGGCGGGGAGACCGGCTCGGACACGGCGGCGTTGGGGATGGCGGCGATTGCCAGGGCACAGGTGAGACAGGGAAACAGGCGTCGGAGCCCGCGCGAAACGAACGAGCGGTGGCAAATCGAGGCAGGCGGCGGCGTCACTGCAGGGTGGCGATGAGGTCGTCGTTCATCTTCACGTAGCCGCTCTTCGGCCCTTCGGCTTTGACGGCCAATTCGGAGGAGCGCTTCGCCGCTGCAATCGCGCCTGCCTTGTCGCCCAATTTCGCGAGGATTTCGGCTTTGAGATGGACGATGTAATAGGTCTCGCGTTGGGCGATGGCGGCATCGATCCACTGGCTGGCCTTGTGCAGGTCCTGCCCGTGGTCATAGTAAAACATGGCCGCCTGATAATACGGCTTTTTGTCCCCGGGCGCCGCCATCGCCGCCTCGATTTGCGGCAAGAGCCGGCTTGTCAGATCGACTTCGAACTTGACGGGAACAACAGTATGTTCCCAGATTAGATCGAGCAGGGCCGAATCATCGCGGATGTCATTGAACTCGATCGTGAATGTTTCGACGTGCTCGGCGAGTTTCACCGGAGCGGCCTTGAACCGCACCAGATCGGCTTTCGGATCGTACTGAAACGCCCCGAATTGCGATGCATTCTTGTTTAGAATGACGGTCCACTCATTCTCGCCTGGAATCGTAAAGAGAGCATACTTGCCGGCGGGAACATCGGCCCCGTTGAGCCTGACCGGGGTGCTGAAGGTGATCGTGGTGGCCTGGTTCGCTCCCGTGCGCCACACTTCCCCATAAGAAACCAAACCGCCGAAGATCTGTCGTCCCTTCGCCCCGGGGCGGAAATAAACGATTTCGATATCGGTCAGGCCGATCCGTTGCTTGAGTGTGCAGGCCGGGCTGGGCGCCGGGAACTCGAGTTGCGCCGTTTGCGCAAACACTCCGGACCCGACAACCAACCCGGATACCACAGCCAGAGAGTATCGGACTATCGCGCGTTTCATGGGGGGCAATGGGTGGTTATTTGAGCGACAGTTTCACCGGGACCCGAGTCTTCTCCCAAACCAGGTCGAGAGTCGCCGAGTCATCCCGGAGGTCGTTGATATCGATCGTGAACGTTTCGACGGAGTCCGCGAGTGTCACCGGTGTCGCCTTCACCCGCAGCAGATCGGCCTTTTCATCATAGTGAAAGGCCCCCCATTGCGAGGGGGTCTTGTTCAGGATGACGGTCCACTCGTCCTTGCCGGGAATGGTAAATAGTCCGTAGGTGCCGGCGGGGACATCGGCGCCATTGAACTTGACAGCGGTGCTGAACGTGATGCGGGTGGCTTCATTGGCGCCCGTGCGCCATACCTTGTCATAGGGAACAAGCCCGCCGAAGATCGTCCGGCCTTTGACGCCGGGCCGGGAATAAACGATCTCGATGTCCGTGAGGCCGACACGCTGCTTCAATGTGCAGGCCGGGCTGGGGGCGGGAGCTTGGGCTCTTGGTGTCTGCGCCAACAGACCCGTGGTACAGAGCAAACCTGCGGTGAATACCAGAGATGAGTGGAGTGCTTTCGTGTTCATAAGTTTCAGAACTTAGAATAACCCGGTCAAAATGAAAGAGGAAAAACGAGGCGGCGGCCCGGGCGGCGGCCCTTTTCATCGACACCCCGTTTCGCGCCAAAAGAGTTCTGCACCCAGTTGCCGTTACTCGACCGTCCTCAGGACCATTGTCAATAGTACGGACTGCCGAATCTCGCGGAGTCCGGAGGATACTAGATAACAATTGAGTACACAGGAGCTTATGCTCCGAGCAGTCGGGCGGTTTCGTGGACAGGGCATGGCTGGAGGGCGGCAACACTGAATTAAAGGCTTGCAATCTGCCGCCTTACCGCTTGTAATTTCGATCGAGAAGATTCAGGAAATCATGAAGAAAACAACGGGCGGCCCTAAAAGTATTCGTGTCTTCCTGGTGGACGATCACCCTCTCGTCCGCCAGGCTCTTAAGCTCGCCATGCGGCATGAACAGGACTTGGAAGTCTGTGGAGAAGCCGATGATAGAGAAGAAGCTTTGAGGGGGATTGCTTTGGCTGAACCGGATCTGGCGATTGTGGATTTAAGGTTGAGAGACTCGGATGGGCTTGAGTTGGTTCGAGATCTCCGGGACCGTCATCCTAAAGTCATCAGCCTGGTGCTTTCGATGCAGGACGAAACTCTGACTGCGGAACGGGCGGTTCGGGCGGGTGCCCGCGGCTATATTTCCAAACGGGAAGCCCCCAGCAAAATCATTGAGGCGGTCCGCAAAGTTCTCGGCGGCGAGATTTATTGGAGCGAAAAGGCGGCAGCACAGGTTGCGTCCAAGATCGCTTCTCCGTCCCGCCCCGCCAACAGCTCGGCGGTTGAATACCTCTCCGAACGCGAGTTGCAGGTTTTCGAGCAGATTGGCCTGGGGCGCAGCACGAACGAGATTGCCGAGTCACTGCACATCGATGTCAGCACGGTGGAAACGTATCGGGCGCGGATCAAAGAGAAATTGAATCTCAAGGGCGGCTCCGAGTTGCTCCAAACCGCCATTCGCTGGTGCCTGGCAAGAGCTTACCATTGATTTTCCGCTTTCCTCGGGGGCCTTTCCCATCCAAACTCTCATTGGGAGACAGTCGGGGAACGGGTCGGAAGGATTGAGAGATGATGAGTTTTTTTAACATAGCGTGGAAGGCATTTTTGATCGTACGCGCCGGGATCATGCGATGGCCGGTGCTGGCGGTCGCGTTGATCGGGTTGTCTGGAATCATTGGCTGCACGACGCCGAGTTACCAGGATCCCTCCATGGGTGGTGCAACGCAGAAGCCGGAACCCGTTCTTCTCCGCGAAGGCGACGTTGTGGCGATAACCTTTCCGGGCGCACCCAACTTGAACGGGCCGCCGCAGCAAATCCGGCGCGACGGCAAGATCACGCTCCCCTCGATTGGTGAGGTCACTGCAGCCGGAAAGACGGTGGAACGACTGCAACAGACCCTCATCACGCTGTACTCCGGGCAACTGGTGATGAAGGAAATCAACGTCACCGTGGAATCCTCGATTTTCTCGGTTTACGTGACAGGAGCGGTGCTGAAACCTGGAAGAATCGATGCGAATCGACCCATCACGGCCCTGGAAGCCATCATGGAGGCGGGTGGATTCGACTACAACAGATCCAATATGAAGGAAGTCACCGTCACCCGGACCACCAAGGGACATGTGGAGCATTTCAGCCTGAACCTGAAACGCGTGCTGGAAGGCAAGGACTCGGGAACCTTTTACTTGAAACCCTCCGATATTGTCTTCGTTCCGGAGCGGTTCACCTGGTTCTGACCCGCCGGCGACGATGCCGCTGGCAGCCAGGAAACTTCGGATCCCCTGCTCCGGCTTGCACTTGAAGACTACAGACCCGCGAGCCTTGCTCCCACCCCACTGGTTACGTGTCATTTGCTACCTTTAACAGGCAAAAACCCCGCAAACTGCCGGAATCTTCTGTAGTAGTACTATGGAGGCCCGACAACACGACCGGCAATCAACACAGGGTTTGGACTGGCTCATCGAATCCGCCCGAGGTAGATTCTTCAGTGTCGATGAAGCGAATCACCGTCCTGCTGGCTGAGGACCACGAGATCGTCCGCGAGGGGCTGCGGATGTTGTTGGAGGCCGAAGGCGATATCGCGGTGGTCGGCGAGGCGGAAACCGGCCGCCGGGCGGTGGCACTGGCCCGGAAACTGCATCCCGACGTGGTCGTCATGGACATCGCGATGCCGCTGCTGAATGGTTTGGAAGCCACGCGGCAGATCCTCAAAGCCGTCCCCGCCACCAGGGTGGTCATCCTTTCAGCGCACAGTGATGACGCCTACGTCGAGCAGGTGATCGCGATGGGCGCGGCCGGATATTTGATCAAACAAACCTCCGCCTATGTCTTGTCCCGGGCGATTCGCGAAGTCCAGACGGGACACACGTTTTTCAGCCCCATCATTGCCAAACGACTTGACCGTCGCGATCAGGAGTCGCCGACCCGCGCGGGGCAGTTGAAGCGGCAGATCGCCCGCCTGAGTTCGCGGGAGGCGGAAGTGCTCCAACGGATTGCCGAAGGCCAAGCCAACAAGCAAATCGCGGCGGGACTCGGCATCAGCATCAAGACGGTCGAAAAACACCGCGACCATCTCATGCGCAAGCTGAACATCCACGACACCGCCGGCCTGACCCGCTACGCCATCGGTGCGGGCATCATCGAGAGCAGCGTTCAGTTGACCATTGTATAGCCCGGAGATGGGGCGAATACCCCATCGCATCCGCCGCTGTATTGCTTTCCGCTACAGCCTGTAGTGGTTTCCACGATGGATTTGTCGATAAATCCAGTACTGAAGAATCATTAGAACACAGGACAGACAACGTTCCCCGTTTGTGTCATTCTGTCCGGACGAATTCTTCATCAGAGCATCAAGTGTGATGGAAAGTGGCGAGGCTGATGTGGGTTCAAGGATGATTCAATGCCGAAAACAATCGGTACTGAGTCACAGGCTGGCATTGGAATAAGTATGAGGACTGAGTTTGATAAGGCATGGTACTGCGCCCGGACAAAGCCGAAGCATGAACACATTGCTGCGGCGAATGTGAACCGGAATCTGGGTTTGGAAGTGTTCAATCCGCGACTCCGGATGGAACGCGCCACCCGTCGCGGGGTGGTACGAACCACCGAACCGCTGTTCCCCTGCTACATTTTCGTCCAATGCTTCACCGCGGCGTGGAATGACATCCGGTACGTCACAGGGGTCAGCAGTCTCGTCCATTTCGGAGAGAGGATCCCCTCGGTGCCGGATTCAGTGATCGATGAACTGAAGGAACATTTCGACGCGGAAGAACCGCTGGAGGTGGAAGACCGTCTGTTTCCCGGGACTGAAGTGTTGATTGCCGACGGCGCTTTCCGGGGGTTTCAGGCAATTGTGTTGCGAATGCTTCCTGCCCGGCGACGCGTGCAGGTGTTATTGGACATCCTCGGCCGCTCGACGCCGGTGGAGGTGGATCGGACGTCCATCAGCCCGGAGAATCGGAGCATGGCTGATCTGCTGCCGACCCTGGCGCTGGCGCGGCAGCCGGAGCCTGGATGGATATGATTGACTCAAAAAGCATTCCCTCGCGGAGTTGCGCGGACTTGGCGGACGATGTTGCGTTCGATCCGACGCCGGGACTGCCTGGCTGGAAGCGCGCCATCGATCTCTGTCTCATTCTGCTGACGGCGCCGGTATGGCTTCCCGTGATGCTCGTCACTTCGGTGGTGGTCAAGATTGCATCTCCGGGCCCGGCCCTGTTCTCTCAGGTGAGGATGGGCTATCGGGGTCGGCCTTTCACCTGTTACAAGTTTCGAACCATGCACGTGCATGCCGACACCGGGATCCACAAGGGCCATCTCAGCCGGCTCATGGACTCGAACCTGCCCATGAGAAAACTGGATTCAGCCGGCGATCCGCGATTGATCTCCTGCGGACTCCTGCTGCGGTCCCTGGGTCTGGACGAATTGCCGCAGCTTTTCAACGTGCTTCGGGGCGAAATGAGCCTGGTGGGTCCGCGCCCGTGCCTGCCCTACGAATACGAGAACTATACTCCGCGCCACCGTCAACGATTTCGGGCGGTGCCGGGTTTGACAGGTTTATGGCAGGTGAGCGGCAAGAACCGCACAACTTTCGAAGAAATGATCGACTTGGACATTCGCTACGTGGGGAACAAGTCGGTGTGGCTGGACTTGAAGATCCTCTTCAAGACCATTCCGGCCATCCTTTCGCAAACCAAACAACTCAACGAGGAGAGCAGACCGGAGTTCCAGAACGCGCAGCCGCAAGAGCGCTGACAGGCCGCCACAGACGTCCTGAAAATCAATCAACCAATCACTTTAGCAGTAATAACTATGAACAAACAAATCAATGTCGGAGTCGTCGGGTGCGGTTATTGGGGCCCCAATCTGGTCCGCAACTTCAGAGTCCTCGCCGATTGCCAGTTAAAAGCGATGTGCGATATCAGCGAAGAACGCCTGGCGCACCTCAAGTCACTTTATCCCGAAGTCGAAGGCACGACGGATTACAGCCACCTGCTGAACGGGATCGGGCTGGATGCGGTGGTGATCGCCACGTCCGTGAAGCTGCACCATCCCATGGCCAAAGCCAGCCTGCTGGCAGGGAAACATACTTTTATCGAAAAGCCCATGGCCGCCTCTTCCGAGGAATGCGAGGAACTGGTCGAAATCGCCCAGAAAAAAGGACTGGTGCTCATGGTCGGACACACGTTCCTGTACTCTCCCGCGGTCCGAAAAATCAAGGAGGTTGTCGAGTGGGGCGACCTCGGGGAAATCCGCTACATTTGCGCACGCCGGCTGAACCTTGGGCTCTACCAGAAGGACATCAATGTGGCGTGGGACCTCGCTCCGCATGATATTTCCATCATCCTGCATATCATGGAGGAGCTGCCGCTGAGCGTGAATTGCCGGGGCAGCGCCCACGTCACTCCCGGTGTCGAGGACGTCACCTCCATGTGCCTCAATTTCCGAAACAACCGGTCGGCGATGATCCAAAGCAGTTGGCTGGATCCCAGGAAAACCCGCGAGATGACCATCGTCGGGAGCAAACGGATGATCGTGTATGACGACGTGTCGGCCATCGAAAAGATCAAGATCTATGATGCGCGCGTCGAGCGTCCGCCACACTACGACACCTTCGGAGAGTTTCATTACGCCTATCACTATGGCGACATGTACGTTCCCTACATCAAACAGGAGGAACCCCTGAGGTCCGAGTGCCAGCACTTCCTGGATTGCATCCGCGAAGGCATCAGCCCGCTCACGGATGGCCGGCGCGGATTGGAGTTGGTCCGAATCCTGGAAGCTTCGTCGCAATCCCTCAAACAGGGCGGCGGTCAGGTCGTCCTCCACGCCGGCGCCGCCAGAAACGGTGTCAAGGTGGCCGCGGTGAAATGCGCGGCAGGCCCGTTGCACGATCAGCAGGAAAGCATCGTGCGCGCCTGAGCATCCGCTTGCGCACGGAATCGTTCATCGCCCATCACAAGGGATGGATTCCCAAGTCGGTTCATGTCCGGGGACGGCCCTCAGGGCCTGTTGCCCGGCCTGCCGGGCGCGGAGCGTCGGGCACGCGCGAATGAAACTCGCCCGGAATTCCGGGCGGTTCCCGTGCATTCCGGCCCCGCGCGAATGGGAATGCCCAGATTTGTGGGAATTTCGACGATGCGCGCCCCGGAAAGCCGGGTTGACGTGACGGAAAATCCCATTTCATGCTTGCGTTTTTGCCGCCTGCCCGGAAGATTTTACTTCTTTATGGAATCTGATTTCACCGAATTGCCCGTCCACGACAGACTTTTGGCCTGGTTCGAAACACACAAAAGGGAGGTCCTGTGGGGCGCGATCGTCGTGAGCGTGGCGGGTCTTGGAGCGGGATTCTTCGTCTGGCACCAGAGTGACCGGCAGGCGCGGGCCAACCAGGCCTTGTCTCAAATCATGAGCCGTGGCTCGGCCAATGGCGCGCAGCGGGAATCACCGGAGGTATTGTTGGGAGTCGCTTCGGATTATCCGAACACCGACGCCGGCGGGCGCGCTCTGCTGTTGTCCGGGGCCGCCTCCTGCACCGAGGGGAAATATGCCGAAGCGAAAGCGCGCTTCGAAAAATTTCTCCGTGAATACCACGACTCGCCGTTCGCCGCCCAGGCCTTGCTCGGCGTGGCTGTCTCTCTCGACGCCGAAGGGAAGGTCCCTGAAGCCATCGCGGCCTACAATGACATCGCCCAACATTATTCCTCTGACAACGTGATGCCCCAGGCCAGGCTGGCCGTCGGCCGGCTTTACGAGAAGCAGGGCAACCTGGAACAGGCCAGGGACGCCTACCTGGAATTGGCCCGTGTCAACTCCTTCGGCTCGATCAGCTCCGAAGCCGGCATGCGCCTCCAAGGGTTGATCGCCAGGAACCCCAACCTCGCTCCCTCCTCCAGACAGGCGTCCACGAACAGGCCGGTAATCAACTTCCCCAAACCGTGACCCTTCAGAGGCCGGCGGCGCTTTTTCGAACCTATGAAGTTGACAATTATTGGAACCGGCTATGTCGGTCTCGTGACCGGCGCCTGCTTTGCCGAAGTCGGGCACCAGGTGGTTTGCGTGGACAATGACGCGGCCAAGGTCAAATTGCTTCAGGAAGGAGGCATCCCGATTTACGAACCGGGCCTCGAGGAACTGGTGAAAGGCAACGTGGCCGCCGGGCGGCTCAACTTCACCACCAGCACGACGGAGGGTGTGGAAAAATCCGACGTGATATTCATCGCCGTGCCCACGCCGCCAATGGCCGACGGCTCCGTGGACCTGAGTTTCATCGAAAAGGTCGCCCGGGAAATCGCCAGCGCGATGACCGGCTACAAAATCGTCGTGGACAAGAGCACCGTCCCGGTCCGGACCGGCGACAAGGTCACCGAAACCATCAAGCGCTACTGCAAAGCCCGCGTCGAATTCGATGTGGTCAGCAATCCGGAATTCCTCCGCGAAGGCTTCGCCGTGGAAGATTTGATGAAACCCGATCGCATCGTCATCGGAGTCCGCTCGCAACGGCCCGTCGCCGCCATGAAAGAGATCTATGCCCCCTTCCAGGCTCCCGTGGTCGTCACCGATATCAATTCGGCGGAATTGATCAAGCACGCCTCCAATTCCTTTCTGGCGCTCAAAATCTCCTACATCAACGCCCTCTCGATCATTTGCGACGCCACCGGCGCCAACGTGCAGGAAGTCGCCAACGGCATGGGCATGGATGCCCGCATCGGCCGGCGGTTCCTGGACGCCTCGCTCGGCTTCGGCGGCAGTTGTTTTCCCAAGGACTTGAGCGCCTTCATCAAGATCGCCGAGCAAATGGGCTATGAGTTCGGACTGCTCAAGGAGGTCCAGCGCATCAACGCCGAACAAATGAACCGGTTCGTAAAGAAAATCATCGACACGCTGTGGGTGCTGAAGGACAAGAAAATCGGGGTTCTGGGCCTGGCCTTCAAACAAAATACCGACGATGTGCGCATGTCCCCTGCGATCGAACTTTGCCAGCGCCTGCAGAAGGAGGGCGCCATCCTTCGCGTGCACGATCCCAAGGCGATGGAGAAATCCAAGGCCCTGCTCAAGGACGTCACGTATGTGGACGACATGAACGAGGTGGCCGAGGGCTGTGACGCGCTGGTCATCACGACTGAATGGGATGAATTCAAGAAGCTGGATCTGGAACGGGTCCGCAAAGCCCTCTCGCACCCGATCCTGTTCGACGGACGGAACCTATTCGACCGCACTGAGATGGAGCGGCTGGGGTTCATTTACAAGAGCATCGGGAGATGAGATCCCGCGTTTGACTTCTGATCCCCAACGCCCTGGGCATGCAGCCGCAGATCGGAGGCCGTAAATCGAAAGTCCGGAACCCGAAAGGTGTGGAGGTGGCTGCCGGCCTCGTTTTTCGCGCCGGCAAATTGCTCGTCACCCGGCGCCCTGCCGGGGCGCATCTTGGCGGCTTGTGGGAATTTCCCGGAGGCAAACGCGAAGCCGGCGAGACGTTCTCCGAATGCCTGGTTCGCGAATTGCGGGAGGAACTGGGGATTGAAGTGGAGGTCGGGCGGAGGCTGGAGAGCGTGACCCACGCCTATCCCGACAAAACGGTTTGCCTGCAATTCTTTCTTTGCCGCTGGAAACGGCGGGAGCCCCGGGCGCTGGGCTGCCCGGCTTTCAAATGGGTTGAGGCGGATGAATTGGGGGATTACCAGTTTCCGGCAGCGGACGCGCGGCTGATCCAACTCCTGCAGACAACCCCCGAATTATGGCATGAGCGGGGTAAAGCCAGACGCTTGTAGCGCTGCCGCCGCGCGCCGGCCTGTTTGCAATCGGGGCAGTGTCAGGATGAGCCCGGCGGCCTCGCGCCTTCCCGAAAGTGCTTTACAGAGCCGGCGGATAACCCTAAATTCGCCTGCCTCGGTTTCTTGAGGATTTGACAAAGTATGGAAGCGAAAACAAAAACGATTGAGCAATTCAAGTTGCACGAGCGAGACACAGGGTCGGCGGATGTGCAAATTGCTCTCCTAACCGAACGGATCAACCATTTGACGGAGCATCTTCAGAAGAACAAGAAAGACCACGGCTCGCGCCGCGGACTGCTCATGATGGTCGGCCAGCGCCGCCGTTTGCTCGATTACCTCCATAACACGGACGTGAATCGCTATCAGGCAATTACCAAGAAACTGAAGTTGCGTCACTGATTTTAGGGCGGCGGATGGCTTCCATCGGGAGCCCGTCCACCGCACCACCCCGATTTGGGCCGACACACGCGACCGGCCCAGGTCCGCAAAACAAATCGCGCATAAATTCCGCTGTCTCTGGGAAATTTCAGTCAACTTCGAGTCCATCCGGAGTTCACTGAAGTTCCTCGGTGGTGGCGGAGGTAAAAACAGATCATATGTCAGAAAAAGTCACCACCCCGATCGGGGACAAGCAGATCATTATTGAAACCGGTAAGCTGGCCAAACAGGCCGACGGCGCCGTAACCGTCCAGCTCGGAGAAACCATCGTTCTCGTCGCCGCCGTCGCCGCCACCAAAGCCAAGGAAGGACAGGATTTCTTTCCGCTCACGGTGGATTATCGCGAAAAGGCGGCCGCGGCGGGCAAATTCCCGGGCGGCTATTTCAAACGGGAAGGCAGGCCGACGGAAAAGGAGATTCTCACCTGCCGCCTTACCGACCGTCCCATCCGTCCGCTGTTTCCCAGAGGCTGGTACAACGAAGTGCAGGTTCAGACCGTCGTCCTGAGCGCCGACGGCGAAAATGATCCGGACATCCTGAGCATCATCGGGGCTTCGACGTCTTTGATGGTCAGCGATATTCCCTGGGAAGGGCCCCTCGGCGCCGTGCGCGTGGGCCGTGTGAAAGGCCAGTTCGTCGCCAACCCCACCCATTCCCAGATGCTGGAGAGCGATCTGGACCTGGTCTATGTCGGGAACCAGGCCGACATGGTAATGTACGAAGGTTCGGCCAAGGAAATCGTTGAAGCGGACTTCAATGCGGCGCTCCAATTTGCGCATGAAGCCATTCAGCCGTTGATCCAGATGCAAAAGGGCCTGGCCGCGCGCGCCGGCAAGAAGAAGCGCGAAATCACTCTCAACGTCGTTCCGGATGAAATCCTGAAGGAAGCCAAGGCGCTGGCGGGCGACCGGATTGTCTCCGCATTGCTCACCCCCGGAAAGCTGGCGCGCGAAACGGCCGTTGCCGCCGTCACCGACGAAATCGGCAAAAAGCTCGTCGAAAAATTCGGCGTGGAGAAAGTGACCGAATTCGTCCTCAAAGACGCGTTCTATTACATCCAGAAGGAATCCGTCCGCGCCCTGATCATGAAGCAAGGCAAGCGGCTCGACGCACGCGGCCTCGACGATGTCCGTCCCATTCTCAGTGAGGTCGGCATTCTCCCCCGCGCGCACGGCTCGGCCTTGTTCAGCCGCGGCGAGACCCAGGCGGTCACGCTGGCGACACTGGGCACCGGCGAGGACGCGCAGGAATTCGACTCTTATACCGGGGGCGAAACCGAGAAAAAGTTCATCCTGCACTATAACTTCCCGAACTTCTCGGTGGGTGAAACCGGACGAATCTCCGGTCCGGGCCGGCGTGAAATCGGCCACGGCGCCCTCGCGGCACGGTCCCTCGAACCGATGATCCCGCTGGACACCTATCCTTACTCGATCCGCGTGACGAGCGAGATCATGGAATCCAACGGCTCGACCTCCATGGCGACGGTGTGCGGCGGCTCGCTGGCATTGATGGACGCCGGCATTCCAATGATCCGGCCGGTCGGCGGCATCAGCATCGGCCTTTGCACCGAATACGACGATCAACATAAGATTTCCCAGTATAAACTGCTCACGGACATCATCGGCTGGGAAGACGCGTTTTGCGACATGGACTGCAAAATCGCCGGCACGGAAAAAGGCATTACCGGCTTTCAACTCGACCTCAAGCTGCGCGGCATCCCCCATCAAATCATGACTGAGGCCGTGGAAAAGGCCCGCGTCGCCCGCATGCATATCCTCGCTGAAATGGCCAAAACTCTCGCCGAACCGCGCAAGGAAATCAGCAAGTACGCGCCCCGCATCGAGACCATCAAGATCAACCCGGAAAAGATCGGCGCCCTCATCGGCCCCGGCGGCAAGAACATCAAGAAACTCGTCGAAGAGTCCGGCTGCGAGATCAACATCGAAGACGACGGCACCGTGAACATCTACTCCGTGTCGGCGGACGGGATGAAGATCGCACGGGACGCCATCAACGGCATGACCGCCGAAGCCGAAATCGGCAAGGTCTATCGCGGCAAAGTGGTGACCATAAAAGAATTTGGCGCCTTCGTCGAATTCCTGCCGGGCAGGGACGGGCTGGTCCACATCAGCGAACTGGCCAACTTCCGTGTCAAACAGACCGAAGACATCGTCAAGCTCGGCGATGAAATCTGGGTCAAATGCCTGGGCGTGGACGAAAAAGGCCGCGTCCGCCTCTCCCGCAAGGCCGCCATGGCCGAGCGCGACAAGGAAGTGGGCGGCGAACAGGCTCCCACCGAGGGCCAGCCTCAAGGAGAACCTTCCGATCAGCACCCCGATCGCGGGGAGCGGCAGAATCCGCGTGAAGAACGTCGCGGCGGGGACCGCCCCCAACGCACAACGGAGCGACACCACTGATTTAATTCCCGGCTCAGCCCAGGACAAGCCAGACAACCAGACCCATCGCCGCAAAGGTGACGGCCAAAACCGCCGCTTCCGTCCTCTGCCCGCGCCTGAAGGAAATCACGGCATTCCCAAGGCCACAGGCGAAACCGGCCGCCATGGCGATCCGCAGCGCCATGGAACTGCCCGGCGATACTCTGCCGAGGAACGGATACAGACAGACCAGCAGGAACGTGAGCCATGCGGCGAGGCTTCCAAGCGCATTGGACCCCCATCTGCGTGTCCGGAACCGTGTGTGCGCCAGGAGCAGGACCAGGACTGGAATCCCGGCTCCGCTCCATGCCGCGGCAAGTTCAATGGGCAGATTGACATACGGATCCACCGGTTTGGGATCCAGGATGACCCGGGGCGCACCCGCCTTCCCGACGATGATGTGGACGCCGGAAATCGGAGGCGTGCCGTTTTCCTTCCAGAAAATCGCCGCGGCCTCCGACAGCGTCGGCGGCCTGCCGCCGGAACTGCTGCTGAGGGTGCGATGCAGCGTCGGGAACACGTAGAGCCACCGGGATTCGCCGGTGGCCGCATCGATGCACTCGACCTGGCCGAAGTCGGTCCCGATGAGGATGCTTCCCTCCGTCCTGACGATGGCGGTAATGCGCCCGCGATCGAGCAGATAAGGAAGGACTCCCAGCCAATGGTTTGTCGGCGCGCGCAATTCCACTTCCATCACGAACACGCTGCCGCCGCCGTCCTTGCGATCCTCATAGGCCGCGCGGTCCACAAAGAGAGTCCCCGCCCCGAGGTCGCAGGTGGTCTCATAGGATGTCCAGTCGCCATTGGTCCGCACCGAGGTGGTCCGCAGTGTCGGGAGAATGTCGGCGGGAATCGATTGGCGACCGGCATAGACATGCCCTTTCCAAAACATCTTCCCGTCCAACTCGAAAAGCGCGCCGTCACGGACGCTTTCGCGCGTTGCCGGTGGAATCGGAATCGATCCGATTTCCTGCCCTTTCAGGTTCCAAATCGCCACGCGGTCGGGTTCAAAGTCGGACGCCGCCCCGTCGAACGAGCCCGTTTCAACGTAGAGGTTTGTTCCGTCGAAAAACGCCGCCGCCTGATGAAGGCCGTTCGTGGGTGTCTGGCGGAACAATTCGGTTCCCTTCTCCAAATCCAGCAGCGCTGTCGTCGGGAGGGTTCCGCGTTCATAAGTGGCCGCCCGGTGGACCAGCACCCTGCCGGATTCAGCGATGATTTCCAGGATCCCGGGCAACTCGTAGGACCACCGGAGGTGGCCGTCGCCCATGTTGCGGCATTGAACCAGGCCCTTTTCGTCGCACGAGATGAGCGCATCTCCGGCGATGTTCGGCGCGCAGTGAGCCGGGGTCTCCCACACGGTGCTGAAGTCCGCCGGATTCAGGAGGGCGATGGTCCGGTCATTCAGCAGGAGAATGCCCTGAGGGGTGCGCCTGAGCGCGCCGGAATAATTCCTGCCCCTGGCGCGAATGAGCACATCGCCCGACTTCAGCGACAGCGCCGTCAGGGAGCCATCCGCCTGGGCGAACAGGACCCGTCCGTCGTCGATCAGGAAATTGCTTTCGACACCGGCCTGGACGTAGGTGTAGCCGCTGCAACGCAGCGCGGAACAGCCCAGCGTGAAAGGGAGGAGAATCGTCAACAGCAACCTGGATGCAGGTGAGCGCATGCCGGCCACAGCATTTCGCAACTGCCGCCGGGTTGTCAATGCCTTCGCAGAATGAGCCGATGGTCGATCCGCCGGGTTTGATGAAAATCGAGCGGAGGCAGATCGATGAGAGTCGGCGACTCCGTTTCGTTCAGGAGGGTTCCTGCCATCGCCTGCAATTCGCGCCAGCGGGTCCAGTCCAGCTCCGGGGCGTGGGCGATCCGACGCAACAGGCTGCGCCACTCAATGATGATGCGGTCGATGTCCCCCGCGCCAAGCAGGTCCGTGATCCAGCCATGTTTGTTCAACGGATTCTTGTGGACGGAAGCCACGATCTGCTCCGCTCCGGAGCCGTATTTGGGCGGCACGCCGTTTTCCAGATACCCTGAAATCATCTGCAGTCCGAACTTCTCGTGACACGCGATGGCCAGCCTTCCGGCCCATCGGTTGTCCTCCCCGCAAAACCGGAAACCGGCATCCAGATCGGCCAGATCGTAAATCAACTCGTCGAGCGGGTATTTTTCATCCTCCAATGCCGCTGCAATGGCCAGGCCGTCGCCCTGGGAGAAAAAGCTGACGATCCGGCCGCGCAAGGTCGGCACGCCGGCGGCGTCCACCAGGCCGAGCCGGCGCCAGAGCAGCGCCGTTCCCGTGGCCGTGGACAGCCGCTTGCAGACCGGGACCAGCGCGCACTGCGCGCAGTCGTACGGCACCACTTCCCGCTCCTGCGGCCGCCACAAGGCCACACCATACCGGTCCACCGGCGCGCGTAACGTCAGTTCGGCGAGGCTGACCTGCGCCACAATCGTATGCGCCTGGTTCAGGAATCGAACCACCGGAGTCTTCTGGTCCGCCAGCTTCTGCTCCACCCGCGGAACGATTCGCTCCTGCCACAAGGAAACAGGCGCCTGCCGGCCATTCCAAGCCGTCAGACGGCGGATCCACTTGGCGATAATCACCCGCTCATCGCCCAGCTTTTCTGCAACCGTGATGGCGCGTCCATAGATCCTCCCCTCTTCGCTCCCGGACAAAACGCACAGCGTGCCGCTGCCGACTTTTTCCAGCGCCCCGGGCTCGGTGAGGATCGAGCGATTTTCGATTTGCGAACGGGAATCCACGGGTTCTGCATTGCCGTCGGACGCGCCCTTCGCCGGTCGTGGCCTGCAAATGCGGATCTCCCCGAGCGGCTTCGGCACCGGCGCGCCGACAGCTTCCCACTCGCCGCGGCTGTTGAGCATCTCGCGGAACAACCTGCGGACATGCCGCGCCCGTTCGGCGTCAGTCTTCAATCCGCATGGCACGTCGGGGTGTTTCAACGATTCTTCCACGCCGAGAACAATGGGCTTGGTGGTGAAGAGCCGTTCCTGGACCCGCACGGCATCGGCGAAGGGATCGCGGCCATGCCGCGCGGCCGCTGCCATCACGTTCAGCAACGCGCCCCAGTCCACGGAACCGTTTCGCGACAGATGACACGGACGGGCGTCCAGCAGGCGCAATTCATTGGCTGTGATGAGAACAAAACCGGTTTCGTCCAGGCCCCGCCGTCCTGCGCGGCCGAACATTTGCAGGATTTCGTCGGACCGAAGCGGGTGTTCCGCCTCGTCGCGACGGTAAGACTCGCCGGCGAGGGCGACGCTGCGCAGCGAAAAATTGATGCCTGCGGCCAGTCCCATCGTGGCCACCACCACCCGAAGCTGGCCGGTTTTGGCCAGAGGTTCAATGACGCCGGCTCGCGCTCCGTAACTGAGTCCACTGTGGTGATAGGCGACGCGGCTCTTGAGCAGCTTTGCCAGATGCTCGCCCACGATGAGTTTTTGCTCCGAAGTTAGCGACAGCGGGTTCGGGGTCGGGAGTTGGCGCGCCAGGTCCAGTGCCATGGCTTCCGCGGCGTGCCGGCGCGGGGCGAATACCAGGATCGGCCCCAAATCCTCTGCCAGCGATTTGGCGACGAGCCGGGGCCAGTAACCGCGGATTTCGGACGGCAGGTGGTAATTCAATTGACCGGCAGAGACCTCTTCGAGAGGAACGGGTCGATGTTCATGGCGGATGAGGACCGCCTGGCGGCCTAGGCGTTGAAGCCATTTCACGACGTCCTGGGGATTGCTCACGCTGCCGCTCAACAGGAGAAACTGGGTTTGCGGCGGCGCGAGCGCCATGGCCAGCTCATAATTCAACCCCCGATCCGGGTCGCCAAGCATCTGGTATTCGTCCACGACCAGCAGGTTTGGACCGTCCCCCTGGATCAACCGGTTCTTTTGTGTCTCGAGGGTGGCCACCAGCACGGGCGCCCCCAGGTTCTCCGCCAGGTCGCCCGTGGCGATGCCCACGTCCCAGTCACGGGCGCGCCATTCCGCGAGCTTGTCATTGGCCAGCGCCCGGGTTGGTACGGTGTAAATGGCCTGCCCGCGGTTTTTCCCCTGGTTCGACCACAGCTCAAAGATCAGCGTCTTGCCGGAGCCGGTAGGGGCCTGCACCACCACGTCCTTCCCTGCGCGCAAGGCCGCCACCGCCTGCTGCTGCCAGAGATCCGGAACGGTTACCTGATTCAGGGCGGGTTGATCCGCGAGAAGTGAAACCGAGGTTGACACGCCGAGAAGATAACCGATCCCGGCGAAATCGAAACGCGGAAGTTGAGCTAACGGGGTGGCGACGGCTGGGATGTTCTCACCTGATGCGTGACAGATGTTCTCACCTGATGCGTTACACTTTGGTCTGGTGGGCTGCGTGGAGGCGAGCGAAGCGAGCCGTAACGGAGCCCACCAGAC
>Ga0224555_1001160_pt1 | contig 37970 bp, 31 predicted proteins | sample 714S23034metaG_FD_180687 | JGI IMG/M metagenome (GOLD analysis project Ga0224555, IMG submission 180687) | Peat soil microbial communities from Stordalen Mire, Sweden - 717 S2 30-34 | ecosystem: Environmental > Terrestrial > Soil > Wetlands > Peat | place: Sweden: Norrbotten County, Stordalen... | reverse complement strand
TCCGAAGACTCAAAGGCTTCCGCAGAATCTTCTCCAGGTTCGAAAAGCTTGATGTCCTCTTCCTCGGCTTCCTCACCTTCGCCCTCATCGTCGAAGCTCTCCGTTAGTGTGAACACGCCCTAGTTGAAGCCGCATTACAACACCTCGAAGGAATGAGTCAGTCATCTTCTTTGCGGTTCGAGCCGCCTTTGCCGGTGAAGGCGTAGCGGAGGCAAAGCGAAGCCCAGAGCGCAGCCGCAATGATCGAACAAAGAAGCGAAATCTGACCGCGGGGCATTACGGGGGAGAAGTGAACAACCAATGCGCACCGTAAAGGGACCACGCCAACAAAGGAATCGCCCCGATGCCCGATAGCCACCGGGAGTCACGGTCATTGCCATCCTCAACTAACACTTAGTTGAAACCTCTCCGCGTGCGGCTCTTGGCATATTCGTCCCGCTCCATCTCGCGTTCGCGAATCCTCTCCGCATAGCGCGCCGCTTCGTCGGTCCGGGTCTTCTTCTCGCCGGCCGAGAAGCTGCGCTCTTCGGTACGGCTCAGGCGCTTGTGCGCGTACATGCCTTCCAGCAGAAACTCCGCCGCGCTGACCACAAGTTCGGGAGGCGTCTTCGCGTTGATTTGCAGGGGAGAAAGCTTCTCGATCAACCCTTGAATCTGCTGCAACTCCGCCAGCGATCCGGCCGAAGGCTGTGCGTCGTTCAGTTGCACCGTGCCGCCCAGATTGAACCACTGTTCAATCTGCTGCGTGTTGGTGTCGGCAAAGTAGGTATCGAAGACCTGCGCGACCGCGGTGCGGATGATCTCCCGCACCACCGTGTCGGCGCCGCGCATCTCACCCTCGTACTCCAGCTCGATCTTGCCGGTAATGCCGGGCAGCGCCGCGTAGATGTCGCCCACGCGTGCCACCACCAGGTCCTCACCGTGAATCAAAGCCCGGCGCTCGGCGTTCGACACCACCAGCTCCATCGTAGTGATGGGCAGTCGCTGCGACACGCCCGAGCGCTTGTCCACTTTCTTATCCTCGCGCGCCGAGAACGCAATCTGCTCCACGATCTGGCGCACATAGTGCGGAATCTCGATGCTCCCCTTGCCCGTCTTGCCAGCCTTGCTCGCGCGCGCGGTCCACGCCTCCTGCGACGTGATGCGTATGCCTTCCTCAATGCTCTCCGGATAGTGCGTGCGGATCTCCGAGCCGATGCGGTCCTTCAGCGGCGTAACAATCTTGCCACGCGCCGTATAGTCCTCCGGGTTGGCCGAGAAAACGATGGCAACATCCAGCGGCAGCCGCACCGGGTAGCCCTTAATCTGCACATCGCCTTCCTGCATGATGTTGAACAGCGCAACCTGGATCTTCCCCGCGAGGTCCGGCAGTTCGTTGATGGCGAAGATGCCGCGGTTGGCACGCGGCAGCAGGCCGTAGTGCATGGTCAGTTCGGAGCCCAAGTCCTGGTTGCTGCGTGCCGCCTTGATCGGGTCGATGTCGCCCACCAGGTCGGCTACGGTCACGTCCGGCGTAGCCAGCTTTTCCACATAGCGCTCGTCCGGCGTGAGCCACGCAATCGGCGTCTCGTCGCCCATCTTCGCAATCAGATCGCGCGCAGATTTCGAGATTGGCGCGTACGGGCTGTCGCGCAGCTCCGACCCCGCCACGTAAGGCATCTGGGAATCCAGCAGCGTGGTCAGCGCCCGCAGAATCCGCGACTTCGCCTGGCCGCGCAGGCCCAGCAGGATAAAGTTGTGCCGCGACAGCACCGCATTCACAAGCTGCGGCACCACCGTGTCCTCGTAGCCGACGATCCCCGGAAACAGCGCGTCATCCGCCCCAGCGGTCGCGCGCAGCCTGGCAATCAGGTTCTCCCGCAGCTCGTCCTTCACCGAGCGGCCAACCCGGGCTGGAGTGAATTCGCTCTTACGCAGTGCGCCGAGGGTCGTGGGAAGGGCGTTTGCCATGTCTAAGTATAGATGTTTGGCGGCCAGGCGCGATCCAGGCACAGCCCGCGGCAATCCGGTGACACTGCCCTGGGGACGCCGCGCAGGACAAGACTCCAACTCCATGCAGTGACCGCGCGCACACGTGAATTCTCGCGGCAATGGGTTCCCATAGACTCTAAAACAACTTATTCTTGTTGCATATGCCCAAGCTATCGATTCGTGATTTGGATCTAGCCCACAAGCGTGTGCTTATCCGCGTGGACTTCAATGTTCCCATGAAAGATGGCGTCATCGCCGACGACACTCGCATCCGCGAAACGCTTCCCACCATCGAGTACGCGCTGCGCCACAAGGCGAAGGTCATTCTCTGCTCGCACCTCGGCCGCCCCAAGGGCAAGCCGGTCGAATCCATGAGCCTGCGGCCGCTGGTTGCGCGCCTGCGTCTGCTGCTGGAGCAGGTCCTCAGCGTCTCGGAGAACGTCGCCTTCTCGCCGGACTGCGTCGGCGACATCGCGCTCGAGATGTCGCAGCAGCTCGAATCCGGACAAACATTGCTGCTGGAAAATCTCCGCTTCCACCCGGAAGAGGAGGCCAACGACCCGGCATTCGCCAAGCAGCTCGCCGCGCTCTGCGACCTCTACGTCAACGACGCCTTCGGCAGCGCGCACCGCGCCCATGCATCCACTGAGGGCATCACCCACTATGTTGCGCAGTCCGCCGCCGGCCTGCTGATGGAGAAAGAACTTAATTTCCTCGGCAAAATCCTCACTCAGCCGGACCGGCCCTTCGTCGCCATTATCGGCGGCTCCAAGATCTCCGGCAAAATCGACGTCGTCGACAATCTGCTCGACAAGGCAGACACCCTGCTCATCGGCGGCGGCATGGCTTACACCTTCCTCAACGCGCTCGGCCAGTCCACCGGCAAATCGCTGGTTGAGGCCGACAAGATCGACGTGGCCAAGGCCGCGCTCGACAAAGCCAAGGCCAAGGGCGTCAAGCTGCTGCTGCCCATCGACCACGTGCTCGCCGACAAGTGCGAAGCCTCCGCCAAGACCCAGATCTTCTCCGGCGACGGCCCCTTCCCCCCTGACTGGATGGGCCTCGACATCGGCCCCGCCACCATCGACCTCTTCGCCAAAGAGATCGCCGACGCCCGCACCATCCTCTGGAACGGCCCCATGGGCGTATTCGAGCTCGCACCCTTCGCCCACGGCACCAACGCCATCGCCATGGCCGTCGCCGCTAACGACGAGGCCACCAGCATCGTCGGCGGCGGAGACTCGGTTGCCGCGGTGCACCAGGCCGGCGTCGCCGACAAGATCACCCACATCTCCACCGGCGGCGGCGCAAGCCTCGAATTCCTCGAAGGCAAAACCCTCCCCGGTGTGGCCGCCCTCACCGACAAGTAGTGAACCAGACGATCCATTGCGCGGCTGCGCACGTATTCGTGAACCAGCGGCTGGCCGTCTCTCCTTGTTGCCGTTCTGTTTCCGGTACTACGCCCGCTTGCGCGCCGGTCTCCGCTCCTGCTCAACCCGCTCGGCCAGAAACACCTTCATCAGCGATTGATACGGCACATCCCTCTGGTTCGCCAATATTTTCAGGTCCTCCACCATGGCCACCGGCAGGCGTATAGAGATGGTCCGCAGCGTCGGCTTCAGATTCGGAAACTTCGCCCGCTTCGCCTTGCTCCAATCGACATACTCCGTGGAATCGGCCTTCGACCAGAATGCAAACTCTTCCTCTTCGTTCCGGAACTCAGGAATTTTCTTTTTCATATCTCGTATATGCCTCAGTCTCCCTCCGGTTCATGTCCCTCGCGGAAATCACCCAAATCAACTTCCTGCGAACCGTAAATACCACCAGCAAGCCTCGTTCCGCAGGTGTTTCGCTCATTGCCAGATATCGCTTTTCCCGCATCGAGTGTCCCGCGTCACTGCGCAACAGCAGCGGATCATGAAAGAAAATAGACTCAGCTTCATCGGGAGTGACCCCGTGCTTGTTCCAGTTCTTCGATGTATTCCACTCGTCCCAATCGAAGCCGATGCAGCTTTCGACCAGGCTCTCGGGTCCACGCGCTCTCACACTTTGTATATATCACAAATATACAACTCACGCCTGCTTGTAGTCCAGTCAACAGTTCTAACCTAAAATCGCAACTAAGGAAAACAAACGAATGTCACGCAAAACCCTCATCGCCGCCAATTGGAAGATGTTCAAGACCCCCGACGAAGCCGTTGCCTTCACCAAGGCATTCATCCCGCTCGCCGCCCACCACAAGCACGCCGAGATCGTGCTCTGCCCGTCGCCCGCGCTGCTGCCCGCGGTCGTCGACGCAGCCCGCAACAACCCCATCCACGTCGGCGCGCAGAACATGCACTGGCTCGACCAGGGCGCCTACACCGGCGAGACCTCGCCGCTGCAGCTCAAGGCCCTCGGCGTCACCCACGTCCTGATCGGCCACAGCGAACGCCGCCAGTACTTCAACGAGACCGACGAGAGCGTCAACCTCAAGCTCAAGGCCGCCCTCGCGCATGGCCTGATTCCCATCGTCTGCGTCGGCGAACTGCTCGCCGAGCGCGAAGCCAACCAGACCACCGAGGTCCTCGAGCGCCAGACTTCCATCGCGCTCAGCGGCATCGACCCCGCCGCCGCGCATCCGCTGGTCATCGCCTACGAGCCCGTCTGGGCCATCGGCACTGGCCGCACCGCAACCCCCGAGATCGCCGACGACGCCCACAAGATCATCCGCGCCCAGATCGCCAAGTCGCTCTCGCCTGCGCTGGCCGCCAGCACGCGCATCCTCTACGGCGGCTCGGTCAAGCCCGACAACACCGCCAGCCTCTGCTGCCTCCAGGACATTGACGGCGCGCTCGTCGGCGGCGCCAGCCTCGAACCGGCGCCGTTCGCGCAGATCGTCGCCAACTCCGCGGCGTAATCGCACTCTACAATAAGAACGCCCATGCCGAGTCCAACCATCGGCATGGGCGTTTCTTTCGAGCCCTTCAGCTTCGCTATACGCTACCGGCGATAGTAATGCCGATGATAGTAATGCCTGTGATACCTGTGATGCCCCCCATGCACCACAACCACAATCCCAACTCCTGCTTCAGCCTGCGGCGGCGTGTAAACGCCGGCAAACACAAACAACATAGCCAATCCCAGTAGCCATCGTCCAATTCGCATCTTCACTTGAATCCCCGATACTGCTTGGCCCAACGTAAGCCAGCAATAAGTGAGATGCCGAAAGATGCAGGCGCGGCCGTAAAGCTTATCCAGACAAAAACTGCGCAGGCCTAAACCCTCCGCGCGGCGCCGTCTTTACTGATCACTTACCACTAACCACTGACCACTGTCTTTACCGCACCACCCCCACCTGCTCCATCGGCCAGTACACGAACACCGCCTTGCCGTAGATCAGGTCCCGGTCCACCGGCCCGAAATCGCGGCTGTCGCTGGAGATCGACCGGTGGTCGCCCATGACGAAGTACTCATGCGGCGGCAGCGCCATCTCCGGCTGCGACCGGTCGTCGGCGAAGCGGCTGGGAACATACGGCTCCTGCAGGCGCTTGCCGTTCACATACACCTCGCCCTCGTTGATGCGGATGCGGTCGCCGGGCAGAGCGATCACCCGCTTGATGTAGCTCTTGTTGTGGTCCCGCGGATACTGGAACACCACCACGTCGCCCTGGTGAATGTCCCCCACGCGATACGCAATCTTGTTGATGAACAGGCGGTCCTGGTCTTCCAGCACCGGCAGCATGCTGGTTCCCTCCACGCGCACCGGCTGGTAGAGAAAGATGATGATGAACGCCGAAACCGCAACCGACACCACCAGGTCGCGCACCCAGGAGAGCATGCCGCTCGACGAACGGAAACCTGTGCCGAGTCCAATTTCCGCTCCGGCAATCTCTGGTCCGGCGGCCACCTCCGCGGAAGTCTGTTCCGCTACGTTCCGCTCATCGCTCACGCTTATTCCTCGCACACTTAATTAGACGCAGCAGCCCCACCAATGGACCCCGCCGGCGGCAGGCCCAACCCCGGCACCAGTGTCTTTCCGTCAATCCCTGTCGGCGACCACGCCTCGACGATCGCCTTGGCCATCTTTGCGATCGTCAGCTCTCCTTCATTATCCGCCGTCCAGCCCGTATCTGCATTCTCGTACGTAAAGATCGATAGCACCATAGGCCCAGTCTTTCCCGCCACCATCGCCACGTCCGCGCGCACCGCATTCAGGCTGCCCGTCTTGCTCGCGGTCCCCGAGCCCGTCTCGGTCGCATCCAGCTTCTCCAGGTAGCGCGGTATCGTATCGCGATAGAACTGGTTGCGCAGCATCTTCATCGCCACGCCGCAGATCGCCTGGTCGTTCGCCGACAGGCCGCCGGCGGCAAGCGTCCGTTCGCCAGCCCGCAGCTTGCCCGGATGATCCAGCTCACACAGCCCGATCCGCTCCATCACCTCGGCCATCTCCCGCGGCGTTGTCTTGCCCAGGCCGAACTTCGGCTGGTCCTCAGGCATCGGCTCCGTCGCCGGCTTGCCGATCTTCTTATATAGATGCGTATTCTTAAGCCCCATCCACGCAATCCGTGCATTCACCGCGTCCAGCCCGATCTTGTCCATCGCCAGGTTGGTCGCCGTGTTGTCGCTCATAATGATCGTCAGCGTCAGAATGTCCTTCAGCGTCAGCGTCTGCGGCGTGTCCAGAAACAGCAGCAGCCCCGAGCCGCTCACCGCATCTCCCGGCTCGAGCGCAATCTTGTCATCCCAGTGCGCCTTCCCCTCACGCACCTGCTCCATCGCCTCAAACAGAATTGTCAGCTTGATCACCGACGCCGTCTGCACCACCGCGTCCGGGTCCAGGCTGGCCGTCTTGCCCGTATTCAACTGGGTCGCGTACAGCGCCACCTTGCCGTGGTGGGCCCTGGCGAGCTCGCCCAGCCGCGCCTCCAGCGCAACATCCTCGCCCCGTGCCGGCACGGCCGCAACCGCGCCTAGTTGCTGCGCCCGTGCCCCTGCGCCCGCTGTCCCGCACGCAACCACTGCCACCGCCGCGCCCAGCAAAACCCCATAAACTCTCATCTCCTGCATGGTACATTCAAGCTCGGATTCTTGGGACACTGCTTTGTTTCCATTCGCTCGCCGTAGACGCGGATGGCTGCGGGGTGTCCGCACCCTTCCTTGCCCCAGGCCGTTAAGGCCAGAGCCACCTATTTCGGGATTCCCTTGGCCGACAATGGGGTGTATGCTCAAAACTGGCAGTCTTCTGGACTGTCTGGCATCCAACGACCCCGGAAGACTAAAATATCATCACCCTAGGCGACGGAAACCTATGGCCACAATCACCATGCTTGAACAGTCAGTCGCGTCTAGACCTCCCGTCCACAGCCCCGATTCGCGGCAGGACATCACCACCACAGAGACATCCAACGTAGCATCCGAGGGCTTCGATACCAAGTCCGCGCTCGAGATCGCCCGCATCATCAACCACGAAGATGCCAAGATCGCCGGGGCGGTCAAGAAGGCCCTGCCCGAGATCGCCATTGTCATCGACATCGTCGCCCGCTCGCTGCGCGACGGCGGCCGCCTCATCTACGTCGGCGCCGGCTCCTCCGGTCGCATCGCCGCGCTCGACGCGTCCGAGTGCCCGCCCACCTACTCCACCCTGCCCGCCCAGGTCCAGTACATCATGGCCGGCGGTCCCAAGGCCCTCGCCTCCGCCTCCGACGTCAACGAGGATTCCCCCGAACTCGGCCAGCGCGACATCGCCCGCCGCCGGCCCACGCGCAAGGACATCGTCGTCGGCGTCTCCGCTTCCGGCAGCACCCCTTACGTCGTCGGTGCAGTCGAGTACGCGCGCGCCCGAGGGGCCCTCACTGCCGCCATCACCTGCAATACCGGCACGCAGCTCTCCCAGGTCGCCGACACCACCATCATCGTCGAGGTCGGCCCCGAGGTCGTCTCCGGATCCACCCGCATGAAGTCCGCAACCGCCCAGAAGATGGTCCTCAACATGATCACCACCGGCGCCATGGCTCGCCTGGGCTACGTCTACGACAACCTCATGGTCAACGTGCACATGAAAAATGCCAAGCTGGTCGAGCGCGGCATCCGCGTCCTCATGCGCGTCTGCGACATCGACCGCGACGCTGCCATCCGCACCATCAAGTCCGCCGGCAAATCCATCCCCATCGCCGTGGTCATGCTCAAGGCCGGTGTCGACAAGATGGAAGCCGTCCGCCGTCTTGCCAAGTCCGACGGCAACGTCCGCCTCGCCATCGACGACTCCCGCCTCGAACTCTGAGTGGAGAGAATATAATAGAGCCCATGAAGCGCGTAACCATCGACACCCCTTATCCAACGACTGAAGACGTGGTTCGCGACTTGGGTATTACACGCGAGCGATACGAAAAAATTCGCGCAATCGTAGAAGAGGGGCGCCGCAAAGATGCGGCACGTTCGACAAAGCGGCGCGCATCTCGTTCTGCGGGAGGCAGGAATGCGAAGCGCGCAAGAAAAGCCTCGCGATAAGAACTACTCCGTATTCCTCAATATCCCCTACGACAAGCGTTTTGAAAAGCTCTACCTCGCCTTCATTGTTGGGCTGGTGGAGCTTGGTCTGACGCCAAAGGTCACCCTCGGAATTCCCAGCGGAGCAACCCGCATTGATCGTATCTTCGAACTGCTTAAGAGCTGTCGTTACTCCGTCCACGACCTCTCGCGCGTCGAGATGGATCGCAGACTACCGCCTACACCACGATTCAATATGCCTTTCGAACTTGGCTTGGCGTTCGCCTGGTCTCGACTAACCCCTGCAAATCACGACTTTTTTGCATTCGAAAGCATCAATCGTAGAGCTCAAAAGTCTCTCAGCGACTTGAGTGGGACAGACTTCAACATCCACGACAACAGGCCCAACGGCATCATGCGCGAGTTGCGCAATGTTTTCGACCGGCGGCAAAACAAGCCAACAGTCCCGCGCATGATGAAATCGTACAACCAACTCCTCCGCCGCCTTCCTGCGCTTCGTAAAGCTGCGGGCACTGCAGATTTGTTTCAAGCTGGCATCTTCAGGGATATCGTTGCTGCATGTGTTGCAATACGGAATAGTTCGCGGCCGGACACAAACACTTCGCCCCTTCCGTGAATTTCGGGTGCTCAGTTTGTTTCTCGGCAACTCGAAGGCCACCTAAAGCATCTGCGCTTTCCCTGAACGCCCCGATTAGCGGTTACACTTGCGTGGAACCTCAGGCAGCCGCCCGGAGCCCACACACTATGATCCTCGAAGTCGACATCGACCGCACCACCCCCACCACTCCCATCGTCAAGCTCACCGGGCGCATGACCCTCGGAATGCGTCTGCGCGAGATCGAGTTCAGAATCGACGAGGTCGCCGGAGACCCGGCCCGCAAACTCATCCTCGATCTCTCCGCCGTCGAATACTGCGACAGCTCCGGCCTCGGACTCATCATGATCCTCTACGGCAAGATGACCTCCTCCGGCGGCCAGCTCCGCATCGTCGCCCCCAACGAATTCCTGCTGGACCTGTTCAAACGCACCTGCATCGATTCGATCCTGACGGTCGATCCGGACCTCGCAACCGCCCTCGCAGCCTAAGCAGCCGCCCCGGCAGCAGGCCGCACCAGCCTCATCACCCATTTCCTCGCCACTCCCTCGTAAACTGGAGCAATGGACAAGTTTGTCGTACGCGGAGGAAACCCACTCCTCGGCACCATCAAGATCTCCGGCGCAAAGAACTCCGCGCTCCCCTGCATGGCCGCCGCCATCCTCACCGAAGACGAGATCATTCTCGAAAACATCCCCCAGGTCCGCGACATCGAGACCGAGCGCCGCCTGCTCACCTCCATGGGCGCCGAGGTCGAACTCGGCTACGGCCGCGCCCAGCACCGCACCCGCATCAAGTGCGCCATCCTCTCCGACCCCGTTGCCAAGTACGAGATCGTCAAGACCATGCGCGCCAGCTCGCTCGTCCTCGGCCCGCTCATCGCGCGCACCGGCATCGCCCGCGTGGCCATGCCCGGCGGCTGCGCCATCGGCGGCCGTCCCATCGACCTGCACATCAAGGGCCTCGAGGCCATGGGCGCCACCATCACCCAGGACCACGGCTACCTCGAAGCCCGCACCCCCAACAACGGAACAGCCCGTCTCAAAGGCGCGCACTTGGTCTTCGATAAGATCACGGTCACGGGCACCGAAGACCTGCTGATGGCCGCGACCCTCGCCGACGGCGAAACCGTCTTCGAGAACTGCGCGCGCGAGCCCGAGATCGCCGACCTCGCCGCGCTGCTCACCGCCATGGGCGCGAAGATCGAAGGCGCCGGCACCTCCACCATCAAGGTCCGCGGCGTCGCCAAGCTCCACGGCGCGCGCCATCGCATCAACCCCGACCGCATCGAGGCCGGCACCTTCCTCATCGCCGGCGCCATCACCGGCGGCGACCTGAACGTCGACTGCTGCAACCCGGCGCACCTCGGCTCGCTCATCGCCAAGCTCGAACAGTGCGGCGTTCGCATCGAACTCGGCAAAGAAAACGTCCGCGTCCGCAGCGGCGGCGCGCTCAAGGCCGCTGACATCTCCACCGAAGAGTACCCTGGCTTCCCTACCGACATGCAGGCGCAGTTCATGGCGCTCGCCACCCAGGCCGAAGGCGCTACCACCGTCACCGAGAATATCTTCGAGAACCGCTTCATGCACGTGCAGGAACTGAACCGCATGGGCGCGAACATCACCGTGCAGGGCCGCACCGCCACCGTCCGCGGACGCACCCCGCTCGAGTCCGCCGCCGTCATGTGCTCCGACCTGCGCGCCTCCGCATCGCTCGTGCTCGCCGCCCTCGTCGCCGACGGCGAAACCATCCTCGACCGCGTCTACCACCTCGACCGCGGCTACGAGCACTTCGAAGAAAAGCTCCGCAACGTCGGCGCCCAAATCCGCCGCATGGGCGACGTCTTCGGCAAAAGATAGGCCCCCTTTTGTTGTCATTCCCGAAGGGAATCTGCTGTTGTCTTTCGCTGCAAGAACATCGCTTCAATCGGTGCCAACCGGCGTTAAGCCTTGGCCTACCGCCAGCTCACCGCCAGGTGCCACCGCAGCCCCGCGCGCATCGTCTTCTCCAGCACCCGCTCGTACTCCTCCAGCTCGCTCAGCACCTGCGGCCCTTCCGTGCCAAGCTGCTGCGGATCGTCCCGCAGCGTCGCCACCAGCGCCCGCACCGTCGCCAGCCCATCGCCCGCCGCATACCACTGCGGAGGAGGCAGCCGCCGCATCAGATCGGGATTCCCCGCGCCCTCCTCGATCAGCAGCGACATCGAATTCTCGTCGGCCGAGAAGAACTCAATCAGCGGCTTCACCCCAAGCCGCAGCGCGACCCGCTCCAGCGCGTCCTCATACCGCGCCAGCGCGCGCCCGTTGACGAAGATGTCGAAGCCCGGGTCCTCGCCCTCGACCACGATATACATCGAAGCTGCCATTAGAATGCAGTGTACTTCGCCCGCCGCAAACCGCAAATGCAAATCCACGCCACCGCAGCACCAACCTCGGTTCCTCGTCGCGGGGGCCGAGACCCCTCACTTCCACTCATGCCAGGTCGCGCCCGCCGGCTGGTGCGAAGTAATCTCCAGGTACACCGTCTCCACATCCTGCTGGCGCAGGTCCGCGCGGCTCGCCGGAAACCACCACTGGTCGGGCTCGGGCAGCTCGATCATCATCTCCGCCGGCTTCTTCCCCGCATGCGCCTGCGCCTTCACCGCCGCGTACAGATCGATCAGGAACTGCCTCTGCCCCTTCAATACCTCGATTCCGCCCGCATCGCCGTGCCCCGGCAGCACGTGCTCCGGACCCAGCGCAATCGCCTTCTCCAGCGCCTTCGGCCAATTCTCGATGTACGCGTCCAGCAGTTTGTTTCGCGGCCCATTCACGGCCGCGTCGCCCGTCGCCAGAATGCGTTCCTTTGGCAGCCACACATATCCGTCGCCCCGCGTATGCCCCCACCCGAAGTGCAGGAAGTCCACCTCGCGCGTGTCGTCGTTCAGCACCAGCTTGTCGCCCGAAATCGACATCTGCGGCCGCTGCACGTCCGTATCGCCCGTCGCCTGTAGGTCCGGCCGCTTCGGCAACGCCTCCTGCCATCGCTTCGGCTCCCAGCGATTCATCTCTTCGGTCACGCCCTCAAACGCCATCGTGGTCGCGCCCGCCGCCGTCCACACCGAGTTCCCATACGCGTGGTCCCCATGGTGGTGTGTGTCGAACACATACCGCACCGGCTTCGGCGAAAGCTGCTTCGCAATCGTCAGCAACTCCTTCGCGCGTCCCGGGTAGTTCGCGTCCACAACAATCAACGAATCGCGCATCTCGATGATCACCGTGTTGCTGTAGCCGTTCGTATCGCCGGTCAGGAACCAGACCCCCGGCGCAATCACGTGTGGCGGCGAACCCTGCGCGCGCCCAGCAACCGCAGTAAAGCAAGTGGCAAAAAGGGCGAGGAAAACCCGCCCGCTCAATCCGATCAATCTGTTCAACGTTCCACCCTCCCGCGGCTACGTCCTAAAGTACCAAGTTCGTCGCAGAATGGGAAAAGCCCGGCACGGGGCCGGGCTTCTCTATCCTTCTCTTTTGCGTTTCGGCCTAGCGGTTTCCGCCGCCCTGAGGGCCGCCGCCCGGTCCACCCGGACGCCGTCCGCCACCACCACGCCGCCGTCGACCACCTGGCCTGCGATCGCCGCCGCCGCCCCCACCCGGCCCGCGGAATCCACCGCCGCCCCCGCCAGGCGCGCGTCCACCGGCGTTCACGGCGGGCGCCGGCACTCCATCGGCGCGGTTGAAGTTCGGCTCATCAGAATCGGCATCGGGAGCCGGCGGATCGTCGTCGTCGAAGTCCGCGCCGCCCTCGATCAGCACCGTCTCGTCGCCGTCAACCTCTTCGTCTTCGATCGGCGCCGGGTAAGCAGACACCGGCTCGGCAGCCGGTCCGGTTTCCGGCAATCCCAGCTTCGCCCGCTGTTCGCGCAGCACCGCCTTGCGCGAAAGTTTGATCCGGTTGCCTTCGATCGACAGCACTTTCACCAGGATCTGGTCGCCTTCGCGCAGTTCGTCCTTCACGTCCTTCACGCGATGCTCCGCAATCTCGGACACATGCAGCAAACCGTCCGTGCCCGGGAAGATCTCCACGAACGCGCCGAACTCCGCAATCCGCACCACCTTGCCCAGGTACGTCTTGCCGATCTCCGGCACCGCCGTGATATCCGAGATCATCTGGATCGCGCGCGCCAAACCATCCGCATCGCTCGATGCCACATTCACGCGGCCGGTGTCGTCCACATCGATCTTCACGCCGGTCGCGTCAATGATCCCGCGAATTACCTTGCCGCCCGGCCCGATCAGGTCGCGAATCTTGTCCGTCGGAATCTGAATGGTGTGGATGCGCGGCGCAAACTGCGACTTCTCCGCGCGTGCCGTACCCAGCACGCCGTCCATGATGTCCAGCAGATGCAGCCGGCCCTGCTTGGCCTGCGCCAGCGCCTCACGCATGATCTGCGCGGTGATGCCCATGATCTTGATGTCCATCTGCAGCGCCGTGATGCCCTTGCGTGTCCCCGCGACCTTGAAGTCCATGTCGCCGTAGTGGTCTTCGGCTCCGGCAATGTCGGAGAGCACCGCGTACTTGTCGCCCTCCTTCACCAACCCCATTGCCACGCCGGCAACCGAACCCTTTAGCGAGATCCCGGCTTGCATCAGCGCCAGCGACGCGCCGCACACCGTCGCCATCGACGACGACCCGTTCGATTCCAGAATGTCCGACACTACGCGCAGCACGTACGGCGACTCGTCCTCCGCCGGCAGCACCGCCTCAATCGCGCGCCATGCCAGAGCGCCGTGGCCAATCTCGCGGCGGCCTACGCCACCCATGCGGCCAACTTCGCCCACCGAGAACGGTGGGAAGTTATAGTGCAGCATGAACCGCCGCTTCTGCTCGCCCTCGTAGCTCTCCATCCGCTGCGCGTCGTCGGTGGTGCCCAGAGTCGCCGTCACCAGCGCCTGGGTTTCGCCGCGGGTAAACAGCGCCGAGCCGTGCACGCGCGGAAGCACGCCCACTTCAACGGTCACCGGACGAATCTCATCGAAAGCCCGATGGTCCGGCCGCGCGCGCTCGTTCAGCACCTGGTCGCGGAAGATCTGTTCGCGCAGAATCTCGTAATACTTGCTGAACTTCTTCGCCGCCTCCGCGTCGCCCTCGGGCAACTCCTTCTTCAGCGCGTCCTTCAGCTCTTTCACCAGCGCGTAGCTCTCGAACTTCGGATGCTTCTGTGTGTCCAGCGCGTCCTTCAACTGCGCGCCAGCCTTCGCCGACAGCTCATCCAGGTATGCCTGATCGATCTCGACCGCGGCCGGAACCCGCTTTGCCTTGCCCGCCCGCGCCACCAGGCCGTCAATGCCCGCGCAGATCTTCTTGATCTCAATATGCGCGAACTCGATCGCGTCAACCACCTGCTCCTCGGAGCACTCCTTTGAGCCCGACTCCACCATCACGATGCCGTCCTTGGTCCCGACAACCATGATGTTGAGGAGGCTCTTCGCCCGCTCGGCGTAAGTGGGGTTGACGATGAAGACGTCGTCGATAAGGCCGACGCGCACTGCGCCCACCGGCCCGTGGAACGGAATGTCCGAAAGCGCCAGCGCGCAGCTGGCGCCATTCATGCCCAGAACGTCCGGATCATTCTCCTTATCCGCCGAATACACAAACGCGACCACCTGCGTCTCGTTGCGGAAGTTCTCCGGAAACAGTGGCCGGATGGGCCGGTCGATCTGGCGGCAGGTCAGGATCTCCTTCTCGCTGGGCCGGCCTTCGCGCTTGATGAAACCGCCGGGAATGCGTCCCCCGGCATACGTGTTTTCGCGGTACTCGACGGTGAGCGGAAAAAAGTCGATGCCTTCCTTCGGGTCGGGTGAGGCCATCGCCGTGGCCAGAACTACGTTGTCTCCGCTGCTTGTCAGCGCTGCGCCGGAGGCCTGCTTGGCCACCCGTCCTGTCTCAAATTTAATCTGCTTGCCGCCGGCAAGCTCAACGGTTACGTCCTGCTTCATGTTGCGCCTCTTCTCTATTCTTCTTTTTCGATAATGGAACTTGTGGCCGCGCCGCCTACGCGCACGGGCATGCATGCAGACTTGCACGTGCGGCAATAAGGCCGCCGGTGCGCTGCATGGAAAACTGTGTCTGTGTCCCCGACTCTCTGTTCAGGGGAACTTCGCTCAGGTTGGTTGCGCCGGAGTCCGCTCGCCGCTTTGTTTGCGACCTCCAAGCCGTGCCCTCGCACCCCATCAGCAACTCCAGCCGCAAGCGCCCGTGAGGCCTTGCGCGTAGAGAAAGTTGACTGCCGGGGTGGGTCGGGTCTTGCCTGAGTCCATGATGAGGGGTTGTCCCAGTTGCGTCTACTTGCGGATGCCAAGCTTTGCGATTACCTCGCGGTAGCGGTCCGAGTCGCACTTCTTCAGATAATCGAGCAGCCGGCGGCGCTTGCTCACCAGCATAAGAAGCCCGCGGCGGGAACCGTGGTCCTTCTTGTGGGTCTTGAAGTGCTCGGTCAACTCGCCAATGCGCTCGCTCAGGAGGGCGATCTGGACCTCCGGGCTCCCGGTGTCCGAATCGTGCGTGCGAAACTTTTGGATGATGTCTGTTTTCTTTACGGATTCCAACACAGCAGTTGTTGCTCCTGATCTTCTAGTTCAGTAATGGTCGTAGTGTCTCCATAAAGGATACATTGGATCGCCAAAACCAGCAATTCCACCTGCGCATTGGAACGGGCACATCGCAAATCCGTTGACACCACACCCTCAGGCGCATAGCATCCTGCCACACTATTGATCCAGATATTCCCGTCGGATCGTCGCCGTGGCGGGCATCCTGAAGGGGTCCCCATGCGCTCGCTCGTTGTCTTGACATGTCTGGCTTTAGCCCTATGGATGCTGCCGGCTGCCGCGCAGGACTTTGCGGTAGAGAACACGGTGAATACGATCCATGTGGGCACATCGCCCGAATCTGCGGTGATCTCATCGGATGGCCGCCAGTTGTACGTCGCAAACCGCGGCGGCAGCGACATATCCGTCATCGACACCGCCACCGGTCGCGTCTCCAGCATCCCCGTCGGCGCCTCGCCCCATGGCCTCCTGCTCAGTCATGATGGAAGTCGCCTGTATGCGCTAATCGGCGGTGACGACCCCGACGCTGCCTTGGCCATCATCAACACTGCGAGCCAGATAGTCGCCCAGCACATCACAATTCCACGCCGCACAGACGCAATGGTATTGACGCCGGACGACAGGCGCCTCTACCTCGCGCGCGTCTACTTCGGCGTTTCCTCGCTCGACGTCGACTCGGGACAACAGTATCCCGTAACCGTAATCCCCAGCACTTGCCCAATCGGAATTGCCATCTCGAAGAACGGCCAGAGGCTCTTCGTCAACTATCAGTGTTACGGTCCCGGAGGCTCGGTCCAGCATCCAGCCCATGATGCCATCGCTGAGTATGAACTGCCATCCTATAATCTCCTCAGTAAGCGAAACGATCTCGCAAACGTCGGCGACCAGATTGCCATTTCTCCGGATGGCACCGAGCTCTGGGCCAGAGGCGAGGATGCGTGTTCCCGCCCAGATTACCCCTCTGACGGCTGCCCCAGCCTTCCCAGCCGCATCGTCAACGTGCTGCGCATCCCAGACAACCCCCGCCAGGACATGCAACTGCTGAAAAGCTACGGGTTTTCATTGGCGGACTTTACCGGACGAATCTCATTCTCTCCCACCGGCGAAGCCTTCGTTGGCGGAGGCATCAATCTCAAGCAGATCGATACCCGCAACCTCGAGGCAATCGGCCGAATCCCCATCGCTAGCGCCGCAGATGTCGTCTTTTCACCCGACGGAAACACCGCCTATGTCATCGTCACCGACAAAGGCGAGGTGGACGTGCTCGCCCGCGGAAGAACAGGCAACCCAAACCTCAGCGAGGCTGCCGCCGCGCTGTCTCCTGCGGCGGTAACCGATACTCTGCTCCAGGTTTATTGCCCCAACGGCCAGGGCGTTACCCGCGTCAGTGGTTGTTCGACGCAGGCAGGCGCCTACGCCGTGCAACCGAAAGTGGCCCACGATGTCCTGATCAAGCGCGGAATCGAAGAACCCGGCAAACCCGTCGAGAGGCCTGCGCCTGACGAAGACGCAGGCTGCTTTATCGCGCCGCGCCTGGGCAGCGCACTGGTCGACCCCGAGCAACTCCTGCAGACGGAAGACCGAAAGAAAGTTGAAGAGTACCGAGACTTCACCGGAAAGCAGGTCAACTCACCCGACGGCAACGAAGCCTTCTTCGACGTTACCGGCCGGCTGCAGCAAGACCCCACTGTGCTGCAGAAGGCTTTGGGAAAGTCGGCCGTCTATCTCAGTACTGTCGTCTGTCCAAACCGCGTGGCCACGATTCTGATTCGCCAGGGCGATAAACCCATCGTCAAAGTCGCAATGGATGCCGGCGGCAACAGCCCAGTCACCCGCGAAGCGTTGCGCGCAATTGTCACCACGTTCCTGGCCGAGCTCGGCAATCCATGCAGTGACCCCGAGAAGCTCAAGGCCGTATCCAAACAGCTCTACGACATCCTCATCCCCAAAGACTTCCAGGCGATATTGGATACCGCCCTAAGCCGCGCGCCGGAGCATCAACTGACGCTGGTGTGGGAGCTGGGAGACACGCTCCGGTATGTCCCCATGGGCGCACTCTTCGACGGGCGCCAATATCTGGTTGAGCGCTTCAGCAGTGTGGTCGTTACCAACCTCAGCATCCTGGGCGACCCCCAACGAGGCGACTTTCTCGCCCTCGCCGCCGGGGATACGAATTCGGACCAAATGAACCGGCTGCCGACGATCATTGGGGTTAAGTCGGAGGTGGAAGGACTTTTCTACTCGAAGGATGGGGCGAAGGTTGCCCAAAAAATCCCCGCGACCATTCTGCTCGACGATGGAACGCCGCCCGTCAGCCGCCAGTTTTCTGAGAAGAATCTGCACGACTCGCTGCAACAGTTGGAGGACCCGCAGGCCGATCAAAAAGCACACAGACTGATCGTCCATATCGCGAGTCACTTCGTCCTGAACGAAAACACCGGCTCTTCGTACCTCCTAACCAGGTCCGGGCCGTTGAGCCTCAAAGATCTCGGCGATAAGGACAGGTATTCGTTTGATGATGTTTGGCTGGTCACGCTGTCGGCTTGCCAAACCGCAGCCGCCAAGACCGCAACTGAGACCACGCAAAGTGCGCGCACCGCTGATGGTAGAGAGGTGGAGGGACTGGGCTACCTGGCCGACGCCAGCGGTGCACATGCGGTAGTTGCAAGCCTCTGGGAGGTCAACGACACCAGCACCAGCAGGCTGATGAACGCTCTATACGGAGGACTGCAGCAGACCGAGTCGAAGGCTGAGGCCCTTCGCCAAGCTGAATTGAAGCTGCTGAATGGCACTGCGCTTCCAGGGCCGACCGCGGACCGCGGAGTCGAAATCGAACCCACAGACGCAAAGACGCCACCCCGGTCCTGCAATCCGAACAACCCTTCATCGTACAAGCATCCGAACTACTGGGCGCCCTTCATCCTGATCGGCGATTGGCACTAACAAGTTCTACGCCAGGTTCTTCTTCATAAAAGCCAGTGATCGTTCGCCCGCCAGCTTTGCCGCCGCGGCGTTGTAACTCGGCCGGTCCGGGTTCGCAAACGCGTGCCCCACCCCGTCATACACAAAGATCTCAACCTCCGGATGCGCCGTCTGCACCGCGTCGATCTGGTCCTTGCCAATGTGATCGTCCGTCCCGCCAAAGTGCAGCATCACCGGGCACACCGGCTGCTCCGCCGCCACTTTGCCAATCCCGCCCGCGTAGTAGCCCACACAGCAATCCGGCCGCATCCGAACATTCTCGCCCCGCGTCGCCGAGAGCCACGTCGTCAGCCCGCCATAGCAGAACCCCATCACGCCCGTCGGCTTGCCCGACTGCTTCGCATAGTGGAACGCCGCCGCAATATCCTTGAGCGACACATCCGGGTCCAGCTTCGGATAGATCCCGAACGCCTTCTTCATATCCGCCTCGCTGTAACCCAGCTCCAGATCGCGCTCGAAGCGGTCGAACAGCGCCGGCGCAATCGCCAGAAAGCCCTCGCGTGCATACCCGTCCGCCACCTCCCGAATCGACTTGTTCACACCAAATATCTCCTGAATCACCACCACCGCCCCCACCGGCTCCTGCGCGGGAGTAGCCACATACGCACCCAGCTCGTGTCCGTCGTCCGCCTTCACCTTCACCCATTCTCCCATCGTTTCGCTCCCATCCACTCATTGCAGAGTCGTGTTGCCGTTATCTTATGGGATGCGCCCAGCCCGTGCGCAACGTGTCCACACTATGAATTGGCCAACTAGCGGTCCCTATTGCCCTTCATCTGCGCCCGCGTACGTCCTCATCTCCGCCAGCCATCGCAGAAATCGCACCAACTGCCTCCGCTCCGACCACAGGAAGCGCCAGAAGTCGCCCGCACCCACCTGCTCCGCGTGCTTGCCTGTAAACGTCTCCAGCCTCCATTTCAGGTAGCTGCTGCGCCACGGCCGCAGCCGGTGCCCGCGCGTCGCATTCCACAGGAACCTCAACCCTTCGCCCATGCCCCTCGCCTTTGCCGAATCCCCGTCCCCTATTATAGGGCCGCACCCACCCTAAGTAGCTGTCGTCACAACCCTGCCACGCCCCATTCCATCTACACTTGTCCCTATTGTTTTTTTCGCTTCGGAAGGTTCTGCATGCATCAATTGCCGCAAAGTTCCATTAGCCGAATCATGGTCGCCTGTCTCGCAATTGCCATCGCCTCCGCAGCGCCGCGCCTGCATGCGCAGGACCTGCGCACCGTCAAGGAGCCCGTGATTCTCCCGGCCTGCACCACGCTGAAAGCCACGTTGACCCCAGCCTCAGCCTCCAGCGGAGACATCGAGGTCCGCGCCCGCAAAACCGGCTCCGACAGCACCGGCCTCGATACCGCGCGCCTCCAGCAGGCGCTCGACCAATGCCCCAAAGGCCGCGCGGTTGAACTCGCGCCCGACGCCGGCAACACCGCATTCCTCACCGGCCCCATCGCCCTGCGCCCCGGCGTAACCCTCCTGCTCGACAAGGGAGTCACCCTCTACGCCACGCGCAACCCTGAGTCCTACGCCATCACTCCCGCCTCTTGCGGCATCGTCAACGCCGACTCCGGCAGCGACTGCAAGCCGCTTATCGCCGCCAGGAATGCAACCGGCTCCGCCATCATGGGCGACGGCGTCATCGATGGCCAGGGCGGCGCCACCCTCATCGTCGACGGCAGACCCTCCGCCAAAACCTGGTGGGACCTCGCCGAGGACGCCCGCACCGCCGGCCACCAGCAGGCGCCGCGCCTGGTCGAGACCGATGCCACCGACGACTTCACCCTCTACCGCATCACGCTCCGCAACTCACCCAGCGCCCACGTCCTGTTCCAGCACGGCAACGGCCTCACCGTGTGGGGCGTTAAGATCGACACCCCCGGGTCCGCGCGCAACACCGACGGCATCGATCCCGCGCAGTCCAAGAACATCACCGTCACTCAGTCCTTCATCCGTACCGGCGACGACGATATCGCCATCACGGCCGGCGACGCTCCCACTACCAACATCACCGTCGCCCACGACCATCTCTACTGGGGCCACGGCCTCACCATCGGCGGCGAAACCACCGGCGGCGTCAGTGGCATCCGTGTCGATGACCTGTCCCTGGATGGCCCGGATAACGGCATCCGCATCACGTCGAATGCTGCCCACGGAGGCCTGGTCGAAGACATCGTCTACCAGGACGTCTGCATCCGCAACGCCAAGGGCCCTATCCTCTTCGACACTGCGTTCTCATTCCCCGGCAAGGGCATCGAACACTCGCCCGTTTACGACGACATCGCGCTGCGCAATGTGCGCCTCGCCGGCGGCGGCAAGGTCCAGTTCAGCGGCTTCGACGCCACCCATCGCATCGGGGTCACCCTGGACGGCGTGCTGGCGCTCGATGGGCCGGAGAAATACAAGTCGCAGGCCATCCACACCGACCTCACCTTCGGCCCCGGTCCCGTGAACTTCATCTTCACCGGCAACGATTCCACCGTCACCGGCAAGAAAACCGGCGGCAGCCTACCCTCCTGCTCCTCGAAGTTCGTCCCATTCCCATAGCCAGGCAGGGACAGCCTCGGAGCGCCGGCGGATCTTTGCTCTGCTGTTATTTCTGAGTTTGCTCCTGCTGTTATTTCTGAGTTTGCTCCTGCTGTTGTTTCTGAGATAGGTCCGGACTTCAGTCCGGACATTGACAGGCAAATTGGATGGTGGGCTTTAGCCCCTGGGACATATCCTCTCGGCCAGGCCCGTCCTCGCCATCGCCGCTGCGATCGCCTACTTTACCACCGTCTGGAACAGCGGCGACGTCAGCAGGCTCGCAAACTCGCTGTCTGAAGAAGAGTAGTTCACCTTCAGCGTGCCCGAGTCGGAGTCGATGGTCGTATTGTCCAGCGCAGTCTTCTCCATCGGCGTTCCCTGCTGCTTCTTCAGCAGTTGCACACCCTTCAGCAGGGTCGCGCAGGTTGCCGCCGTAAACGTGTCGGACAGGTTCACCGACATGTCGAACCGCACTCCGTTGGAGAAATCCATGGTGTAGCGAGAGCCCTTCATCCGGTCCTTCACGGTGTCGTAGTCGGCAAGCTGCGACGCGATGCCCAGAATGCCCTTCATCATCGTCTGCGTGCCCTTCGCATCCAGCAGGCTCCACACCGCGTGGCTGTCCACGGCCACCATGGCGTTTACCAGATCGCTGTCGGTCAGGAAGCTCTGAGAAAGGCCGTCGCGCGAGTCCAGCGCCGCCCTCACCGCATCTTTGTCCCCGAAGACCATGGTCGTCTGGTTCAGGAAGACCACGTCCAATCCGGTCGTACCCATGGGATAGATGCTGTTGTTACGCAGCGTCACCGGCTTGGTCTTGTTCTTGGTGAAGTTGGCCATGATGTCGTGCGTGTGGAACTGCCCCTGCGCAATCCCGACAATCCGCTCCACGTCAGGCCCCTTGCCCTCGGGATTGGGCGCGCGAAACGCCGCGAACGTCAGCGCGTCCGCGTCCTGGTCCACCTTCAGACCGGAGTTGACCAGTGCCGTCTCCAGCTTCTTCAACTCCGGCGGCAACACCCGGTCCTTCAGGCTCATCGCCGCCGGCGAGTTCTGCATCGCCCGGTAGTCCACCACAATAATCTGCTGCACGTCGCGCGGAATCGACGCCTTGGCGTCGCTCGAAAGCGCGGCAGCGTGTGCGAACGGTGCGAACAGCGTCGCCGCGGCTGCCACCGTCAGGCTTAGCTTGGCCGCACCGGTGAATCTGGATCGGAACTCGGATGTGGATATGAAATTGCGCAAAGTGAACTCCCTTAAAGCGTCTGGATCGGTAAAGCCGCAAATGGTGGCCGCGGTTTTCGCCCCCCGCAAAGCACCGTCTCCATTGTTCCTTGAATCAAGTTCGGAAGCAAGGGGGAGACTGTCGGTTGGACGGATGGACTGCGCAAACGTTTGCTGAATCCAAACCGTTTCCGCCCACGCCGGTAGGTCTTGCCCGTCCTGGGCGCCCATCTCCTTATCCTGACGGCCACGGCAGCGGGCTCTTCAGCCTGCATTCCAGCACCTTCGCCTCCGGGTCGAAGCCCGGAATCGCCTGCACCCATTCCGCCTCCGGGTCATACGCCTCCTGCGGAATCAGGCCGATGATCTCGCCCTCCGTCACCAGCGCGCCGTGGTTGTGCGCAAGCTCCCGCACGGCAGCGTAGATCTGCCGCATCGGCGTGGCGCGGAAGTCCGTGATATTCATGCTCACTTGCGCCCGCCCATTCACGCTTACGCCGATCGCCTTCACCCCGTGCATGCCGCCCGCCGACGCCCGAATCGCGCGTGCAATCGCCCGCGCCGCCGCAATATCTGCCTGCGCGGCCGCCGGCAGCTCCGCTCCCGCCTGCCCCGCCTGCCCCGCCGACTCCAGGTAGATGTTGTACGCGATCAGGAATCGCCGCGCTCCCACCGCGCTCGCCCCGGCCGTCGGGTGGATCTCCGGCCCGCCAATGTCCGGTCTCCGCGCCGCATCCTTGTGCGCCGACTCCCGCAGCCCCTCAAACTGCCCGCGCCGCACGTCTTCCAGGTTGATCCGGTCCGGCCTGGCCGCCGCTGCCTCGTAAAAGTACACCGGAACGCCGAACCGCCGCCATATCTCGAGGCCCGCCTGCCGCGCCAGCACCGCGCACTCCGCCAGCGAAATCCCGCTCACCGGAACGAACGGCACCACGTCCGCTGCTCCGATCCGCGGATGCACCCCGCTCTGCTGCGTCAGGTTGATTAGCTGCGCCGCCCGCCCCACGCCGCGCACCGCCGACTCCACCACCGCCGCCGGCGGCCCTGCAATCGTCACCACGCTCCGGTTGTGCGCCATGTCCAGCGACCAGTCCAGCAGGCGCACCTTGTCCACCTGCATGGCCGCCACAATCTGCGCGACCTTCGCGGCGTCCGTGCCCTCGGAAAAATTCGGCACGCATTCAATCACCGCATCCGGATTCATCGCTGCCAATGGCATCGCTTCACTTCCACCAACTGTACCCAACCGTAAACTGCACGCTCGCGTTTACCCCGGGGTTCTTGTCCCCCAGCGACGCGCTCGAGATATGGATCGCATTCGCCCCAATGTCGATCGACCGGTTCGGCCGCATAAAGTAGTGCGCGCCCACTCCAAACTGCGGCGTAAAGTTCCACACGCTGGTGTTCGCACTGGCGATATTGTTAATCAGGGTCTCGCCGGGGTTGGTGTCGCTGCAGGGACCTGGTGAGCAGTACGGTGGCCCTCCAAACGCCGGATACTTGTGGTTCGTCCATAGCACTCCGCCCGCGCCCTGCACCCACGGTGCCAGCCGTCGCGTCCCCGCGAAGTTCCAGCGAAAAACTGTCGGCGTGATGCTGACGCCGGTAAATGTGCCGCCAACGTTGAATATCGTCGAGCATTCATACGTCACACTGCCCGGGACTGCCGGCGCGCAGTTCTGCCGTTGCATAAGGGGCGTATACGACTGCCAGATCGGAAATACCTCAACCGCGTACTCAAAGTTTCCCCGCACCATCCCGGGCCCCACGTTCCCCGTCAGCACCTTGCCCGCATGTACGCCCGCCCAAATAAACCCGAAGCCGCCGCGCTGCTCCGTCACCCCAAACCCGCCCTGCACCAGCGCGCCAAACTCCCACGGCTTGTTACCATCCCGCACTGGGTTCGCAATCGAATGTAAACCGGGTCCCGTAAGGGTGATCCCTAGCGGACCTCCCGCAGCCGGCGCGACTGAACCCGAACCGGATTGGGCCGCCGCGATGCACGGCAGCACCACAAGTGCAAGCACAACTTCAAGCCTCGTAAAGCGCAAAAGTCAGCTCCAATCCTTTACCTCAATTGAAACCCGAACAGAAGAAAGCCGCCGTATCTCGGCGGCATCCACCAAAAGAACTCACCACGCAACCCGTTGCAGAACTCGTTCCGCTTTTTAATCCATGGTCATCCGTGTCGATCCGTGGTCGGCCTTACCCCGCTGCAGCCACCGCCGCCTCATCCATATCGAAATTCGTATAGACATTCTGCGTATCGTCCAGATCTTCCAGCGTCTCCAGCAGCCGCATCATCGCGGTTGCCTGCGTGCCTTCCAGCTTCTGGTAGGTCGACGCGATCATCGTCACCTCGGCATGTTCCGGCGTAATCCCCGCCGCCTTGATCGCCGCCAGCACCGCATCGTAGTCGTGCGGCGCCGTGATCACCTCCCACGTATCGCCTTCGTCCGAAAGGTCATCCGCGCCCGCCTCCAGCGCAATCTCCGTCAGCTTCTCTTCGCTCACCGCCGACTTGGCCACGATGATCAGCCCCTTCTTCGAAAATAGGTAGCCGACCGAGCCCGACTCGCCCAAATTTCCGTTGTTCTTCGAGAAGGCGTGCCGCAGCTCGCTCACCGCGCGGTTCTTGTTGTCCGTCAGCACCTGCACCATAATGGCGACGCCGCCCGGCCCGTACCCCTCGTATACCACCTCGTCGTAGCTCACACCCTCCAGCTCGCCCGTGCCCCGCTGGATAGCCCGCTTGATGTTGTCCGCCGGCATGTTCTCGGCCTTGGCCGCCAGAATCGCCGTCCGCAGCCGCGGATTGCCGTCCGGATCGCCCCCGCCCTGCTTCGCGGCAATGCTGATTTCCTTGATCAGGCGCGTGAAAACCTTGCCGCGCTTGGCGTCGGTCGCGCCCTTCTTGTGCTTGATCGTTGCCCACTTTGAATGCCCGGACATGATGCTTCCCTCTAAGTCTGAATTCGCAAACTGGCTGCTTGGGCAAGCCGGTTTCGGGCGCCAGACACAGCCCCTCGCAAGCCCCACGCAACGCTCGATTTTAGCACGGAGACCCACCCTCTCGCCGTCATTCCCAGACCCACACGTCGTCATTCTGGCGCAGCCAGAATCTCTGTATTTCGTCCTTGTCCTTGCGGTTGCTTGTTCTCCTGCGCCCATACCCAAACTTCGTCATCTCGACCGAAGGCGGCGTACTTGCCGCCGTAGTGGAGAGACCCCCGCATTTTCGCCTTTGCCGTTGTCTGCTCTTACTGACCACTTACCACTGCCTTACAAATCCCTCGGCCCCTCGCCCACCCGCGGCGCCGCATCCAGCACATCGTCCGCCGCCGCCAGCAACCCCTCCAGATCCAGCGCCCGCGTAAACATCGCAATCCCGCCCTCCGACGTCCGAGGCCACTCGTCCTTCGGCCGGTCCCAATACAACTCCACCCCATTCTCATCCGGATCGCGCAGGTACAGCGCCTCGCTCACCCCATGGTCCGCCGCGCCATCCAACTGCACCCCATGCTCGATCAACCCCTTCAGCGCCCGCCCCAGGTCCGCCCGCGTTGGATACAGAATCGCCAGATGATACAGCCCCGTCGTCCCCGGCGCCGGCGGCTCGCCGCCCTGGCTCTCCCACGTGTTCAGCCCAATGTGGTGGTGGTACCCGCCCGCCGACACAAACGCCGCCCCCGGCCCAAACCGCTGCATCAGCTCAAACCCCAGCACCCCGCAATAGAAATCGAGCGCCCGCTCCAGTTCCGCCACCTTCAAATGCACATGCCCAATCCGCGTTCCACCCGGTATCGCCATAGCACCTCGATGATATGCCCCACCCGAATACTCCTGCCTCCATCCACTCCCCCCACGCCGTCATTCTGAGCCGATTCTGGCTCAGAATCTCCGTATTTCGCCGTTGCCTTTGCCCTTGCCTTTGCCCTTGCCGTTGCCTTTGCCCTTGCCGTTGCCTTTTGGTTTGTCATTCCCGCAGGGAATCTGCTTTTGCTTCCGCCCTTGGTATCTCCTCCTACTTACCCGCCGCCCCATCCCGCGCCGCGTCCTCCGCCTCAATCTCCTGCGCCATCTTCCCGAAGTCGGTCCTATACGTATTCACTGCCGTTCCCGCAGCAGAGCCCGGGCGGAGCATCGCAGCAAGGTCGTATTGCCCTTGCAGAAGCCCGGTGTTGCTCCAATACACGCTAGAGAGCATTTGCCTCGGGAGCCGCCTCAGCAACCGCCGCCGCCTCATCGGCAAGCGGCATCTCCTCCGGGATTTCCGGTGTCTCTGGCATAGGTTTTCCCTGGGGGGCCGTGGTCAAGCAAGAGTATCAGCGATATACGGGCGGACAATCTATATAATTCCCGAGACCTTCCAGAAAAGAGTTGCCCCTTTGCCTTTGCAGCGTAAGGAACCGTCGGCAACCGGAATTCGCCGAGACAGGCGCGAAACCTTCGGCCTGTCCCCAAAGGATTTGCGCACCCTCCGCGCACTGAATACCCCGGCAAGAATCCAGCGCTTCCTCGACGCCCTCACCTACCAGTATGCGGACACGGCATTGTCTCCGCAGCGCGCCTTGCGGGAGCGCAAGGGACACTGCCTGGAGGGAGCGCTGCTGGCCGCCGCCGCGCTGCGTGTCAACGGCCACCCGCCGCTGCTGATGGATCTGGAAGCCGTGCGCGACGACGACCACGTGATCGCCCTCTACCGCGAACGTGGCCTCTGGGGAGGCGTTGCCAAGTCAAACTTCGCCGGCCTGCGTTTCCGCGCGCCCATCTACCGCACCCTCCGCGAGCTGGCGCTCAGCTACTTTGAGAACTACTACAATCTGCGCGGCGAACGCACGCTGCGTGCCTACTCGCGACCGGTAAACCTCGCGCGCCTGGACAGCCAACACTGGATGACCTCCGAGGAAGACGTCTGGTGCGTCCCCGAGCTCCTCATCGCCGCGCGCCACTACCCGCTCTTTCCCGACAAGGTGGCCCGTGCGCTGCCCCGTCTCGACCGCCGCAGCTTCGAAGCCGGATTGCATGGCCGGATCGAGCACTGAGTTTGTCGACGAAGCACTGGGATTGTCTTTGCTTCCAGGTAAGCCAAGGCTGGTAGCCCGAGGCTTTAGCCTCGGGTCTCCTTGGCAATCCCGCCCTCAATAGCTACAGAATTTCAGGCGCGAACAGGTCCTTCAACGTCTCCCGCCGCCGGATCAACCTCGCCTCCGCGCCGTCCACCAGCACCTCCGCCGGCCGCATCCGCGTGTTGTAGTTCGACGCCTGGCTCATCCCGTAAGCGCCCGCGTCCAGCAGCACCACCAGGTCGCCCGGCTTCACCTTCGGCATCATCCGGTCCCGCGCAAAGAAGTCGCCCGACTCGCACACCGGTCCCACCACGTCCACCACGGCGCCCTTACCCTTCGCCTGCGCCACCGGCAGAATCTCATGGTGCGCCTGGTATAGCATCGGCCGGATCAAATCGTTCATCGCCGCGTCGGTTATTACAAAAGTCTTCGCTCCGTTCTTCTTCACCACCAGCACCCGCGTCAGCAACCCGCCCGCCTGCGCCACCACAAACCGGCCCGGCTCGACCAGTAGATGCGTCTCCGCCAATCCCGCAACCTTCCCCAGAGCCGTCGCGTATTCCTTCACCTTGCGCGCCGCGTCGAACTTCGGCTCCGCCGGCGAGTCGCTGTAGTCGATCCCCAGCCCGCCGCCCGCGTCCACGTAGCGAATGTCGTGCCCGTCTTTCCGCAGATCGCTCACCAGCGCCGCAACCCGCTTGAGCGCCGCCGCAAACGGCTCAACCGTGCGGATCTGCGAGCCGATATGCACGCTCACGCCCACCGCATCCAGCCACTTCAGCCCCGCTGCCTTGCGGTAGATCCCGCGCGCCAGCCCAATGTCGATGCCGAACTTGTGCTCCCTCAGCCCGGTCGAAATATACGGATGCGTATCGGCAAACACGTCCGGATTCACCCGCAGCGCAAACCGTGCGCGAATCCCCAGCACCTCGGCCCGCGCCGCCAGCAGCATCAACTCCGCCTCCGACTCCACGTTGAACAGCAGGATTCCCGCCATCAGCGCCGCGTCGATCTCCCACACCTGCTTGCCCACGCCGGAGAAGACCACGCGCTTCAACGCGGCCTTGTTCGCCCGCCGCACCCGCTCCAGCTCGCCGCCGGAGACAATATCGAACCCCGCGCCGCGATCCGCCAGCATCCGCAGAATCGCCAGCGCCGAGTTCGCCTTCACGGCATAGCAGATGGTCGCGGACCGTCCCGCGAAGGCCTGCTTGAACAGCGAAAATCGATGCCGAATCTGCCCTGCCGAATAGACGTAGAGCGGCGTGCCGTGCTGCTCCGCCAGCGCGTCCAGACCAACCCCGTCGCAGCGGAGCGTGCGGTTGCGGTAGTGAAAAGGGCGCGAGGCCGGCTGCTCTCGTTCGTCTGCGGACTTGCCCGTGCGAGCGCTCAAACGCTGCTGCCGGCAGTGCCTGCGTTGCTGCTGTCAGGCAAAGTGTAGGGAGCTTCGGGAATGATGATCCAGGCAGCCAGGTACGCGAACAGTCCGACGCCGGTCAGCAAGATCATCAACGCGCAGACCACGCGCACCAGCGACAGGTCCCAGCCGTAATGCAGCGCGAAGCCCGAGCAAACTCCGGCTATCATCCGCGGGTAGCGCGGCCGGGTAAGCTGTCCGGGGTACGGAGCACGGCCGGCCATCACTGGCACTGTGGCCGCGCCGCAGCCAGGGCAGAAGCGCGCCGCCGGGTCCATCTGTTTTCCGCAATGAGAGCAATACATCGAACGCCTCCGGGAAGTTCCTATTTTGCCACATTCCCAGATTTAGTACGCATTTGCCTGCTCTTCGGTTCCCGCAGACTACCTTCCGGAGTAAGGAGTGACCAGCAGGCGCCGCGCCATCTCGGCCTGCGACTGGTCGCCGCCGCCTGCGGACGCCATCTGGTAGAGCTTCACCGCCTTCGCGCGCTGGTGCAGCACGTCGAACATCTCGCCGGCGTTCAACTGGGCCCGCTTGCGCAGCCAGTCGCTGCAGTTGGGCTGCTCAGCAGCCTCCAGATAGCTTTCCGCTGCGCCCGCAACATCGTGCTGGCCGCGCTGCGTATCGGCCATGCCGAACAACGTCAACTGGAGCCGCGGGTCAATGAAGTAACCCGGCTTGGCCGCGTCGGCCAGCACCGCCTTGTACAGCGCGATCGCGCCCGGCCCATTGCCCTCGTCCTTGGTCAGGTTGGCCTCCTCCAGGCGAAAGAGGTAGTCGTGCGGATACTGCGTGGCCAGTCCATGCTGCACCACCACCGCCTCCGGATAGCGGCCATCGTGGCGCAGAAACAGCGACATCACCGTGCGCGATTCCACCGACGTGATCACGCCGTGCGCGGCGGCTTCGCGCAGCATCTCCAAGCCCTTTTCCTTGTTTCCGCCAACGCCCACAATACCCACCAGCATGCGGACCCAGCGCGGCAGGCTGGCCACGGCGAACTGCTGGATGCCAATCGCCATCTTGGCGTCCGCGTATTGCGGATCGAGCTTGAGCACCTGCTCGGAGTCGTTGCGCGACGCATATCCTTGCCGCGCCGCCGCCACAAAGGCGTGGTCCACCAGCGTGATGAATGCGGCATGAATGCCGCGCAGATATCCCCGCGCGAAGTAGGCGTCCTTGTCGTTCGGATTGGCCCGGATGCGGTCGTCGGCGAGCCGGATTCCCGTGTCCGTGAGGAACTCGATGCGCTGCCGCGTGGCAGCGGGCACAGGCACATTCCGCTTCGACGTGAGAAACGAGTCGTGCGCGTAGTACGTGGTGTCGAGCAGGTCTTGATGGTAAAGTTCGCGGAAGACCGTGGCCATCTGCACGTAGCCGTACGCCATCGGGTCCTGCGGATGCGCCTTCAGCACCGACTCAAAACGGCTCAACGCGCCGTCGAAGTCCAGAATGTAATGGTGCTCAAATCCGTCGCGCACCACGGGGTCGAAGTTGAGCGGGTCGCTGTGTTGCGCAGCGTCGTACACCTGAGGCGGCGGCGCAGCGGCCAGGGCCGGACCGGCGAGAAACATCACCGCCAGCACCGCCGCGAGGGTCAGTCCGGCGCTGGACAAGCCGCGCCAGGAGCGTCCCGCGCGAATGGTCGCCGCAGACGCGAGATCCACTGTTCGCCAATTTTCCGATCGCCGTTCCTGCCGCCTGCTCAACTCAAGAAACCCACTCAATAGACCTTGTCCTCGTACTTGGACGGGTTGGATGTTTGAAAGGCTTTCGGGCACAACAAACCCTTGGCCGCCCAGATCTCCAGATCCTCACCGAACGCCCGCGGGCGATGACGCATCAGCGGGCAATGCTTTGGGCACTGGCTCCGGTCAGACCGAAACGTTTACGAGACCGGAAGAAACGGTGCTCGCAGACATTGCAGCGCAAGGGCACCATGCCGATCGACGTTAGAAAGATATCAAACAGCCGGCGATGCGATCTTCGAATGTTGGATTCACGGCACTTTGGACATGTTATAGCCATGGCCAGCAAACTCCCCTAAGAACCTAAGGCTCTTTTGCAGCAGGAATTCAATAAGCGGCCCAAGCCGCACCAGCAAAACAAAACCCAACCCCCAGGCCTCCGTGCGAGCCGGGGGATACCAGTATGATGCTCCCGCCGCCACAAATGCGCAATCCGGGCCGATAATGTCAGATAGATTTCGAACGTGACCCATACGGCACCGGCTTCCCGGCCGGAAGACTGTATTTTGCGTACATTATCGGTCCGCTTATGACTCGATTTGAACTGCTACATCTACTCGTCGCGCAGGCACGGGCCAACGGCTTCGAGTTCCGCAAGTGGTACATTGCCAAAATTGGATTGCCGTGGGAGACCACCCGCCAGGCAGTCGAGACGCTGTGCGCCGAACGCCGGTACTACGCGCTCCTGTTTTCGCACGAGTTTGCATCCAGCTTCTGGAAGGCAGGCGAACGCATCACCTTCCAGGTGCCGACCCAGACGTTTACACGACGCAAGGCCGACGGAACCATCGCCACCGTAAGCCGCAAGGCATACACACGGCGCAGTACGCGCGACGATGCCTGGCGGTACCACCTGCGCGAGTTGGCCGTCGCCGAAGAACCGCTGCGCTATATGCGCAAATATCTCCGGGTGGATGAAGATCTTGACCTGGATGATGAATTCCAACCGGCGATTGCCGCCAATGGAACTCCGCCGCTGCCGCCAGTCGAGAAACGAGAGCCCGCCGGAATTGCGATCGTACACAGCCGCGCGGCCAAAGCCGGCTTGAATCTGACTTAAATACTCACTAAGGCTTCAGACGGGCCAGCTCTCTCCGCGCTTCCCTCGCCTCGTTGCCGTCCGGATGGAGCTTCAGGCACGCTGTGTATTCGGCGATAGCTTCATCCCGCTTATTCAGCTTCAATGCCATCTCGGCTAGCGCAAAGTGCGCATCCGGATCGTTGGGCGTCGCTTTGACCGCGTCCTCATCGAGCTTCAGGCACGCATTGTATTCGGCGACAGCCACGTCCGGCTTGTTCAGCTTCAACGCAATTTCGGCCAGCGCAATGTGCGCGTCGGGATCGTCGGGCGCCACCTTAACCGCGTCCTGGTTGCGCAGATACGCGCCCTGCAGGTCGCCGCTCTGGATATAAAAGTGGGCCACATCCAGGTCTTCCTGCTCGCGCTCGTCGATGGTCTGCAGCTTGGTCCCAACCGGATTCAACCGATGCAACAGGTGCCGTCCCGGCGTCGCACTGCCTTCGCTTCCCTTATCGGTCAGCCCTGCAGCGCTGGGATCGGCCGGGGACGCATCGTCGCCGGAACTGGAGTTCGAACTGCTGCTCGAACTGCCTGCGCCCGCGGTGCTGCTCGCGTCCGTCTTGGCAGCATCACCCGGAAATGGGAACTCCTTGGCGGCGTCCTTCTTCTCGGCCGCAGTGGAGCCGTTCGCATCGGGCGCCTGCGGGACGCCGCTAAGACTAGGTGAGGCCGAGTCCGGAGTCGACGGGCCAATGGCGCCGGCCTCGCCGGGGAACGGAAACTTCTCCTTCGTGCTCGCCTTACCCGGGGGCGTGGGCGTGGTGCCGCACGGCTGCGGCTCAGGCGCTACCGAACATGGCGCGGGATTGTCTGCAGGCGCACTCTGCGCGCCGGAGGTTGCCTGCGCCCCGCAAGGCGCCACCATCCAGGCCGCCCACGCAACCGCAATCAGCAGCACTCCGAGATGTCTGCGCATAACCATCCTCGTCCCCTCCAGTTTAGACGCTTTGCCCGCCGATTGGGTCCACTCCTGGCTTCGTCGAGCGGCGCCAGTCCCCGAAAACCAACGCATCGGCGGAGTGGGCCGGCATGGAAGCCTTCCTCCAACGATCCATGCCGCCATCGAAATTATGCACATCGCAGGTTTGTTATAGTCAGCCCATCATGTTCCCCGGACTCATCATTCGTTCTTCCTCCATCCACGCTGCGGGCTGCTACACCATGCGGCCCATCAAGAAGGGCGTCTGCATCTGTGAGTACGACGGCCAGCGCATGTCCAAGGCCGCCGCCGATGCCCGTTACAAGGGCCGCTCGGTCACCTACCTCTTCGCGTGCGACGAAGACATGGTCATCGACGGCTTCGGCACGGCCATGTTCCTGAACCATTGCTGCGACCCGAACTGCGAGACTGAGCAGGACGAGAACGGCCGCGTTTTCATCTCGACCATGCGCGATGTCGCCGCCGGCGAAGAACTCACCTACGAGTACAACCTGCACGACTCCGACGAGGACAATGCAGACTGCTATTGCGGCGCCGCAGCCTGCCGCAACACCATGTTCAGCGACCTCGAACTAAAGCGTCGCGCGCGAATGGCGAAACGCAAGGCTGCCGCGAAGCGTGTGGCCGCGCCGCAGCCCTAGTCGTCGCTGAGCACGTCGGCGTTGTAGTTCAGCAGCATCGCCTTGGCGGGCGAGGGCAGCTTGCCCAGCCTTACTGTCTGGTCAATGGTAGTGTCGCCGTGCATCACCACGTTGGCGATGCGCTCGGTTTCGCCGTTCTTCAACTCCAGGTACAACGGGACCATCATGACGAAGTTCTTCGACACATTGCTCTGCGCCAGCTTCAGGTGCGCGCTGGTGACGCCGGCGTCGTCCACGGTGAAATCCGCGCTCACCGTATAGTGGGGGAGTTCGGTGCCATAGACATACTCATCGAAGAACCAGTCCAGTTTGCCGTCGCCGCGCAGGTCCAGCGACTTGGGCATGGTCTGCTCCATCGAGGCTTTCCAGTCCTCCGTGGTCGCCGCCTTGCCTGCATAATCCTTGACGAACTGCTGCATGGAGTTCTTGAACGGGACTTCACCGTTCGCGGGCGTCCAGTCCATCATCTCCAGCATGTGCAGGACATACGCGCCTTTGCTGTAGATCAGCAGGTTGTAGACGTCCTCGCCTGCCTTCGAGTTCGAGACCCGCTGGCCCTGGGTCAGCGCCCCCGCGTCGATCGGCCGCACACCCTCCTTGGTCTTCTGCAGCAGGTTCGTCTGCTGCTCCTTCCAGAACGCGCGGTAGTCGTCCATCCTCGTCGATGTGTTCCTCAGAAACACCCCGACTGAGAAGTTGGCGAAGCCCTCGCTCATCCATTGGTCGCGATAGCTGCTGAAGCCGACCAGGTTGCCCCACCACTGATGGGAAACCTCATGCGGCGTTACCTCGCGCCAGTAGCTGGCGTCATAGTCCAGCAGGCCTAACTCGTGTTGCACCGTCGTGTCCCAGAATCCGCAGATTGGCAGAAATACCAGCATCGGCCAGCTCTGGCCGTAGTCGCAGGCGCTCTGCTGGGTCAGCGCGACGTGATCGTAGGGCAGCTTGCCGAAGTACTCCGTGTAGATCCGTATGGCCACATTGCCTTGCGAGAGCTCACCCTTGAGCGCCGGCACGGTCGACAGATTGCCCAGGGTGCCCGACTCCTGCAGCGGCGTAAACATATCCGGCAAGCCGACATTGGCATACGCATCTACGGCGAACCCGTCCGGCGCCTTCAGTTCGGCCGTCTTGAAGTCTCCCAGATTGAACCCTGCCACGGGAATGGGAGCGTCGGTCTCCCACACCGCCTTCACCATTCCACCCGCTTCCGGCGCCAGGCTCACCTGCTTTCCGGTGGCGACGATCTGCAGGTCCTTGGGCAGATGAAAGGTCATGTGGAACTTGGCGAAGTCCCCGAACGGCGTTGCTCCCGAGGGGTACCAGCTATCGCGCGCGTCGGGCTGAAGGTAGTACGTCTGGCTGCCCTCGGAGCGCAGCGCGTCTTTGCCGCTGTAGACGGTCAGTACGCGCACGGTATCGCCCGCCTTCGCCGCCGCCGGCAGGATCACCGCAAAATCCGGATCGTTGTCCTTCGCCTCCTGCACAAAGTCGAGCGGCGCCCCGTTCTCGCTGTAGACTCCCGCCACGCGCAGTGTCGGATAGAGGTTCAGCCGCACCACGCGGACCCCGTCGTGGTGCATCTTCATGGTGGTTTCAGCCGAAGCCTTCATCATGCCGGATCGGTCAAACGTGACGTCGAGCTTCTCATCTGTCACCTGCATGCGCACTCCGTGGTCGCTCGGGTCTTCGTCTTCCATCCGGTAGGCCGCCCACGGCTCAACCTCGGTATCGCTCCACGTCGTCAGCTCCACCTGATCGGGCGCCGCATGGAACGTCCCTTCCGGGTCGGCGATGAACAGCACGTTGCGCCCGGCGAGTGCTCCACCCATGCGGAAGGAGGCCATGAAGAAGCCGGCTTGGCTGTCACCAAGGACATCCGCCAGCAGCCGCAGCTCAAGATTCTCGTGCAGGGACTTGCGAAATCCTTTGGCCAGGTCCTCGGCCGCTGCCCGCACATGACCGTCCGGCGCGGCTCCAGCCCCGGCCGATGCCTTGCGAATCTCGTCCGCCGTGCCGTCGGTAAAGCGCAGCACCAGCGTGCTGAAGTTCTGGATCATCGGTCCGCCCTTGGTCAGCAATGCCAGCGAACGCTGCTCGCTCGCGTCCGCTACCGCCAGCTTGAACTGGCCGTTGCCGGCAAAGACCGCGCCGGTCACGCGACCCTCCACCGGGGCGTAAAAGTAAAACGTTCCCTGGTCGAAGTGGAAGGTGCCGCCCTCGCGCTCGAGCGTGAAGTCCTTTACGGTCACGCTCTCGGCGCCAGGCAGGTCGGCGCGCAGAGCGACGTAGGTCTTCTCCGCGTTCGGCGCCTGCGCATGTCCGTTGGGTTCAATCGGGCCTGGTGCGGTCTGTGCACCCGCGCTGAGGGCAACAAGAAGCACGGGGAGGAGAAATGCTCTCGAATCCATGGCTCCCAAGTTACTGCCCCCTGAGACCCCGAGCAATGAATAACTAAATCTCCGGGCGAATATCGCACAGCTTGATCGGGTAATCGCCCAGTGGGTTTTGCGCATTCCGACGGGCCGCTGCCTGGCCGATTTGCCGGCTCTCTGACCGCCGGCCTGCTACTCCGCAAACGCGTTGCCTTGCAGGCGATACAATCGAACTCGACCTTGATTCCACCGCAATGGCCTACCAGGTTTTAGCCCGCAAATACCGTCCCCAGCGCTTTGCCGACGTCGTCGGACAGGACCACGTCACTGTGACCCTGATGAATGCGCTCAACCAGAACCGCATCGCGCACGGCTACATCTTCAGCGGCCACCGCGGCATCGGCAAGACCACCATCGCCCGCATTCTGGCCATGGCCCTGAACTGCCGCAATGCGATTGGCAGCGAGCTCCGCCCCACCGCCGAGCCTTGCGACGTGTGCGAGAGCTGCACCGAGATCCGCGCCGGCAACTCCATCGACGTCATCGAGATCGACGCCGCCACCAACCGCGGCATCGACGAGATCCGCGAGCTGCGCGACGCCGCCCGCTACCGCCCCGCGCGCGACAAGTACAAGATCTACATCCTCGACGAGGCGCACCAGATCACCGACGCCGCTTTCAACGCGCTGCTGAAGACGCTGGAGGAGCCGCCCGACCACATCGTTTTCATGATGGCGACCACGCAACCCGAGGCCCTTCCCCAGACCATCCGTTCCCGCTGCCAGCACTTCAGCTTTCACGCCGTCAAGCTGGTCGACATTCTCGGCCAGTTGCGCGCGATCGCCAGCGCCGAGGGTGTCCACGCCGATGACACCTCACTCGCCCTCCTCGCCGAGGCCGGCGACGGCTCCATGCGCGACGCACTCTCCATCATGGACCAGGCCATCGCCAGCGCGCCCACGGAACCCTCAGCCGATGGAACGGACGGCCACGCCCGCCTGGACGCCGCCCAGATTCGCGAGCTGATGGGCACCGTCCCCAACGCCGTCTTCGAGCGCATGATGGAAGCGGTCGACGGCAACCGTTCCGCGGAGGTGATGACGGTGGCCAACCAGCTGCTCGACGCAGGCAACTCGCCCGCGCAGCTCGCCCGCCAGTGCGTCCGCTACCTGCGCAACACGCTCATCGCCAAGGTGGCCGGGCTCTCTGCCGAAGGCGAGACCGCGGACGGCATCGGCAACGAGTTGCTGCAGATCTCTCCCGACGAGCAGCGCCGCGCCGCCCGCACTGCCGCTCTCTTCAGCGAGGAAGAGCTCACCCGCTTTCTGCAGGTCATGTTGAAGACCTTCGATGAACTGGGGTACAGACAAGAACAGCGCTTCCACTTCGAGCTGGGGCTGCTGAAGCTCGTCCACCTGCGCCGCCTGCTGCCCATTGAAGAGGCCCTCAGCCAGATCGGAGGCGGCGGAGCGGCGACCACCACTCCGCGCATCGCGCCCGCTCCGCCCAGACCGGCCTCCGCAGTGCACTCCGCCGCGCCTGCCCGGCCTGCATTCTCGCCCTTCGAGCAGGACAGGAACCGCCGCCGGCCCGAAGCGACCGCCAGTACGCCGATCAACGTCTCCGCCGTGGCCACGCATCCCGTGCCGGAGATTCGTGGGGCGAATGCCGTCTCCGTCGCACCGAATCCGACGCCGCGTCCCGCGCTGGAAAGCGTCCCTACGCCGGCGAAACTGCCCGCGTCGGTGCCGCTCGCCCAACCTCAGCTCGCAACCGAAGCCGGTGCATCCGATCCGCAGCGCGCCGTAGTCGAAGCCCTCGCCATCGCTAAGTTGACCTCCGCCGCCGACGCGATGGCCGACGCAGCCTGGACCATCGCCGACGGCGAAGCCAACGTGCAGACTGAGCTCTCGAAAACCATGCTCCCGGTGGTGATGAACCCCGAGGCGGAAAAGATCGCCCGTAGCGCACTCCGCGCCGCCGGTATCCACAAACTCACGCTGCGGGCCGGCACGGCCGCGCCCGCTGCAGCAAAAAAGCCCCGCCCCGCCCGCACCGGATCGGTCCACGCCCAGGCCCTCGAGCATCCCATGGTGCAGCAGGCGCAAAAGCTCTTCCACGCGGAGGTCCAGACCGTCATCGACCTGCGCGACGACACCTAATGCCTAACTGTCGTCATTCTGACCCGCAGGGTCAGAATCTCCGTAGATGATTATCAAGCTTGCTCAGGCGAAGATAAAGCGATAGTCTAGACGCATGAAAAATCGAAGAGGCAAGATGATGACGGTGCAGGAGTTTCGTCGGTTGTTTGGCGCGGAG
>Ga0224555_1001159_pt1 | contig 37973 bp, 31 predicted proteins | sample 714S23034metaG_FD_180687 | JGI IMG/M metagenome (GOLD analysis project Ga0224555, IMG submission 180687) | Peat soil microbial communities from Stordalen Mire, Sweden - 717 S2 30-34 | ecosystem: Environmental > Terrestrial > Soil > Wetlands > Peat | place: Sweden: Norrbotten County, Stordalen... | reverse complement strand
AGGAACCAAACTGCTCCAGGGTTTCTTTGCGGGACATGAAATCCTCCTGCTAGAAACCTCAGGCTTCCCAATGGTCACTGGAAGTACCAACCGTGGTTCAACTGAATTTCAAATGCGATTGCCCTGCCAGTTCACCCTTTCTCTACCCCATTTGGTCCATAGGCGCTTATACTCGTTTGCCGATAGACTCTCTCAGAATCATGATGACGCACAGGTACGACCGGATTTGGGGTGTGGTCAAGCTGTCCTTGATCTGTGTAGTCATAGCGGCCGCGATGCGCGCAGGCGCGCTCGATCCTCAGAAGGCCATCACCCAATACATTCAGACAGTGTGGACCACGGATGCGGGGCTTCCGCAGACGTCGATTTACGCCGTTGCGCAGACTAGCGACGGTTATTTGTGGGTTGGAACCGAATCGGGGCTGGCGCGGTTCGATGGCGTGCGTTTCACGGTTTATAGTCGGCGCAATACCAAGGCCCTGCCCACCGATTACATTGCCCGATTGCTGGGCGCGCGCGATGGAAGCCTGTGGATCGCCACCGACAGCGGACTTGTTCACCAGAAAAACGGAGTCTGGACGACGTACACGGTCCACGACGGCCTTTCGAGCAACGACATTCATGCACTGTTTGAAGGCCGCGATGGAAGCCTTTGGGTGGGGACGGCGAATGGGCTTAATCGGCTGCAGAACGGCAAAATCCAGGTCTATGGGAGCCGCGACGGGCTGCCTGGGACGACGGTGACCGACCTGAAGGCCGATTCCGCGGGAATCTTGTGGATTGCGACGGACGCCGGACTGGGGCGATTCGACGGCAAGCGCTTTACCGCGTACACGGCGCTCGATGGCTTGACTAACAACGTTCTTTCGGCGCTGGCTATCGCTCCCGACGGCTCAGTGTGGATGGCGGCAGCGCATGGGCAACTGGCCCGGCTCGCGCAGGGACAAGTGGAGAACGAGTCGAGGACTGTCAGTAATGACGACATCAATGCGCTACTCTTCGACCACGATGGCAATCTCTGGATCGGATTCGAGAGCCGCGGGTTGGCGCGCCTGCATAACGGCGCCCTGAGCCTCTACGGAGCGACAAACGGTTTGCCGGGCCAGACGGTCGAGTCGTTCTTTGAAGACAGCGAGCACAACCTGTGGGTAGGGTTGTTCGACAGCGGCCTGGTGCAACTGCGCGACGGAAAGTTTACGACCTTCGGAAAAGCGGAGGGCCTCTCGTCGAATATCGGGTGGTGCGGGCTGCAGGCGAAGGACGGAAGCATCTGGATGACGACGAGCACGGGCGGATTAGACCGGATTTTGCCGGATGGCGCCGTCCGCAGCTACACAAACGGTGAGCGGCAGTCGAGCGAGACCATCCATTCCATGCTGCAGACAAGGGATGGAACGATCTGGCTGGGGCAGCGGCACGGCGTACTGACGCGTTTCCTGAACGGGCGATTCGAGACCTTCAAAGACGAGCGCTCGAACAAGAACGCCATCAATTCGATGCTTGAGGACCACGACGGCAGCCTGATTGTGGGCACCTACGGCTCCGGCGTGGCGCGATTCAAGAACGGGCAGTTCGAAGTGATTCGAGCGACGGGCGAGATTCCGGCGATGGCAGAGGCCGCCGATGGAACCTTGTGGCTGGGCACAGACGGCGAAGGCGTAATCCGGATCAAGGATGGAATTGAAACCAACTTTACGAAGGCAAAAGGGCTGCTCAGCGATCACATTCTGGCGCTCGACATGGACGCTCAGGGAGTGCTCTGGATCGGTTCGTCGTCGGGCGGACTAAACCGGATCCAGGATGGGAAAATCACTTCCTACACGCCGGATCAGGGGCTGTTCGATGCAACGGTCGGAAACATTCTCGAGGACAATCTCGGCAATCTCTGGATGGGGTCAGACAACGGCGTCTTCCGCATCGCAAAAAGCGAGCTGAACGACTTTGCCAACCGACGCATCTCTTCGATTCACGGCGTCGTGTACGGCACCGCGGACGGGTTGCGGTCGCGCGAAACCATGCAGGGCGGGACGGGGACCGCGTCGAAGGGACCAGACGGCCGGCTTTGGTTCTCGACGATGCGCGGCCTGTCGGTGGTCGATCCAGCTCACACTGTGGGCGACGACCAGGCGCTCCGCGTTGAGATCGAAGAGGTATCGATTAACGGCAAGACGGCCGAATCAGCCCCGGCGATCCGCGTGGGTCCGATGGCGAGCCGGCTGGAGATCCAATTCACCGCACCAAGCTTTGATGCGCCGGGACAGATCCAGTTCCGCTATTTGCTGGAAGGCTTCGACGACCATTGGAGCGCGGCGTCTACGCGCCGATCCGCCGACTACACGAACCTGCCGCCCGGCCGTTATCGCTTTCTGGTGGAGGCCAGCCGGGACGGCAACGAATGGAGTGCCGCTGCCGAGCCGCTGAGCCTTGCCGTTGTGCCACCGTGGTACAGAACACTGCTCGCATACCTCATCTACATTCTCGCCGCGATTGTTCTCACCTGGCAGATTGTGGAACTGCGCACGCGCAGCCTGAAGCGGCGGCGTGACGAGCTGGAACGACTGGTGGTGGAAAGAACTGCGCAACTGGAGATCGAGAAACAGGGACTGATGAGGGCGCGCGAGGCCTTGCAGTTCCAGGCAGCGCACGATTCGCTCACCGGGCTTTGGAGCCGGGGCGCAATCCTGGACCAACTGGCCCGCGAACTGGAGCGCGCAACGCGGCAGCGCACAGTGCTCAGCGTAATCGTAGGCGATCTCGATCACTTCAAGGTGATCAACGACACGTACGGGCATCTGTCCGGCGACTTTGTGTTGCGCGAATCGGCACACCGCCTGGTGGAATTGATGCGCGGATACGATGCGGTAGGCAGGTATGGCGGCGAAGAATTCCTGATTGTTTTGCCGGGTTACGATGCTGCAAAAAATCCAGCGCGCGCACAGGAACTTGTAGACGTTCTCGCCGCGCGGCCCTTCGATTGCAATGGAACGGAGATTAGCGTGACTTGCAGCTACGGAGTGACCATTACGTGGCCATGGCTCGATCGAACCACGATCGACGATCTGATTCGCCGCGCCGACAAGGCTCTCTACAAGGCAAAGCGTGCTGGCCGGAACCGGGTGGAATTCGATCCGTCGTATACGCCGGTGAAGGCCAAACGCTGAGAGGCGGATTCAACGATTCAATTCACTGTCGTGAGACCAGTTGGTCGATCTGCGCCGACCGAGATTCAATCTAGAACTGGTTGCATAAATATTGCTCGATCAGCGACGAACCATCCCTCGGGGGCTAAAGCCCGGATTTTATGCGCCTCTGGCGGCACGGCTGAAGCCGTGCCCTTTCAAAACATCAATTATGCAACCAGTTCTAGCTCATTTTCGCCCTCGCCCCGCGCCAGTAAAGAAGCAAGCCGATGAGGATCGAAATGGCGGTGACAATGGCCACCTTGAGCACAAATGCGGGCTTGTTAGCGGAGTCGCCGGGAGGAATGAGGGAAACGAAAATGCCTACAAGGACCACGAAGAAGCCCAGGCCGCCACAGATCCACACGCCGATGATTCCGCCGGGCACGAGCACGGCATGCGGGTTTTCAGAGCGGTCTTTGCGACGCGCCAGCTTAATGACCGCCGCGAACATGTACAGGAAGGGAATGAAGTAGAGAATGATGGCGACGTCGACCAACGATTGATAGGCGCCGCGCGTGGATTCGCTGATCTGGCTCAACAACAGCACTGCGCCGGAGATGATGGCCTGCACGAGGATCGAGATGTAGGGCGTTTTCCACTGGGGATGGATCTTGCCGAAGGCGGCGGGCAGATAGCGATCGATGCCCACCTGGAAGGGCACGCGCGCGACGCCTGCCACGGTGCTGCCGATTCCGCCCGCGTTGCCCGCGGTGACGAGAATGGCCGCAATGACGCCAAAGAATCCGATGCGCAACGCAACGGAGCCAACCGCGATGGCCTGAAAGACGCCGCTCTTGGAATCAATGCTGTCGGCGGGAACGAGGGCCAGCACGGCAAAGGTTCCCGCAATATACATGAGGGCAATGAGCGCACCGGCGCCGAAGACCGCGCGGGGCAATGTTTTGCGCGGATTGTGCACTTCCTCTGCCATGCACGAGACCAGTTCGAGGCCGGTAAACGCAAAGGCGATCTGCGACCAGAAGTTCACGGTGTCCCAGTTCCAGGCGGGCATCATGTTGGCCAGAGTGAAATGCGTAGCGGAGCCGTGGCGCGCACATACAGCAACGGCCACGACGACCAGCATGAGCAACGGCACATACGTGCCCACTCCGCCCGCATTTTGCAGCCATTTACCGATGTTGAGGCCGATGATGTTCAACACCACGGCAATCAACAGCAGGGCAAGCGAAACCCAAAGCAGAAAGGAGCGGTTTTGCGCGAGGGCGGCGCCGTGGCTGGAGGAAATGTAGGCGGACATGGACGCGCTGGCCAGCAGCAGGCCGGGGAAGTAGAAGACGGTGTAGATCCAGTAGGTCCATCCGGCGACGAATCCGTGAAACGGGCCGAAAGCATCGCGCGCCCAGGCGTAAAGGCCGCCTTCCTCGGGGAATCTTGAAGAAAGCTCATTGATGACCAGCGCGCCGGGGACGAAGAAGAAGACCGCGGCCAGCACCCACAAGCTGATGGACGAAGTGCCGTTGTGCCCGGCGGCTGCAATCCAGCGCGGCCCCAGGACAGCGGCGATGTTGAAAAGCATCACATCCCAGAAGCCCATGGTTTTGCGCAATTGCGATTTAGGGTCGCGCGCGTCGGGCGCGGGGATGGTCATGGAGGCCCCTGGGGTGAAGACGGTATGCGGAAATGATAATAGCCGCTAGCTTCTAGCTCCTAGCTCCTAGCTTGGCCGTGCATGAGCCGGGGACTGCGCCTAAGCGATCGATTTTCTGCGGACCAGAGTGGATTTAGACCAGCACTTACGGCACGACTAAAGTCAAGATTATCCCCTTGACTCAAGGCTGGTCAAGTGGGAGGATGGGGGTAGCGGTTCCTCCTATGAAGAAAGAGTTCCGTCGGATAGTTGTGAGCGTTCAGCGGTTTCTCGAAATTGTAGGTCAATCTCTGAAGACGGCGGCTTTGTATCGCATCCCACGCATCGACCGATGGGGGGCGTATCTGCCGCTTTCCTTTGCACTCATCTGCTATGGATGGTGGGAGCTTTATCCTGTCCTGCCCGGTTATTGCATCGCGGCTCTAGCCTTCGCGGCGGTCATTATGACCGTTAGAGCTGACAAGTTCACCCCAGCGGAAAGGATCATCTGGGTCATAATTGGGGCTTGTCTGATGGTGGCGGAAACGAGAGTCCTGTATTTGGATAGAGTCACTGCCAACAGGGAGCGAGACGCTGCGAATGCGATTCAGGAGACGCGATTCGAAACCACCGTCGAGGCGCTACAAAAGACCATCAAAAATAGCCAAGAGCAATTCAAGGCTACGATGGGCGGCATGGAAGGGATTCTTTCAAAACAAGATCAGACCCTAATGCAGACAATGGGGGGTACTGGTTATCCGTTATTCATTGCCTCCCTTCCAACCGATCCGACTAGTAAAGAAATGTCGGTCCATGTCATTACTCCGGGCAAGTTCTATCCTCATGGGCATATTCCTACTCCTCAGGAAACAGCTCCCCTTTCCGACGTTACGGTAGACCTTACAGAACAGCCTCTTAGGATTGAAGACTTTACCCAATCCGAAATTGAATCGGTTTTTCACCCAACACATTACATGCTTGGTACCGTCGTTGTTCCCGCAACGTTTACGGCCCCGTTCAAATTACAAGAGGGAAAAAGATACACGCTGCAAATAACAACTCGTCGCGGAGAATTCAGAGAGGATATATACACCAGGCGGGACGCCAGTGCGCCAGGAGGTTGGCGTGAATCTTGGTGCATGTATGGCCGTCAGACAGTGTATAAACACGGAACCGTAACAAGCGAGGAAAAGTTGTTAGATGGAAAGTGTGACTAAGCGGCAGTGAGTTTCTTGTATTCCAGCACTGGCGCTTCAATAAGTTTCATGAGCGTATCGCGGAACAGGTAAGGGTTCGAACGGTTGTTAAACCGGAACTCCATTTCGTCAAGGTAGGCCGAAAGATGCTTTGCAGAGATTCGATGCCACGTTCCCACGATGCCCCGCTTGAGCAGCGAGAACGCCGACTCAACGGTATTGGTGTGAACGTCGCCATCCACGTAGACCTTTGCTTTGTGCTTGATTGTCTTGTGTTCTGTGAAGACTCCAGCCTTGGCAATGGCGCTCGGGTATGCGCCGAACTCATCGGTCATAATCACGTCAACATCCTGAGCGATGTTCTCTTTGATGTACTTAGCCAGCGTGCCCGACTTCACATCCTCAGCGTGGAAGAAGCGCAGTTCTCCGCCGCGCTGGCGGATGCCAATAACAACCTCTTTCTTGCACTGCGGATGTCCCGGCTTGTGCTGATGACCGCGTTGAATTCCTCCCACGAAGGTTTCATCCACTTCGATGGTCCCGCCCAATTTAGGCCGATCCTCACTCGCGCTGCTCATTGCTGCTCGGATGCGATGGCAGAGGTACCACGCCGTCTTATAGCTGCCACCCATCATGCGGTTAACCTGATTGGCGCTGATCCCCTTCTTCGATTCGCACATCAAATACACAGTGGCAAACCAAGTCGGAAGTGGGAGCTTGGTGTCTTGGAAGATGGTCCCAGCCAGAACGGAGAACTGATAGCGGCATGAATCGCAGTCGAACACTTTGCGGTCGTACACGCGAGAGATTTTCTCGGAGTCACACCGAGGGCAGCTTATCTTGTTTGGCCAGCGAAGGGCCTCAAGGTAATCGCGGCAACTTTCATCGCTTCCAAACTCTTTCAACACTTCGCAGAGGGTAGGTGTTTTCATGGCAACGGCTCCAAAAAAGAAGGTATTGAAGAAGCATCCCAAAGAGATGACCACAGAAGAAGCAATCCGCCATGTGTTTCATCCGAAGATCGTTAAACACCTGAAACTAGAGGCGGTAAAGCTCAACCACGAACCAACAAGAACAGCGTAGCAGGAATACTACCTTGAGTCAAGGGGATAATCTTGACTAAAGTCGTGCCCTGACACTTCTTGCTCCTCCGCAGCGGTTTTTCCGCAGCCTGTGGAGACCGGCGCTACACCTTGCCTGCGACTGGTGAGAAGGCGGGCTAGAGGCTGGCAGCTTGAGGCTAGAAGCTGTTCTTATTCGTCGCGCTGCCAATGCTCCGTGCGGCCGAGCATGGGGATGAGGAAGTAGCCGTGCAGGCGGAGCGTTTTGCCCCCGTTTTCAAGCGTGAGCGAGGCGCGATAAGTCTTTCCGCTCTCGGGATCGAGGACCTGGCCGCCTGACCATTGGCTACCAACCCGCGCAAATCCCCAAAGCACCTGCAGCCCCACGAGAGGACGGTCTTTCAAAGCGCCGCTGCAAAGGTAGCAGGTGGGTTGCGGAACGGGTGGATCGAAAAGCGTCTCGACGGTGCCGTAAAGCTTTCCGTACTCTTCGCGGATTGCGACGATCGACTTTACTTTGCCGGTTGCGTCATCGACGGTCTTCCATCGGCCCACGGGGGAGGCTAGTGGCGAATTCGACGCTTGAGCGGACTGCGCCAGCACCGATGGAGAGAGCCCAGCGGGCGCGGCGAAGACGAGAAACAGAACCTTAATAAAGAAGACACCGGTGCGGGGGAAGGACATGGTCGCGAGTAGCGTGCAGGGGATTAGACTTGCGGCGCGGGAAGAGGTTTGATGTGGGGGAGCGTGGCTCGCGCCGCGCTACTGGGCCTCTTTTACGGCCCCGGCCGTGACCGAGGGGAGATTTGCGGGGTCAAGCGGCTCGAGCCCCTCCATCTTTGCCGCATCGAGCAGGGCCGGCGAGGCGGCGACAAAGGTGATCGCGGTGCCGGGGAACATGTCGCGCGCAGTGAGCGCAGAGCCGAGTTGCAGAGCCTCAGGCCAACGAAGCGAAGTGCGGTCAAGGAGCTGCCGCGCGGTTTCAAGAACGCCTGGATTCAGTGGCTGTTGTACCATGCGGGCGGACTCGACACGCAAAAGGTCGAGTGCGGCGGCGGCGGCTTCCGGCGCGATTTGGCCGGACCGTTCGCGACGCCTGATGGCCGCATACACCTCAAGGGGACTTGCTGCAGAGATCAGTTTCCGATTGTCTTCCACAGTTTCCATGAGACGGATAAGCGCATCGGTTCCGGGCTCGCGCACAAACAGCCTGGCGAACGCCGTAGCCTCAAGAAAATAGAAGCTCACTGGCTCCCCCGATCCTGATCGATTGCGGCTCCTACGGGCGCGCCCTGCACTTCAACCGGATGGAAGCGCTGCGCCTCCTCGAGAATGCCGGCCTCGGCGCGGTTGAGGCGGATAGTTGTCGTGGGATAGGCCGGGGTTTTGGGGTTGGCGATTTTGCTGGTGAGGACGACGCCGCGCTGGATGGCTTCAGCCAGCACGACCTGCCGGGTTTCAGGATTCTGGTTCCAGCGAAATGCCTTGCGCGGCAGGAAGGAATCGCGAAACCACTTGAGCGCAATGAAGGCGTGGCCACCGCGCTCGGCCTCGGCCAGCGCCGCGCAGAGCTCCTTGACGCGGGCGTCGAGATCGGCGGCCGACACCTCCTCTATTTCGTCTTCTTCCTCCGCGGCGCGACTGGCGATGGGACGCGACACGCGGCTGAGACGCGGAGAGGGCTCCTCGCCGTCGATACGCTCAAAGTAGATGCGCACCTCATCGTCCTCGGGCGTCCAGGTATCGGCCAAGGCGTTGCGGCGCTTGCTGCGGCCGCTTTCGCTGCATAGTTCCACGATGGCCTGATAACCAGGAGGCGCCAGAAAGCGTAGCGCCCGCACCAAGCCGGGATCCTGCGAATAGGCCAGCTCATTCAATGCTTCTTCGATAATCTCTTCAGCGGCAGGGATAGTCAGGACGCCGTTTTCCACAGAGTTCTGCGCAGATTTTGTCGATTTCATCTTTTTCCCCCTCTATTGCCGCCTGCTGTTACGGAGCCAGCACATTCACCGGCCGGGTTGCCTACACGGCTCGGAGCTGCTCCGCACGCAACACGCGGCAGCCTTCGATTTATCAGTCCCAAGACGCTCTTTGAACTGAGGAAGACGAGCTTTAATTCCTCTATTCTGAGCAACAAAAATGCGATATCAAGGCCCTTCCCCTTCAGATCCGGCCATTCTTGCATTTGCGCGCCGTGGCTAATTGCTGAGGGAAGCGCCGCTCTGATTCAATGGCCTTGGTTTAAAGCTGAAGGAGAAATGTGTTTGAGTGGGAACAACTGGATAGGATTCCGCTGCACCTTTCCAGCCGACGGATAAAAAGGCCCCACAAAAACGTTGCAGCTACATTTAATGATTCATCATAGGCATGGTCTTACGACCTGACAACAATTATTTGAAGTGGATTTCCTGGGAGGAATCTAGCCGGCAACAGTCCCCAATGCCGTCGCGGGCATGGAACTCAATGACGCCCAGCGAGTTTGGCCCGGGAACGCCGCGCACAGGTTCGCTCACATCGGACGCCGGGATTCGTAGAATAGAGTACATGCGCCGTTGTCTGCCTTTGTTTTTTTGTCTTTGGGTAGCGTCACAAATCCTATACGCCGACGGCCAGCCCTTCGATCTCTCCGGTCCCAAAGTCGATATTCACGTGAAGCGCGGAGCGGTTACGCTGCCGATTTCAGAGGTGCCGAACCTGTTGCCCGGCGATCGACTGTGGATCCATCCCGACCTGCCGGAGAGCCAAGCGGCCAATTTTGTGCTGGTGGTCGCCTTCCTGCGCGGTTCCACCAACCCTCCGCCGCCGGATTGGTTTACACGCGTGGAAACCTGGACCCGGGATGCGCGCGACGAGGGCGTGTTTGTCACCGTTCCCGAGGGGGCGCAGCAGGCGCTGCTGTTTCTTGCACCCGAGACGGGAGGCGACTTCAACACGCTGCGCAGCGCGGTGCGCGGCCGGCCCGGCTCGTTTGTGCGCGCCGCACAGGATCTGCAGGCGGCCAGCTGGGAGCGGATGCGGCTGGAAGCCTACCTGGCCGATGTGAAAGTGAGCAGCCAGTTCGATCCCGAGGCGCTGAAGACGCGCACGGAGATGGCGGCGCGCAGTTTGGGAATCAAGATCAACGAGGGCTGCTTTGAGAAACCACTCGAAGAGCAGGCTTCGTGCCTGTCGCAGAACTCCGAGGGAATGGTGCTCGACGACGCGAATGCGCAATCGCTGGTGGGGCAACTCGTGAACGGGAGCACTCTGGACCTGATGAACCAGATCAGCTCAACGGCCCTGGCCGGCGGCGGCCTTTACAGCCCTTACGTGGGGGCAGTGGTGGATATGGCGAAGATTCTTTCGTCACTGCACACCGCGCACTTCCAATACATTCCGGCGCTGGCCCTACCCAAGGCCGACAGCCTTAACCTGCGACTTAACATGCCGCCCTCATTCCGCAATCCCATGTCGGTTGTTGTTGTAGCCCTTCCTTCGATCGGAGCCGCGAGGCCGGAGCCTTTGCACCCGGTGAACCCCGAGGAGGATTTCTGCGCGCTCAAGCCGGGATTGGTGCTGCCCGCTGAAGGAGCGCCCCTGGCCTTTGCAACGGGGTTGGCTCACGATCTGGTTCTGCATGTGGAGCCGGTGGGTGCGAGGGTCGATGCGAAGGGGCAGACCGTTGACATTCCAGTCGACGTCGACGCGGAAAGAGGAGGCCTGGTTCCCCGCGAGAAGATTCCCGCACTACCCGACGGCGAGCTGAGGGGCGAGGTTCGCGGCAAATGGGGCTTTGACGATTGGGAGGGTCCGCAATTTCAGTTGGTGACGGCTCAACCGGGCAAGTGGACCGTGAACGCAGCCGATCAATCTGCACTGGTGGTGGGCCGCGACGACACCATTGAACTCGACGGCCAGACCTCAGATTGCGTGGAGAAGGTAGCGGCAACGATTGATGAAGACCCGGCGGTCACTTTGGGATGGAAGTCGCCCAAGCCTGACGAAATTGAGGTCGCGATCCCTCTGAAAGAGGCGGGGCCGGGGCCGGTGAACTTAGAGGTTAACGAGTTTGGGCTGGCCAAGCCGGATCGCGTGAAAATGGTGGCTTACGCCGCTGCGGCGTCGCTCGATGGATTGAATCTGAACTCCGGAGACAAGACGGCGCTGCTGAAGGGTACGCGGCTGGATGAGGTGGCAAAGGCTGTGGTTGATGGAATCACTTTCACGCCTTCCACTTTAGAGCGCGTGGAGGATCTCGATCAGTTGCAGATGGACGCCGCGGGGCCGACGGTCGGCCTGGAGGTGGGCAAGCGTTATGTCGCGTTGGTGGACCTGAAGGATGGGCGCACACTGAAAGCGCCAGTCACGGTGGAACTGCCGCGCCCAAAGGTGACGCTGCTGAGCGAAGGCGTTCAGGAGGACGCTGCCGCGCCTTCGCCAGTGGAGATGAGCAGACCTGACGACCTGCCGGTGGACGGGCACCTGGTCTTCTTCCTCAAGTCCGATGTTCCGGTCGAATTTCCGCGCGACGAAAAAGTGGAAGTGGCGGCAGCCGACTCAAGCTTTCACACCACGCTCGCATTGAGCGACGGCAGCCTGATGCTCGAGGACGCGCATACGGCGATGGCTGACCTGGAACCGCTGGCGCGATTCGGCTCCTCCGCCTTCGGTCCGTTGCGTGTGCGCGCTATCTCCGCAGATGGTGCGCCGGGCGACTGGGTTCCCCTGGGAACGCTCGTGCGGATTCCTGGGTTCAAGGAGCTGCGCTGCCCACGTGCGGCGTCTAAGCCGTGCTTGTTGAGCGGCACCGACCTTTTTCTGGCCGCATCGTTTTCCGCCACGGCGACGTTCGACAACCCGGTGAGCGTGCCGCCGGGGTTTACCGGAACGGAGCTGGTTGTTCCCCACCCCGTGAAAGGGATCCTCTATCTCAAGTTGCGCGACGACCCAGCCAGCCGGGAGACGCTGACGCTTCCCGTAAAGTTGATCGCGCCGACTGCAGCCTCGGATGAGCTAAAGCCATTGACGCCGGCTCCCGGAGCGGCTCCACTTGCGCCGCAGGTGACTCCAGAGGCGCCAGCTCCAACGCCCGCGCAAACGCCCGCGCAGAATTAATCGAGCAGTGAATTCGAGGAGTCTCGGTGGGCTGGGAAGAGATTTTGTCCAGGCCTCTGACCGCAAAGTTTCGAGCTTCCCACCCTTGCGGCAAAGACAAGAACGCCGCAAGGATGGGGCACCCACATTCGTAATGGGGCGCCCAGATTGATACGTGAAGAAGCGGTCAGAGACCTAGTTGAAGTATTTCCGGTTCGTCTCGGCGAATTGCGCCTTGTCGGCCGGTAGCTCGTCGAGCGAGAAGATGGCGTTCTGCGCGCAGATAGAGGCGCAGTTGCCGCAGTCGATGCACTCATCGGGGTTGATATAGACCTGAGAGACGGTGGCGGCCGCGGGATCGCCCTGAGCGGGCGCAATGGCAGCGGTGGCACACTCGGCCACACAAACAAAATCCTTGGTGCATGCATCGGTGACGACATAAGCCATGGGAATCTTGCTCCTCGATTGCGGGCGCGCTGTGGTTGGCGCCCTTGCTTAGGGTCTGTTAACACTACTGAGATGGATGGCGTTGTGAGCGGAAATCCGGGTAGACGAGGCCGAGCCCGAAGACTGTGGCGGCCCCACTGTCGAGGGCGAGAACGAAGTATGGACGGATTTCCGCCACAACCCGGAGGGACGGGGCCGGTTTTCCCCATTTCGTTGTCGCTCGTTGCTCCAGTAATTCACTACAGTTCGCTCCTTGCTCCTCGAACTGAGAAAAACCGGCTCCCGTCGCCGCCATCCCAGTAGCGTTAGCAGACCCTATAGGTTATCGGCAGAGTCTCGCCGCGGGCCGTGATCTGAATCACGATTCAGGCATTGTCACGCTTGGGATTTTCCCGATTGCGGTACGGCGAAGAGCATCTCCGGCTCGTTTTCGCTTGATGCTCCGCCTGAGACTAGAAAATGCGCACGCGAAGGCCCGCGTTGACGCCGAAGGAATTCATGTTGCCGTAGGTGAACTGAGGCCAATCCTGATATTCAAAGTCGACGGCGCGCACGTAGATTCTGTGTGTCCAGTGGAAGTCCAAACCGCCGCCCGCAGTGACCACGAGGTAGCGCCCGTGGGCGTAGTTGTAAGGGAAGTTGAAGTCGCCGAAGCCGACCAGCCCCTTGGCGTAGGGCTGAAAGCGGCCGACGTCGAAGTGGTATCGGCCGCCGATCGAATAGGTTTCGGCGTGAACGTTTGCGGTTTGGTAGTACTCAAGCCAGCGGCCTTCGGCCTCGATGCCGAGGCGGCGCTTGGTGTCGAGATCGACGAATCCCGCGATGCCGGCCATCTTCCGCTGGCCGTACTGGAGCGTGTATCCGGAGCCCATGGCGCCAGCCGACAACCTGGCACCTCCCTGGTCGCCGGGAGCTACAACCTGCGCGCGCGAAAAACGCGGCCCGATGCATCCGATGAGGATCACAAGTAGAAGAACCGCGGCCAACCGAACCTGCAAACCCGGCCTTCCGCTTCGCCAAAAATTCAAATCAAGCAAAAGTTTCATCTTTCTCCCGCGCCCGCTCGGCGACGACCTTGGCAAAACCATAGTTACCGAGCCCTATTTCGCGGTCTTCAGTGTCGACGCTCCTTGTTGTCGCGTCGACTTGAGTGTTGTGGCTTCGGAATACAGCAACTCTGGTTTTGCGATCCGCCTCCGGATCTATTTGGTAATACTGAGCGAAACGTCCTGGTATTGCTGTGCGTTGGTGCTTGCGCCGGTGCCGGTTACCTGTATGACATAGTTGCCGGGCGCGGCTGTGTTCACGGAGTAGCTATTGCATCCAGTGGCCAGCAGTGCGGCGGCAGAAAGCAGAAGGACCATGGCCATGCTGAAAACTCCGGCATTACGCCGGCGCAGGCGCCAGAAGACAAATCCGAAGAGCACGCTGACGGGAAGGAAGAGCCCTGCCAACGAGAACTTCGAGTTTCCCTGCGAGGAATTCATGGCCGAGGAGCCTCCGCTCAACGGATTGTTGGTGTCGATGGTGAGCTGAACGCTCGCAGAGCCGTCAGCCGTGAGCTTCACGCTGGTGCTGGAGAAGTGGCAGAAGACTCCCGCGGGCAGCGAAGCGCAGCCTAATCCGATGGTGTCAGCAAAGGTCCCGTTGGAGTTCAGATTCACGGTCACTGTGGCGTTCTGCGAAGTCGCCATTGTCACGCTGGCGGGATTCACTCCCAGGCTGAACAGGGTTGGCGTTCCCGAAACGGGGATTGTGGGCGAAGAGGAGGGGCTATGATCCGCGTCTCCGCTATACATGGCGACGATGTTGTAGTTGACGCCGGCGGTGAGGTTGGGGGTGATTGTCGCCACGCCGCTCGCGTTCAATGTGGCCGACCCGACCTCAGTGGTGTTGCTCATGAAGCTGACGGTGCCGGTGGGCGGAACTCCTGCGCCGTTATTCAAGACCGTAGCCACCAGAACGACCTGCGGAGGCGTACCGGCGGTCACCGAGGAGCCCAAGCTGGTGGAGGTGGGGATGAGGCCGACGCCTTCGCTGATTGAAGTCGAAGTGCTGGGCGAGTCGGCGGCATCGCCCAGATAGCTCGCCGTGATGGTGTAGGTTCCGGGAGCCAGCGTGGAAGTGGTGAAGCTGGCCGTTCCCCCGGTGAGAGTTGCAGTGTTGAGCGTGGTTCCATTGGCGATGAAGTTCACGCTGCCGGTGGGGGTTCCACCATTGCCGGTGACCTTGGCGGTGATGGTGATGGCCGCCCCGACCAGCGCGGGGTTGGGAGTGACGGTGATCGCGGAGGCGGTTGTGGCCAGCGAGATGGTGAGCGATGTTGGCGATGAAGTGCTGCTGCCATTGCTGGCGTCGCCAGTATAGGTGGCCGTGGTGGAGTAAGTGCCCGCGGCTAATGTTGCGGTGGTGAACGTCGCCGTTCCCGACGCGTTCACGTTTCCGGCGCCGATCACAGTTCCATTGGCGAGGAAGTTGACGCTGCCGGTGGGCGTGCCGCCTCTACTCAATACCTGGGCAGTGAAGGTGATTGGGACCTGCACCAGCGCCGGGTTGGGCGAAACGGTGAGCGCGGTCTGCGTGGTGGCCTGCACTACGGTGAGCGCGAGCGGCGCCGATGCGCTGCCCAAATTGTTGGAGTCGCCGCTGTAGGTGGCTACGATCTGGTAGCTTCCCTGCGCGAGCGCGGGTGTAATCGTCGCGGTTCCGGCAGCGGTGAGCGGCGCGCTGCCCAGTTGTGTGGTGCCGGAGGTGAATGTGACTGTGCCCGTCGGAGTTCCTGAGCCGGAGGTCACCTTGACAGTTGCCGTGATCGTCTCTGGCCCACCGGCGATTCCCGGACTGGGAGTTGCGGTGACGGTGGTCGACGTTGAGGCCTGGTTGACCACCTGGCTCACTGGCAGCGAGCTGCTGGACCCGTTCATCGAGTCACCCGCATAGTTCGCCAAGATAGTGTGCGTGCCTACGTTGAGCGTGGAGGTGGTGAAGGTGGCGGCGCCCGGATTGCCCTTGAGCGTTCCCGTGCCGATCTGCGTGGCGCCATCAAGAAAACTCACCGTGCCTGTTGGCGCCGCAGAGCCGCTGGGCGGAATGGTTGCGGTAAAGGTGACAGAGTTGCCGTAATTCGACGGGTTGAGGCTTGAGGTCAGTGTTGCAGTGGTGGGCGCCTGCACATCCTGATTGAGGACGGCCGATGTGCTGCCCTGAATCTGCTTGGCGGCGTCGCCGTTATAGACCGCCGTAATCTGGTGGAGGCCGGCCGTCAGCGTCGAAGTGGTGTACATCGCAACACCGCCGGCATTGATCGCCTGCGTGCTGAGGATCGTGGTCCCGTCCATGAATGTCACTGTACCGTCGGGCGTGACGCCTCCGCCGCCGGAAACGGAAACTGTGGCCGTGAAGGTGACGCTCTGACCAATCGCGGATGGATTTGCGGTTGAAGTCAGGCCTGTCGACGTGCCTTCAAGAACGGTTTGGATAAGCGCCGGGACCGACGAGCTGGTGAAGTGCATTGTGTCGCCGGCGTAGGTGGCGACGATGGAGTGCTGGCCGACAGCGAGCGTGGAAGTGGAGAAGGTGGCCACGCCCGAAGCATTGAGCGCAAGGCCCGAGGCCAGGGTGGTCGTAATGCCGCCGAATGTATCGGCGATGCTGACGGTTCCTGTAAGGTTTCCGGTTCCCGCGCCCGTGACCACTGTGACGGTGAAGGTGACACTCTGCCCGAAGCCGGACGGATCGGGATTGGAAGCTAGCGTCGTTGTGGTGGAATTGACAGGCTCCGCGGTCCCAATGAGCTCAATATCGAGCGGCGAGCTGGCGGCGGCAACGCTGGGCTGAGCATCTTCGGTGACGTCGATGTTCGGCATTTCGGTTTGATTTGCCGGAAGCGTCGGACTGGCGGCCGGAGCGAAGACAGCGCCAATCGTGCAATCAGCATTGATGGCCAGCGAATCGCCGTTCGTGCAGGAGTTGGGGACAGTTGCATCAACCGCCGCATTGGTTGTGGGAACGATCGCGGTTAGGTCGAGCGCGGCATTGCCGTCGTTTTCGACCGTCTCATCCTGGGTTGCGGAGGTGTTGCCCTGGCGAATCGGGATGGTGTAATCGAGCGCGGCGAAGTTGCCCTGAATCTCGCGCACCACCATATCCAGCGTGTCAGCCACGTAGAGGTCGCCGCTGCCGTCGAGATCGAGACCGACCGGGCCGTAAAGCTCCACAGGCAGAAACTGACCACCGGCATAGTAGCTGCCGCAGCCGTTCTGAGCCAGCGTGGAGATGAGGCCGGTGGCGGCGCTCACCTTGCGGATGGCGGCATTCTGCGTCTCGGCAATGTAGACATTCCCTGCCGCGTCCACGGCGACACCGGACGGCGACCACACGTTTGCCTGGTTGGCGGCGACCGGCGTCGCAGTGCACACCGTCGCACCCGCATTTCCGGTTCCGGCAAAGGTAGAGATAGTGCTGGCCGGCGTAATGACCCCGCCCACCGCCATCACTTCGCGGATGCGGTGATTGGCGGAGTCGGGAATGTACATGTTGCCGGAGGCATCGAAGGCCACGGCATAGGGAAAGTTGAGCTTGGCGCTGGTCGCTGCGATCCCGTCGCCGTTGTAGCCGCCCGTGCCATTGCCGTTGGCGAAGCCGTTGCCCGCGATCGTGGCAATGACGCCGGTGGCCGAACTCACTTCGCGAATACGATGGTTATTGGTGTCGGCGATGTAAAGGTTCGCGTTGGCGTCGAGGGTGACGCCCTCAGGCTGGTTGAGCGTCGCTTGCGTGGCTGGGCAACCGTCGCCGACTGCGTCGCTGCTCGAGCCGCAGACGGTGCCCCCGTTGTTGCCCGCAACCGTAGTGATGACGCCCGTCGCTGCCGCGATCATGCGGATCACGTTGTTGCCGCTGTCTGCGATGTAAAGATTTCCCGCGCCATCAATGGCCACATCGCCAGGAGCGTTCAGAGTGGCGCTGGCCGCCGGGCCACTGTCGCCCGTGTAGGAGGGATTGCCGTTGCCGGCGATGGTCGAGATGATTCCGGTGCCGGTGCAACTGGTTCCCTGAATGGTGGCGCTGGTTGCGCTGGCGCACACCATGCGGATGCGATTGTGCAGGCTGTCGGCGATATACAGGTTGCCGGCTCCATCGAGGGCGATTCCGCTGGGCAGGTAAAGCTCGGCCTCAGTGGCCGGCTGATTATCACCCACAGAGGTGTAGAGACCAAGCTGGCCGGCAACAGGCAGCAGGTTGCCCGCCACCAGCACACCCAACCCGCCGACTCCAGTGCCAGAGAGATATGCGGTGCCCAGAACGGATTGGCCTGAGCCGCCCGACGGCGTGCCCACGAGCACTACCGCGCCCGATCTGAGGCCGGGTTTGGCGGGCGTGAATGTGATCGATTCCGTGCAGGTAGCGCTCTGCGCCAGCGTGGCCGATGCGCAATTTGACGTGCCAGTGCCTGCCGCGAAATCACCGGCAGGCGAGCCCAACGTGAGAATTTCAACGCTGCTGACCGTGCCCGCTACCGATGCCGTGACCGTGACGCCTTGATTGCCCGTCGTTGCTCCCACAGGCTGCGAGCCGAACTGCGCCTGCGCGCCAGCGGCCGCCAGCAACAGCGCAGTGCCAGCCAGGATGCTGCCAGCGCGGCCCCGCGTGGCATAGAAGACCGATTCCTTGTTGGGAAGAGGGAGAATCTTTGGATCGATCGTTGCGGGTGCTCGATAAGAAAGAGTGTGGACAATTCGTTCAGTCAGGCATTGCATACACGGCTCCGTTCGCGGCCTCTCTGTGCGACTTTCACTCACCCGGATTGCTGAACCCGGCGCACCAAAAAGCGGTCGGAACGAACATGACCGGCAGTGGGGCGCTGCCGACTTATAGCCCCGAGGAAGCATGATTGCCGGTGCAGCTTCCAGGCCCAATCGGAGAGTGGAGACTCATCGTCGCATAATTACCTTTGTGCATGTATGGAAAGTCGAGGGTAATACAACCATAGTTGTATTCATATCTTTGGTTCTGCGGTTTGGATTACCTAAGTACTATTCGCTTGAATTCTAGCGGCCAAAGGCGCCTTTTCTTGTACTTAGCAGCCAAAGATGCACGCGCTCCCAAAAGCGTGGGTTGCGCGTTGAATTCGGACGATGAAGGCGATGCTGAGGACCGTTTTCGGCGGGCGCGCACTTTTCCGTTGAGCCTCAAAACTTCCCTGTGCTAGCCTTGCGCTACTTCCCTCCGCTGGCGGAGCCGGCGCAGCCCCAACTTTCTAAGCACGCGAGGTCCTTCCAATGGCTTCTGTATCGCAAAGCGCGATTGTGCGCCCCAACGTTCAGGTCACCGGGCGCGGCGGGCTCATCGACAAGTATTTCTACCTCGCGATGTCGCTGCTGGTGGCGGCGATCGTCGTTTGGGGATTCAACCACACGGTCGACCATAATCTGTTCCATGCCGCTCCGCCGCGGCCGCTCCTGCTCTGGTTTCATGGCGGCGTGTTCTCGACGTGGGTGCTGTTCTTCATTTTTCAGTCCACGCTGGTTCGGACGCATAACGTGAAGTGGCACCGGTTCTTCGGATGGTTTGGCGCGGGGCTGGCCGCGGTGATGGTTCCGCTGGGCATTACCACGTCAATCGTGATGGGGCGTTTCGATATTCATACCCTTCACGAGACGGGCGTCGACGCGTTTCTGATCGTCCCCTGGTACGACATGGTTGCGTTTGCGACGCTCTTCAGCCTGGCGGTTCTGTGGCGGAAGAAATCCGAACTGCACCGCCGCCTGATCTTCATCGCCACGTGCGGCCTGCTCGATGCTGCGTTTGGCCGCATCGACTACATTTTCAATCACAACCTCTACTTCTGGTGTCTCGACGGGGTGATTCTTCTCGGCATTGTGCGCGATCTCGTGGTGAACCGGCGCATCCACAAGGTGTACCTGGTCTCGCTGCCGGTGTTGATCGTGTGCCAAGCGTTTGTGGTTCACACGTACGCGAGTGCATCGACTTGGTGGGTGAGGATTGCGGACAAGGTCCTCGGATAATGGCTTGTCAAATGGCTAAATTGTAGCTACAATTAAATTGTGTTCGTCTGGGATGAGGCAAAGCGGAAATCCAACCTGAAGAAACATGGGCTCGATTTCAGGGAAGCTTATCTCGTATACGAGAATCCTGACAAATGCACGTACGATGCGAGCCGTGGCGATGAGTACCGCCTGATGGACGTGGCGCTGGCAGTGGTCAGAGGCAGGCTCCTGACGCTGGTTTATACCGAGCAAGACGACGTAGTCCGCGTTATCTCATTCCGGAATGCCTCGCGTACGGAGCGTATGCAATATGAAGAAGACACAAAGTAAAACCGACTGGGACCGAGTGCTGGCGTACAAAGAGGGTGAGCGCATCCCCTTTGAGCCGGAGGACGGCCCTTACGATCCGAACGATGCCGAAGCCACACGCGCCTTTTTTGCTCAGGCCGACCTGATCCGGAGAGGCAAGGTTTTGCGGCGCGGCAAGCGAGGACCGCAGAAGGCTCCGACCAAGAAGTTGGTTTCACTACGACTATCGCCTGAGGTGGTCGACCACTTCAAAGCGAGCGGGCGAGGCTGGCAGACGCGGATTGACGGCGCGTTGCGGGAGGCGATCAGGAAGAGGGCGTGAGCATTGAGGAAAGTTAGTGGATTCCGAAGGAGCGGTTGTTCCTCCAGACCTGCTTCGACAAGGTGGTCCACGAAGAGCTGGAGCGGGACGAAAAGACCGGTCAGACCTTTCCTTGGGGAGTGTCTGAGATCTCCGCTGCTTGGGATCTGAGGGCTTTAACAGGCCGACGTTGAAGAACTTTCCACCATCGCTCTGGCTGCTTTAGTTCCAAATCCTCCGTGGCATATCGGCGAATCTCTCGCCATATGGAGATGAGTTCTAACTGGACGTTCTTTGCTGCCTGGAGGGGTCGGGGTTTCCCGAGCTTGTCAGCAAGACTTGCATTTGATCCATAGTCTTCGATGTGCGCCTTAGCTTCCTCATTAACTATCTGGACTTTCACCAAAGAATCGTAGATAGCTCCCGCCTTGGCTTCGGAGATGAACGTGGGCTTGAGCACAGATCGAGTCATATCGCGAAGATGCTCACGGACTAGTGGATCGTGCACCGTCTTGGTCAACTCACTTCCAACTGCAACTGACGGCATGAATTGCTCAATTGCAGAAGCAAATGTGAGAAGTTCTTTCCATTCGGTCTTCTTATTCTCAAGCACCCACCGCCTTTGATCGCCCCTCCGATTCCAACGAAAAACCATCCAAGCGACCACAAGCGCGAACGCTGACGGAAGAGCCGCAAGGAATAATCGCGACCAGAGTGGGTCTTGACCTGCGCTTGGGGTACATTGCACCACGACTGGCGTTTGCGTTGCCTGATCGACGAAAACAGCGGCTATTGAGACGGCATGAAAGATCATCGCTCCCACCTTGTATCCTAAGAAGTTGCTCCACAGGTTAGCACCATGAGTCCAGCCTTGAAAGCTGTACGCGGAACGCGGGATCTGTTGCCGCCGGAGACGGAGCTGTGGAGCCGCATCGAGGCGACCACACGCCAGGTCTTTGCCCGCTATAACTTCAGCGAGATCCGCACACCCATCTTCGAGGACACGGGGCTTTTCGCGCGCAGCGTTGGCGAAGAGACGGACATTGTCGAGAAGGAGATGTATACGTGGAGCGATGGCGAGAGATTCGAAAAACGCAAACTAATCGACGAGTGGCTGAGGCGGAACAAGTCGGATGACGCCCACCTTCAGGCTAACCGTATAAGTGTTGAGCATCCGCAAATCGAAAACAAGTTAAAGGCTCGGGGCGTGGATCTTGTCGTAATGCGAGGCATTGCTGTCCCCAGTCACGTGCTACCAAGCTATGTCGAAGAACTCGTCTGTTTTGGGCGCGAAATCTCAACCGAAGCGATTTCGATTCTCGTCGAGGCGGGAGGATTGGTCAGAGCCGATTCGGCGCATGAGCTTCGGGCGTTCGGAAACCTGAGATTGGTTGTCCCGGCTTCTGCGGCGCCCAATGAATGGATAGATCGCAGAGGCGTGATCGTTGAGCCCATTGCTGAAGAGTTGCCGGGACAGTTTTTTGCGTCTTCGCAGTCGCTGACCTTGCGGCCTGAGAATACTGCCGGCGTGGTGCGAGCCTACATCGAGCACGGGCTGGGCGAGAGCGGCCAGTTGCAGAAGCTCTACTACATTGGGGCGCAGTTCCGGCGCGAACGTCCGCAGAAGGGCCGTTACCGGCAGTTCTGGCAGATTGGCGCCGAAGTCATTGGGCCGCCGTCGTCAGGCAGCGAATCGCCGTTGCGCGACGCGGAGGTTCTGGAGATGCTCGCCACGCTGCTGGACGAGCTGGGCATCACGGGCTGGACGCTCGAGCTGAACTCTGTCGGATCGGCTGCCGACCGCGCGAAATACAACGAGGTGCTGCGCGCGGCACTTGCCGATGTTGCGGCGAAGATGTGCGGTGACTGCCAGCGGCGCGCCGTGACCAATCCTTTGCGCGTGCTGGACTGCAAGGTGCCCGAGGACCAGCCGATTATCGAGAAGCTGCCGAAGATCGGCGATTCGCTCGGCCAGGAATCGAAGGATCACTTGGCCCAGGTGACAGCGGCACTCGACGCAGCCGGCGTGCCCTATAAGCTGAATCAGCGCCTGGTGCGTGGCCTGGACTACTACACGCGGACGACGTTCGAGTTCACGCACGGAGGACTCGGCGCGCAGAACGCGCTGCTTGGCGGCGGACGCTACGACGGTTTGAGCGAGGCCCTCGGCGGACCGAAGGCACCGGGGATCGGCTTCGCTATCGGCCTCGACCGGCTGGTGCTGACACTGCAGGCGCAGGAGTCCGCTAAGGCTGCCGTGGCGGACAAGAAGGCTGACGTTTTTGTGGCCCCACTTGGCGAGAGCCTCAATGCCGCCGCGCTGGTTTTGGCGCGTGAACTGCGCAAAGCGGGGCTGCGCGTGGAACTCGGCGACGGCAGTTTCCGATTGAAGAAGTCGTTTGAAGCCGCCGACAAGATTGCCCGCAGCATCGTCATCCTGGGCGAAGACGAGCACCAATCCGGTATCCTGACGGTGAAGGACTTTTCCTCAGGCATACAAACAAAGGTTCCTCGCGCGGAGCTGGTTGCATTTCTGGCCCGGCCCGCAGGCGAGTAGAAGGATTCCGGGAGTGCTCGACTTTTTAGGGAATCTCGAACGAACGCACATGTGCGGCGAGCTGCGCGCCGCCGACGCGGGCAAGCAAGTGGTGCTGATGGGCTGGGTGAACCGGCGCCGCGACCACGGCAACCTCATCTTTCTCGATCTCCGCGACCGCACGGGAATTGCGCAGGTGGTGCTGGATCACGACCTGATTCCCGATGGTCACGCGAAGGGCGAACAGGTGCGTCCCGAGTACGTGGTGGCGGCTGTGGGCAAGGTGAGGCTGCGCGACCAGGACGCCATCAACCCTAAAATGCCTACCGGCGAGGTCGAGATCGAGGCCACGGAGATTCGCGTTCTGAACGACACGCGGCTGGCGCCGTTTTCGCCGTCGGAAGAGGCGATACAGAACGAGGAAGTGCGGCTCAAATACCGTTACATCGATCTGCGCCGACCGGAGATGCAGCACAACTTCAAGCTGCGGCACGAGATTACACTGGCCATTCGCGAGAGCCTGAGCAAGCAGGGGTTTCTCGAGATCGAAACGCCGATTCTGACCAAGTCGACGCCCGAGGGGGCGCGCGATTTTCTGGTACCCAGCCGCGTGCATGCAGGCGAGTTCTACGCGCTGCCGCAGTCGCCGCAGATCTTCAAGCAGATTCTCATGATCTCGGGCTTCGACAGGTATTTTCAGATCGCTCGGTGCTTCCGCGATGAGGATCTGCGCGCCGATCGGCAGCTGGAGTTCACGCAGGTCGATCTGGAGATGAGCTTCCCGCAGCAGGAGACGGTCTTCGGCGTGGTGGAGCAGTTTATGAAGGCGGGTTTTGCCGCGGCCGGAATCGATTTGCCGATTCCCTTCCCGCGCATTTCATACGACGAATCCATGCGCCAGTACGGAACCGACAAGCCTGATCTGCGGCTACCGGGCCTGACAAACGTGCGGCCGGCGTTCGCCGATGACGCATTGGCGACGCTTCAGATCGATCCTGCGCTGCCCGTGGTGGCGTTGCGCATTCCCAACGTGGGCGAGCTGAGCCGCAAGGAGCGCGAGGACAATCACCCGCTCTTCGACCAGAAGAAGGGCGCGAAGTTTATTGACGATTTCAAGCGGCTGGCGAAGAGCTTCCCCGAGGCTGCCGCGAAGGTGCGCGAGCTGGCCAGCGCAGCCGATGCGGACTTTGTGATCGTGGTCGCCGGCGATCCGGCGCATCACATCAAGGCCAGCGACACCAAGTTTCCCGGACGGCTTTCGGAGCGCGAGATCAATGTGTACGCTGCCGCGGGCAACTTCCGCGCGGAGCTGGCGAAGAAGTACGCTGACCGGCACGGGGCATTTCGCGTCACCGATGAGGTCGTCCAAAACGCGGCAGCGCGGAGCGCGGCGAGCGATCCGATCGACGGGGCGATTGACGGGTCGGCGGCCTTCCATCCGATGTGGCTCACCGACTTTCCGATGTTCGAGTACGACCTGGCTTCGGCGAAATGGATGCCCGCGCATCATCCGTTCACAGCGCCCATTGAGGCCGATATGGCGAACCTTGTGAGCGATCCGGCCAGCGTGCGGGCCAACTGTTATGACCTGGCGATGAATGGGCTCGAGCTTGGGTCGGGATCGATTCGTATTCACCGCAAGGATGTGCAGCAGCAGATTTTTGCGTCGTTGGGGATCAGCGACGAAGATGCGCGAGCGCGGTTTGGCTTCTTTCTTGATGCGCTCGAATATGGAACTCCTCCGCACGGCGGAATCGCGCTGGGCCTCGATCGCATCGTGATGCTGCTGGCCGGCGCAAGCAATTTGCGCGAAGTGATTGCGTTCCCGAAGACGGCAAAGGCCATCGACTTGATGGCCGAAGCGCCGACTGCTGTGACAGAACAGCAGTTGAGGGAACTGCACATTCGCGTGGCGCTGAAGAGCTAGAAAGGGATCGTCTACAGGCGCTAGACCTGGTCCAACTCGGTAAACATCTCGTTGAGCACTACACGAATCGGCGTTCCCGGCACGGTCAGCTCGCCTGTCCGCACCTCTTCAAGCGCGGCGTCGGCATAGCGATAGGCGATGCGCGGCTCCGGATCGATGATCCAGATATGCTCGACGCCAAACAGCCTGTACTCGGCGGCCTTTGCCTGCATGGCGCGCAGCGTGTCCTCGGGCGACAGAATCTCGATGGCAATCAGAGGCGGCTGCGTCAGGTAACGCTCGAAGGATTCCCCTTTTCTCACCACCAGCACATCGGGAACGCGGAATCTTTGGACAGCAGTTTGAGTCCGAAGCTCGGGAAAGACCCTGACACCCCACTCCGCCCTTTTCAAATTGAAGAGAAACGCCAAGTAGCCCTGAATGATGGAGTGCTCTTTCTCGCCCAAGTTCCGCTCCTCGATACGCCCATCGACAAACTCGCGGTCCGGGCTCCAACTCGTGCGCAAGTATTCGCGCACGGTCCAGAGTTCTTCCGTGTTGGGCAAGGTCGCCACACCCCGATTATCCTCCAAACCAGTCACGCCTGCCAGCGGAACTCGCGCGTCCGCGGTTGGGAAGCGCGCCGCGTCTGTGGTATATTTTTTGAGGTGCGGAAGCGATTTTCACCTCCGCCTGAAGTCGCGCAGGAACGTCTCCGAGCATTTTCGGAATACACGGAGACTTCTTGAGTGCATTGATAGGTGGCTTTTTCTTGGGGAAAAAGCCACTTGAGCGTGTGCTTTCGGTCTACAGCAATTCCGAAAATGCTGTGGCGCGGCTTTTTGAACCCCAAGGACGCGTAGCTCAACTGGCAGAGCATTCGGCTCTTAACCGACAGGTTGAAGGTTCGATTCCTTCCGCGTCCACCAACTTCTCCTCAAGAGCGAATCAGGTTCGAGGTCCTTCGTCCGCCGAGGCGGACTCAGGATTTCGCCTGCGGGCTCGGACGCCCGCAAAGCGGCTCAAGTTCGATTCCTTCCGCGTCCACCAAGCCCACACAGGTTTCAGGTGTCAGGTGTCAGGTTGCAGGTGTCAGCGCGCTTTTCGCCGCTGGCATGATATGCCGTCTGTTTACCCCTTAGTACTCCCCCGCGCCCCTACCCTCCCCAGTGTTTTGGCACAAAGTCCTCGTGAGACGCGGGTTATGCGGTTCAATCGCGGCAAAGTCCCTTGATTGTTGCGGTTAGCGGCAAAGTCCTGCATGCAAAGGGGTTTCCCTCGGTTTCCCCGGGCCCCCGGCATTCCGAGGCGATTTTGCGCTCTGAAATGCCAACGCGGCGGAAAGAAAATCCGCCGAAAAGAGGGCCTGGATTTGGATTCATGCAGCGATTATGCGGGAAGAGGGCTAAACCATTTGGGGTTCAAACTCATCCTCCCAACTTCGCAAACCCGCGGCTTGCGCCTGGCGCCCCAATCGCCCCAAAAATCTTTTGCGCTTTGCATTGTCCACAACTATGAAGCGATATAGTAGGGTGCAAGGGCGCCTGGCTAACGATCCGGTAACGTTGAGGTGAGCCCTGCTCATTCCCCCTTGAATCATTCCCAAGGCAAGACCTCATAAGAGATCACTCGCTATTACGCGAAAGGAAGTTGAGACTCAGCATGGAAGGGTTCTATTCGGTTCAGTTTATGGGGGTGCAAGGCTGGGGTACGGGCGTTGTCGTCTATATCGGGGGCCACGTATTCGGCGGCGACAGCGCCGTCATGTTTACGGGCACATACGATCTAGAGGGCGATGCTGTGACCGTTCAGATTCACGTGAAGCAGATTGCGCCTGGACTGATGAACGTGATGGGCCGTAACGAATTCGATTTGGATTTGTCCGGAACCCGGGACGGAGACACGCTGAAACTTGCAGGCAACATACCCGGAACAGAGCTACGCTTGAAATGTACCCTTACGAAGCAGTGCGACCTGCCCGCAAGGGGTTAAGAATTCCGGGGGCGAGAAGCGCGCTCGACGGGCGGATGAGCGCATTGGCCTGTTGGCATCAAATGGCTGTGGCAATGACCCTGCTTAGGATGAGGCGATAGCCTGCCAGGTTCCGAATTCCGGACCTCGAGCCCTGGATTCAAATGTGAGTACATGAGCTACCCGCCACATCCAAAATCTCGAAAATGGCTGAATTTGCCTCTCCTTGCCCAATTCCACCTGTTTTGCCTGTAGAGATCCGTGAGGGCCGGCTTCGGTTGGATCGTTACGAAGCGGTCGCGGGGTAGCGAGCTTCTGTGAGTATGCTATGGTTCTAAGGCAGTGAATTCCAAGGGCGCAGTACTCAGATCGAGTGGTGTAACCATCCTTCTGCTGGAATACGAATGCGAGTTCCTACCCTCCCTTTCATTGCGCTGTTCATTTCGCCCCTTGTCTTGTGCGCGCAACCCGAAATATCCGCTCCCTACCAGATCTACGGAGGGTTTGCTCACCTTTCCAACTCCTTTAATGGAGTGCCTGGATCGCAGCGTCCCTTGAACGGCTGGAATTCCGCCGTGGCGTTTCCCTTGTGGCATAACCTGCGGCTAAAAATCGATGCTTCGGGCTATTACGGGAACAATCTGGGCGGCCCGCAGCACGTGATTTCCATCTTGACAGGCGTTCAATACGAGTGGTCGTTGCGCAAGGAGGGACTCTTCGTGCAGGCACTGATCGGAGATGTCGGATCACTAGTGTCCGGTTAGAAGTCGAACAGATTCAGTTGGTTGGGATCAGGGATGATTGGGGTTGTGTAATCGGCCTGCTGAAGGGCCTGTGAAATGGGCATTTTCTCGAACAAAGTGACCGAGAGCACCTGGAGGAAAGTGTAGAGAGAGCCGGGTAGTTGAAGGCGCTTTTTGATGATGGCAACCAGCAGGTAGACCGAGACGGCGATCCAAATCTGCGTTTTGACCGCGTTTTCGGTGGTGCCGTAGAAAGCCTTAATGCGCAAGTGCTGCTTGATCCATTTGAAGAACAGCTCGACCCGCCAGCGGCTTTTGTAGAGGGCACAGATGGTCTTGGCAGGCAACGTGAACTGATTGGTAAGGAAGACGAGACGCTTGCCGGTTTCCGGATCGTGGAAGCGGATGCGGCGCAGGTGGGAAGGATAATCGCGATGGGTTCGGAACACCTCCAGGCTGACGATCTGATCCGCCATGATGCCGCTGGGCTTGTCGGCGGGACGGGAATAGACGCGGCGGAGGCGCTGATCGCTGCGGGCGCGGGTGACAAAGAAGGCTCCGGCAAGGTGGATGCGATGGAGGCGGAAGAAATCCAAATAGCCGCGGTCCATGACGTAGTATGCTCCAGGCTCGATCAGGATCTCATCGAGCATGTTGACGTCATGTCGATCTCCGCTGGTGACGCGGATGAAGGCGGGGATGGAGCCGCGCAGATCAAGCAGCGTGTGCACCTTGATGGCCGACTTGGTGGAACGGAAATGCGCCGAGGGGAACAGGCTCAGGCACAGGTCGATGGTGGTCGAGTCCAGCGCGTAAGCGGCGGCATCGAGATCGACGCCGAGGCTTTCGCTGGCATAGAGCCGGCGCGCCTGCGCCATCAGCCGTTCGGCCAGTTCGGCGTAGATGCGCCAGTCGCGCAACTGGTTGGCATCGGCCAGCGTGGAGCGGCGCACCGGCGCACGAAAGCCCATGGCGTAGAGCTTGTTGGGCTGGGTGTTCAGGCACGCTTCGATGTCGCGCAGGCTCTCGCGATAAGTCAGTTGCGCGAACGCCATGGCGCGATACTGCTCGGTCGAGGTCAAGGAGCGCACGCGGCGATCGCCGCCGTAACGGGCCACACTGCGTGCGAACGAAGTCCAGGGAACGAAGTCCATCAATTGCGCAAACAGCAGCTTGCCCGCGTTCATGGCTGCCTCCAGAAGCGATCTCTGGAATCAGCATCGCGGCAATTTCAAATCGACACCACCCAAAAACCCCGCCAACCTGCCGCACATCAGCAGCTTGCAAAATGAAACACACGAGTTAACCGGACAGTAGTGAGTCGATCCCTGTCTTCTCGGCGAACTGCTGAACCGTACTGCTCCCGCCATCGTCCATCGAGATTCCGATTATCTGGAGACCGCGCGCTCCGTATTCTTGTTGCAGTTGGATGAACCAGGGTATCTCCCTCCGGCACGGCGCACACCAAGTCGCCCAGAAATTTAGCACGACACCCTTGCCTCGGGAACTGGAGAGACGCACTGGATTCCCATTCAGATCCCGGAGCGTGAAATCAGGCGCTGGGTAGGGATGAGATGGGCGGAGAGTTGTCACGCGTGTGGCGAATAACAGAAACAGCCCGGAAAGGACAAGAAGCAAAGCTCGAGCGCGAAATCTAAATTTGTTCCCGCTCATCTGCTTCAAACTCCTGTGATTGACTGCAGGCGCTGGCGGGTGCCCCTGGGCCTCGATTCTGAGACCCGAGAAATCACAAATCCTAACTCACTGTTCTTTACTAATCTCGCTAGCCACGCACTTGGTGTATCTCTTATGCCGCGTAAGCGGCGTCTGCCCCACCTCAGGTGGCTACGCGTTGATCGCCATCCCCTCCACCGCGCCATACCCGTCCAGCATCGCCTCGCTCAGCGTCGGGTGCGCGTGGATCGTGAACATCAGATGGTCTACCGTTCCTTCCAGCTCCATCACCGCAACCGCTTCTGCAATCAGCTCCGTCGCCTGCGGCCCGATGATGTGCACGCCCAGAATCTCACCGTACTTCGCATCGGACACAACCTTCACAAATCCGTCGTGACTGCCCACAATCGTTGCCTTCGAATTTCCCGCGAACGGAAACTTGCCGACCTTCACCGTGTGGCCTTTTTCCTTTGCCTGCGCTTCGGTCAAACCCGCCGAGCCAACCTGCGGCTCGGTGTACGTGCAGCTCGGAATCCGATCCCGCCGCACCGGCCTGTAATACCGCCCCGCGATCTTCGCCATCGCCACCATGCCGCTCATCGCGCCCACGTGCGCCAATTGCGGCAGCCCGGCCACAATGTCGCCGATCGCAAACACGCCCGGCTCCGCCGTCTCCTGCGCCTCACCAACCTTCACAAGCCCGCGCTCCAGCTCGACCTTCGTTTTCTCCAGGCCAATCCCGCTCGTCAGCGGCCCGCGTCCCACGGCCACCAGAACCTTCTCGGCTTCCTTCGCCTGCGCATTGCCATTCGCATCCGTGTAGCTCACGCGAACGCCGTCCGCCGTCTTCTCCACCTTCTCCACTTTCGCGCCGGTGCTCGTCTCGATTCCGCGCTTGCGAAACACGCGGGCGAGTTCTTTTGAGATTTCCTCGTCCTCCACCGGGACCATGCGCGGCAAAAACTCCAGAATCGTCACCTCGGTTCCGAAGCTGCGAAAAATCGACGCGAACTCCACACCTACCGCGCCCGCCCCAATCACAACGAGCGACTTCGGCGGCGCGCTCAGGCTCAGAATCTCGATATTGGTCAGAATCGTTCCGTCCGCCTTCAGTCCCGGCAGCAGCTTCGCCTCCGACCCTGTTGCAAGAATCACGTTCTTCGCCTTCACCTGGCTCTTTTGGCCGTTCGCCTCAACCTCCACCGTGTGCACGCCGCTTTGTGCCGACCCAGTCACTCGTCCAAAACCTGAAAGAGTGGAGACTCTGTGCTTCTTCATCAGGAACTCGAGGCCATTCACGTGCTTCGCGATAATCGCGTTCTTGCGCGCGAGCACCGCGGCCCAATCGAGCGCTGGCGTCCCGATCCCCGCAATTCCGTACTCCGGTGCGTCCTTCAGGTAGTCCCACAGTTCGGCGTTGAACAAGAGCGCCTTGGTCGGAATGCAGCCCACATGCAGGCACGTCCCGCCCAGCTTCGGGCTCGCGTCAATCAGCGCGACCTTCAGCCCGTACTCCGCTCCCCGAATCGCCGCCGTATATCCCGCCGGCCCGCCGCCGACGACCGCCACGTCATAAATTGTGTCAGAATTTATCTCTGCCAAGGGGAAACTCCATTCCGCGCGCTCCTCACCGCGAGCGCCGTCTCAACACGCTTAGTTTAAATGGCTGCGCGATTCCGCAAGCGCGCCCCCGACCAGCCCCGCCGCTGCTGGTACCGTTTCCGCCTCGTCGCCGAACCCCTCAATCCACCGCACCTCTGGCTCGCGCCGGAACCACGTCATCTGCCGCTTCGCGTAGTTGCGGTGCCCCTGCTGCGCGGCCCTGATCGCGTGTTCCATGCTCATCGCTCTCTCCAGCACGCTGCGCGCTTGCCGATAGCCCAGCGAGTCCAGCGCCTTCACCGGCCCATAGCGCTCGAGCAGCCCTCGCGTCTCCTCCACAAGCCCCGCCCCAAACATCGCGGCGCATCGCTGGTTCAGCCGCTCGTAGAGAACAGCCCGCGGCGGATTCAGCCCGATCCGCAGCAGCCGAAACTCAGTCAGCGGATCGCGCCCGATGTCTTGATCGCCAAAGATTTGCGACATCGGCTCCCGCGCCGCCACGCACACCTCAATCGCCCGGATCAGCTTCGCCGTATCGTTCGCGTGAATTCGCTCCGCCGTCGCCGCGTCCAGCCGCTTGAGCATCCGGTGAAGCCAGACGCCGCCATGCCGGTCGGCACTGCGCCGCAAACGCGCGCGCAAATCCTCGCGCCGCGCGGGCCCCGCAAACAATCCCTCGGTCAGCGCGCGCAAATACAGACCCGTTCCGCCGGTCACGATCGGCAGGCGCTCGCGCACGGCAATCTCGCGCAGCGCCGCCCGCGCCCGCCGGCTGTACTCGCCTGCGGTAAACGGCTCATCCGGCTCCGCCACATCGATCAGATGATGCGGTACGCGCGCCCGCTCCTCACGCGTCGGTTTGGCCGTGCCCAGCTCCATGCCGCGATAGACGGCTACTGAGTCGCAGCTCACGATCTCGCCGCCAAACCGCTCGGCCAACTCGAGCGAAAGCGCCGTCTTCCCGCTGCCCGTTGGACCCAGCAGAATCACGACACGCGGTTCATGCGTTAGCGAAATCGTCATCGGCGACGCAACCCACTCACTCCTCAATCTCCAATGGAAATGAAAGCTTCAGACCTTAGGCTTTTCTGACAACGGACAACTGACAACTGAGAACTGAGAACTGAGAACTGAGAACTGTTTTTACGGCCTCCACCACCCCGGCGGAAAAATCCACTTCGGATTCGTATGCAGCAGCCACCACAGGCAGATCGCTGCCGCCACGATCAGCAAGCCGAACACCTGATTGCGCCGGAAGACGCGCGTCTGTTCCTCGCGTGCAGCCTTCTCGGCCTGCTGCTCGTTGTACGGCTTGATGCGCGTCTCAACCATCCTGCCTCTCGCAACCGTCCTCATGTGCCGGACGGCTCACGCGTCCCGCATCAGTATAGGGGAGCGCGAGCTCTCCGAATTCGTCCCGCCCCCCGTTTGACTTCCCCCGCCTCCATTGCCGACCATTGTTCTTCTGGTTTTGGATGAGTTTGGAGAGAGACACCCGAATGAAAGTCCTGATCCTTGGTTCCGGCGGCCGCGAGCATGCGCTGGCCTGGGCGGTCAAACGCAGTCCACGTGTGATGGAAATTGTCTGTGCCCCCGGCAACGGAGGTATGGCCCAAATTGCCCGCTGCGTTCCCGTCGATCTCAAGAACCTTTCCGCCATGGTTCGCCTGGCCGAAGCCGAGAAGCCCGACTTCACCATCGTCGGCCCCGAGCTTCCGCTCTCGCTCGGCATCGTCGACGAGCTCCAAAAGCGCGGCCTGCGCGTCTTCGGTCCCACGCGCGCCGCCGCCATGCTCGAATCGAGCAAGGGATTCGCCAAGCGCTTCCTGCAGCGCCACAACATCCCCACGCCCAACTACGCGGTGTGCTCCTCGCCGGAAGAAGTCGAAAAGGCGATCGAGATCTTTCATCCGCCCATCGTGGTCAAGGCCGACGGGCTGGCCGCGGGCAAGGGCGTTATCATCTGCGACTCGCGCCACACGGCAGCCGAAGCCGCGCACGGTCTCTTCACGGGCGCGCTCCTCGGCACATCCGAGCAGCAGTTGGTTATCGAGGAGTTCATTGAAGGCGACGAAATCAGCTTCCTCTGTCTTAGCGACGGAAAGCACGTCGCGCCACTCGTTCCCGCGCAGGACCACAAGCGCATCGGCGAGGGCGACACCGGCCCCAACACCGGCGGCATGGGCGTCTACTCCACAGATTCGCTGCTCGACCCCGCGATGTCGGAGTGGATTCTGCACCACATCGCCGTGCCCACGGTCCAGGGCATGGCCGCCGAGGAGACGCCATTCGCAGGCGTTCTCTACTGCGGGCTCATGATGACCGCGCGCGGCCCGCAGGTGCTCGAATTCAATGCGCGCTTCGGCGATCCAGAGACCCAGGCCATCCTGGTCAGGCTCGATAGCGATCTTGTCGACGTGCTCGAAGCCTGCGTCGACGGCCGCCTGGCCGACACTCCTCTGCGTTGGTCGCCCGGCGCTGCTGCATGCGTCGTGGCCAGCTCAGGCGGCTATCCCGGCAGCTACAAGAACGGCTTGCCCATCACCGGCCTCGCGGCGGCGGCCCAGGTCCCGGGCGTTCAGGTCTTCCACGCAGGCACGGCGCAAGTGGGCGGGCAAATTGTCACGGCCGGCGGCCGCGTTCTCGGCGTCACCGCCGCTGCTGACTCTCTCGACCAGGCTCTCGCTCGCGCCTATCAGGCCATGGCGGAGATATCTTTTGAAGGAATGTATTACCGGCGCGACATCGGGCATCGAGCGTTGAAAGGGACATTATGAGCGCAGGAATCACACTGGAAGAGATGCTTGCCTGGAACGACCAGGCGTCCGCCTACTGGAAGGCTCACTTCGACGCCAACCCGATTCTGCTCGATCTGCATTGCGGCATCGGCGGCGCGGCCAATGTGCAGGAGTTTGTGCGCCACATCTGGGGCGCGGAGCTGCGCTGGGCCCAGCGCCTGCTGGGCCCAGCGCCTTGCCGCCGTTCCGGTCACCGCCAGAGAAAAGATCCCCGCAGGTCCGCTTGACGCGCTCTTTGATTTGCATCGGCAGGCCGTAGATATCTTCCGCAACTTGCTCGCCGCGCCTGAAGAAAGCTGGAGCGGACCCTATGTGCTTGAATTCGACTGGGTGCCACAAGGAGAGCGGACTGTTTCGCGCAGAAAGATCGTGGCGCACGCGCTCTTCCACAGCCAGCGCCACTGGGCGCAACTTGCTACGCTGGTCCGCAACGCCGGCTTCCCCTCAAACTTCCGGGGCGACCTGCTGTTTAGTCCTGCGCTGCGCTAGGTGCAGGTGCAGGCTGCGGATTCGGCGGCTGCTTCTGAAAGCAGGAACGGCAAAGCACCGGCCTGCCTTGGGTCGGCTTGAATGGAACTGTTGTCTCCGTGCCGCATTCTGAGCACGTGGTTCGCGTTTCGGGGCGCACACGCTGCGTTCCCCGGGCGCGCTTCGCCTTGCACTGCTTGCAATGCTTGGGGTCGTTCTTGAATTGTTTATCGTGGAAGAACAACTGCTCGCCTGCTGTGAAAACAAACTCGGCGCCGCAGTCAACGCACTTGAGGACTCGATCGGTGAATTCCATGGCCGGCTTCCCTCACAGGGACTTCCACCGAAATCGGCCATGACTCAACAGGAACTTGCCGGTCCCGGTTCCCTGTCTTCCTTCGTCGTGCACTCCAAGGGGCCCGGACCGCACTAAAAATAGAGCGGCATTCGAACTTTCGCCCGCAATTGCAGGCAACCGAACACTTCGCACGCCAAACGCGTGGTCGGCGATCTTTCGCGCTTCTCAGGTTCCTGAAGGGATTGCGGCGTCATGCCCGATGGCTCTTACGCTGGGCGCAAGTCAAAAGGCAACCGCGGACGTCGATCGACAGAAACTGGAGAAACGCTACAGCCAATTACAACGCCGCGGTTGCCGTTCCGATTCGCTTTACTCCCGGCCTTCGTTTGCTTGCATCGAAAGCCTTCGGAACTGTGCTTCCCGCGGCGGGTTATGAATTCAATCCTGCTCTTTACGAGCCTTCTTGCGGTTCCGCTTGCGCGCCAAAGCTGCCTTGACGCGTTTCTTCTCGCCGGGCTTCAGGTAGTAGGAGTGACGCTTCACTTCCTTGATGATGTCCTCCTGCTGCACCTTCCGCTTGAATCGGCGCAAAGCATTTTCCAGCGGTTCGCCTTCCTGAACGCGAACCTCCGCCAAAGGGTAACACCTCCAAACCTGCCTGTAAGGCTCCATTTATCATACGCGAGTTCCGATTGAGGAGCCAACTGGACATTTTCATCCGCACGCGCGCTCGCTGCTCACCGTCTCGCGCAGGCTATCCGCCGCGGGCAGTTAAACTTTCAGAAGAAGTCCCCACAGAGGTCCCAATGCTCCGAAGCTATCAGGGCCATTCGCCAACAATCCCCGCGAGTTGCTACATCGACCCCTCCGCCCAGATCCTCGGCGACGTCGTGCTCGGCGAGCGCTCGTCGGTGTGGATGAACGCCGTCCTGCGCGGCGACGTCAACTCCATCCGCGTCGGCTCCAACTCCAATGTCCAGGACTGCTCCGTCCTCCACGGCCAACGCAACCTCTATCCCGTCATCGTGGGCGACTGGGTCACCATCGGCCACAACGCCACCGTCCACGGCTGCGTGGTCGAGGATATGTGCGTCATCGGCATGGGGGCCACCATCCTGAACAACAGCCGCATCGGTGAGGGCTGCATTATCGCCGCAGGCTCCGTGGTTCCCGAGCACACCGTTGTTCCGCCGCGCACGCTCTGGGCCGGCGTTCCCGCCAGGCTGCGCCGCGAACTCAGCGACAAAGACCGCGCCCTCATCCTCGAATACGCTCAGAACTACCTCGACTACGTCGAAATCTACCAGAAGAATCCACCGCAGATGCTCTAACGCGTGTCGTCCGATTCAATCTGTACTTCAACGCCTCTGGCGTCGAACCCCGAGAAGATGAACGCGTCGTCATCTCCGCGTACTTCATTCAGAGAATGTGCTCAATTTCGTTGACTTTTACGTGTCTGAAATAGTCGGATAGTAAACAGCCCGGCTCTGCCGGTCCTCATTCGAGAGTCCATGCAAGCACACGCAATCATTCTCCACTCCCAGCCTTCGCGCCGGCTCCTTGCGTTCGCGCCGCTGGTCGCCGCACTGGCTCTCGGATTTGGGCTCGGCGTTCACGCCCAAACCTCGCCCGCAGCCAACGCGATCGTCAGCGCGCCGCTTCCCGATGCCCCATCGCCGCAACCGTCTCCGCAGGACGATGTATCGGTCCGCAACCTGCCGCGCAATTTCCTGCACGATCAGGCAGCCATCTGGACCAGTCCCGTGCGCCTGCGCCCGCACGACCTCGTGTGGCTTGCCCCACTCGTCGTTGCCACCGGCGTGACTCTAGGTACAGATCACTATGTCATGACGCAAGTCGTTTCGCAGAACCCGAGCTTCAACCAGGCCAGCATCGACACCTCCAACGCGTTGATATACAGCCTGATTGCTACCCCGGTCGTGTTGTATGGATTCGGCCGTCTCCAAGGGGACGACCACGCGCGCGAAGCCGGCATCCTCACCGGCGAAGCCATGCTCGACGGCGTCGTCGTTGAACAAGGCCTGAAGCTTGCCCTCTGGCAGGAGCGGCCCTCCCAGGACACTGCGAGGGGACGGTTCTTTCAATCGATCGCGGGCATCGACTCTTCGTTTCCCTCGGCCCACACCCTCATAGCCTTTTCAGCCGCATCCGCCCTCGCCGCCGAATACCCCTCCCGATGGGCTCAATTTGCGCTCTACTCGGCGGCAACGGGCGTGGGCCTCACCCGCGTCCTCGGCCAGGAACACTTCCCCGCCGATGTGCTGGTCGGCGGAGCGGTCGGATGGCTCATCGGACACAATGTCGTTCGCCGGCACTATCATTCGCTCAGCGAACACATCGCCCACCACAAGTCGGTCCCTGACCCCTGATCCCGGGGCCATCCGTTTTCTTGGTCCCTTGGTGCCTTGGTGCCTTGGTCCCTCGGTCCCTGTCTTTCACACCAGCAGCGGATTTCTGTTTGAAAAGAACTTTCGCTGGTGCCAGTAGGGATAGACCGGCTCGCGATCGCTCGCCTTATCGAGCGCGGCCACTTGGTCCGCAGTCAGGTTCCAGCCCACCGCGCCCAGATTCTGCCGCAACTGCTCTTCGTTCCGCGCGCCCACAATCACCGATGAAACCGTCGGCCTCTGCAACAACCAGTTGAGCGCCACCTGCGGCACCGTCTTCCCTGTCTCCGCGGCAACTTTGTCGAGAGCGTCGACAACCGTGTAGAGATACTCGTCGGGCATCTGCGGTCCGGCGTCGGCGATCGAGTGCAACCGGCTCACGTCCGGCAGAGGCTGGCCGCGGCGGATCCTGCCCGTCAGGCGTCCCCAGCCCAGCGGGCTCCAGATGAGTGCGCCGACCTTCTGATCGAGCGCCAGCGGCATCAGCTCCCACTCATACTCGCGGCCGATCAGCGAGTAATACACCTGATGCGCGACGAATCGGGTCCACCCGTAGCGATCGGCCACCGCCAGGGACTTCATCAGGTGCCATCCTGAAAAATTTGAGCACGCGATGTAACGCACCTTGCCCTCGCGTACAAACTTGTTCAGCGTGTCCTGCACCTCTTCAATAGGCGTCATCGCGTCGAAGCAATGCAGGTGGTAAATGTCGATGTAGTCCGTTCCCAGCCGCCGCAGGCTGGCCTCGAGCGCGCGCCGCAAGTGGTAACGCGAGGACCCAACTTCGTTCGGCCCCTCGCCAGTTGGAAATCCCGTCTTGGTCGAGATCAGCGCCTTGTCTCGCTTTCCAGCGAGAGCCTTCCCGAGAATCTCTTCCGAGCGGCCTTCGGAGTAGCCGTCGGCCGTATCGAACAGGTTGACGCCGGCCTCGAAGCAAATGTCGATCTGCCGCCGCGCTTCTTCGACCTCGGTTTCGCCGAATCCTTTGAAAAACTCGTTAACCCCGCCAAACGTCGCGGTGCCAAAGCTCAACGCGGAAACTTTGAGGCCTGAGCCTCCCAGCAGTCGATATTCCATGGCTTTTTGGATGCGCTCCACTGCGCAAAGTTCCAGTTGCACGGCCCCGCGATCACTCCGGCCGCAGATTCAGTCCGAAGTCCGCGGGATCACCCAGCACATTCAGATAGTAATTCTTCGGTAATTTTCTACTTCACGCAAGGTAATTCATTGAATAAATACACGTCTTGCCGCCTAGGTTCATATTCACGAGTTATTTGGGCTCTATAGCACTATTTGTGGGTGAAGCGGACGGTGGAAGGAGGCGCTCCGAGGAAAAGTCCCAAGGAGCGGGACTTTTCCACCTCGCTTGGAAATCCCGCAAGAGCTTCGGGATTTCCACTTC
>Ga0224555_1001155_pt1 | contig 38098 bp, 69 predicted proteins | sample 714S23034metaG_FD_180687 | JGI IMG/M metagenome (GOLD analysis project Ga0224555, IMG submission 180687) | Peat soil microbial communities from Stordalen Mire, Sweden - 717 S2 30-34 | ecosystem: Environmental > Terrestrial > Soil > Wetlands > Peat | place: Sweden: Norrbotten County, Stordalen... | reverse complement strand
TCAGATTGGTTGCGGTGGGCAGCGTGTAGGCTGCGGTGTTCAGCAGCAGCCATCCCGCCGCCGTAACCGAAGTACACGCGGGAGCTGCCGTGCCTGCTGGCGCATTGCAGACGTACTCATTGTGCGCCACCGTATCTGTGAAGAGATCACCTGGCAAATTGCCGCTTACTGAACCCGGCGCTGCCGTTCCGAAGAACTTTTGAGCAATCAGAGTGGTGGGGAGCGGATTCCACTGCGGTACTGCCGAAATTGTACCGTTGCCCTGCTGGGTGAGGTATTCGAGGGTTGCTGTGGTGTTGCCTGGCAGTCTGGCCGGCGCTGGCGTGCCGTTCTCATAGATCATGTCGCCTAGCGCCGTCATAGGGTTCACGATCAGCGTGCTGAACGCTACCCCGGTGTCGGCTATAGCCTGACCTCCTCCACCTTCGATTACATTGCCTGATGTAAACGGGCCTCCTGTGACCGTGCCGCTGCCACCTCCTCCTGCTGGGTTAGCTGCGCTCGTTCCCTTATAGCCGTAGGTTCGGACGGTGATCGTTCCCGATGAGCCTGTCGGCGTGAACGTGGTGACGTGGATTCGGACGAAGGGATAGTAAACCGTGCCGGTGGTCGCTAGGGTCGCGTTGGTGGCGCTCGTGAGCGGGTTGGCGCCTTGCACGATCGCGGAGCCTGAGATTGCAACGAAGGTTCCGGGGCCGGTGCCTCCTGAGTTCCATGGCGCGCCTTCAAGCTGCAATGAGATGGCGGTCATTCCAACAGCGTCGTAGGTGACTCGGTAGGCGACGCATGGGCTGTTTCCAGCGCTGGTATTGTTGTGGGACGTTCCGGCGACGGCTGCGCCAAAAATATCGGTCCACGCGCAGTCTGGAGCACCCTGTCCGAACACGGAGACTGCGGCGAATAGAAGGCTTGCGAAGGCGGAAAGGGCTGTGCTGGTCTTCATAACCAGCAGTATACGCCTATCGTGGGGCAGGGGAAAGGGTTACGCGCGCTTTGCGGCGGCGCCACTGCCGATGATACTCTGCGCGCCTTTGGTTTCCGCACTGTCGGCATTCCCGGCGCGTGCCTTCGTCGTAAAGGATCAGATTGTCTGGCGTGAGCGCGTGGCCGCGCTTACAGGTGGGATGCGGATGGTCTGCCATCAGTCCAAGCCGTGGCACATGCAGGCGACGTTTCCGCATTGCGGCATGCCGTCCGCATTGGGAACGCCGGTGCAAGCGGGGCGCAGTTTTATGTGGCAGGATGGCCGGACCTCGATTAACACGTCTTTGAACCCGTACGCCTTCATGTGGGCCTCAATGGCGGCTGCTACGGCCTCGGCGGGCGTCGTACTTTCAAATACGGGGCGCTTGTTGAAGGCTTCCGGGTGCGGATATTCGCCGGTCCCGGTGATGGTGATTCTCATTTAAGAGCTTCCTTTGCAATCCAGGCGGCCTCGGCTGCGCTGATGCGGTCCCGTTCTACTCCACGGTCGATCATTTCGAGCGCGTGCGTGTAACGTTTGATTGTTCCCGCGTCCCGGTCGGCTTCGCTTCGCCAGTGCGCTAAGGCTTTCTCCTGGGCTTCGATCACCCGGCGCAAGCGGGCGATTTCATCGGGCGTTTCCATGTCGTCTCCGTTTTGCTGCTAATCGCTTCCGCTTTTCGTCTCGCATCTGCTGGCGCAGTTCCAAGCCTATCAACCGGGCCTGAACTTCCTGCCGTATCTCGGCGCCGGTCGGCTCAAGGCGCATGGGAAACTCCATTTGGGTTATGTAGTCTTTATTCGCGTCGATTCGATCCGATAGCCGTTCGAGCTTCTGGTCTTTACGCCAGATCGGAATCCGTTGTTTATGTGACATAAAAGCTTTTTAAGCACCTCACCGCGGCCCGAACGGAAAGCATTGCCCTCAGCAGTTCATCGTACATCCCGAGTTTTTCGTCGTCGTTATGGTGAAATTGCGCAAACGCCGCGTCTGCTTTCTGCGCTGCTTTGCTGACGGCGAGCAATGCACGAAAAGCTGCCTGCTCGTGCTCTCCTGGGGTAGCGTATCTCACTGGCGCTCCCACGGTCCTATCCAATTTCGGTTAAGGGCGCCGATCAGCAGCGTTGATACAGCGTCTTGTTGCGGTCCATCGCCCCACTGTACGCCCGCTTCCTTCAGACCGTCTCGAACGATCTTGACGGCTTCGACGAAGGCTTGATTGAGGGGAATGGACTGCATACGGCTGGCTGGCGCTGGCTGCGCTTGTGGGGCGGGGCCGTAGGTTCCAGTGCCTTTGCGGTCAAACAGCCGTGGCTGAATCGGCTCTGAGACTTCCGGCCTCATCTCGTGGACCTTCCCGCCGCGCCTGTTACGTCGCAGTACGGGCGGCGCCGGGGCTTCCTGCTCCTGGGCGGCGCGAGCTTTCTCGGTCGCATTCGATAGCGCAATTTCGATGTAGGGCAACTGGCCTTCGGTGATGCGCTTGCAAACGGAGAACGTTTCGCCGGTCTGCAAGTTCATCAGGTTCAGCCGGGTGGCGTCGGGCACATTCAAGACAAGAATGCGCCCATCGGTCAAGAGGTATTCAACCTCTTCCTGCTCGGGCTTGTAGTCGCCTTCCGGGTCTTGAAGGGCGATAATCTGTGGGACGTTGGGAGCGAATCGAAGACGGTTCATCGTGGCCTCGCTGCGCTGCGGACAATCGAGTCCAGAAGCTCTTGGCATCGCTGCGCGAAAGCCCGGAGACAAAGTAAACAGGTGACCGCGTTTAGGTCGTCGGCAATGGCGTCCTTGTTTTTGCGCTGCCCGCATCGGCCCATATCGCCTGACGGTGCCCTGCCGGGTTGACCTGACGTTAGGTGGATCGGGCGCTCCTTCTCGGCCTTTTCCTTCTTTTGCTTCATCGTGTGAACCTCCATATCAAAACTGCGACGGCTTCTAGAACAAGGCCCAATAGTGTACCCTTCCAGAAGCCACACCGGTGAGCCTGCCGCCATGCTCGTTGCATCGCCACAACCGTATCTGGTGGGAAATGGAACGTGTCTTGAATGCCGAGTTGCCTCATCGTGCGAACCTCCATATCAGAACTCCGGCGGCGAAGATCACGGCACAGATTGAAAGTCCGAGGTATAGACCGCACCAGAATCCTCGATCAAACGATGCGACGGGGCCGTTGGGATCTCTCATCGTGCGAACCTCCATACACTTCTGGCAGATGCCTCCCTGATTCTCTACCAGCACTCTTGAGCAGTTCTGGCAGTAGAAGCCTCCCACGGCGTTCTTTTGTTCCGGCGTCATCGTGCGAACCTCCATATCAAACCAGTGACCACGAAGCCCACAAAGGCTCCGTATAGAAAGCCTCGCCAGAAAGCAAGGTGGTAGGGGTTGATGCCACTTCTCATAGCTTGCTCTCGTCTTCCGGTATGCGCCCCGTGGCGAGTATTCTAAGGGCCTTCATCCGGGCATCGGTTTTGCGTGCGGCGTTTTTCATGGCCTCCGTTGTTCGCGTTTTCGGTTTTTGAGGTACGGCTTCCACGTCCAACTGAAGCTCGGCCTCTCTCTGGATCAGCGCCATAAGCCGTGTGATGTTGTTCGCGCCGATTGCTATGACGCCTCCCACCTTGCACATGAACTTATGGGACTCGCCCTTTTTGCCGCGGCGGATCTCGAATTTGAAGCCTTTCATAACTTTTCCTGCCTTTCGAGCCCCTCGGACGCCATGCCTCGGTACTTCTTGCGGCCGGTGCTGATTTTGCGGACCACGCCTTTCGTGCCTGACGCTACCGGCGCTCCCGTGCTGGCGTAGTTGATACCCCTGGCGCATTCCGTCCCCCAGGTGGAAGAATCGAGCACGTTGCGCTTCTTCCTGGGCCGGGCCGGGGGATTGACGGGCCATGAGATGTAACGGGGGTCGCTCATGCTGCCTCCCGTGGCTGCTCTTGTTCAGAATCCCCTGCCCTTGTGATTTCCTTGCGCTCCACTGGCTTGCACATCGGGCAGTACTCCCGGTGCTCCTTGCAGGCTGAAACGATCTCTCCCACGTTCCTGCACGCGAGAATTGACCTTTCCAGAGCTGGACATACCGGCTCATCTGGTTCGCTACAGGCGCAGTTGACGCCGATCATTAGTTGGTGCTCAGCGTTCCACTCCCGGCGCTCGGCGGGGCGTCCGCAAGCCTCACAGGGGAGCGATTCAACGAAGAATGGCTCCGGTGCGCGGCGGGGCAGGGCGTAAGGTTCGCTGGTGAAGCGGTCGCAAACGTCATCCATCATACGCGGGCCTTCCTCTTCTTCTTGGCGGGTTTTGGAACGCTCGCCTTGAACTGTTCGCAGTAGGCGCATCGCGTGTACTCGAAGCCGCAATCGGGGCAAATGCGATAACGTACCCTCACTGCTGCGACGGCTTGGGCCCACTGCTCCCGCTCGGCTTGCGTAAGGCGCTCCCACGGCGTTGGCGAGAGCTTGCCTGAAACGAAGGCGTTGTAGCAGGCTTTCGAGTCCAGTTCGCTCATGCTGCCCTCCGGCGTTGCCTTTCGCCCCACAACTCATTGAACTGCACTATCAGGTTCGGAATGTCCAATTGGTGCCGGTCTGCGAACGTGGCGGCGCTTGAATGGTAGGACTCGGGGCCGGTCCTGTGGCATCGTTCACAAAGCGGGATGCACTTGAGCGAATCCGACTTTTGACCTAAGCCGTGGGCTCCGGTGTGCGCGGCTTCAATGCGCCTTGCTGAATTACAGACGACGCATGGGAACGTCCGTATCCATGCCCGGTATCGTGGATTATCCACAGGTGCGGCCTCCTGGCGCGCCATGGGCTTCGGACGAATGGAGTAGGCGCTATCGTAGCTCACTCCGGGCCGTCCTTTCCCTTGTTGCGGGTTCCGATCAGATCAATGATCGTTAGAAGCCCGAAGGGGTAGCGAAAGCTTGCGTCCCATCGGGCGCGGGCCGCCTTGTGCTCGTGTTCCTCGCGGTCGAGCTTGCTCACCTTGCGGCGGCTTGGGCGTGAGCGGCTCGGCACTGTCCGCTCACCCCTGGGTGCAGTCGCTTGCGATTGGATATGTAGGTCGCTCACAAGCCGATCTTTTCATGGTTTTCACGGGCTTGCAATACCCGCTGATGAGGGCAGTACGTACTGCCCACAAACGCGGGGATTGACGTTTTCGGGCTTGTCGGCGCATCATTTCAGGCATGGACGATTTAGAAGCCTGGAAAGCATGGAAAGCGTTAGATAACCCCTTTCACGTCTCAGAACTCGATGCACTGCTGGCGTCCGCTGAAGACGTGGGCACGGTGCGCGCAAAATGCAATGCTCGCCTGAAGCGCGAACGCATCCTCTGGTTTGCGGCCTGCTGGCTGCTGGCCGTGGCTGTGGTCATTCTGGTTGCCACGGGGCACTGGAGATGACCTGGAGCTTTAACAAGGCTCTGCGCTACTGGTTTGGTCCCGATGGTAACGGCGGCGAATGGCGCATCTATCCCGGCTGCGAATCCATGCGGTCTACATTCCTCGATCACTTTGTCTGCTGCAATTCGCCCAAACAAGCCGTGGTGCGTGTCGGAGGCTTCCCTGACATCGAAGCGGCGCGAGCGGAAGCGGAGAAGCGGCAAACCTCAATTGAGGCACGGCGGGCGGCTTCGTAGCCTGTTCGTCTGGCGAGTCTCGCCGGATGGCGCTAGAATAATCCCGTGCTGCAAAAAAGAACCCCTGGGCCGCTTCACCTCAGCCCAGGGGTATTGAAAAACTTACGTAGGAGTCTCTATTCGTGTCAAGCCTATCACAACCAACTGAAAGAAAACAAGCGCGAACCGAAGGCAACGGCGTACCTCAGTGGCTCGTTGAGCTTGGCATAGGCCCAGGCGAGTTTTTCCTTGATGCCAAGCCGCGGGCGCGCGGTGCGATGAAGTGCTCCGGTTGGACCGGCGAGATGGGCCGGGTGTACTCGTGTCTTTCTTTGCACTGCATGGCGTTCGCATCTCAGGTCGCGGTGCGTTTGGAACGGGGCAAATTGACGCCAATCGGCCCGAAGGATATCTCGCATGAGACGGGTCTGGAACGGCGCCAGGTGCGGCGGGCGCTTGCGGCGCTTGAGGACGGAGGATTTCTCGAGCGTGTTGGCGAGCGGATTACCTGTTACGCCGTTCCGCACTCTGCGGGGACAGTGGCGACTGAAACGAGCAAGGCACAAAATATCGAGTTCCCGGGGGATCTGCCGGATTATTTGCTCCACTACTTACGGCGCTTCCGGCCGAGGCAAATGCCTGATGCCGCGGCGCTCGAAGAGTTGAAGCCGCTATGCTCCTCGGCGGTCGAAATTGAGGGTAAAATCCGGCACATTTTGAAGCCTGAAACGGAGGGGCGAAAGTTGGGCGCAAGCGGACACAGGCGGTCGAAAGGTAGGACGCGCGTGTCCGCCCAGAGTGACGCAAAAATTATTACTAACTCCAATGGAATCAGTAAGCTAGAAGGATTGGAAGGTGGCGTGCAAATTGAAAGAAAGGAAAGAAAGAAGAATTCATCATCATCATCACCTGTGAACGGCAACGGAAAACCGATGATGATGACGGCTGAAATGGAACAAGTCAGCGAAGCGATCAGAAAGTTCTGTTTGCCGGAACGTGGCGCACTGGACCTGATGGTCCGAAATTGCCACGCGAAACTTGCGAACGTCACACCGGCCATGATCTGCGCGGCTGTCGAAATGAAAGGGCCTCTCGCGGTGAAAAAAGACAATCCCATCGGGTTCTTGGTGGTCGCAGTTCCGAACGTGCTTACGGGCGTTGGTTCGCAGGAACCAATTTTATGCCCTTGCGGTGGAATTGTCGAAAATCGTTATTGCTCAAGTTGTCACAGGCAGAGAGGTTAAACTCCCTCTTGACACCTATCGCGCCGGGGTGTAGTGTTTGTGGTGTACCTCATGGCTTCCGCCCGTCAGACCGGTTTTTCAAACCCTACGAACAAAAAGCGAAACATCAAGGTAGGACACCGGCGTCCTAACCAAGTAGTTGAAAACATTCGGCAATTCGCCGTACTTTCGCCTGTTTTTGGTGTTTTCTATTCGCCCTACATTCGCCTTTTTACAGCAAGCCTGTAGCAAGCCCCTCAGAGGCCCGCCGGGCTTTCACGTCCAATCTATCCTCTTTCCCGCTAGACATCAATTAAACCGCATGGACACGCGGGCAATCTATATGCTACAATCCACCCTGAAATGCCATTCGCACGAGTTTTAGTCCACTGCAAGTTTGAAGCCTGCGGGAAAGAGTTTCTGAAGACTCGACGCCTTCACGAGTTCTGTTCCGGCGAGTGCCGGGGGATGTGGAACCACAATCACTATTGCGGCCACGGTCTGAAGTACAGCGAGTGCGAAGTCGCGGGCTGCGAAGGGCGGATGCTATCGGATCTGATGCGGGAGGTTCAACAGGCTTTCAGCCGGTGCGCTTGCGGCGTCTGGTTCGCACGCAAACAGCGTACGCATAAGCATTGCTCGAAAGCCTGCCTAGTGAAAGCCAAGCATGAAGCGGAGAAGGTTAGGAACGCTGCACGGAGGATCGCATGACGCCAGATCAATTGCAGATTTTACAGCACAGCCTAGGACTCGATGAATACGGGCAAGGCGAGATGTACCGCAATCACTTTTGCGCGGGTGGCGATGATGAAGGAACTTGCCGCGCACTCGTGGCGCTCGGCTACATGCGCCAGCACGCCACTACAGATTGGCTCCCTTATTTCAATTGCTCTGTGACGGACGCCGGCAAGCAGGCTGTGCGCGATGAAAGCCCGAAGCCTCCGAAGTTGAGCAAGGGCAAGCGGCGATACCGGGAGTTCCTACGGGCTGATACGGGGCGGTCCTTCGTAGAATGGCTGCGCGACCAAGCTGAAGGGGCGGCTACCAGACGAAAGGCCACAACGCCGTGAGTCTGTCGATAACGTGTCCAATCAGCCAAGCATGAGCGGTGTGAAGTTTGGAAATCATGTCTTATTCTACGCCTGAAAGGGACGCAAGGTTTCATCAATGAAGCCCCTGGCGATTGATCTCTGCTGCGGCCGGCGGTTCGGATGGACGCGGGGCCTTGTGGCTGAGGGCTTCCGGGTGATCGGGTATGACGTTGTGGACGTGCCTGAATATCCGGGCGAGTTTCGGCGGCGGGATATTCGCAGCGTGAGCGGATACGATTTCGAGCGGCCTGTGCTCATCGTTGCAAGCCCGCCATGCGAACAGTTCACGCGGCATCAACTACCATGGCTGAAGCGGCTGAATCCTCCAGAGCCAGATCTATCGCTTGTTGAGGCGGCATGGCGCATCGCGCGTGAGGCACAAGCGCCTATCGTGCTTGAAAATGTCAGAATGGCTCAAGGTTGGCTCGGCAGTGCCCGCGCTCATTATGGATCGCGGTATCTGTGGGGGGATGTTCCGGCGCTGCTACCCTCTGCGGAGCGGAGCCGGAAAGAGCATCTGAGTTCGAGGGCGATTGCAGAGCGGGCCGAAATACCATTCGATTTGGCCCGCTTCATCGCGGCGACGTTCAAGCCGTCTTAATCGCTACCGTCGATTCCCTGGCCTGCTTCACGGTCGCGTGCTCAAACTCTCCCTCTTCCGAGAGAAAGTCTCGCAACCACTTTGCTATCGGCATGGCGGCTCTTATCGCCATCAACTTATAGACGGTTGGCGCGAGCTTTTCAGTGAGCACGGTTTCAAGCTGGGCATCCGTCAGCGTGTTTTTGCGCGTCAAGGCGTGGAGCGGTGCCCGTGCCTTGTCGTATTCCAAGAGCATCACTGGGTCTGCGATCTCGTAGGACTGCACTATCTGGATGCCATAGAGCGAAGCCGAGAGGATCTGCGTTTGCTGCGCAATCTCTTTCATGTGCTCCGGGTGGCTGTGCTGCAAGTGCCGCACGAGCGATCGCATGACGCGCATTGCGTGATCGGCTTCGGATTCTCCGATGATCGGAGGGCCTTGCACGATGGGCTGATTGCAGAGGCGGCACATGGTCAAAGGGGTGATGGGGGGCTCGAACATTTTAGTTCGCCTCCGTTTCGTCTTGCTCGCCGCTGTCGAGGTCTACTACCACCTGGGCGGCTTCTGGAGCCCATTTCACGAACTGCTCCACGTACTCCGTGAACTTCAGTTCAGCGGCTGCGATCTCAGGCCAGAACGGGGAACCTCGGAACATTGCCACGATTGGCTCTGAGCCTACGCCGCTTTTCATGTGGAGCCACTTCAAGCCTTGCCAATCGGCTCCGTAGGCATCGAAGATCCACTCCGCAAAGTCGCCTCCAGTGCCCTTGTCTTCCTTGAACCATCGCACGAAGGGATCGGCAAAGGCCTTGATGAACGCGAAAGCCTGAGCCTGGTCGAAGTCTGCGGCGGGCGGCGCTTCGGTGGCGGCCGGCGGCGCTCCGTTGGCGGGCGCTGCTGCTGCTGGCGCTGGCGGCTGCCCCGGTTGCGGCGGCGCGGCGGGGAAGGGAAGGGCGCTCGGTTGCGGCGGCTGCTGAATCTGCCCTGGCTGCGGCGGCTTCGGTTGAAGCATTCGTGAAACGAGCATCGGCAAGAGAGGCTTGGCGGCCTGGGCTACTTCCACTAGGATCGGTTGTAGAAATTCCTCCGTGCCTGACATCCGGGAACGGGCGACGTTTTGCAGGGCGCCTTGTGCGCTACTCCAGAGGCCTTTCAATCCGCCTTCCGGGAGCAACCCAAGTTCTTTCGCTTCAGCGAGTATTCCCTTGAGGGAACCAAGGCCGGATGCGCCGGGCGCGTTTTCCTTGCTTCTTAGCTCCGTCTGGAGCCTATCGGAGCGTTGGCGTTCGGCGGCCAATTCTTGTCGCCGGTCCTCCAGCATGGTTTTCATGATCTCTACCATGGGGTTATCGGCCTTCATCGCCATGAACTTTTCAGCGATTGCAAGCCCGGTCATAACTGGGTCCGTGGCGGGGGCGGCGGGAGCGGTGGGCGGTGTGGGATGGTCGGCCCTGGCCTGTTCTTTCGCGTCGTTGGCGATATCGCGGAAAAGACGGAATTTCTCTACCGTGTCGTCAATTGGGCGCTGCGCCTGTTCCTGCTGCTGTTCCGCGGCGGTCTTTGGCATCAGCGGGGCGGCCCATGCCCACTTCTTGTTACGCGAGTCGTTCACCCATTCGCCCGGTGGAACCTTCGGGGGGAAGTTCGTATTGAGCATTTCGAAAATCGCGGAGTCAACCTGGTCGCCAGTATCCTGTCCCGGCTTTCGGAAGTTCAAGATGGCCCGGTATTTCCCGCTGCCGTGGTCAACGAGGATCTTGTCCTGGTCTACCGGCTCGTCGTACTTCATGACGAAAACCGTACTGTTCCCGCCCTTCAGCCGGTCGGTGATCGGCTCCAATCGGTAGAGGTAGACGACGGCGCGGGTTCCCCAATCTTCGGTATGAATTCGCTTCATGTTCTCGAAAAACGTAAGCGTCCTCATGGGCTTGTTTGGCTGGGCCTCGGCGGGCTGGGGGTCCGTTTGAACCGGCTGGGGTTCGATTGGTTGGGGTATCTCGGCCTGTGCGGCTGGAGTTGGGCGGGCTTTTTGGGCTGTTCTTGGCATCTTTTTTGACCTGTTCTCGCGTATCCGGCTCGTACAGGGTTTGTAGAGGGGCCGTAGCGCCTGTACTGTACTATAACGTATTCAAAGGGGTTAGAAGAAATCAAGACCCTGTTTTACCATCGTGGTTGATGGCTCCTCAATCTGGCGTCTCCTGGGGATGGTTCCAACCGAGTTCGAACCCGGATACCGCGACGGCGCAGACGGTTTCGTTTATGTGCGGCCTGGTGGCCGGCGCTGCAAAGCATCCCGCGGTGCAAGCGATCGCGCAAGACGCGGTAGAGCGCTTCGGGCCGCTGGGAAGCTACGACCCGGCCGCCGGCGAGTCGATTGAAACGAGCGCGCCCTGGTCTGCAGCGTACCTGGCGCGCGCCGTGTTCTGGTACGCCCGCTTTATGATCGGCCGCTTGCATCACGACGAGTTCAAGGCGCTCGTCTCCGCGTTCCCCGAAAAGAAGCAACTGCTCATCGCGCCGGACGCCCTGCTGCTTGCCGCTGCCCCGCAAGGCGACTGCTCGGCGTTCACCATGGCGATCTGCGCGCTGCTCCGCTGCCTGGGGGTAGGGTATGAGATGGTCGCGGTGGCGGCCGATCCGCGAGAGCCATCCTTATATACCCACGTTTACCCGCGAGCGGTCCTTGAGAGCGGCGCGCGGCTCTCTCTTGATGCGCACGCCGGGGATGCGCCGGGCTGGGAAGTCCCAAAGCAAGACGTATTCCGCAAGCAGGTGTACGACGCATCGGGGGCGCCGGTATCGGACAAGCAGCAATCGAGCTTCAAGGGGCTGCACTATTACAGCGGCCGCGGGCTGGGCGACACGTGCCAGAGCTACGACGATGACGGCAACTGCCTGCTCTACGATTCGTCTTCGACCTCGCTCGGCACGGAGGATTGCGCCTTCGGGCCGGCGGTGGATGGCATTTGCCCCTCGGCGTCCGCGTCTCAGATCAGCTCCGCGAATACGCAACTGAATTCGATCTTGTCCTCTGGCGTATTGTCGTCTGGCTCGTCTTCCGGCTCCTCCAGTTCAAGTTCGTCGTCTGGATCCAATGCCATTGACTCGGGCATCATGAGCTTGCTCAACACCTGGAGCAAGATCGGCGGCGAGGTGGTGGCGCCCACTACCACGGTTGTGGGGGCGAACGGCCAGATGATTTCGACTCCAGCGTCCAGTTTGTCGGCGCTCAGCGCTTCCGGGCTGTTGGGGAACCTCAGCAGTAGCGGTTCCAGTTCGATGTGGCTGCTCTTGTTGGTGGGGCTGGGCGCGGTCCTGATCTCCAGCTGGAAAAAATGAATGTACGGATGGCGCGAGTTGCAGCACGGTCTGGGGCAGGTGGCGAACGAGCTTACCTGCATCGCGTACAACGGGCCCAACTGCGTAGCGTCAACCTATCCATCGGTGGCGGGTACAGAGTTCAACCCGGCGATCCTGCCCAGTCCGCAACCCGCGGGAGTTTATGCGGCCATTCCTTCGATGTCGGGCGGGGGCGGTGCGAACCCGGCAGACCCAACCTTACCGGAGTTCCTATGGGCGGCGACGGGCGAGCCATACGTACCTGGGCAGACGGTATCGCCGGCGCCCGCGGCCTTGACGCCGGCTGCAACGCCTGCGACTGTGACGCCGGCCGCATCGCCCGCGCCGGTGTATCCGACTTGGTTTCAGCCTGCTCAATCTGCGGCGGCCAGCTCGTCATCCGCAGTCGCCAGCTCGTCGGGCGTGTCCACAACCACGCTGCTCATCCTGGCGGCGCTCGGCATCGGCGCGGTGCTGCTGCTCGGCGGGGGGCGCTGAATGTACCAATGGTGGGGGCTGGGGGATGCGGCGACAACGGTGATTCAGTCGGGCGCGTCCACTGCGGCTTCGCTCCTGGCAGCTACAGGCGTATCGGCCTCAGCCGGCGGGGCGCTGGGGATCTCGGCGGCGGTTGCCGTACCCGTCGTTGGCGCGGCTATCGCAGAGATCGCCCAGCTCGCCACGTATCTTATCGAAAACTCAGGGTGCGGCGTTACCTGCGTCGAGACTTCCTCCTGGGCCAATCAAGCGGCCACGCTGCTGGGTCAGAATATAGCCGCTTACTTTGCGCTGCCTACGCCGCGATCGCAGTCCAGCCAGGCGGCGGCTCTCGCCACGTTCGATCAAGTATGGGCTCAGCTCGAAGCGAACTGCTCTCAAACGGGTACGGGAACGGCCGGGCAGAAGTGCATCTCGGATCGGCAAGCCGGGGCGTGTACGTGGAAGCAAACGGCGGCGGCGGTTCCATCCTGGGGCACGCCAGCGGCGGGGGAGTGCTGGAACTGGTTCAACGGTTACCGCGACCCGATTGCGAACGACCCGGACGTAGCGGACGATGCGACGGCGACGGCGACAAACCCATCGGCGTACACGGCTTCGGATGTGTCTTCGGCCCTCAGTTCTCTGACGGGCGGCTCGTCAACGCTGGAACTGCTGCTGCTTGCGGGCGCGGCTTTCCTGGTCTATCAGATGGTGAAGTGAGGTTCTGAACATGAACACTTGGCTTAAGGTCCTTCTGGTCGGCGGGGCGGCGTACATCGGCTACGAGATGTTTTTCGCGACTGCGACTGCGACAGCAACCACGACGGCGCCGGCCTCTTGGACGAACGTCGGCGGCACGGCGGCGCAGTGGGCGTCCATGACGGCGACGAATCAAGCGGTCTGGAACGCGATGGCGGTGTCCTCTCAGACGGCAGCGCAATTGGCTTCCTTGCTGGCCTACGGCTCGGCGGCATCTCCCGTCGGAACCACTCTCGCGGCGGCGGCGACTCCCGCGGCGACAGTCCCCGCGTCCTGGCCTTCCGGGATCACGAGCCTGGCGACCTTGGCTACGGCCATTCAAGCGCAGGCGGCGAGCGACCCGAACCTGGTCAATGGGAACATGCCTTCCGGCGACAACTGGAACTATTACGCCAATCAGATCATGGGCAAGAGCTTCACGCCGGCCTGGCCTACGGGGTCCATCTCATTTGCGGCTTACTGGGCGGGGGAAGCGCCGGTGATCGGCGCGCAAACAGGTCTCGGCTCCATCATGGCGGGCCTGGGTGCGCTGGTAAACCGGCAACGTCGATCGATGGGTATGGGCGATTACGAGTCTTCCGCGTTCACGCCGCCGCGGCTGACGAATAACCCGGCCATCCCGAACGACTGGAACTGAGGCGAGCTATGTACACAGGATACAGGGGCTTTGGTGACTACACGGACGCGGACGGGAACTTGGTCGCCTCGAACATTGATACGCCTGAGGGATCGCCAAGCCCGATTCCGGCAACTTCGCAAGGGCCGGTTGTGAGCGCGTCGGGTAACGCCACCTTGAACCAACTCACGGCTTGGCTTTCAAGCAATTCCACGTTGCTGGGCGGTCTTGCGGCGTTGGCTACGCTGGTGCTGCTTTTGGGGGGCAAGAAGCGCTAATGTACATTGCTCCCAACATCCCGGTAGGACTGGGCGACGATTCGAGCGACCTGAGCGCGGGCTCTTGGGTGGCGATACTCGCGGCTGCTTTCGTCGCGCTGCTCGTGATCGGGGCCGGCGGGGGCCGGTGGGCAAAGCTATGAACGCGAATCCCAAAGGGCGGCTCGATGTGCTGGCGCTGGCGGTCGCGGAACGGCTGACGGCAAAGCATGTGGAGTCACGCATCGGCTTTCCGGTGTGGGATGCGCTCAAGCCTCTGGCAGAACGGGGCATTAAAGAGGGCATGAAGCGGCTCCGCGTGCCTCGCAAGAATCTGCTGGCTACTCCTCTCGGCAAGATCGTGATGCAAGCTATGGAGGGCCAGTGTACGGGCTAAACAATACCGGGCTGGGCGAGCCGTGCGTAAGTGGATCGGGCGGCGATCTTGTGGACTGTGGTTCCGTCACGAACCTTGGGCAGTTGAATTGTTGGAACCCATTTGCTACGTCCTATCCGTGCCCTGGTGCGCCAACAACCAGCGGCGGCGTGAATCCAGAGACGCCTAAAGCGAGCTGCTTGTTCGGGGAAGCTGTGAACGATGACGGCACGTGCTCGGATTGGTTAATTGGAGGCGGCTTGGCGTTGGCTGTGGTGTTTGTGATTTTTATGGTGAAGAGGTAAGCCCATGTACGCTATGAATCCCGCTGGCATCAACTGGAGTGACCCGACGATCTTACCGTCCTTCCCATGTGCGGGATTGGGCTGCGCTGGCATGGGCGGATTGTTTGACGGCACGGGGTTTCTCGGTACGGGCTTGTTTGAATCCTCTGATATCAGCACTTGGAGCACGGGCGAAATTGTCGCTATCGCGCTCGGTTTCTTTGTCGTCTATTCCGTCTTCAGCACCACAAGCAGGGGCGTGTCCACGGTGAGCCGCAAGGTTAAGTACGTGGCCGCGACTGGCGAGAGGCGGCGTCAATCGAAGGCGGCGAGGCTACGGGCGCAAGCGCGGGCGTTGGAGGGTGAGGGCGGCGGGAAGTCGAAAAAGCGCGCGGGGTTCTTTTAAATGGGCTGGTGGCATCATCTTCGATTGCGGGCATTGGGCGTAGCGCTGGTGTTCTGCGCTCGGCACGCTGGGCCGGAAGCCCGCGATCTGTTTGTGCGGCAAATTGACGCTCGGGTCAGCAACGGTCTGGATTCGCACACTGACCCGGTTGCTGCGGATGGTTGGTTCAAAATGATGCAGATTCATCGGGACCGTTTGCTCGGTATCCGGTACGGGGATTGACGATGGCTGCGAAGCGCATAATCCGGCGTAACATGTGGCCTTTCGGCACGAACCAGCCTCTAGGCCCGGTCGTGTACCACGGCAAGCGCACGCGGGCGGCGGCGGGCGGCGTCGCGCGGGCGGCGCGTCCGGTGTCTGCGAAGGCTGCGGCGAAGGCGGAACGCGAGAGCGAAGCGCAACGCCGGGGCCGCAAGCTCTCGGACCCGAATCTCGAAAGCAAGCTGAAGAGTTGGTATGCCAAGGGTGGGAGCCTCAACGAGTTTCTGCAAGCGAATCCGTCCTATCGCAAGTACTTCGATGAAGATTCTGAAGGCAAGAGCAAGGCTTATCGGAGCTACCAGGTCTGGCCGGTACGGGATGGCTGGAAGACGTCTTTGAGCGTGCTGCCTACGTTCGCATCGGAGGCGGCGGCAAAAAAGTTCGTTGATGCCCAGCTTGCAAAAAAGAATCCCGCTGAAGCCGCGGCGGAAGTCTACGAAGAGTTCCACGGGATGCCCTCAGCGGAAATCATCGAAGTGACCCGAAAGGTTCACTACCATGAGCACCTGGCGGCGCTCGGCAAGCTCGAAGCGCTGGTAGTCCGGTGCCTGGATGGCTACGAGCGGCGGCTGGTGGGCTTCAAGAACGCGAAACTCTGCTCGAACGAACAGAAAAACCAGTTATTTGTCGAAGGCGGCGACCAGACGCTCGATTCGAATGATTACGGTTTCCGCGATTGGCCGCATGAGATGAACACGCTCGGCCTGGTGATCCGTTTGGAGTACTTCACCACCAAAACGCATCTGGGCAGCGAAGGCGGCACGGCCATCTATTTCCACGAGCCGGGAAAAGCGGAGCGCGGGCAATCGGCCGGCGTCGGGCCCGATCTGATTTACGACGCGCCGAATGAAGCCCTGCTGTTCTCGGGCGGAACGTACCTCATCAAGCGGGAGGGCATCGACAAATGAGCAAGCCGGTGTTTTCCTTGCTTCATGCTTCCGCTCGGTCTGACGGGTGGCGCGCGGCGTTCGATGCGTGGACCTCGCGCGCGGACAATCCGGGCGCGGTCGAATACCTGCTGTGCGTGGATAAGGGCGGGGCCTTCGATAACCATTCGGCTGGTGGTACTTTCTCGGCGTTGGGCCTCCGGTTGATCTGGAATCATGGCCGTCCCTGCGTGGTGGATGCCTGGAACACAGCGGCGAAGGCTTCGACGGGCCGCGTGCTTGTCTGCGTAGCCGATGATTTCTTTCCGCCGTTGCATTGGGACTCGCTGCTGCTGGCTGCGATATCGGATCTGGCAGGGGAGTATGCCGTCCATGTGAACGCGCAAGATCCATGGCCTTGGATCATGACGCATCCCATTTTGACGCGAGCCTACTACGAGCGGCCGGGGCGCGGCGGCTGTCCGAATGGGGAACTGTTCTACCCCGAGTACATCTCGGTCGGCTCGGATGACGATTTCACGCTGGTGGCGCAACGAGACGGCGTGATCGTCGACGCGCGCGCAACGCTGAAGTTTGAGCATCGGCATCCGATCAAGAAACTAGGCACGGTGATGCCGGGTGATGCGGATGCGGTCTACCGGGAGAGCAACCGGGCTGAAGCGTGGCGGGTAAAAGATCGCGTCCTTGGCAAGCGGAGCCGCAATGGTTTCACGGGTGGCGTGGATCCGCTTAAGAGTCTGGTGGTGGTGACTCCCGGCACGCCGTTTGATGCCGTCTGGTTGGCGGAATGGGATGAGCTGCACTTCTACCTGCGCACGCATTTCGCTTTCGGCCACATTTACAGCCAATCGAACAATATCTATCAGGTCCGCATCGAAGCGGCGCGCGCGGTGCTCTCGCACGGCACGCCCGATTACGTTCTGTGGATCGACTCGGACAATCCGCCCACGATTGCGGCGTTTCAAACCCTGATGCTCGATCTTGAGGCCTCGGAGCGCAACACGGACCCGCTGCTGCGTTCGATTGATATTGTGGGGGCCTGGTATCGGTACAGAGGGCCGGACACGGCGCAAAGCTATATCGCGGCGGGTCGCAGTTTCGGCATGACGGATTTTCAACTGACAGAGGCGGAAGTTCTGGATGCCTTGAAGCGCGGGCGGCTGATTGACGATCTCGCGTTTATCGGCTTCGGGCTGCTGTTGATGCGCGGCTCGGTGCTCGCGGAGTTGGGGCCGCGGGGCTTTGTCCCTCAGCCGGTCGAAGACAAGCGGGGCTTCCTGACGGATGACGTGTCTTGGTGCTTCCGGGCGAAGCGGGCGGGGCATCTGATTTATCTGAACCCGGCGGCTCACGTGGAGCACCTGAAGCTTGGCCCCGTGGAACCGCCGCGGCATGATTTGATTCCGATTTCGGGCTTTCGCCCAAAGCAACTTGAGGAGGTTGCAGTATGAGCATCTCGTCTGGCGGCCTCACACTTCGAGGACATAGGGGTTTTCCATGGCCTATTCGGAACGAACGACTTTGATCGCAAACCCGGCAACGGGGAAGGGGAGAAGCATGAAGCGCAAGCGCAATATGACGCTCAAGCAAAAACTACACTTTGGGAGCGCGCGCCAGCGCACGGCTGCGCGTCAGTCGCTCTCCAAGAAGCGGCACAACAAGGCGAAGGCTCGCCGCGCGGCGCCGCGCAAACAGAATCGCTCGCGGACCCGAGCCGCGGCGCATCGCCCGCGTACCAAGCGGAACCTGGGCGAAGTGGTGTACTTGCTCGGGGCTAATCCAGCCAAAAGGAGAAAGAACATGGGAAAAACGAAGACCGTCCGGCGCCGCGCTGGAAAAAGGGCGAACGCCGGACGGCGACATACGAGACGGAATCTTCCGGTCATGCGGCGGCACAATCGGCGCCGGAATCCGGGTGGGCAGACGATGGAGTATGTGAAGATGGGCGCGGCGATTGTCGGCGGCGGCGTCGGCTCCAAGGCGCTCACTCAGGCGCTCTTGTCCACAAGCAACACGGGTGTGATGGGCTACGCGGGCAACCTGGGCGCAACCGTGGCGTTGGCCTGGGCCTCGCATCTGGCATTCAAAGACAAAATCATCACTATGGCCGTGGCAGGCGGCGGGATTGCGCAGATCATCACGCGGATGATTACCGACCTTACCCCGTACGGCTCGGTTCTGAGCAATGCGGGTGTGGGCGACTACCAGACCGGCTGGAACTTCGTGTGGCCGCAACGGGTGAACGTCGGCTATCCGCCGCGCGGGATTCAGATCCCGCAAGGTTGGGGCGCCGCCGCCGCGGCTCCCTCGACTGCGGTTGTGACGCACTCGACGGCCGGCAAGGGCATGGGCGGGTACGACTGGAATTAAAGCGTTCCCGGTGCGGTTGAACGCTTGCGGGGCGCTCGAATAGGGCGCCCCATGACCTTAACGTTTCAACGCCGAATTTGCTTTTAAGCATTCGGTAAGGGGGTTTTTCAATGGCAGTTCAAACGGGCGGCACAATCGGTACCGCGGCTTCGGCCCTTGGGGTCAACCTGACGCCGGGCGGCAACGTCTCGCAAGCGGACATGAATTCGCTGCTTGGCGGCATCAAAGACGCGATCACGGGCAACTACTACTCGACCATCAAACTGGCGGCGGGTACGGCCCTGAGTTCGTTCTACAACTTCTTCAACGCAGGTCTGGGACAGCCCGATCCTTATCCGCTGTCCACGGTGACGGGGCCGGCGCCGATTCTCAGCAAGGTCGAAACGAATGTCCTGGTCGCGGCAAACTTCGGTTTGACGCCTCCGTACGACATCCTCATCGATTCGATTGGCCTGTACGTGCATCCGTTCATCATCAAGCGCGATCTCGACGTGCTGACCCTGTACAGCTATTTCGAGTTCACCATCCTGGGCAAAGTCCAGTGGGATGGCAAGATCGAGAGCTATCCGTCGGGCATGGGCTACACGGGCTTCTCGACGCAGAGCAATGAGAGCGGCTGGCAGTTGGGCGTGCCGGACCCGAACAGCAAGAAGCGTTTCGGGCATTTCGGCAAGTACCTCAGCCCGAACCTGACGTTTGCCTGGCCGATCTATTTCCCGCCGACGAGCGGGCCGGTTGGCGGCGTCTATCCTCCCACGGGAGCCACGGGCGTGCCTTCGCAGCCTTCCTTGCTGCCGTACGCTGCGACTCCGACACCGGGTCTGGGCGCCTGGCTTGTCGCGCGCATGTTCGGCATTCTCGGCCGGCCGGTTTCCTAATCGACGGTCCTGGGTGCTGGTTAGAGCGGGCGCGGGGGCGATCCCTCCGCGCTCCCGCGTCCCGCTCTGTTTGGGTGTTATTCTTGGGGTGAGCTTATGTACGGCGCGCAAAACAATACGGTGGCTCCCTGGGGAGATTCGCTCCCTTGCGGCTGTGGACAGGATTCCGGCGGCGTTCTGGCCTGGATTCAGGCGAATCCGCTGCTTGCGCTGGCGCTGGCCTTCGGAATGGGTTTCTTGCTCACGAAAGGCGGCAAGCGGTGACCTATCTCGCCAAGGTCTTTCGCGGATTCTTCGGGCTGATGTGGCTGGCTTGGTGCATACAAATTCTCAAAGCCGCTCAATTAGCTGCGTCTCCTATGGTCTATTCTCCGGGCGTAGCCGATCAATGGGCAAACACCGCGGAGCATTTGACCCTTTCGGGAACCCTGATTATCGCCGTCACCATGTTATGGCGCGAACTGGGCAAAAAGGACAACTTGCTCATCCAATCGACGGCCACGGTTACGGCAGCCTTGGGTTCGACAACGGCGGCAAACATCGAATTGCGGACTATTGTCAACCATTCAATCGAGGCGCATAAGCAGTTGACGGACGCGATTACCTCGCTTGCGGAGCGGATTGAGCGGTTGCCGTGCACGGAGTCCTTGAAGAGAAAAACATGACGCGCGAAATGTTGAGACAGTCCGATTCTGTCCTATCCAAGTGTGGCAGGCCATTGCCTCCCGCGCCTGGTGCGCGCGTGGTTCCCATCGCCAAGAGCTTCAAGTGCTGGGCCGTGTTTGCGGCGCCGCCCTTTACGAACGTGGCAACGATTCCCACGCAGATAACCGGGGACGTCACCTGGATGTTTCGGGCGCTTTCGTCCTACGTCACCATCCCGGTGGGCCTCTCGTTGCAATTCCAATTCCCGGACGGGCGTTTCCTATTTCATGGGCCTTCGGACATTCGCTGCGTGGCCGGCTTCGGTTCTCAGCGGTTCGTGCTGACGAAAGAACGGGCGTGCCCTCCCGGTACGAAGATTGTGGCGACCTTCAACGACACCACGCCGCTAGTCGCGCAAGCGGTTCCCCTGCTGCTCGAAGGGGCGTATTATTATCACGTCTCGGACGTGGGCGGCCATAAGCAGGTACAGCTAGAGTCCTCGACTCCGCGCTATGTTTGGAGGGCGGGCATTGGCCGCGGCGCGCCCGGGGCGAATCAAAACATCCTGGCGCCGTGCTGGGCGTTCGGGGAGGGGCCGGAAACCCCGCAAGGCTGCAAGGACGATGCCTTCACCTACTCGTCTTTGCCGCAATCGAATGAAGGGGAACTGTCCGTCGCCATTGACGTGGGCGCGGGGACTGCGAAAAACGCGAGCCTCAACATTCAGATCGAGCAAAACTCCGATTTCCTAGTGCGTAACCTCTGGTTCAACGTCTTCACGGACGCTGGTGTAACCGGCTTCAACGTGCTGGTTAAGGTCCGCGATACCTCGGGTTATGACCTCACGGACGATTACGTGGAGTATGGCGCGCTGAACGGCATCCCGCAGTTGAAAGACTGGATTGTGGCGGCGGGGAACACCATCATCTTCGACTTGGCGCTGGTGGACTATTCAGGCGCGGGCAACGTGTACGTCCAAACCTTCGCCAACGGAGCGAAGCGGAGGCGGGCGTAATGTACGTGCGCGGCTATCCGTGGCGTGAGCGGGAGGCTTCGTACCTGGCCGGGTATCCCGATATTGAACTGCCGGCGGTCACTGAAGCGGAAGTCGTGAGTTCCGGCGCTCCTGGCCTGCCGGGCGGCGCGACGGCTCCTGGCGCTTCCGAAGACGCATGGAGGGCGGGCATTGGCCGCGGCGCGCCATCGGGATGCTACCGCGCGCAGTTCGCTTATCGCCCTGCTCCTACGGGCTTCCACGATGAGGATTTCACCCACTTTTACAACGCGATCAGCACGCCAGCATTGGGTATGACGATTGCGGCGGGCGATACCTTGAAAGATATTCCGCTGGTGCTTGAAACGGACGCCGATTTCATCGCGCGGGGCATTAGGATCATGGGGCAAGCCCGGTTTCAGTTCCGGGAGCCCAGCGGGCTGTGGCTGTCTGAGCAGTATCCCGCGCCGCCGCCGCACTTGGTTCATTCCTACCAAGCGGGTGGGCTAGACTTGCTCCCAGCGGGGACATTCGAGCTTCCTACGGTGCCTCTGGAGCCTGCAATCGGGTGTTTGGCGGGGTCCGCGTTTCTGCTGTACCTCTACAATCCGGCTGCAATTCCGGTTGCGGTCAATGGTTGGGTTGCTATTTTTGGGGTGAAGAGGTATGCCAATGGCTGCTAAACGCTACCACATGCGGAAGTTGACGCGGTACTTCATCGGTTCAAGCGAGTTCCGCGACAAGGCCGATGCTATCGCGCACGCGAAGGCGTACGCGAATAAGGATGGCCGCACAACGAAGGTAACGATTGAAACGCGGGAAGCGGGCGGCTTCGAGCGGTTATTGAGCCAGAGCAGTTTTACGGTTCCGCCGTCTAAGCGCAACCCTCCCGCCGGTTTCATCCCCTGCAATGCTGTGAAAATCACGCGCAACCGTGGCAAGGTAGAGGTTAGGATCAGAAAATGAAACAGGGCGACACGGTAACGATGTACGATCCCGGCTCGAAGCGTGAGCATGAAAGCTGGACGCGGGGCGTCATCCGTGAAACCTTGCCCGATAAACTCATGGGCGTAGGACGGGCGGTTCACGTCATTGCAATAAACGGGTTTAAGTGGGACCGTGGGGCGGCGTGGGGGCCTTATGACGGCGTGCCCGAAGTAATCGCGTGTGAGGCGGGCGGCTTGGCTCCGGGCGAGTTGCAATTTCTGGAGATATGGCCTCTCCCTGTCGAAAGGATCGCATGACGCCTCAACCCCAAGCCGGTGAGCAAGAGCGGCATCAAGATTACGTCTGGACGGCGCCCACGCTGCAACCCGGTGAGTTGGTCCAAGGCATTCCGTTCCATTTCGATGCCGATTTCCCGTTTGAGATGCGCTCCATGGCGGCGCGCGTGCCCTACAGTTCTGCGGACGATGAGTCGTTTGGCACTCAGGCGGGCCTGAATTTCATCAGTGCGCGGTGGTCTGGAACGTCCCAGGATTACCGCCAAGACGCTCTGGTGCCGCTTAACTTGCTCCTGGGTCCGTACTTCGGACAGGTCGGCAACCCTCGGCCCGTCTTCCCGCCGATCCGCTGGCCCAGGAGCGGGTTTATCACGCTCGACATTCAAAACAACGGGCCGAACCCGATCACGGGCTTTCAATTCTTCTTCCGGGGCGTCAAGGTGGGCCCGATGGGGTCTTGGAACACCTACACGTACCCGGAGCGCATGGCGCGGCCGCCGCTGCCGTTTTTGTATCCGTCGAACTCCGTGGCGATACGGCTGCTCACGCTGCCGGTGAACGGGCCGCCGCAGTTGAAAGTGCCTTTCAATACCGATAACGATTCCGATTTCGCCTTGCGCTTCGGGCAAGCCGGATTGACGGGCCTGGGCGCCTACGAGGTCTTCCTGACGCTCTGCGACGAGGGGTTCAAGCCCTATAGCAACGCGCCAGTTCATGCGGACATACTTTTTGGGCGCTCGGGCTTTCCTGCGGTCTTTCCTTGCGGGCCGGCCTCCTACGTGGCGCCGGTCGGCCCGGGGGCGTCTCAACCGGGCCTTATCGTGCCTGAGATCTACATGCCGGCGAAGCATCGGATGTACTTCGACATCTCGCGCGACGATTCGGCTTACGCTGGCGCGGCCGTGGTCAACTACCCGCTGACGTTCGGCGGCATGAAGGTGTATCCAGGATGAAAACCCCTACCACGGAAGAACGATCGGCCACGCGCGCGGTGGACCTCTGGAAAGGGATGGACTGCGGACGGTTCGACCCTGAAAAGAGCGATCACATTCACGGGCGGGGTGGGGCGGCCCCGCTGCTGTTCTCGGCGGGCCGGGGTCTCGATACCCGTCAGTTCTGCCAATCGTGTGGGCTGCGGTGGGCGTGGTGCGAATGTCCCGCGTCGGCCTCGCCGGTGCTCACGGATGAACTGCGGGCGCGGTGCATCGACATGGAGCGGATGTACGGGACGGCTGCGGATGAGCAACTGAGGCTTGAGGCGCCGCCGCGCATTCCACTCGTAACCCTTCCAACCCCGGAGGCATCATGCTAGGCCCGCTCGATCTGGATGCGGCGGTTAAGGGTTCGCGCGTCATGTTGGGCGGTCGCGTCTACGAGATGGCCCCTGAGACAATACAAGCAATGATGCAAAAGGCCGTTGACAACTGCCCGAAGTGCGGCGAGCGGTCCATGCCTCCATGGAGGAGCAAGCCTGAGAATACTCCGGTCTTGCGTATGTGCATCTTGTGCCGGTGCGTTGAGCATTGGAGAGGGGAGGCGTCATGTTAGGCCCACTCTGGCTCGATCCTCTCATCCGGGCAACCTGGGGGCAGTACAACCCGCTGGTGCTCGCGCAGCTCGATAGCTTGGTGGAAGAGGACTGCTACAAGCCGAAAATCTACCGCGTGCCGGACCCTCAGAATGAAGTGATCCAGCCGGGCGGCTACGTGGAGTTCGGGCTTGAAGTGACGCCGGGCGATTTGCTCTATGGCTTCCTGATTCCCCCGGATCCACTGACTGGCATCCCGTTCGATTTCACCTTCCAACTGGAGGACTTGTCCACGGGGCATCTATTTTTCGATGAGCCGGTACCCTCAGTGCTCTTGAGCAACTACCATCCGGTGGTCCTGGACTCGGCGCTCACGCAGATGTCGTGTTTCTGGAACCTCCTGAACGCGGTGTACCCCGTGACTGGCTCCGGGGCGTTCCGGGCGCTGATTCAATCGACGGAGCCAACTGCAGCGCGGCGGATTGAAGTGCTGATAAGCGCTCTGGAGGTGTCCGCATGCCGCTGATAGCCGCGTATGGCAATTCCGAGAACGCTCCGCGCCTGGTGACGGGGCCAGAAGCGGTCAAGGCGCAAGACAAGATCCGGCGCCAGCAATCGCGGCGCGATCAGTGGCCGTATCCCTGGCTCATGCCCTCCGAAGAGGCTAAAGAGGTCTTTGCGTGCGGTTCGGTCCTCGCTCCTGCGGTCAACACCCTAACCGAAGTCCTGGAGTACACCGTGCCCTCTGGCATGTTCTTTGCGTTCTGCGGCGTCATCCAAAACTTCATCGGCTCGGGTTACATCCCAGGGGATCAAGACATTCTGTGGACCCTAGACACGGACCAGCCGATAGGTACGCCGGCACCGCAAGGGAACCCGCTGCCGGGGTTGAACCTTATCCCGGTGCCCCTGGGAGCCTTCACGGGAACGTATGGCGGCGGCGGCTTCGGGGTACCGTGGGCATTTCGCAAGCCGTGGATCTTGAAGCCGAATCAAGTGCTCAGATCCAAGGTGCTTTTGCCAACGAATAACCCGCTGTCGGGCGCTCCCAATGGCATCTCGGCGGGGAGTCCCAATCTGTTGGTGTCGGTGTTTCAAGGGTTCACTTGGCCGGCGTGAAGAGAGGTAGAGGCATGGCGCGATTGACGAAAGCGGACAGACGGAAAGCAGCGCTGAAGGGATGGCGCAAGCGCGCGCGCAGTGCTCCGAAGCGGCGCCGCAATGCTCCTGAGAAGGGTTCGACTTCAACGGCCTCTCGGACTCGGACGGCGACCAGCACGAAGGCGACGACGGCGGGCAACAAGACCTCGACTTCGACGGGCGGCGCGTCCACGTCGGGCGGCAACGTCTCGATAACTGTCAAGCACAATCCGGCGCGCCGGAATGCTCCGAAGGGCTTCATCCCCTGCCGTGCGGTCAAGATCACGCGCAACCGGGGCGGCGGGGTAGAGGTTCGGATCAAAAGGAGATAGCTGCTATGCCGTTCTTTGCTGTTCTTTCGCTGCTACTGCTGCTCATCGCGGCGCTCGGTCAATCCTGGTGGTGGCGCGTTCCGGCCGGCGCACCTGGCTATCCCTGGTACGGCGGCGCTGCATTCTACTGGGGTGTCTTCTTTCTTGCCGTGTTCCTGGAGTGGCCGACGCTAAAAGCCCTGGGGATGTGACGCCATGCTTCTGCTCATACTGCTTCTGCTCGTGTTCTTTGGTTGGGGCGGTTGGTTCGGCGGCAACCTCTGGAATCCTGGCCGGGGGCCGGGTATCAGCCTCGGAACCATCGTCGTCATCCTGCTCATTTGCTGGCTACTTGGAGCCTTTGGCGGCGGCTTCGGGTACATGCACAGGGTGTGGTGAGCCATGCGCCGCGGTCGCCCGAGACTGAAACCCGAAGACGATGAAGCCCTGCGTAAGCTCCGGAACCAATACAGTGCTTCTACCTATACTTTCGCGAAGTGGAGCCGGGAGCGGCTGGCGGCACTGAAACAGGCTGACACCGAATGCGACGAAACGGGGCGTATCGCGGCTGCAAACGATGTGGCAATCCGTTCTACGTCTGCCCCGGCGACGATGCCAAGTCCGTGCGCCGGGGATACGCTTTACGCACGTTCTGTTCCGCAGCCTGCCAGCACGTGAGTTATATGGGCAGCGGAAATCCAAACTGGCGGGGCGGGTCGTCGGTTCGCACGAAGCCGTTATCTTTCAGCGCATGGATCGCCGGACGCGAGGCCATGGCGATGGAGGCTTGAACATGCCCTTGGTGGTCGTTTCCTTTCGGGAGAACCTGACAGACCGGGCGCATCGCTACCGGGCGAATGCGGAGCCTCCATCTGGTCCCAAGGTCTGCGCGTTCTGCGGATCGAAGAAGCAGATCATGGTAGGCCACTTGGACGGCCACGAGGCGCACAACGAGCCCGAGAACAAGGTCTGGACGTGCCGATCGTGCAATACGCTCCACGGTAACGCGCTGAAACGCGCGCGAATGGGCAAGCGGACGGCCCAGTTCAATCCATCGAAGTCCGGAGGCGCTACGAACCTGGGGGAGTGGATGCAAGCCGTGGGCGCCATCCGGCCGCACAAGTACCCGGATAAGAATGCGGGCCTGAGTTCGACCATGAAGACCTCGGACGCGGTAGCAATGATCCGGGCAACGCCAGCGCACAAGCGGTCTGAGTTCGCTTCGAAGCTCGCCTCCAGCCGATCAGGCCGGCGCGGGGCATCTGACGTCCCGTTTTAAGCCGCAAGCCCCAATTTTCCCTTCTGTGGCGTGCCCTACAAGGCCCTTCCGATATCCTGCCTAATGGTTTTGTATGGGCCTTTTCGTCCTGAAGGGCGTACAATCGAAACATGAAACAGAAAGTGAAAACGGTTGGACTGGACTTTACGCTTTTGGATTCCGGCAAGGCGCTCGCCACGATTAGCTTCGTGGACGCGGCGGGGCTCCCCACAACCTCTCAGGCTGGCGCGAGCATCGCCACGGTCTGGAATTCGAACAATTCCGGCGTGGTGGTCGTAGGACGCGCGGACGGCTTGAATGCCGACGTGTCCCCGGCCACGCCTCCCGTGCTGGTGAGCGGCGCCGTGATTACGGCGGGTACCACCATCACCAATCCGGACGGAACGATCATCGGCCCGCTGCCGGCTTCGGGAAACCCCATTGACGTCGTGGCGGGCGGCCCTGCCGGTATGTCCATCGCTGAGACGCCGGAATCCCCGGCTCCTCCGGTACCGCCTCCCCCGGCTCCTCCGAACGCTCAGAGGAGATAGGGGGAATGAAGCAAGCCGTTCTATTGCTGTTGCTGGCGTCTGGGCTGGTCGCTCAGACGCCGGTGGGCCCGGGCCAGGTTGGTGCGATGTACTGCATGGCCGTCCAGCGCGCGCAGACCCAGGTCCAGACGTACTGCTATCAGTATCCGGCGAATCCGACCTGGGTGCTGGTCCACAATACGATTGACAACCTGCCTGCCGGCGGCGGCTCGTTGGTGGTCACATTTAATTGGTGCAACGCCTTCTCGGCAGGCTCATGCACGGGCGATGCAATTACGTGGCAGTTCGTCTGGGACGGAACGACGCTGCAATGGGAATACACCGCGGATGGCGGGGCGCTTCAGACTGGCATCTTTGGCCCGCTGGCAAGCGCGGCTTGCGTTCAGACGCTCTGCACGGTTGCCCTCAATGCGAGCACGCCAGCCGATTTGATCGTGCAGGTGTTCGCGTATCCGAACGGCGCGACGGGGCCAGCCACGGTGACTATCCCGGCGGGCGCCCTTGCCGCGCAGTTCTCCGTCGCATTCATGGGCGCTTCTGTGGCCCTGAATCCTTCCGTCTCAAGTTGGGCTTACGGGAATCAGCCGCAGGATGCATTCCGGTCTATGACAGAGCCGGTCTTTTCCCCAGCGGTTTGGATGGCAGGGATACCGTAGGGCCGAGGCTTCCCCCGGCCCGGAGGGTGTATCCTTGTTTCTGGAGGGCGGGCTTAAGCCGGGGGCCTTGGCTCCCAACCCTGTTTGCAGGCGAATACCTTAACAACTCGAATAACGCCTGCCGCCTCCAAAACAGCGCGCCAGAATACCCTTTCAGACCAACTCACGCTTGCCCCCTTGCCGCCGTCCGCGCCGCCTTTTCCTTTGCGATCTCAGCCGCCACGCACTTGACGAAGCGGAATACAGGACGCCGCCGCCTCACTGAAACGGTACGCCTGAGACTTCCCCGCCCAAGCGTGCGCCGCGCCGGCAGAGTCGCGCCAATCCGTTGCAGTAAGGCTTTCGCCCGCGCATAGGACGCCTTGGAAGTGCAATGGTGGCAGATCACGCCGTCTTGAAGCCGGTAAGGGTGAACCTCTTCCCCATCCTTTTCAGTCAGCGCCCCGTTTCGGCAGACGTAGAACGGAGAGCAAAACGGGCCATTCGCCATCAGGTAGACCACGAAGCGCGGCGCCGTCAGGTCCGCTTTGAGAAAGATGGAGGGCATACAAGCCCATCATACGCCTTGAAGGGGCTTTAAGATGCGCGCAAGCACCAACCCCAATCGTCATCTCCACTTCCCTCGGCCCGGAGGGTGTATCCTTGTTTCTGGAGGGCGGGCTTAAGCCGGGGGCCTCGGCTCCCAGCCCTGTTTGCAGGCGGTCCTTTGGATAGCCTCTTTGGTTGCCTGCCCTCCGTTTACGCAAGCCGCTAAAAGCGCATCGATCCGGCGATTGATCCTTGATTGCCGCAATGCTGTCAATCTCTTCCAGGAGTTGCGGCGCGCGGTCCGCTCCAAGAGCTGTGCCGGGGTCAACTTCAGCCATTCTGCATACGATAGCGGGGCCGTCATTTACTTCCCCCCGAGATGCAGGAATGTCAGCAGCGCTGCGTTGATGCGTTCCTGAACCCGGCGGTTGGATCTGCGCTGGAACCAGGCGCACATGAAGCAGGCTGCGGTGAAGGTGATAAGAGTATTCATGCGTTCAGAGTATCAGGCTGAAGGCCGGGGGTTTTCCTTATTCCGGTACTTGCTAACTGCTCTCCGGGGTCTTGGCGGGGAGCCGCTGCCGGGCGTATACTCAGGCTTATGGCGCTCATTTTCTGCGACTCCTACGACAATTACACGGACCCCTTGCAGAAATGGTCCAGCAATCTGAACGGGGCGGTGCTCGTTACAAGCCCAGTGCGGACGGGGGCGCAAAGCCTTTACGTACAACCAAATACCTTTGGTCCGATCAGGGCATTTTCGTATCTCAGCACGGTGATTGTAGGTACGGCGTTTTTCCCCAATGGCCTGTATTTGCCCACGCGCGCCTTCAAGTTTATGGATTTGGCCGGCGGAGGCTATGACTATCAGATCATGATCGCGATAGGGGACGATCTTTCTGTGGGGGTTTACCGCAACAGCCCGGGTCAAGACACGCTCATCGGCTCGTCTGCTCCCAATGTCTGTCTTTCGATGGGCTGGAACTATATCGAAGCCAAGGTGACCGTGGCGGCGGGGCCTACGGGTTCGGTGGTTGTCAGGGTCAATGGAGTGGTTGTGGTGAACCTGAGCAACGTTCAAACTCAGGGGTATAACCAGGGGCTTTTCATCAATGGCGTGCAACTTTTGGGCGTTGCTTACAGTGGATCGTTCCACGACGATACCTATATCTGCGACACGACGCCTCCAAACGGCGATTTCCTGGGAGCGGTACGCATCTATGCGGAAGTCCCCTTTGCGGATACCGCGACCGATCAGTGGACGCCGAGCGTGGCCGGCCCGCACTTCCCGCTGGTCAACACAATCCCTCCGAACATCGCGGAGTACGTCGAAAGCAACACGCCGGGGCAGGTCGATGAATACCTGCACGCCATAACCGGCATTCCGCCGGCCTCGGAGGTTCTGGCTGTTCAGCATTCGCTTTTGGCGAGCGTGAACACGGCTGGAACCCAGGTCATCGCGTCTTCACTCAATGAGATCACGGGGACAGTGAATACGGCGCCTTCAGTGACGCCGAATATGGCGCTGCAACCCTACGACGTGGACCCGGCGACGGGCGCGGCCTGGGTGCTGGCGGAGATTCCCACGAGGCGAATCGGGCCGGTCGTAACCGCATGAGCATCGCTCTTGTCGCCCATACCGGAGCGGCTTCGTCGACCAGTGAGACTGTCATTACATCCCCCATTGACACGACTGGGGCATCTTTGCTGGCCGCGTATGCCGTCGCCGCTGGCGGCACTTTTTCCGATTCGGCGGGAAATATATGGAGCCAACTGACGGCTGAAACTTCCAGCGAGGGCGGTTTCACCGCGAGATTGTACTACTGCGTCAACCCGATCACGAGCGCATCGCACACGGTCACCGTCGTAGGCCTCGGCTATCCTGTCGTTTGCTTTGCGGCGTTTTCCGGCACCTTTTCGAGCCTGGTCGATCAGCAAAACGGGGCTGTAGACAACGGATCTGCGGTCATCACCCTTCAGCCGGGGAGCATTACGCCCAGCATCAACGGGGAATTGGTGCTTGTGGGTCTTGGATGCGGCGGCGGCCCGGCGACGTATTCTATAGATTCCGGCTTCGCAATCACCGATCAGTTTCCGTGGCTCGCCGGTACCCACTATGGCGCCGCCCTGGCATTCCAGGTTCAAGCCGTTGCTGCTCCGGTCAACCCGACCTGGACCGCGACGACCGGAATAGACGGGCCAGCTTCAAGCATCGGCTCTTTCAACAGCGCGCCCATTTTAAACGCTGAGGTTTCTCAATCGGCGCTCGATATCGTCACTTTAGAAACTCCCTACGTGCGGCTCTTTCAATCGGCGCTAGATATCGTCACAATCCCCTTTCCCCTGACGCTCGGCTGCAATAACCCTCCGGTGGGTCTGACGCTGAATCTGTACGGCCACAACTTTGTGGCGGCCGGCGGCGTTTTGCCCTATACCTGGGCGATAACGGCGGGTTCCTTGCCTCCTGGCGTCACCTTGGACGGGGCAACGGGCATCGTGTCGGGCATCCCTACGGCGTCGGGCGTCTTCGGGTTCACCCTGCAGGTGACGGATTCGGTTGGCACAATTGTGGTGGCGAACTGCTCGATCACGGTAGCCCTCTCGCTGGTGAATCTGGAGGTTATTGTGCGGGGCATGAAGCGGATAAAGGCGTGCGCTCCTGAACCGGTGGCTCCCTGCGCGGAGCCTTCCCACGTAAAGAGGGCAGTGTGATGAAGCCTGATAAAGCGACGTGTCCGGAATGCGACTGCACTTTCGTGGTGACTCGCTACGGCCATCGCATCCCCTGTCCAAACTGCGATGAGGCGCTGGACATCCTGCCCGATGCGGACGGTTTCAGCCGTAAGTACTGGCGGCACGCGATTAGGGGGAAAATCCTTTGGCTGCTTGGGTTGGTAAAAGAGCTGGAGGAGCTTGCGCTGGGAACTCCCGCGATGCGCAAGCAGCTTGCCGCGGAGGCCGAGAAGCTGCGGATGTTTTTGAGAGCGAAAGAATGATGCCCTACCGTCCTCAATTTCAGTATTGGTTGGTGCTTGGCCCTGGCGGTTTTTGGCTCAGAGACTCGTGGGACAACCCGCGGCGGTTCTATAGCCTGCGCGCGGCGGAAACGGAGCGGAGGCGGATACCCGGCTCGAAGTCCGTAGCCGTGGGTTCGGCGGTCTGGAAGCGGCTGCGGGGATGGTGCCGTTGATGCCCTACCGTCCTCAATTTCCCTTCCCCCCTGCTCCTGAAGGCTGGCAAGACGAGGATTTCCAGTACGTTTTCAACGTGGACAATACGCCGGGCTTCGCGGTCGGCCTGCTCCCGGGGGAAGCGTTCTTAGATGTGAACCTGCCTTTCGAAACGGATGCGGAATATCGAGTGCGTTCTATCGAAGTCATTGACCCTAACAACGTGCTGGCGGTGCGCTTCCGCGATGCCTGGGGAACGCTCATCACTGAGGCAGGCGCGTTCATCCCGTCTCAATATCTTGAAGTATCGGGCCGGTGCATCCCGCAAGAGCCTGAACTGATCTGCTCGCCGGGGTCAAGCCTGACGGTGGACGTGCTGAACACAGCGTAAACAGGGGAGGATTTATGGGCGCTTGGGGCTACGAGCCTTTTGAAAACGATGCGGCGGGCGATTGGTTGGATCCAATCGAAAATATGCTTGCTAAGGCCATCCGCTCTGCACTGGAGACAGTGAAGCCTAGCCGCCATTTCGATGGCTACCATGAGGCGGTCGCGGCGGCGGCCCTGCTTGCAGAATCTTCCGCTCTGGAATCACGCATCAATTTGGCTTATCTGGCTGAAAAGTCGGGGCTTTTTGATCTAGCAATTGAAACGGTTTGCAAAATCGAGAACGACGCCGCTTATTTGGCTGAGTGGGACAAGCCGAACGAGGCTAGAACTGCGCTGGCATCGCTTCGGCGCTCGCTGGTAGGCCATAGGCGCGAAGCGGAACGGCAAGCGGCGGCGGCGGCTCTCAGGATTCGGCGCGTACCAGTCCGCAAGAAGAAACAAGCGACGACGGCGTAGCCTGGGGGCTTGCGCGCGCCTTCCATTGGGCCTACAATCGGCCTATGGAACCTTCACCAAAGCGTTCTTACTCCTTCAACGAAGTAACCTACCGGAATGGGCAAAGCGAGCGATTCCCGCCTGAGTACCGCTTCAAAACGGACGTAGCAGGCGGCCTGTGGGTCTGCGATTCCAAAGGGCCTTTGTACCTGCGCGCGCTCAAGAGCGTGGCTGGGATTGCGGCTGTGGAGGTAGCAGTGTGATTGTGACTGTCCGCTACCGCCTGGGGTACTGGCCGTCTGCCGGCGAGCTCTGGCGCGACAATCTTTTCGTCCGTGCCTGTGCGGAATCCGGCTTTTCGCTGTGGCAAATCATGCCGAGCCTTCCAAGGTTGGGGATTGAGGCTGTGCAGGTAACAGCGGGGCAAGTCTCAAACGCAGAGGTCGCGCCAGGTTGTACAAAACGAAAGCTGACATTTGGCGTAGGTGGGGCGTTCCTGTCAGCTTCGAAGCCTGTTGGGGCCCGGATTGCGGCTGTGGAGGTCGCGGCGTGACGTCTCAAGAGTTCGCCCATCGCATGAACGCGCTAACGCGGGAAGAGATCGCCCGCACCCTGGAGACGTTGCCTACTGACGTCCTGGAATGGGCGGTTAAATTCGAAGCTTTGGAGCATCGGGAGAAGGACGTCTGATGTACTCCTTTCGCGGCCTTGGTGATACCAGCTCGGTGCAAGCCCTTATCTCCTCGCTGGCGCCGTCCTATGGCATTCCTTCCTCACTGGCGCTGGCTGTAGCGAATCAGGAATCAAGCTTCAACCAGTCCGCGGTCTCGCCGAAGGGCGCAATCGGCGTCATGCAATTGATGCCGGGGACAGCCTCAGACCTGGGAGTGGACCCTACGGACGTAACGCAGAACGTCCAAGGCGGTTTGTCCTACCTGCAGGAAATGTATGCCAAGTTCGGGAACTGGACGCAAGCCTTGGAGGCGTACAACGCGGGCCCGAACTCCAGCAACCTTGCGGGCTCATCCGGGTACGCATCCTCCATCCTGGCCGCCGCGGGACCTCTCGATTCGACTTCTACCGACACTGGGAGCCTGGACGCCGCGGCTTCGGACCTCGGTACGGACCTTTCGGACTCTTCCGGGGGCATGTCTACCTGGGTGTGGGTGGCGCTGGCGGCCGCGGCGGGGTTGGCGATATGGGAGGTGGCATGAGCAATTTCAATCACTGGACTTCCGATCAAATCGTTTTCCCATCGTCCTGGGAGATTGCACGCCTTCGAAGCATTATCGCCGTGGGAACTCCGGGGACGCCTTAAGCCTTTCGACAATCTGCGTTTAGGGAGGTAATGGCCCGCTGAAAGGCGGGCCTTTCCTTTGTTCCTTGCGTTCGCGATGCAATCGCGTTAGAGTTCTATTCATGCAACGGAAGTGCACCAGTTTTCGGCTCTCCGAAGAGGCCTTGCGGCTTCTGGCAAAGCTTGCGGATCGGGATGGCATCGAGACCGGCCGCGTTCTGGAGATCCTGATACGCAAGCAGGCGCGCGAGATCGGCATACCTGAGGAGGATTTATGCCAATGAGAACAAAGCGTTTCTACGGTCGCATCCCGGACACTCCGGACCAGCGCGACTTTCTCTACCAGCCGGTTCCGGTCACGGTCCCGGCGGATCTCGATTTGCGGCCGGCGCAGCCTCCGGTCTTCGATCAAGGCGCGCTTGGCAGTTGCGTTGCCAACGGAACCGCGGGCGAACTCGAAGCCCAGGCTCTCACACAGAAGGAGCCGTTTTCGGTGCTTTCCCGGCTCTTCATCTATTACAACGCGCGGGCCATGGAGGGCACGGTGCAAGAGGACGCCGGCGCCAACATCCGCGACGGCATTAAAAGCGTGGCGTCCCAAGGCGTTTGCCCTGAAGCAGAATGGCCCTATGACATCGGCCAATTCGCCGTGCAACCTTCGGCGCAGTGCTACACGGATGCCATGCGGTTTCAAGCCCTCAAGTACCAGAGCGTGGCGCAAACGGCGGCGGCGCTCAAGGCGGCGCTGGTGTCCGCGCGCGGTCTTGTCATCGGCATTTCGGTCTACGAGTCTTTCGAGTCGCAGGCGGTGGAACAGACCGGCATCGTGCCTTTGCCTGCCCCGACTGAACAGATGCTCGGCGGGCATTGCGTGCGGCTGGTAGGCTACACCGACAACGGGCTGGCGGACGTGCCGGCGCAGCATTTCATCGGTATGAACTCCTGGGGTACGGGCTGGGGGATGAAAGGCTTCTTTGCTATCCCCTATGCCTACATCACGGACCCGAATCTCGCTAGCGACTTTTGGGCCATTACTGCGGTGTCCTAAGATGTCGAAACCGAATCCAGACGTACGGCGCGGCTCCCGCATCGAACGGGCCGCCTGGATGAAGGAAGTGGCCGGCGGGTTGTACTCCTTTGTCTACAAGCTGTGCGAAGACTTGAAGATCATTGACGAGGCCGCCGATAATGTGGCGTCGAGCGTCGTCGAACATTTCCGCGAGTTCGGGCAAGGCCGCGCCAGACGCACGGCGCTAAGGCCCGGCGGAGTGGGTAGGAGGTAATCAAACGATGCCGAGTTGGTCTGAGGTTCAATTTAAGGCGCTGCTTCGTCGATTGGATCACATCGAGGAGTCCCAGGCGCATCTTCTTGCAGGTCAAAAACGGCTTATTGTTGAGCAAAACGAGGTCTTGCTCAATACCGCCAAACTACTGGACCTCTTAACCCCCGCGCCGGTGGCCGGGATTCAAATCACAATCGAGGATACTGACGTGAAACAGAAAGTGAAGACGAGCGGAGTGGACTTTCAACTTTTAGATTCTGGGAAGGCGCTTGCCACAGTCGGCTTTGTGGATGCGGCGGGCCTTCCCACGACGCCTCAATCCGGCGCGAGCATCGCCACGGTCTGGACTTCGAGCGACCCGGGCGTTGTGGTCGTCGGGCGTACGGACGGCTTGAATGCCGACGTTTCGCCCGCGGTGCCTCCGGTGCTGGTTACTGGCGCCGTGATTTCGGCCTCGACCACCATCACGAACCCGGATGGAACCACCATCGGCCCGCTGGCGGCTTCGGGAAACCCCATTGACGTCGTGGCCGGCGGCCCTGCCGGCATGTCCATCGCGGAATCGGCCCAGTAAGGGCTTAAACGACTCGGGCGGCGCGGTATGATCCGTGGCCGCCCGATTTTTGAATCTTGAAAGAAAGGGAAAAAATGACACCGATTCAGATCCTGGAAGAGATTTTAGCCTTACTGCCGGGCGGCATTCAGATCACAGCGGAGATCCTGGCGCTGATCCAAGCAATTTCGGACGCCTTCGGGACAGCTTCGAACGTGCAACAGAAAGCCGTGATTACGGCTTTGGCTGCCCATCTGAAAAAGGCTTGACGCCGTTCTTGAGCGGTGATAGAGTCATTTTCAGATGTCCTGCTTTGCGGTGGTTTAAGACGAGGTAGCGCGCGGAAGATGCGCTGGGAGGCGAATAGACCGCGCGCTGCCTATCCAAGTTATTGATTTCATTCCGATCTCTTAAATAAAAACAAAGGGAAGCGGGCCGGGCGGTCCTCACGGACGATAGTTCCCGGTTGAATCCGGCGCGCAGGCGCGATGGTTGGTTCGCCGCTTCCCTGATTTCTTAGGCTAGCTTACGGCCCGGTCTTGATACCCTCAAGGCCGGGCCGGTCGCGTTTTAAGCCCTGTGGAGCCTTCCGTCTCGAAACAAGGCTATTACCCTGGAGCGTGGTCGTTTAATCGAGCCTTGCCTGGTTTCCTTTCGGAGTTTTAGATGCTGTAGAGGACTTGACCTGAGGAATCTATCACCCTGGCGTTTCCCCGTGGGGGCTTTACGACCTGGGCTTGCAAACAGGCTATGCGGAAGTCGGAGTAGGGCTGGATGGCCCTCTGCCAGAAGGGGGACTGACGGGGACAGAAGTATTCAACCCAGTACATAGCCTACTTCTTCGGCACCGCCGCCCGCTGTTCCGCGTCTGCAAGGCCCTGGAAGCACGCTCCGAACATCTTTTGACTTGCCACGATGTTGGCTTGCATGGCCGCGATCTGCTGGTCTTTCTGCGCGATCTGCTGCTGGAGTTGCGTGACCTGAGTTTGCAAGTCCTCAACCGTTGGCGCCTTGGGTGCTGGCTCTTGTGCGAACAGCACCAGGCCGATGAATGCGAGTGCGATGATTTTCATTTTATTCTCCTAGTGATTCGCCCACGCCACACCGTTCCAGAAGTACCCGCCTGCCAGTAGGTTGCCCGCGAATCCCGCTTGCATGGCATTCCACTGGGCGATCACTAGCGCGGTCACTGCGCTTGAAGCGGTGGCTGCTGGAACGACCAGTTGACCATAAGTCTCAACGGTTGTACCAGCCAGAATGGAAGCATTCTCCGCTGCGGATGCGCCCGGCCAGACACTTTGAGGGCATCCGGTGTTGGTGGTAACGCCTCCGTTTGTGACCGGCAAAGTACAGGGCAGCGGGTTCGGATACGCCGTTGAGAACCAGTACAGGTAGTTCATCGTCACGGTTGCCGTCCCCGGATTCGCTGTGCTGTTCAGATCGATGATTTCCTTGGCCGGGACAACTGCCGTGTAGCCGGAACTGACCGTTGAGCACGCCGTTCCAGCGGGAAGAGTGAATGTGAAGGTGTTGGCCGTGGGTGCGCCGCCAGCCGTTCCTACGGTGCTGTTGAAGGTGGCCGCTGTGCCACTGAGGCTGAATCCTTGGCTGGCTACAAGCCCGTGCGCTGTAGCGTTCACCGTCGCCACCTGACCATTGCAGGTGATGCTTGAAACCGCGGACGCCGAAAGACTGACGGCGCTGAAGATGAAAATTGTAAGTATGTTTTTCATGGCTGTTTTCCTTTTATGGACAAGTTAAAACCGTTGACACAATACTGCAAGTGTGACCCCCAAGAACGAAGGTAGAACCGGCGAGGGTGAGCAGCCCAGCATCGGAGAGCTTCGCCTGGGAAACCCCGGCTACCTGAAAGTCGAAGAGATTCCCTGCATACGCGCTCACTTCATTTACTGCAATGGAAGTACCGGAAGTTGAGCCTACAAACTTTCCGAGGCTGCCGTCGAATGGCCCTCCGCCGACAGAAAGAGTACCGCAGTTTGCTAAGGCGCTGCCGGTGCAATTACTTGCCGTTGGCGCTGATCCTGCCTGTAATGCTCCAAGTTTAAGTATTGCATTGGTTGCGGATGTTCCTCCAAAAGTAACAATCCCAACACTCGGATTAGCAATCGTAGTGTTTTGTCCCGTAGCCCCTGGACTGGTAGACCAGCCAAAGGCATTACCTGGTTTGATGGATACAGAAAACCCAATACTTGCTCCAAATCCATATCCGTCAAAGGCGAAGTTTGTGCTGTACTGGGAGAAAGAGATGCCGGTGCCTGTATAACTTGAGTATGCAATGGATGGCGCGGTGGAGGAACCAGCAGAAAAGAGCTGCACGCCACTCCAAGTATTTGTTGCAGCATTTAGGAGCGGGATGGTTGCTCCACTGCTCCCCGTGTTCACGAAGGCCGCTGTACCAAAGGCCACATTGTTGCTCTTGGCGCAGGTGATTACTCCCGTGCTTGCCAATGTGCAGTCTTGGCTGAGGCTGAGAGGCGCATACGCTGTCCCTCCTGCGTTGCCTATCAGGAGTTGCCCGGAGGCGGGGGCGGTGTTGGGGACGATGGCGGCTTGCGTCTGCAGCATCCATCCCGCCGCCGTTACAGACGTACAGGCGGGAGCTGCCGTGCCTGCTGGCGCATTGCAGACGTACTCATTGTGCGCGGTGGTGTCGGTGTAGAAATCGCCGGGCAGGTTGGTTGCTACGCTGCCGGGCGACGCCGTTCCGAAGAACTTCTGAG